>Ga0255334_1000879_pt1 | contig 17667 bp, 15 predicted proteins | sample EtOH5_35cm_T3_12_FD_202080 | JGI IMG/M metagenome (GOLD analysis project Ga0255334, IMG submission 202080) | Sandy soil microbial communities from University of British Columbia, Vancouver, Canada - EtOH5_35cm_T3_129 | ecosystem: Engineered > Artificial ecosystem > Sand microcosm > Unclassified ...
GTCCCAGTCAAACGCGTGGTGGACTACAACGTGAAAGTCCGCGTCAAATCGGACGGCAGCGGTGTGGACACCGCCAACGTCAAGATGAGCATGAACCCCTTTGACGAAATCGCCGTCGAAGAAGCCGTGCGCCTGAAAGAAAAAGGCCTGGTGACCGAAGTCATCGCAGTGTCCTGCGGCGTGGCCCAATGCCAGGAGACCCTGCGCACCGCCATGGCCATCGGCGCCGACCGCGCCATCCTGGTGGAAACCGACGCCGAACTGCAGCCCCTGGCCGTCGCCAAGCTCCTCAAAGCCCTGGTGGACAAGGAACAACCGGCCCTCATCATCCTGGGCAAGCAAGCCATCGACGACGACGCCAACCAGACCGGCCAGATGCTGGCCGCATTGGCCGACCTGCCCCAGGCCACCTTTGCCAGCAAGGTCGAGCTCTCGGCCGACAGCGTCAGCGTCACCCGCGAAGTCGACGGCGGCCTGGAAACCCTGGCATTGAGCCTGCCCGCCGTCATCACCACCGACCTGCGCCTGAACGAGCCCCGCTACGTCACCTTGCCCAACATCATGAAGGCCAAGAAAAAGCAGCTCGACATCCTCAAGCCTGCAGACCTCGGAGTGGACGTCACCCCGCGCCTGAAGACCCTCAAGGTCACCGAACCCGCCAAACGCGGCGCCGGCATCAAGGTGGCCGACGTCGCCGCCCTGGTCGAGAAACTCAAGAACGAAGCCAAAGTGATTTGACCCCCTGAGCCGCTTCGCGTCTTCCCCCAAGGGGGACGACACCCTCGGTGCGGGGCGGCCCTTCCTCGGTGTCCCGCGCATCGGCCTCGGTTGATCGATGGCCCACGATGGATACCGACACCACTAAAGATTCAAGAGAAAGACGACTGTCATGACATCTCTCGTTATTGCTGAACACGACAACGCCACCATCAAGGGCGCCACCCTCAACACCGTCACCGCCGCAGCCGCCTGCGGCGGCGACGTCCACGTCCTGATCGCCGGCCACAACGCCAGCGCCGCCGCCCAGGCCGCAGCCCAAATCGCCGGCGTCGCCAAAGTCATCCACGCCGAAGCCCCCGGCCTGGAGCACGGCCTCGCTGAAAACGTCGCCGCGCAAGTGCTGGCCATCGCATCCAACTACAGCCACATCCTGTTCCCGGCCACCGCCAGCGGCAAGAACGTTGCCCCCCGCGTCGCCGCCAGGCTCGACGTCGCCCAGATCAGCGACATCACCAAGGTGACGCAACCGCAGGGTGCCTCTGGCACGGCGGACACCTTCGAGCGCCCCATCTACGCCGGCAACGCCATCGCCACCGTGCAAAGCGCAGACAGCGTCAAGATCATCACCGTGCGCACCACCGGCTTTGACGCCGCAGCCACCACGGGAGGCGGCGCAACGGTTGAAACCACAGCCGCCACCGCCGACACCGGCAAAAGCAAGTTTGTCGGAAGCGAAATCGCCAAGAGCGACCGGCCCGAGCTCACCGCCGCCAAGATCATCGTCTCCGGCGGCCGGGCCTTGGGCAGCAAGGAAAAGTTCGACGAAGTCATGACCCCGCTGGCCGACAAGCTCGGAGCGGCCCTGGGCGCCAGCCGCGCCGCGGTCGATGCGGGCTACGCCCCCAACGACTGGCAAGTGGGCCAGACCGGCAAGATCGTGGCGCCGCAGCTGTACATCGCGGCGGGCATCTCGGGTGCCATCCAGCATCTGGCGGGCATGAAGGACTCCAAGGTGATCGTGGCGATCAACAAGGACCCCGAGGCCCCGATCTTCAGCGTGGCCGACTATGGGCTGGAGGCTGATTTGTTCACGGCCGTGCCGGAACTGGTCAAGGCGCTCTGAAAGCCATTCGATTGCTATAAATAAGAGAGCTACTGGCGCTTATCTGATAAGCGCTACAGCCATTTTTTATAAAAAACAAACCGGAGACAACACCCATGAGCCCTGACCTTTCCCGCCGCACCCTGGTGCAGGCCGCCACCGCCGCCCTGGCCAGCGCGGCCCTGCCATCGCTTGCGCAATCGGCCTGGCCGAGCAAGCCGATCAGGATCATCGTGCCCTACACGGCCGGCGGCTTCACCGACCAGATGGCGCGCCTGTTGCAGGTCGGCCTGCAAAAGCAGCTGGGCCAGCCCGTGGTGATCGACAACAAGCCCGGTGCCAACAGCATCATCGGTGTCGATGCGGTGGCCAAGTCGGCGCCGGACGGGCACACCTTCGGGGTCGTGATTCCGGCCTTCACGGCCAACACCACGCTCTATCCCAAGCTGCCCTACAACCCGCGCAAGGATCTGGTGGGCGTGTCATTGATGGGCATTTCCCCCCTGGTGGCGGCCGTGTCCCTCAATGCGCCGTTCAAGAACACCAAGGAACTGGTGGCCTACGCCAAGGCCAACCCCGGCAAGGTGAGTTTTGCCTCGTCGGGCAGCGGCTCGGCCGCGCACCTGACCAGCGAGCTGTTCAAGACGCTGACCAACACCTTCATGGTGCACATTCCCTACCGTGGCGCCACGCCCGCGCTCACCGATCTGCTCGGTGGCCAGGTGCCGCTGTTCCTCGATCCGCCGCCCAACCTGATCCAGCCCGCCAAGGCCGGCCGCATCCGCCTGATTGGCGTGGCGAGCGAAAAGCGCCTGCCCATCCTGCCCGATGTGCCCACCTTCGTGGAGCAGGGCATTCCAGGCATGCTGGGCAGCACCTGGGCCAGCATGATCGCGCCCGCGGGCACGCCGCGTGACATCGTCCAGCGCATGTCGGAGGCGGTCAACCAGATCATTCGCAGCGAAGAGACCCGCGCCAAGCTCGAAGCCATGGGCACGTTTGCCGAAGGCACCACGCCCGAGGCCTGCGACGCCTTTCTTGCGTCGGAGACGACCAAGTGGGGCAACGTGATTCGGGACGCCGGGGTGAAACTGGATTAGGGCCCAGTCAGCGGCAGGGTGGGCTTGCTTCTTAAGCCCGGAACCTGGGCGCGCCCTATACCAGTGCCACCGTGGAACCGGCTTTGCCGGGCCACCGGTGGCGTCCCCCTGAGGGGGATGACGCGAAGCGGCTCAGGGGGTTTCACGTATGGCGCTTGGCGCGCAGGTTGTCCTTCATCTGCTGCAGCACCGGTTGCAGCGATGGTCCGATGCGCAGCGCCACGCAGGTGGCCAGCACGTCGATCACCAGCAGGTGCAGCAGGCGTGACACCATGGGGCTGTAGCGGTCGTAGCCCTCCGGGTGGTCGGCGGACAGGTGGATGGCGCAGGCGGTCGCCAGAGGCGAGCCGCTGGCGGTGATGGCGATGGTGGTGGCGCCGTTCTTGCGGGCGATGTCGGCTGCGTCCATCAGGTCGCGCGTGCGGCCCGAGTTGGAGATGATCACCGCGCAGTCGCCCGGGCCGAGCAGGGTGGCGCTCATCACCTGGATGTGGCCGTCGCTGGTGGCAATCGAGGTCACGCCCAGGCGAAAGAACTTGTGCTGCGCATCCTGCGCCACGAAGCCCGAATTGCCCGCGCCGTAAAACTCGATGCGCTTGCCGGCTTTCCAGGTGCTGGTGATCGCCTCGGCGGCGCGTTCGATGGCCACGGTGCTGGCCGCGTTGCGGTATTGCAAAAAGGCGGCCACCGCGTTGTCCACCACCTTCACCAGCACATCGCCGGTCTTGTCGTCGGCGTCCACGCTGCGGTGGATGAAGGGCACGCCTTCGCTCACGCTGCCGGCCAGCTTCAGCTTGAAATCGGCCAGGCCATCGTAGCCCATGCTGCGGCAAAAGCGCACCACGGTGGGTTTGCTGACATGGGCGCGCTCGGCCAGTTCGCGCACGGGCAGGCGGGCAAACGCACGGGCGTCGGCCAGCACCAGCCGGCCCACGCGTTGCTCGGCGGGGGCCAGGGAGGGCAGGGAGGCGGTGATGCGGTCCAGCATGTCATTCCATTTCTAAAATCATCCGTGTCGTTGTTGCTTCGCCTTGTCGTGCTACCGCACCGCCTGCGGCTTCGCGCCCAGGAGGCCGGCGGTCCTGGAGCGTCGACCCGCGAAAATGGACCGCTGAGGCCCCTTTGCAGCCGACGATTTCCAAGTCCGAGAGCCTTCTGGACACGAATGATTTGGAAATGGAATCAGTTCCACGGGAAAGCAGCAACGATGTAACGCCAATGTAACTCGGTTTCATGCTGAGGGTCGCCTCAGTAACGAGCCGTCTACACTTGCGGGTTGCCGTCGCCCTCGCAAAAATGCCAGGAGGCTGCCGGACTTGGAGCGTCGATCAGTGAAAAGCGGCCCCAGCGAGGACAGTTTTTGCCGGATTTGCAGCCCCATGGCCCGGCCATGGGGCAAAAAGACGGTAAAAAATAGACCGCTGCGGCCGCTTTGCAGCCGACGATTCCAAGTCCGGCAGCCTCCTAACGGGCCCGCTTGTCCACCGTCCCCCCACGAGACTTTCGCCATGAATCAGCTTGACGCCCTCAAACAGTTCACCACCGTGGTCGCCGATACCGGCGACTTCAAGCAGCTGGCGCAATTCCAGCCCCAGGATGCCACCACCAACCCGTCGTTGATCCTCAAGGCCGTGCAAAAGCCCGAGTACGCGCCACTCCTGCAGTCCACGGTCGCCCAATGGAAAGAGCGTCCCATGGACGAGGTGATCGACCGCCTGCTGGTGCGCTTTGGCTGCGAGATTCTGGCCACCATTCCGGGGCGGGTGTCCACCGAAGTGGATGCGCGCCTGAGCTTCGACACCAGCGCCACCGTGACGCGGGCGGAGCGGATCATCGAGCTGTACCAGGCGCAGGGCATTCACATCGACCGGGTGCTCATCAAGGTGGCCGCCACCTGGGAGGGCATCAAGGCCGCTGAAAAGCTGGAGCAGCGCGGCATCCACACCAACCTCACGCTGCTGTTCTCGTTCTGCCAGGCGGTGGCCTGCGGACAGGCCAAGGTGCAGCTGATCTCGCCGTTTGTCGGCCGCATCTACGACTGGTACAGGAAACAGGCCGGCGCCAGCTGGGACGAGGCCGCCCGCAGCGGCGCCAACGACCCCGGCGTGCAGTCGGTCACCCAGATCTACAACCATTACAAGCATTTCGGCATTGCCACCGAGGTGATGGGCGCGAGCTTTCGCAACATCGGCCAGATCACGGCGCTGGCGGGCTGCGATCTGCTCACCATCGCCCCCGAGCTGTTGGCACAACTCGCGGCCTCCGAGGCCCCCCTGCAACCGGCACTCCATGCCGAGGCGGCCCGCGCCATGCCGCTGCCCGCAGTCCAGTTCGACGAGGCGGGCTTCCGTTATGCGCTGAATGACGATGCCATGGCCACCGAGAAGCTGGCCGAGGGCATCCGCAGCTTTGCGGCGGACGCAGTGAAGCTGGAAAAGCTCATCCAGACCATTTGAACCTGCCTGCGCGGCGGCGCAGGTGCACCCGGCGCACAGGGGGTGAAGCCCGCCCCAAGGTGCTTTCGGCGCCTCGCTACACTTGCGCACCCTGCCTGTAGTTCGGGCAACAGGAATCGATTCATGCACTCAGTTGTCATCAGCGGAACCGGCATCTACCAGCCACCGTACACCATCACCAATGCCGAGCTGGTTGACTCCTTCAACCGCTATGTGGACCAGGAAAACGCGCGCCATGCGGGCGAAATCACCGCCGGCGTGCGTGAGCCGCTGACCTATTCCAGCGTGGAATTCATTGAGAAGGCATCCGGCATCCAGCAGCGCTATGTGCTGGAGAAAACCGGCGTGCTGGACCCTTCACGCATGTACCCGCGCTTTACCGGGCGGCCCGACGATCAGTTGTCGCTGATGGCCGAGATTGCCGTGGCTGCCGCGGGCAAGGCGCTGGATGCCGCGGGCAAGACGGGTGACCAGATCGATGCCGTGCTGTGCGCGGCGGCCAACATGCAGCGCGCCTACCCGGCCATGGCCATCGAGATCCAGCAGGCGCTGGGGGCGGGCGGCTACGGGTTCGACATGAATGTGGCCTGCTCTTCGGCCACCTTTGCGATCGAGCAGGCGGTCAACGCCGTGCGCACGGGCAGCGCGAAATGCGTGCTGGTGGTCAACCCCGAGATCACCTCGGGCCACCATGAATGGCGCGACCGCGACTGCCATTTCATCTTTGGCGATGTCTGCACGGCGGTGATCGTCGAGCGGGCCGACAGCGCAACCTCTTCCGATCAGTGGGAAGTGCTGGGCACCAAGCTGGCCACCCAGTTCTCCAACAGCATCCGCAACAACTTCGGCTTTCTCAACCGCTGCGAGGACAGTGACCCGAACGCGCGCGACAAGACCTTCCGCCAGGAAGGCCGCAAAGTGTTCAAGGAAGTGGTGCCGCTGGCCGCCGCCCACATCGAGGCCCATCTGGCCACGCTGCAGCAGGCGCCCACGGCCGTCCGCCGCTATTGGCTGCACCAGGCCAACCAGGGCATGAATCAGCTGGTCATCAAGAAGCTGGTGGGCGCGGATGCGAGCGCCGATGTGGCCCCCCTGATCCTGGACGAGTTCGCCAACACCGCATCGGCGGGCTCCATCATTGCCTTCCACAAGCACCGGGCTGATCTGGCGGCCGGCGACCTGGGCGTGATCTGTTCATTTGGCGCGGGCTATTCCATCGGTAGCGTCGTTGTTCGCAAGCGCTGACCCTGTTTCAGACTTCCTCGCTCCAGCAAAAGCCGTCGCGCGCGATCATGGCGCTGGCGGCGCTGGGCCCCCAGCTGCCGGCTGCATAGGGCCGCGGGCCGTGCGGGTCGGTGCGCCAGTGCGCAAGAATGGGCTCCACCCAGCGCCAGGCCTCTTCCTGCTCGTCACTGCGCACAAACAGGTTCAGCCGTCCCGCGATCACGTCCAGCAGCAGGCGCTCGTAGGCGCCCACGCGCTCGGTGCCAAAACGCTGGTCAAAGTCCAGGTTGAGGTGCACCGGCGCCAGCGCGGGTTCGGTCTGGTGCTGCGCGGCGCCCTGGGCCAGCAGGTGCAACTCCAGCCCGTCCTTGGGCTGCAGGTTGATGACTAGGCGGTTGGCAGCGCCCGCCGGGGTCTTGAAAATCGGGTGGGGCACGGGCCGGAAATTGACCACGATGTGGGCGTTGCGGCTGGCCAGGCGTTTGCCGGTGCGGATGAAAAAGGGCACGCCCGCCCAGCGCCAGTTGGATATCTCGGTGCGCAGGGCGACAAATGTTTCGGTGGTGCTGGCGGGGGCGACGCCGTCTTCCTGCAAATACCCCGCAACGGCGTGGCCCTGGCTGGTGCCGGCCGCATATTGCCCCCGGATCACATGCTGGCCGATGGTGTCGGGGCTCCAGGGCTTGAGCGATTGCAGCACCTTGAGCTTTTCGTCGCGAATGGCATTGGCACTGGCGTTGATGGGTGGCTCCATGCCGATGGCGCACAGCAGTTGCAGGGCATGGTTTTGCACCATGTCGCGCAGGGCGCCTGTCTGGTCGTAGAAGGTGCCGCGGGTTTCCACGCCCAGTTCTTCGGCGATGGTGATCTGGATGTTGGCAATGGTTTCGCGCCGCCACACGGGTTCGAACAGCGCATTGCCAAAGCGCATGGCAAAGAGGTTCTGCACCGACGGCTTGCCCAGGTAGTGGTCGATGCGAAACACCTGGTCTTCCCGGAGCGCATGCCGCAGGGTTTCGTTGATGGCGCGGTTCGATTGCAGGTCATGCCCCAGGGGCTTTTCGAGCACCACGCGGGTGGCGGGACCGTTCAGGCCCACGGCGGCGATCTGTTCGCAGACGGTCGTGAAAAGGCTGGGCGCCGTGGCGACATACATCACCAGCGAATCGGCATTGCGGGCCTTGAGCATGTCGGCCAGCCGCACATAGTCCTGCGGTTGCGACAGGTCCATGCGCAGGTGGTGCAGCAGGGCCGCGAAGCGCGAAAACTCGTCTGGCGTCGGGCGCTTGGCCAGTTCCACGTCATCAAATCGCGACTGGATCCGGTTGCGGTATTGTTCGTCGGTCAAATCATCCCGTGCCACGCTGATAATGCGGCCACCCTCGGGCAACGTGCCGTGGCGAAAGGCCTGGAACAACGCGGGCAGAAGCTTGCGCCAGGCAAGGTCGCCCGTGCCGCCGAACAGGACGAGGTCAAAACTCATGGGGTCTCCGTGGAGGGGGATCAATGCTGCGCCGGGGTGTTGATTGTAATCTCGTTACATTAATGCATGAATATCGCAGTGTTGATGGTTCTGTTTTGGCGCTGTCAACGCAGCATTTGCTGAATTGTTTGTAATTTAGTTACTTTTCTGCCTCCTTACGCACCATCGACATGTCCATGTTTCTTCGTTGCGATCAGACGCCCCAGTGGCCTGCCCTGAAGGCCCGTTTCTCCATGGAAGGGGAGCGCTTTGATCTGCGGCAGGCTTTTGCCGGCGACGCGCAGCGGTTTGCGCATTTCAGCCAGGCGGCACCCCACCTGTTTGCCGATCTCTCCAAAAACCTGTGGGACCCGGCCACCGAGGCGCTGCTGCTGGACATGGCGCGCTCGTGCAGTCTGGAGCAGCACCGTGACGCCATGCTGCACGGCGAGCCCATCAACACCACCGAAGGCCGCGCGGTTTTGCACACCCTGCTGCGCCGCCCGGCAGGGCAGGCGTTGCCGGGCGACCTGCCCGGCGTGGCGCCAGATCTTGCCCAGGTGCACTCCACGCTGGAGGCGATGCTGGCCTACGCCGACCGCATGCGTGCCGACGATGGCATCACCGATGTGGTGAACATCGGCATTGGCGGCTCCGACCTGGGGCCGCACATGGCCGTGCTGGCGCTGGATGCCTACCGCGCGCCGGGCAAGCGATTTCACTTTGTCTCGAACGCCGATGGCCATGAGCTGGCGGGCGTGCTGCGGCTGCTGCGGCCGCAAAGCACCTTGTTTCTGGTGGCGTCCAAGACGTTCACCACGGCGGAAACCATGGCCAATGCGCGCTCGTGTATGGCGTGGTTCGCGCAGCAGGGGGGCGTGGATGTGGCGCGCCATTTTGTCGCGCTCACGGCCCAGCCGGATGCCGCAAAGGCCCTGGGCATCACCAGGTCGTTTGGTTTCTGGGACTGGGTGGGGGGGCGCTATTCCCTGTGGTCGTCCATTGGCCTGGCGCTGGCCATCTCGATCGGCGCCGAGGGTTTTCGCGGGCTGCTGGCGGGCGGGCATGCCATGGACGAGCACTTTCGCACGGCGCCGCTGGCGGCGAACCTGCCCGTGCGTCTGGGCCTTCTCGATGTCTGGTACCGCAATTTCCACGGCTTCACGAGCCGCTGTGTCGCGCCCTACCACGCCGGGCTGCGGCGCTGGTCGGCCTATCTGCAGCAGCTGGAAATGGAAAGCAATGGCAAGCGCGTGGCCGCCAGTGGCGAGGCCCTGGCCTATGCCACGTCGCCCGTGCTGTGGGGCGAGCCAGGAACGAATGGGCAGCATGCTTTTTTTCAGATGCTGCACCAGGGCTCGGATGTGCTGCCGCTGGAAATCGTGGCCGTGCGCAAACCTGCGCACTCACTTGCCGGTCACCATGAGCAGGTGCTCGCCAACGCCCTCGCGCAGGCGCAGGCCTTGATGGTGGGCAAGGCCTGCGATGATGGCCACCGGCATTTCCCGGGCAACCGGCCCAGCACCTTTGTGCTGCTGGAGTCCCTCACGCCCGAGTCGCTGGGGGCGCTCATCGCCTTGCAGGAGCATCGGGTGTTTGTGAGCGGCGCCCTGTGGGGTATCAACAGCTTCGACCAGTGGGGGGTGGAGCTGGGCAAGGTGCTGGCGCGCGACCTCCTGCAGCGCCTGGCCAATGGGGATGCCTCGGGGCTCGATGCCTCCACGGCGGGTTTGCTGCACCGCTTGCGCGGTTGAGGCGCAAGGGATGCCTGCAGAACTCCCTGCGGTCTGTGGCAGCACGGCCTCGGGCGATCCGCTGCGTTGCTTTTCTTGCCAATAGCTGGCTATTGGCAGCAAAAAGACGCCTTGCGGCCCATCCCGATCCGCACTATCCCTGACGCGCGAGGGTTATGCAGGTCATCCCTGGGCCTTTCAGCAAGGCTGGAAAAAGTTCACCGGCAGACCTGGGGTGTCCACCCGCATGCGCAGCAGCGAGCCCGCAGGAACGGCGGCCTCGCATTCGGTGGCGGGCCGGCCGGCGCGCGCCGAGGTGATGTAGAGCGTGCGCAGGTCGTCGTCGCCAAAGCACACCATGGTGGGGCATTGCACTGGTGTGGCAATGCGTTGCAGCACATCACCCGCAGGCGACAGCTGCACAATGCCGGCCCCTTCATACATGGCCACCCAGTAGTTGCCGTTCACATCCACGCTGGCGCCGTCGGGGCGGCCGCCATAGGGTTCGCCCGCAACCTTGGGAGCGAAGCGCACCCAGGGCTGCCGATCACTGACGCGGCCCGTGGTTACATCGAAGGCAAAGCGGTCAATGCGGTGTTCGGGAGTGTTGGACCAATACATCCAGCGGTTGTCGGGGCTGAAGGCCAGGCCATTGGCCGTGAAGTTGTCCCCCGCCATGTGGTCGATGGTGCAGTGGCCTGTGGTGCAGTCCAGGCGCCACAGGGCGGCATCGGGTTGCGTGCGCGGGGTGATCATCGAGCCGGCCCAGAACCGCCCGGCGGTATCGCATTTGCCGTCGTTCAGGCGCAGCAGCCGGGTGTTGTGCATGCCGGGGGGCAGGGTCGCCAGGCAGGCCAGCGCGCCGGTCGTGCAGTCGAGGCGATAAAACCCGTCACGTAACCCGATTACTATTTCTCCATCCACCGATGGTGCGCAGCATCCTGGCTCGGACGGCATTTTCCACCGCCAGCTGTTGCCGGTGCCGGGCTCCCATGCGTTCACCGTGAAGCCCGCGATGTCACACCAATACAGGCGCTTCTCCTGCGGGTGCCAGAATGGTGATTCGCCCAGTTCCGAGGGCGGTAAAGGAAGGGCTTGGAAGGGCATTGCTTGATCGGAATGTGTTATCGAATTACATTCTAGGTCGATATCCGGATGGAGAATCCCATGCATTCAGTTGTAGCGCGCGTGACGGCTCGCATCATTCAGCGCAGCACGGGCACCCGCGCTGCTTACCTGGCCGTTGTGGACGCCATGATCGACCGCCAGCCCTCGCAAGACCGCATGGGCTGCGCCAACCTGGCCCATGCCTACGCGGCCTTGCCGGGTGCCGACAAGTTCAGGGTGACGGTCGAGAAAGCGCCCAACATCGGCATTGTGACGGCCTACAACGACATGCTGTCGGCCCACCAGCCCTACCAGAGTTACCCCGCCATCCTGCGCGACGAAGCCGCCAAACACCACGCCACGGTGCAGGTGGCCGGTGGCGTGCCTGCCATGTGCGACGGTGTCACGCAGGGCACGCCCGGCATGGAGCTCTCGCTGTTCTCGCGCGACGCCATTGCCATGGCCACGGCGGTCGCGTTGTCCCACGATGTGTTCGATGGCGTGCTGCTGCTGGGTGTGTGCGACAAGATCGTGCCGGGCCTGCTGATTGGCGCGCTGCACTATGGGCATTTGCCCTGCGTGTTTGTGCCCGCAGGCCCGATGGGAACGGGTCTGTCGAACCATGAAAAATCCAGGGTGCGCGAGCAGTATGCCCAAGGCCTGGTGGGGCGCGACGAGCTGCTGAAGGCCGAATCGGCCGCGTACCACAGCCCGGGCACCTGCACCTTCTACGGCACCGCCAACAGCAACCAGATGCTGCTCGAAGCCATGGGCCTGCACATGCCGGGCGCCGCATTTGCACACCCAGGCACCCCAGAGCGCGAAGCCTTCACCCGCCACGCCTTGCGCACCGTGCTGGACATCGGCAAGCGGGGTCAGCGGTTCACGCCCATCGGGCGATTGGTGGACGAGCGCTGCATCGTCAACGCCATGGTGGCGCTGCTGGCCACGGGCGGCTCCACCAACCACCTCATCCACTGGGTGGCCATTGCGCGCAGCGCGGGCATCTTGATCGACTGGTCGGACTTTGACGAACTCTCGTCCGCCGTGCCGCTGCTGGCCCGCGTCTATCCCAATGGCGATGCCGACGTGAACCAGTTCCAGGCCGCAGGCGGCCCCGCGTGGGTCCTGCGCGAACTGCTGTCCGGTGGCTTCATGCACCCCGATGTGCTCAGCGTGAACGCTGGGGGCATCGCTGAAGGCGGGCAGGGCGCACCAGCTGCATCGGGCGATGAAACGGTGCTGCGCCCGGTGGCCCGCCCGTTCTCGCCCACAGGCGGGCTGCGCCTGCTGCAAGGGCGGCTGGGCCGCGCGGTGATCAAGGTCTCTGCCGTGCCCGAAGACCGCCATGTGGTGCAGGCCCCGGCCCGCGTTTTCGATTCGCAAGAGGCCTTGCTCGCCGCCTTCAGCGCGGGCGAGGTGCAGCAGGACATGGTGGCCGTGGTGCGCTTTCAGGGGCCGCATGCCAACGGCATGCCCGAGTTGCACAAACTCACGCCGCCGCTGGCCGTGTTGCAGAACCAGGGCTTTCAGGTGGCGCTGGTGACCGACGGGCGCATGAGCGGCGCCTCGGGCAAGGTGCCTGCCGTCATCCACGTCACGCCCGAGGCGCAGGCCGGTGGCCCGCTGGCCAAGGTGCGCGATGGCGACATCGTGCGCGTGGATGCCGTGGCTGGCACGCTCGACGTGCTGGTCGACGAGGCCGAATGGGCCGCCCGCCCGCCAGCGCCCTACGACGCGCCCGCCGCCACCGGCTTTGGCCGCGAGCTTTTCGCCAACTTCCGCCGCCATGCGGGCGGTGCCGAGCAAGGAGCCTGCACATGGCTGTAGGCCAGGATGCCCCCTGGGCCGCTTCGCGGCTTCCACCAAGGGGGGACGCCACCCGTGGCCTGGCAAAGCCAGTTCCACGGTGGCCCTGGTATTGGTCGCGCCAGTTTCACGCGCCTCGTAAAGCATTCAACAACCAAGGAGCACTTGCTTGAACCCTATTGAAATTGCCAGCCACGGTCCCGTCATCCCGGTCATCGTGATTGACCGCGTGGCCGATGCGCTGCCCCTGGCCGAGGCGCTGCTCGCCGGTGGCGTGAAAGTGCTGGAGGTGACCCTGCGCACGGCGGTGGCCCTGCCCGCCATCGAGGCCATTGCCCGCCAGCTGCCCGAGGCCGTGGTGGGTGTGGGCACGGTGCTCAATGCCGACGATGCCCGCCGCGCCAGCGAGGCGGGTGCCCGCTTTGCCGTGAGCCCGGGCTACACGCCCGAAGTGGGCCGTGCCTGCCAGGGCCTGAACCTGCCCCTGCTGCCCGGTGTGGCCACGGCCAGCGAAATCATGGCCGCGCTGGCCGACGGGTTCGCGTTCCTCAAGCTGTTTCCGGCGGAGGCCGTGGGCGGCATCCCGCTGCTCAAGGCCTGGGCCAGCCCGTTTGGGCAGGTGAGTTTTTGCCCCACGGGCGGCATCAGCCACGGCACGGCCCCCCACTACCTGGCGCTGCCCAACGTGCGCTGCGTGGGTGGCTCGTGGCTGACGCCGGTGGACGCGGTGCGCGCGGGCGACTGGGCCCGCATCACGCAACTGGCGCGTGCTGCGCAGGGCCTGCGCGCTGCCTCCTGAATTTCGCCGCAGCGCTGCCCCTTCCGTTCGGTGCGGCGGCGGGTTTACCAGCGCACCGTGGCACGCAGCCCACCCAGCCCCGGGCTGCGGTCGGTGATCACCTTCAAATGGTGCAGGCGCGCAATGCGCTGGACGATGGACCAGCCCAGGCCGCTGCCGCTCTGGCCGGTGCCCAGCACCCGAAAAAACCGCTCTCCCAGGCGCGCCTGCTCCTGGGGCGTCAGGCCCGGGCCACTGTCTTCCACGCTCAGCTGCGCATGGCCATCGCCGTGTCCGGCAATCTGCATCTGCACCTCGGCACCCTCGGGGCTGTAGCGCAAGGCGTTGTCCAGCAGGTTGCGCAGCAGCACGCGGGCCAGCGGCTCGGGCAACGGGATGGGCACGCCGGGCGCCAGGGGCTCGCGCAGCACGATGCGCTGCTGCCGGCGCGCTGCCGTGGCTTGCAGATCGGCGGCCACATGGCGGGCCACCTCGGCCAGCGGCGTGCTGCTGCCGCTGTCGGGGGCGGATTCGGCATCGAGACGGGCCAATTGCAGCAGTTGTTCCACCAGGCGGGTGGCCCGGTCGCAGCCCTGCACCGTGGCTTCCAGCGCCGTGGCGCGCTCTTGCGTGTCGGTGGCGCCCTGCGCCACCTGGGCCTGCATGCGGATGCCGGCAATGGGGGTGCGCAGTTCGTGCGCCGCATCGGCGGTGAATTGCTGCTCGGTGGCCAGCAACCGGGCCATGCGCTCGAACAGCTCGTTCAGCGCGGTGACCAGCGGCAGCACCTCGGGCGGTACGCCTTCGGTGGACAAGGATTCGAGCGACTGCGGCTGGCGCGTGGCCACGGCGTTTCCGAGCCGCCCCAGCGGTTGCACCGAGCCGCGCACCGCCCACCAGATGCCCAGTGCCAGCAGTGGCAAGGCCCACAGCATGGGCTTGAGGATGCTGGTCAGGCTGGCCAGCACGATCTCGCGGCGCACCGACTGCAGCTCGCCCACCAGGATGCGCACATCGCGCTCGCGCCCCTGCGTGACGAACACGCGCCACGCGTTGCCGCCCACCTGGCTGTCGGCAAAGCCGCGTTGGCGCCGCTGCGTCAGCGGTTCCAGCGGCGCGCTGGCCGAGCGGGCCAGCAACTGGTCTTCGTGCCACAGCTGGAACACCACGCGCGGCTGGTGCTTGTCCAGCTCGGGGGCTTCGTTCAGGCGGTCTTCGTCCAGCTCATCGAGCGGTTGCAGGCGCAGCAATGCGGCGGTCTGCGCCAGATGGGCGTCGAGCAGGTCGCTGACTTCCTCGTCGGTTTCGTGCCAGGCCAGCGCTGCGGCAACACCCCAGGCCACCAGCACCAGCGTCAGCACCGTGGTCAGCAGCCGGGTCTGCAGCGAGCGTGGCGTGCGGGGGGCGGCGGCGTTGCTCATGCTGGCTCCCGTGCGATGCGGTAGCCCACGCCGCGCACGGTTTCGATCAGGGCCGCGCCGAGCTTGCGCCGCAGGTGGTAGATGTGCACCTCGACAGCGTTGCTGTTGATCTCGCTGCCCCATTGGTACAGGCGCTGTTCCAGCTGTTCGCGGCTCAGGACACGCCCGGCGTTGAGCAGCAGCGCGTGCAGCAGGTCGTATTCACGGTTGGACAATTCCACCGCCTCGCCATGGCACCACACCTGGTGGGCCGCCGGGTCCAGTTCCACCGGGCCCGCTGCCAGCCGGGTTTCACTCTGGCCGTGCGCGCGCCGCACCAGGGCGCGCAGGCGGGCGGCCAGCTCGTGCAGGTCAATGGGTTTGATCAGATAGTCGTCGGCACCCGCGTCCAGCCCGGCAATGCGCGCGGGCACCGCGTCGCGGGCCGTGAGCACCAGCACGGGCGTGGTGTTGCGCCGCGTGCGCACCTGGCGCAGCACCTCCATGCCGTCCTGCCGTGGCAGGCCCAGGTCCAGCACGGCGGCCTGGTAGGCGCCGGTGGCCAGCTCGCGCTCGGCCGCCACGCCGTCACGCACCCAGTCCACCTGGAAGCCGTTTTGCGCCAGGCCGGCGCGGATGCCCGAGCCCAGCAATTCGTCGTCTTCGGCCAGCAGGATGCGCATGAAAAGGCTCTTTCAGTCAGTCGTCGTCATCACGGTGATTCTCGCTCCAGCGCGTGGCATCGGCGGCGGGCAGCTGGGGCGCCTGGTTCCACTGCCACGCCCAGAAGGCGAGCACGCAGGCCAGCACGGCCGCGGCGAGCCAGCCATGGTTGTTTTTCGCCAGGTCGGGCCCGGGGCCCTGCACGCGGCCCGTCAGCATGGGCAGTGCCTGGTTCTTGCGGCGCAGCGCGCTCAAGAGGGCGATCAGGCCGATGTGCGCCAGCACCACGAACAGCAGGGTGTTGCCAAAGAACTCGTGCACTTCCTCCAGCCATTCACCGCCCCATTCGTCCCACACCGCGTAGCCGCTGAGGGTAAGCGGCACCACCAGCGCCAGGATCAGCGCCACGGCCAGTGCCATCAGCAGGTTTTGCCCCGGGCGCCAGGTGGCCTGAAGGGCGCTGGGCGAGCGCACGGCGGCCAAAGACTTCAGCCATCCCGGCACCCCCTGCAGCTTGCGCCACAGCACCGACAGGCGGGCCTGGCGCGGGCCGAACAGGCCCCACAGCAGGCGCGCCACCACCAGCCCGGCCAGCGTGTAGCCCAGCGTGACATGCACCAGCCGCCAGCGCTCGCCGTCGGCGGTGATATAGGCCGCCGTGAAGCTCAGCGCCATCAGCCAGTGCAGCATGCGCGTGGTGGCATCGACCACGCGGCGGGTGGCGGGACGGGGCGTTTGCGCTTGCGCCGACGACGGCGCGGAAGGTGAAGAGGGCGAGGCTGTAGAAAGGGTGTCAGAAGTCATGGCGGTTCTCACTTCGGAATGCGGACGCGGTCGTCGTCAAAGTCGCCCTGGTCGGCGCGGGTGTGGCAGGCCATGCAGTTGGCGCGGCTGCCCACGGCGGCGCGTTTCCATACAGCGGGCTCCACCTCGCGGTGCTTGCGTTCGAACCAGGCGGATTGGGTGATGCGGTCTTGCGGCGGCGCCTCGCGCACGCGCTTGGTGGTGCCGGCGTGGGCTTCAAGCCAGGTACTGATCTGGCGCACCATGGCCGGGTCAAGCGAGGCGTCGGTGCCGTAATGCTGGTCCAGCCCCTTCATCATGCGGCTCCACGAACTGGCGGGCAGCATGCCGGGCGGGTAGGCCATGTGGCAGGCGGCACACTCCTGCTTGTAGGCCGGCAGCATGGCGCTGGCAGGCATCTCGCGGCTGTCGGCACGGGCTGCGGGCAGCGCGCAGGCCAGTGCCAGCAGGGCGGCCGACCGGGCAACGGTGCGCATGAGCGGGGCGGGGGAAATCATCCAGGCGGTGCGGTTCATGGCTTGTCCTTGGCGGCCTGGGGTGGATTTTTGGCATCCAACTGCAGCAGCCAGGCCAGCACATCGGCCTTTTCGACGGCCGTGCATTCGCGGCTCAACACGTCGTTGCAGTTGCGGCGAAACCATTTGTCCACCTTGGCCTGGTCCGTGAAGCGCTCGGGGTTGAACGCCGGTGCCAGCGGGGCGATGGTCTTGCCCGTGCTGGCGTGGCGCGCAGGCGCGGTGGGCGGGTTGCCATGGCACGAGGCGCACGACCATTCGCCGCCGTGGCGGCTGGTGAAAAACACGCGGCCACGCTCGGCGCTGACAGGCTTGCCGGAGGCATCGCTCCAGCGCTGCATCTGCGAGGCGGCAGTGGTGTCGCCGGCGTGGGCCGGTGCCAGTGCAAAGGCCAGCGCCAGCAGCGCGGCCACGCGGGCGAGAGAGTTGGGGTGTGGGTTTTGCATGCCGCCATGGTGCAAGGCGGGCATGAAGAATGGCTTAAAGAGCGCCATGGCGGGGCGCACATGCGTTCTGCTGCCTATCTTGATGAAAATGGCTGAAAGTGCTTATGCATAAAGCGCTGATAGCTATCAAAAAAGAAGCATTCTGGCGCTGTGCCGCATCGACTGCGGCAGGGCGCCGGCAGCGTGGGCCTTGCACCCGCGCTTGGCCGTATCGGCATGGCATGAAAAATGTCCGCTGTCAAGTCCTTTGTGAAGGCAGACAGCGACACGAAAGGTCATACGGGGCAATAGGTTAGGCTATTTTTCGGTCGCCGCGCGATCTTGCCTCGCTTCGAGCTAGGTGTCGCA
>Ga0255334_1000881_pt1 | contig 17657 bp, 15 predicted proteins | sample EtOH5_35cm_T3_12_FD_202080 | JGI IMG/M metagenome (GOLD analysis project Ga0255334, IMG submission 202080) | Sandy soil microbial communities from University of British Columbia, Vancouver, Canada - EtOH5_35cm_T3_129 | ecosystem: Engineered > Artificial ecosystem > Sand microcosm > Unclassified ...
GACTGCACTATGCCCGGAACAGGGGTGGGAAGCAACGAGTGTCCGAGAATGTCCGGATACCGGAGCGGGTGAAAAACGTCACGGACGCGGCCTCGTCGTCCCTTCTGGGCCGAAGGTCCGAGATTCGCGCGACTCTGGGTGGAATCCGTCGACGATGCCGAGTCGCAGGTCAGCGACCTGTGGCAGCCGGTCCCATCCACTGCTCGGGCGTAACAAAGGCCCGTCGCCCGAGATCGCGGGGAGCCCCGTTTGACCCGTCCATCCGCGCTCCCCTTGACTGACGTCACCCGCGGCCAGGTGGTCGGGGCGTCCGAGCGCGTGACTGCACGCGCGGCACCCCAAGGAGGATCGGTGGACTTCCAGGAGAGCGCGGCCGCCATGCCGCTGCGCGTCCTGGACACGGCGTCCACCGGTTCCATGCTGCCCTGTCGGGGGCGGCGCCGCGGCTGAACCCGTGCCATCGGCGCGGGTCGAGGGACCCGCGGACCAGCGCCGCCGTCCACCCGAACCAGTCGCCCGCACCCGTGCCTCCGGTGTCGCGGCCTGCCGCCGGCGCAGGACGGCGACTCCTCTTCCCCAGACGACGCATGCCCGTGAAAGGACCAGACATGTCCGACGCCACCACCGTTCCCGTTCTTCCCGAGAAGCCGCGCCGCACGTTCCTCCCGTGGGTGATCGCCGCGGCCGTCGTCGTCGCGGCGCTCGCCACGACGCTCGTCCTCACCCTGCGCGGCGGCGACGACGACGTGGTGCGGATCGGCACAACCGACATCAGCCAGCCGCACTGGCAGATCCTCAAGGAGCTCGCCGCCGCGGAGGGCATCGAGATCGAGCTCGTCGGCTTCGCCGAGTACACGCAGCCCAACCCCGCGCTGAAGCAGGGCGAGCTCGACCTGAACTCGTTCCAGCACATCCTGTATCTGGCCGACCACAACAACAACACCGGCGACGACCTCCAGCCGATCGGCTCGACGCTGATCGTGCCGCTGCCGCTCTACTCCAACGAGTACGACACCGTGGACGAGTTCCAGAAGGGCGACGAGGTCGCGATCCCGAACGACGCGACCAACCAGGCCCGCGCCCTCTTCGTGCTCGAGGCCGCCGGCCTGATCTCCTTCACGGGCGACCCGAAGGTGCCGACGCCGGACGACATCGACACCGCCGCCTCGACGGTCACCGTGGTGCCCGTCGAGGCCTCGCAGAGCGCCACGCTGATCGACCAGCTCGCCGGCGTCGTCGTCAACAACAACTTCGCCACGGACGCCGGGTTCGACCTGGACGGCTTCGTCTACGCCGACGACCCGACGTCGCCGGGCGCCCAGCCGTACATCAACATCTTCGCGGCACGCCCCGAGGACGTGGACAACCCCACCTACCTGCGGATCGTCGAGCTGTACCACGACCCGTCGGTGCTGGAGTCGGTCGTCGAGTCGTCGGGCGGCACCGCCGTGATCGTCGAGGGCTACGACGGCCCCCGGCTCCGCGAGGTGCAGGCCCAGGTCGAGCAGAACCTGAAGGACGAGGCTTCCTGAGCACCGAGAGGAGAACCACGGCGTGCCGGACATCATCGCGTTCCGCGACGTGCGCAAGGTCTTCGGATCCCCGAGCGGCGACATCACCGCCGTCGACGGGATCGACCTGTCGATCCGGGAAGGTGAGATCTTCGGCGTCATCGGCTACTCCGGCGCCGGCAAGTCCACCGTGGTACGGCTGATCAACGGCCTCGAGCTGGTCACCAGCGGGAACGTTGTGGTCGACGGCGTGGACATCACCGCGCTGACCGAGCGCCAGCGCGAGATCAAGCGCCGCGACATCGGGATGATCTTCCAGCAGTTCAACCTGTTCAACTCCCGGACGGTCGCCGGCAACGTCGCCTTCCCGCTCAAGGTCGCGGGATGGGCCAAGGCCGACCGCGAACGGCGCGTCGCGGAGCTGCTCGACTTCGTCGGCCTCCTGGACCGCGCCCACTCCTACCCGGACCAGCTCTCCGGAGGTCAGAAGCAGCGCGTGGCCATCGCCCGCGCGCTCGCCACGTCGCCCAAGATCCTGCTGGCCGACGAAGCCACGTCCGCCCTGGACCCGCAGACCACCTGGGACGTGCTCCAGCTGCTGCGCAAGGTCAACCAGGAGCTCGGCGTGACCATCGTGCTCATCACGCACGAGCTGTCGGTGGTCCGGGCCGTCGCCGACCGCGTCGCCGTCCTCGAGGACGGCAAGGTCGCCGAGCAGGGCACCGTGTTCGACATCTTCACCAGCCCGCGCGCCGCGGTCACCCGCCGCTTCGTCAACACCGTGCTGCACGACCGTCCCGACGCCGCCGACCTCGAACGGATCCGGTCCACCTACTCCGGGCGGATCGTCATCGCCCACATCCTCGACGGTCACCGGCTCGGCGCGGTGCTCGCCGCGGCGCACCAGCGCGGCGTGGAGTTCGAGATCGTCTACGGCGGCATCGGCACGCTGCAGGACCGGTCCTTCGGCTCCCTCACCCTTGCCCTGACCGGCCCCGACGACGGCGTCGACGCCGTCGTCGCCGACCTGAGGCAGATCACCGAGATCGACGAGGTGCCCGCATGAACACCATCGACTGGTCGTTCCACGGCCCGCTGCTGTGGAGCAACACGCTCGACACGATCTACATGGTGGGCGTCAGCCTGATCGTCGGCGGCCTGCTCGGCCTGCTGCTGGGCATCGCCCTGTACACGACGCGCGGCGGCGGGCTGCTCGCCAACCGGGCCCTCTACGCGGTGCTCAACTTCGTGGTGAACCTGGTGCGGCCCGTCCCGTTCCTCATCCTGCTGTTCGCGATCGGCCCCGTCACGCTCGCGCTGGTGGGCACGACGATCGGCCCGACCGGCGCGATCGTGCCGCTCTCCGTCGCGGCGACCTTCGGCTTCTCCCGCATCGTCGAGCAGAACCTCGTCTCGATCGACCCCGGGATCATCGAGGCGGCGCGCGCCACCGGGGCCTCCCGCTGGCGGATCATCGGCACGCTGCTGGTGCCCGAGGCGCTCGGCCCGCTGATCCTCGGGTACACGTTCCTCGTCGTCGCCCTCATCGACATGTCCGTGATGGCCGGCGCGATCGGCGGCCGGGGCCTGGGCGACTTCGCCCTCCAGTACGGCTACCGCCGCTGGAACTTCCCGGTGATGTGGATCGCGATCGCCGTGATCATCGTGCTCGTCCAGGTGGCCCAGGCCGTGGGCAACCGGCTGTCGCGGCTGGCGCTGCGGCGATAGGTGGACCGCGGAGTGGGGCAGGCGGGGCTTGAACCCGCGACCGACGGATTATGAGTCCGCTGCTCTGACCGGCTGAGCTACTGCCCCGGCGCGGCCAGGGTAGCCGTAGCGGGTAGGTTGGAGGGCCATGTCCCGGTTCCGCCATCGCCCCCCCGCGCCCGTCCTGGATCGGCTCGACCTCGCCGGCGGTGACGGCGCGCTCGTCTCCGTCGCGCTCGTCGGCGGCGGCTGGGCGGTCGCCTCCCGGCACGCGCTCCACCTGGTGCCGCCCGACGAGGCCGCGCCGGTGGCCGCCACGCCGTGGTGCGACGTCGACCGCGGCTCGCTCGACCCCACGACGCGCATCCTGACCGTCTGGTGGGTCTCCGGCGCTCGTCGGGAGATGGTGCTCCCGGAGGACGCCGACGCGCAGGCGTTCGCCCGCACCTTCCGCGACCGGGTGCAGCAGTCCGTGGTGCATGCCCTGAATGTCGCCCTGCCGGGCGGCGGTCAGGCCCGCGTCGCGCTGCGCCGGGACGTCGACGGCTCGCTGTTCACACAGACCCTCGGGTCCGTCGCCGACGCCGACGACCCGGCGGTCGCCGCGGCGCTCGCCAAGGCGGAAGCCGCGGTCCGCGAGGCGGCCGGGCTGGCCTGACGGAGCGTCGGAGCGCGCTCTCACCTTTGCTAGAGTTCTCCGGGCGATCCCCCGTAGCTCAATTGGCAGAGCATTCGACTGTTAATCGAAGGGTTACTGGTTCGAGTCCAGTCGGGGGAGCTTCGTTTGTGCAGGTCAGCGCGTTGACGAGAGCGTCAGACGGGCTCTGTGCCTGATACGTGCCAGATCGTTTTACCCCTGGGTTCCGCTCTGTGGACGTCAGCGGACCCACCAGGCGGGCGTTCGCGGGCCGACGATCACCCCTCGACCCACCTCTCGATGGGGCGCAGGAGGTCGTCGACGTCGTCCCGGCGGAGCCGGATCAAGCGTCGCCCCAGCCGTAGCGCCGGGAGTCTGCCCTCGGCGATGAGCATGCGGATGAACCTCGTCGTGACGCGCAGCCGCTCGGCGGCTTCGGTGACGGTGAGCAGCTCGTGGTCGGTGCTGATGGTCATCGTCTTGTCTCCTTCGTCGGGCGCTGAGGTCAGCGGGTGAGGACCGGCGGGGCCGGCGTTGATGCGGGGGTCGGGATCACGTGGGCGGGCCGGGTCGGCCGTGCCGGGAGGGGCACGACGAGTGGGCGGTCGGGATGGTGCTTGTCCCAGGTGTCGGTAGCGGACGTCTCGAGCCGGGTCGTCTTGAGAACCGTCGTGAGGACCTCCATCGGGTCGCCGGCCTGCTCCCCTGGCAGGCAGTCGGTGCTGGGCTCGTTCACCGCGACGTACAGGTGGTTGGCCGCGCGACCGCGGCTCATCGCCACGTACAGGTCCTCGCGGGCGCTGCCGGGGCCGATGAGGTTGTGAGTGACGTCGACGGTGGCACCCTGGGAGCGGGCGGTGGTGGTGGCGTAGCCAAGCTCGACGTGTGCGGTGACGTAGGTGGCCGGTAGGACTGCTCGGGTGCCGTCGGGATCGGTGACGTCCAGCGAGCCGTCGGGGCGGGTGGCGGTGACGGTCCAGAGCGTGCCGTTGCGGACCCAGTGATCGTTCCCATAGGTCAGGCGTCGGTCGTTGCGGCGGGAGACGACCCGGTCACCGAGGCCGGCGGGCAAGCCATCGGCGAGTGTCGCCGCATCGTCACCGACGAACCCCGCGTCCTGGAGCAGCCCGTGGACCCGCTCGTTGAGGTCGGTGACGCTGGAGGTGTCCACGGCCTGGGCAAGCACCCGCTCCCCCGCCCCGAGCGCGGTGGCGGTCGCCTGCGCGATCTGCCCGACGAGGTCGTCGTACCCACCGGCGTGCAGCCGCTTGTGCTCGGCGTAGGCATCGATGGCGCTGGTCGACCCGTGCCGCAGCTCGAGGACCGCGCGCGCCTCCCACGGGTGGGCGAACCGGCGCAGGGTGCGCAGCTGGGCGGTGGGGCCACGGTTGGCGAGCATCGCGAACGCTCCGCCGGCCTCGATCGCGCCGCGTTGCGCAGGGTCGCCGACGAGCAGGATCTTCGCGCCGGCGGCTTCGGCCTGGCCGGTCAGGTGGGCCAGGGTGCGGGTGTCCGCCAGGGAGGCTTCGTCGACGATGAGCAGCGTGCCGGGGTGCAGCTGCCAGCGGTCCTGCTCGTCGGACAGCCGGATGATGCGCTCGCGGATCGTCATCGGGTTGCCGCCGCTCACGCCCGCCGTGGCCAGTGCCTGGGTGCGGGCGACGGCGCCGGGGCCGACGGACTCGTGCAGCCACTTGGCGGTGGTCTCGGCCCGTACCCCCAGCGCGTTGCCGAGCACGTGGGCGGCGGTTGCCGAGGGCGCCAGCGCGATCACCTCGCCGCCGCGGCTCGCCTGCCAGGCGTCGGCGAGGGCGGCCAGGGTGGTCGTCTTGCCCGCGCCGGCCGGGCCGACCATGACGTCCAGCACGGTCAGGGAACCCAGCATGGCGGCGACAGCGCCGGCCTGGTCGGCGTCCAGCCTGGCCAGGTCCTCGGCCGCAGCCGGGTCCAGGGGCAGGCGCCGGCGCCGGGTGCCGGTCGGGGTGGCCGCGGACAGCAGCAGCGCCTCGGCGCCGAGCAGCTCGGCAGTGGTGTAGCGCTCCTCACCACGGCGCACCGGCCTCTCGGGGTCGGGCACGTCCAGGCGGATGCAGCCGTCGGAGGCCTGGGACAGCAGCTGGTCGGTGAGCCGGAACCGGTCCCTGGGCGAGGCCATCGGTAGGTCTGCGGAGGCGCGCAGCACGGAGGCGGCCACGTTCCACGTCGACCACACCGACCGGCGCGTCGAGGCATCGTGCACCGCGGCCGCGACGATCTGCTCGCGCACCTGCGGGCCGACGTCGTGCGCGTGCAGCGCACGCCCGTACCCGCCGGCCAGCGCCGCAGCGGCCAGGTCCAGCGGCTCGTGGCCGGTCAGGGCACGGGCCCGGTTCGCCCACTCCGTCAGCAGCTCGTGCAGCGAGCGGACCACCTTGCGCGGCCTCGTCGCGCGCGTCAGGCGCTCGCGCGCCTTCGTCGTCTCCACCCGCGATGGACCCCGGCCGTGGCGCGCGGTGTGGTCGGCCGCCCACTGCTCGGTCACCGCCCCGATCACCTGCGAGCGCGACGAGAAGGCGGCCAGCAGCTCGTCGGACAACCCGTCGATCTCCAGCGCCGGGTTGCGTGACTCCCCCCGCTGCCGCCACGACCACGACACCGGCAGACGCCGGGCTACCTCGTGTAGGGCGACGCCGTGGATGACCACGAGGAAGCCCGTTGGCGTCGCTGTCGGTGACCATGGCCGGCCGGCCTTGGTCCGCGGCCGTGTTGCGCCGGTCCCGTCAACCGGGTGACCACGCCCGATTCGGCGCGGTTGGGCGCTTCGGGTTCGGGCGGTCTGGCTCCTTGCGCTCGGCCGGTCGCGGGCCCCAGGCTGCAACACGACTCGCCCCTTACCCGTTTGCTGGCCGGTCGCGAGGATGGCCTGATGCGAGAGGGAGCCGACCGTGATCGTGGTGCTCGACGAGGCGCGGGCACAGGCGGACCTCGCGGGCTCGGTGCTGCGGTGCCCTGGCTGCGCCGGGCGGTTGCGACGGTGGGGCTTCGCCCGGTCCCGCTCGCTTCGCGCACCTGGTGGTGGGCGCCTGTGGCTTCGACCGCGCCGGGTCCGCTGCACCGGCTGCGCGGTGACCCACGTGCTGCTCCCCGCGATCGCACCCGCACGCCACGCCTACGCGATCGACGTGGTCGGGCAGGTGCTGCTGGCCCGCGCTCGGGGCCGCAGCCATCGCACGATCGGAGCCGAGCTCGAGATACCGCCGGACACGGTGCGCGGCTGGATCCGGCGGGTGACCGCACGCTCCGAGTGGCTGCGCGTCCAGGGCACCACGATGGCGCACCAGGTCGACCCGATGCTGCCCCCGACCGTCCCGGCCGGCTCCGCACTGGCTGACGCCATGTCCGTCCTCGGCGCCGCCGCCAGCGCCGTGGTGCGCAAGCTCGGCCCGATCGCACCGCCCTGGCAGATCATCGCGATGATCGCCCGCGGGCGTCTTCTGACGCCACTACGCAGCGGCTGACCGAACAAACCTCGGCGCAGCCATGCCCAGAACACCGCGACACCATGAGCATGGCCGCGACACCACGACGACCTCTCTCCTCAGCCGATGCGATCCTGTCTGGCCTCTACGTCATCACCGACAGTGACGCCCTCGTCATCACCTGACGCGGCGGCCAACACCTCGTCAGACAGCAACGCGTCGTACAGCTGGGAAACAGCCACCGCTGCCTCGTGGATCGTCGTGCCGTCGATCGAACGCCACACGCCGTCGATGCCCTGCACCCGGTTGGCCACGATCACGTGGGTGTGCAGGTTCGGATCCCCGGCGCGGGAGTCCCAGTGGTCGAACGCCGCCGCCACCATGCCGCGTGTGCGGATCTGGCGCACTCCCCCAGCCCCGACCCGGGTGCGCAGCACCGACTGCTCGATGAACCCGAGCGCCTGGTTCACCGCGGCCTCGTGCGCCGCCGCGACCGTGCGCCGGGTCGGCTCGTCAGCCAGCCCCCACAGCACCGAGGCGGACTTCGGGGCCGTGAACGTCAGGTCATAGCCGGCGACCTTCAGGCGGCGGCCGAGCGAATCGCCGGTGATCGGGTCGCAGCCGTCACGGAACACCGCAGCCAGCTCGCGCTCGTCGACACGTGAGCCCGGGGTGATGCGCGGGTCGACGCGGCCCAAGGCGTCCAGGCCCTGCCCGAGCCAGCGGCCCGGTGGGTTGCCGGTGGCCGCGTAGTAGTCGGCTACCGACTGCCTAGCTGCCGCGGCGCCGTCGTTCACGGCGACATGCCGCGTCAGGTACCGGTGCCCCTCCCCGGCCACCATCTTGTGGATCGACAACACCACGACCTCCCGCCCCACCCGGGGGCGAGCGATCGCACGCGTCCCCTACGTGTAGGGGGGCGTCACTGGGACCAACACGCGACGGCTGGCGCCGGATGAGACCGCACACCCCTCTGGGAACAGGTGTGCAGGAACGTGCGAACACGCGACGGGCGCGCGACCCGCCAGGTGTTCCGGCCGAGCCCAGGTGACACCGCCCGAGACCGTCCGCACCGAGTTCGGCCCAGGAGCGGCATGCCGGCCGAAGCCGGCGAGCGGAACCGAGACGGAGCCTCGGGTCGAAGCGGTGATCGGATCATGTGGGTCTGCGCGCCACGCGGCGACGAGTTCGTCGATGATCGGACAAGGACCGGATCCATTGACGCGGTGCGTCTGGCCATGAGCTGCATCTTGCTCGGCCGGTCCGACCGAGCGTGCGAACGGACCGGGAACGACTCGGCAGAACACGTCGATGCATTGGGCTGAACACCCCCCCATGAGGCGCTTCGGCCGCGGGCCGAACCGTTGCGCAGTAGTGTCCCCGACATGACGGGCGAGGCTGCGCAAGAGGCAGGCCGAGACGGGGTCAAGCGGGCCAAGCTGTGGCTTGAGGCGACCTCCCGGGTGGACGCTAAGTGGGTCAATCCCTACCGCGGTGCCGACAAGAAGCTCAGGACCACGTGGCCTGTCGACGGCCAGCCCTTCTCCTTCGACCTGGGTGGGCTCCTGAGATACGACGAGTACGACGGCCAGGTGTTCTACGCCGAGGTGAAGAACTACTCCTGGCCTTCAGACCTCAAGAAGCAGTTCGACGAGTTCCTCGCGAAGTGCTACGTCTGGTACCAGACCAAGGGCGCGGAGTGGTCGGACCACTTCGTTTGGGTCACCTGGGTGCCACATGAGCGGGCCCGGGCCGAGGCGCTCGCCACCCCTGCGAAGGTGCGGGCCGCGGTGGTGAAGAGTGCGGCGCGCATCTTCCCCGCGGGCGCGGACCCGAGTGTCGAGGTGGACCAGGCTGCATGCCAGGCCGTGTCAGACCGTGTGTGGATCATCGTGCTCAGCGAGAAGCAGGAGCACCTGGTCCCGTCCCGCGAGCACCTCAACTTGATCTACGCACACGAGGGCAGCAAGGAGGCGGCATCGTGAGCGAACCCGAGCTCGAGGCGCGCCTCTACGCAGCACTTGATGACCCGAACCCGTTCGAGTCGGAGAAGCGGATCAAGGAGACGGTCGCTGACGCCCTCTTGGGCCTCGATCCGTCCGCCACGCTCGATGTGACGCGGTACTTCAACCACTCCTACGCACCGGACATGGTGCTGTCGTGGGGCAAGGAGGTGCGGCAGGTCTTCCTACGCTTCACCGATGACGTTCCATCACTGAACGAGGACATCAAACGCCTCGAGTCGCTCGATCCGCTCGTCTTCGGCCTCTCGACCCCGACGTCCGCGGCGCTCGCCGATAGTCATGTCGACGACGTTGCCCGCGAGGCCGACGTGCTGTTCGCCGCACCGCAAGCCGTCGATGTGCTCTCAACGCCCGAACGCTCGACGCCCACGTACCGCATGCTCCGCAACTCCCTCGCCCAGGGCGGGCGGGGTGCGCTCGCGACAGGGAGCGAGGCAACGGCCCTCGCCGAGACCGTTAACGACGGCTTCGCGGCTGCTTCGAACGGCGCGGTTACGGGAACACGGGCGGCGCTCGACACGATTGGGCGCTTCTTCCGGCCCACCCAGAAGACCCGCTTGACCCGAGTCATGCAGGCGGTGTGGGAGAGGACGTCGCGTGCTGATCTCTTCCCGGGTGACGCCCAGGTCACAGGTCGACTCAACGACGTGTCGCTCATCTATCTGCTCCAGTACATGGACACGGATGACAGCGACTTCTGGAGTGGAGTCGGGAGGAACCTCGATCTCAACCAGCTGCTCGCACTCAGTGAGGTTGCGCACCTCCCGAACTTCCAGCACCTGCTGAACGCGAATCTCGATGTCATCCGCGCTCGCGCCGCGATCGTCCTCGACATGGCGCTGCTCGACGGCAAGGAACCGGAGCTCTTCGTCTGGTCGATCCAACCCAAGACCTCCACTGCGGCCCCAGCTATCTCGTTGCGGGGCCCCGGCTTCCAGGCGCTGGCGACAGCGAAGAAGGAAGGCCTGGTTCCTCGGGTTGCTTCGACACCGCACTCAGGCGTGGGCATCGATACCTTCATCGCGCGAGCGACCTCGGCGAATCTCAGCGCAGTCGAGGTCACCGTTGGCGGGATGCACGTCGAGGTCCGCACAGCTGGTGGCCAGTTCGATCAGGCGGTACTGGCCGACGCCACCGGAAGCCTGCACTCACCGCTCGTAGACCGCGCACTGGTCGCCACACCTTCGGGACGCATCACCGTGGACTTCGGGCAGATGACCGGAACCGCGCGCACGAACGCTGAACCGCTGATGGCCGACCTCATCGCGACCAGCGTCACGCTCCTGGCCGATCTTGAATCGGACGAGCGGATGGGTGTGCTCGGGTTCCTCGCTCACGCGGCGGTAACCGATACCAATGTTGACGAGACCCTCCCGCTCGATGAGGCCGGCGAGTCGGTAGACGACGGTGGCTCCTGACGGAGTAGCAGCGTCCGCGGCGGGAGGGATGTGCTGCCTGGCCATCGTAGGGACGGACGCCCCGAGCCTACGCAGCCGTCGGTACAGCTCGCCGGGCGGGTGCCCCGAACTACAATTTCCGGGCTCCGCGCACGCCGTTGCGGATCTCGGGTGCGACGTCAGTGACCGTGACCTCCCTGTTGCCGGGGAAGAGGCGCGCAGAGATGGCGCCGGCCGAGGGCAACTTGTCCGGGTACTCGTCGGACGACGCGTGCTGAATCTCGTTGATCGTGAGGAACGTCCCGCTGGGTAGGCCGGTGAAGGCAGCCGAGATGTGCCTGGCGATGTCGCCCCAGGTCCGTTCGCCGCGACCGTCCCGGGACGCCGGTGTCGGAGATGGTTCGGGGATGCCGCCCTCTGGCTCCCACACGGTCGCCGCGTCCGCGGCGGGTGGCCGGTACCAGACCTCCGTGGCGAGACCAGCCAGCCAGCGGCTGCGATCATCGATACGGGCGGTGCCCCAGTCCCCAGGCAGGAGGCGGTTGAGGTTCAGCGCGGAGAGCCGAAGGATCTCCTGCCGCTTCGCCGGCCACGGCCCGTTCGACAATGCGCTGTTCAGAGAGCCGGTTACGAGCGTGAGGTTGCCGATGGTGTGCAGCAGCTCGTCGCGCACAGCCGCCTCTCGCTCCGCCACGACGGCCCCGGCTTCGTCCGGAAGCGGCCAGTGCTCGCGCCAAGCCTGCGGAAGGAGGTGCTCGACGGTCAGGCCCCTCGGGTGCACCACCTGCTCGGTCTTGCTGGTGCCGGCCTGTTCGTTGAGAGCGGCCAGCACCCGCGTCAGGGGCTCGCGGCGCATCATCCTGTACAGCGCGAACGTGGTGAAGGCCCGCTCTAGGTCACTATCCGTGGGCCACACGCCGGAGTCGCCGGCCAGGCCTGCCAGGTAGGTCTCGACAATGTCGCCGACCGGGGTCTCGCCCTGCCCCAGCCGGCGCAACAGGTCGAGGAACGCGCGGTTGAGGTTCTTCTGCGTCATCCGGCACAACGCCCGGCGCACGACGTACGACTCGATCGCTGCCACCGCCTGGCCGCGGTCCTCCCGCGAGACGTTCGCGAACAGCCACAGCAGCACCGGGTACACCGTCTGGGTGTCGACGATGCCGGTCAGCCGGGCCAGCCGTGCCCGCTCGGCGTCGTCCTCCACCCGGCCCTCGTCGAGCTGCCGGTACACCGCAGCGTATCGGGCGAGCTCCTCGAGCAGCGCCTCAGCGCGGTCCGGGTCGCCGCCGACGTGACGGCGTGTCTCGTCGAACAGGGAGTGGGACGGGACTTCCTTGTTGAGAAGCACGACGAGGAAGTACCCCATGAACACGTCAAGTCGCTGGCGCAGCAGGCGGCCGATGCGGACCTCGGTCTCCCAGTACGGGTCGTCCAGGTCGTGCCAGTACGTGGCGTAGAGCTTCTCGATCGGCCGGCCGGATGCCTCCAGGATCCGGAACAGCAGGTTCTTGACCAGGTCCGCCGCCCGCAGCGGCGTGCCGCGGGCGTTGAGGGTCTCGAAGATCACCTGCGAGTCGTCGCCCTCACCCAGGTCGATGACGACAACCTCCATCAGCTCGCGCAGCACCTTCGCCAGGTCGACGAGCGCCTCCTCCGCCTCGCTCGCGTCGTCGGGCAGCCAGGCGGTGATCTGGTCGCGGAACCACATGTAGCCGCCGACGATCTGCCCGGAACCCTTCGCGACCACGGCACCCAGGTACCGGCCATCCATCACGTTGCGGTACTCGACCCGGTCACGGTTCGTCGGCCACAGCTTGTAGCGGTCGACGCCGTCGCCATCGGAGTCCACATCGTTGAACAACATCCGGTGCAGCTGCCGGGCCGGGCTCGAATCGATCGACCGGGATTCGAGGGCGTGCCACACGGCCACCGCGAGCAGCTGCATCGTCGTGAGGCGCTGCTGGCCGTCGATCACCTCGCGCAACTCCACGCTGCCCGTCGGGTTGCGCTTCTGCTGCAGCACGACAGCGCCGAGGAAGTGCGCCGACTCGTCACCGTGGCGCAGCCGCTCAAACGTCGCCAGCACGTCCTCCCACAGTGGTTCCCACTGCGCGGCGGCCTGCCATACGTACGGACGCTGGAACAGCGGCACCGCGAGCTGCTGGTCCTGGCTGAAGACCGACTTCAGCCTGCGCGGATGCGCCTCCATCAGTACCGTCCTCCGCTGGCCGGATGGTCCTCACACGTCGTCACGGTTCGCATCTTCCCGGAGGAAGTCCCTGCCGTGGGCGATTCGGCTTGCGAGTCTGACCAGTCCGGACGATTTCGCAGACGAAGTCAGCGCGACCGGAGAGCAGCATCGCGAGCGCGCCGACCCACCTCCCCATCGCTGTCGGTCGATCCCGCTAGCGTTGGCTGGAGTTGGTGTCTGTCCAGGTAGCGGCGACATCTCCGTCCCAACGGAGGAGGGTCGCGGCGGGTCCACGAAGGTAGCGAGATGGCGAACCTGAGCCTCGCGGCGGCGAAGGCTGCCAAGAACGACGAGTTCTACACCCAGTGGGCCGACATCGAGCGCGAGATGAACGCTTACCTGGAGTACGACCCGGGTGTCTTCCGCGACAAGGTCGTCCTGCTCCCGTGCGACGACCCCGAGTGGAGCAACTTCACCAAGTTCTTCGCGCTGCACTTCGTCGACTTCGGACTCAGGAAGCTCATCTCGACGTCGTACGCCCCGGACAGCAACCCGGCCGGCCAGTTCTACGCGCCGACGCTGTTCGAGACCTCCGACCCGCAGTACGACGCCACAAAGACCAGGCTCAACGGCAAGAAGTACGTCTTGGAGCGCAAGGACATCAACGCCGATGGTGTCCTCAACATTGAGGACCTCCAGTGGGAGTACCTCAAGGGCAACGGCGACTTCCGTAGCAAGGAGGTCACCGCGCTGCGCGACGAGGCCGATTTCATCATCACCAACCCGCCGTTCAGCCTGTTCCGTCCGTTCATGGACTGGCTCACGAGCAGTGGCAAGAGGTTCTCGGTCATCGGCAGCAACAACGCCATCACCTACAACGAGGTCTTCCCGCACATCGTCGGGAACAAGCTGTGGAAGGGGGCCACAGCCAACACCACCGACATGGTCTTCGGTGTGCCAAAGGGAGTCGACATCGCCGAGGCCGACCGGCTCAAGGCTGAGAAGCTCGGCTATCCCTCGGATGACACCTACGACTACACCAGGCTCGGCAACTCCTGCTGGTTCACCAACATCGACCACGGCCGACGCCACGAGCCGCTCCATCTGATGACCGAGGCTGACAACATCAAGTTCAGCAAGCACAAGGAAGTCCAGGGCAACGGCTACCCGCCCTACGATAACTTCCCGGCCATCGAGGTGCCGTTCGTAGACGCCATCCCGAGCGACTACGACGGCCTGATGGGCGTCCCGATCACCTTCCTCGACAGCTACAACCCCGACCAGTTCGAAATCGTCGGGAGCAGCGAGGGCGACTTCCCGCAGTCCCGGACCTACAGCAAGAAGCGGAAGGTCGTCGACGGCGTGCACATGAAGTCCAACACCGGGAGCTACGCCCCCTACATCCGGGTGGATGAGTTCGGTCCCGGCACCTACTTCGACGTCGGCTACCCCGTGAAGCGCATCTACAAGCGCCTGTTCATCCGCCGGAAGGCTGGAGCATGAAGACCGACCTCAAGCACTACACGGTCAAGCAGGTCATTGAGGGGTTCGTCTACAACGAGCTCGAAGCCAAGGGCCTCTTCGGCCTGGCCGGCAGGCTGGTCATCCAGCCCGAGTACCAGCGCGCCTACATCTACGCAGAGAACAACGGCCGGAAGGAAGTCGACGTCATCGACTCCCTCCTCAAGGGCTACCCGCTCGGCCTGATCTACTTCAACGTGTACGGCAACACCCTCGAGGTGCTCGACGGCCAGCAGCGCATCACGAGCGTCGGTCGGTTCGTAACCGGGAAGTTCGCGATCAAGCTCGATGGCCGAGAGCAGACGTTCTCGTCCCTGCCGGTCGACGAACAGCGCAAGATCCTCGACTCCGACCTGCTCGTCTACGAGTGCACCGGTACGGAGAAGGAGATCAAGGAGTGGTTCAAGACCATTAACATCTCCGGAGTGCCGCTCAACGACCAGGAGCTGCTCAACGCCATCTACTCGGGGCCGTTCGTGACGGTCGCCAAGAGTGAGTACTCCAACTCCCACAACGCCTACCTGCAGAAGTGGCAGACCTACGTCAAGGGCGATCCGAAGCGCCAAGGCATCCTCGCTGTCGCGCTCCAGTGGGTCGCCGACTCGCAGGCGATCAGCGTCGACCGGTACATGGCCGACCACCGTCAGGACATCGACATCGTTGGCCTGAAGACCTACTTCACGTCGGTCATCGACTGGATCGGGAGTGTCTTCACGGCTCCGCCGGCCAAGCAGATGCAGGGGCTGGAGTGGGGTCGGCTCTACGAGACCTACCACTCGACCTCGTACAACCCGGCTGAGGTCAACGAGGCTGTGCAAACGCTCCTCGGCGATCCGGCTGTCAGTAGTCGCAAGGGGATCTTCGAGTACGTGCTCGGTGGCAAGACAGACACCCGGTTGCTCGAGATTCGTCTGTTCAGCGACCAGACCAAGAAGCTCGCCTACAAGCGCCAGACCGACGCTGCCAAGGCGAGCGGCACGTCCAACTGTCCGTTGTGTGCGGTTGGCAACAACGCAAACAAGGCCCGCATCTACACCGAAAGGGAGATGGACGCCGACCACGTCGCGGCGTGGTCGAAGGGTGGAGCGACCGACCTCGACAACTGCGAGATGCTCTGCGTTACCCACAACCGGGCGAAGGGCAACAAGTAGCGAAGAAGGTCACTGCCCCTCACCGTCCTGCGCTGTACCCCTTCGCGCGAGATGTCGCGAGACTCGATGCACTCCCAGTGCAAGAAGAGTGCGCAATCTGACCGGCCCGTCCAGGTCCCTCCATCCGATGCTCGACTCGGCCTTCGACGGCCTCGGCTCCCGCGGCCCGCCTGGTCTCGCGGGCCCGGCTTCGACATCTCGGACACATGACGCCAACCATCCGCCCTGTCACAAATCTAACGGTTACGTTATAGTTCTGCCATGACGACAGACCTCCGTGCACGCGACGTGCTGTGGGAGGCCGCTACGACCCAGCACGGGTTCGTCACGACGACCCAGGCACAGGAGCTCGGCATCAGCCCGATGGCCCTCCAGATGCTCGTGCAGCGCGGCGCCGTCGACCGCGCCGCGCGCGGCGTCTACCGGTTCCCGCAATACCCGGTCAGCCAATACGACGAGTTCGCCCTGGCCGTGCTGTGGACCGGAGTACCCGAGGCGTGCCTGAGCCACGAGACCGCGCTGGACGCATACGAGATCAGCGACATCAACCCGAACGTCGTCCACGTGACCGTGGCCAAGCGCCGGCGGCTGAGGCGGGCCGGCGGGGAGGGCTACGTCGTCCACCACGAGGATCTCGGTCCGGGGCAGGTCGGGTGGTGGCAGGAGATCCCCACGGTGACCGTGGCGACGGCGATCGACCAGTGCATCGCGTACGGCACCCCGACCTACCTGCTGCGCCAGGCCATCGACAACGGCCACGCACGCGGCTACCTGCGCACCGACGAGCGCGACGAACTGACCCGGGTCCTGGAGACACGCCATGAGCGGTGACCCGATCGCCTCGCGGCTCGCCGCGCTGCTGGGGCGGCTGGCTCCGAAGGCCAAGCAGCCGGCGTCGGCGACGGTGCTCAACAAGTGGATCGCGCAGGCCGAGAGCGAGCTGGGCGAGGAGGCCAGGGGCGGTCGGCTGGGCTGGCTGGTCGCTTCGTCGGTCGCCATAGCCGCGGTGCAGCGCGCGCTCGACATCGACGGCCGGCAGCTGTTTCTCCTCAAGGGCGGGACGCTGCTCCAGCACCGGCTCAACGTCACCACACGCACCACCAAGGACGTCGACGGCCTGGTGCGTGGCGACCTTGACGCCTTCTTCGTCGCCCTGGAGCGCGTCCTGGCAGAGCCGTGGGGCCCGCTCGCGCTGCGACGAGGCGAGGTGGAGGTCGTCGACGTACCCACGAGGGTGCTCAAGCCTCGACGGTTCGACATCGTTCTCGAGCTGCGCGGTGTCACCTGGCGCCGCATCCAGTTCGAGGTCGCCCCCGACGAAGCGGGGATCGGCCGGGAGTCGGAGGTCATCCAGGCGCCGCACCTGAGCGCCTTCGGGTTGCCCGACCCCGACGCCCTCGTCGGCATCACGATGCGCAACCAGATCGCGCAGAAGCTCCACGCCGTCACCGACCCACACGACCCACCGACCTCGGTCAACGACCGCGCCCGCGACGTCGTCGACCTCCTGCTGCTGCGTGACCTCGCGGCCGAGACCGGGAACCCGACCCTCCCCGAGATCCGCGACGCGGCCGTCGCCGTCTTCGAGGCGCGTGCCACCGAGGCCGTCGAGCTCGGACTCGTGGCTCGGCATTGGCCGCCGGTCCTCGTCGCCCACCCGCACTGGGCCGACGACTATCGACGGGCAGCCGCCTCCGCCGCTTTCGACCTCTCGCTCGACGAGGCGGTAGCCGGGGTCAACGCCTGGATCAGCACGATCGACGCCGCTCGCCTGTGATTGCCGAACGTCACGGATTCCGTGACGTTCGTTCATCTGGCGCGAGCCGCACGAGGCCGCCAAGACTGCTGCCGCTGGGCCAGGGAGCAGGCGGGCCGACCGGTGTGCCGCGCGTGGGCCGGCTCACAGCAGGATCGCCATCGTCTCGCGCAGTGCGGTGAGCGTCCGCGGGAGGTGCTGGGCCATCCGGAGCAGCTGCGAGGGCTGCCCTCCGCCGCGCAGCCAACGCTTGAGGGCCTCGTTGGCCAGGTCGGAGCCGTCGATGTGCCGCAGCCGGAAGGCG
>Ga0255334_1000882_pt1 | contig 17618 bp, 11 predicted proteins | sample EtOH5_35cm_T3_12_FD_202080 | JGI IMG/M metagenome (GOLD analysis project Ga0255334, IMG submission 202080) | Sandy soil microbial communities from University of British Columbia, Vancouver, Canada - EtOH5_35cm_T3_129 | ecosystem: Engineered > Artificial ecosystem > Sand microcosm > Unclassified ...
TATATCGCTTCAAGGAGCAACCTTGCTTGAAACGCTGTACAGCTTAGGCATAACGCCTTCAAGAAGCAGGCCGCGCGTCAGCAAGGATAACCCGTACGCAGAGTCCGTATTTCGGACCTGCAAGTATGGCTCAATCCAGAAAAAGTTTCGGTCTCGGTAACGACCGGAGAACAATGTAACTGAGCACTATTTAAATTTCAACAATGTGCGACAACTATCTTGACAACCGCCGATAGTGATTCATTAGCAGTAAGGTTCCAAAACCTCATTACTATCACATTTCTCCGCAATTTTGTTATAATGAAACGGAAATGAGCGGCATGAACCTGTTAAGCGATCAAGCGAAGGAAGAGCTATTACATGCGTTGAAAGGCAAGCAATACGGTCTTTTCGTTATCGAGGGTAAAATTGGTTTCCGTAGAAGTCGAAAACTCCGATCCGTTCAAGGGGGAGGATTGCAAACTGGATTTGGCCCGGGAAATTGAAAACGAACCCGAACTGAAAGCTTCATTGCAAAAATATTTGGACAATCCCGACATGAAAGGATATACGGTAAGTCAATTGAAGGAGAAACGTAGTGGCAGAAGAAAATAAACGAACCTTTCGTGTTGTTTTCAAAGAAGAGTTTGATTTGTGCCTGGATTGTATCGAACGTGTGATCGAATATCCGTGGTAATCTGCTGGCATAGCGGATTCGCACTCCATGTGAGTGCGTGGATTGAAATTATGAGTTGGAGATTTTCGATATATGTGAATTTATGAGCATAAGACCAAACTGTCGAGCAACTTCTCGGCAGTTTGGTTATTTGTGCTGGATTCAATGAATTTTTTGAAAGTCGAAAAATTTTATTGCAGACAGGAATCGATTGTATTATATTAATATTGAGAATAATAAAATAACAATAACTAAATATATAAATCATAGAAGGTGATTAATATAAAATATATTGCGCACTCTCCTGTCGCTAGAGATCAAGAGCCGCATGATTTGGATGTGCATATAAAAGGGACGTATTTTCGAGCAAGGCGTTTCAGTCGTTCGTTCGATCCGTACGGGATTACCGGTATTGCGGTAATCGCGCATGATTTGGGAAAGAAATCTCTCCCTTACGTGCAATACATAGCTTCAGATAAAAAAATTCGTGGGTCGGTGAAACATGCGATCGGTGGTTCGATTGTCCTTAATGTCATACTTGCCTCTGTACAAGATGAACGTGTGACCATGGCTGCGGCAATTGTGGCTGGACATCATGCAGGGTTGCCGAATTTGCGAAGGGTGTTCGATGAGAAGATACCGAATGCCGAACAATACTTGAAAACGGTTCCAGCGTTGTCGCACGAAGAAATGGAATTGATTAAGGTTATGTTAAAGCGCTTTCCCGGATTGCCGCTTGCAATGAGTACGACAGGAGGTAAGGTGGACCGTAAAGCCATGCTGGCTTATCGGGCAATGCTGATGAGAATGTGTTTTTCAGCGCTCGTAGATGCTGATTTTCTGGATACAGAGCGGTATTTCGATTCTGAAAAGAGCATGAGGCGGAAGGGCCAGGCACTCAATCTACAGCAACTGGATAACAAACTACAGTCATATATGGCTGCGCTGCGGGAGGAGGCTTCGAAGACAAAGGTGAACAGCCTCAGGGACGAGGTGTATATCGCTTGTCGGGAAGCGGCGAAGCAACCTGTTTTTTTCCGGGCGTTGATTGTGCCGACGGGTTTGGGCAAGACGCTGGCTTCGGCGGCGCTAGGACTGGAGCATGCCAAGCGATTTAACAAAAAGCGAATCATTGTGGCTTTACCGCTTGTGAACATTATCGACCAGACGGCCAAAGTATATAAGGAGGTGTTCGGAGAGCACTCCGTGTTGGAGCAGCATTCCCAGATGAGCTACACGGATGACCGGGATGAGACGATGGAGCGGGCAAAGCTGGCGGCGGAAAACTGGGATTCATTTCCGATTATCGTGACCACGACGGTGGAACTGTTTGAAAGTATATTTTCAAATCGTACAAGCAAAACGAGGAAGCTTCACCGCTTGTCTGACAGCGTGATTATTTTGGATGAGTTTCAAAAATTGCCGATCCATGTGCTTGCTCCCATTTTTCAGGCGCTGCACATGTTAATGGCTCATTTCAATGTCACGGTTGTCTTGTGCAGTGCGACCCCGCTCTCATTTAAACGTTCCGAATTGGTTGGCAATATGGGCGAGCCGATTGAGATTTGTGCGAACCGTGACGAATTGTTTGCAGCAGTGAAGCGAGTCAAGTACATCCGAATAGCGGAGCCGCTTACGCTTCCAGATCTTGTTATGAAGATGAGGGAGCATCGTCAAGCGTTATGTATTGTGAATACCCGTGAAGACGCCTATCGAGTATATTGCGAAGCAGTTCGTCAAAGGATGGGAGGTCGGAAAGTATGTCTTTTATCGAATCGGATGTGTCCTCACCATCGGAAGCGGGTTATCGAACAAATCAGGAATGGCTTAGAGTGTAAAAGATCGATTCTCGTGATTGCAACCACGCTCGTAGAGGCTGGAGTGGATCTGGATTTTCCAGCAGTGTTTCGCGCAATGTCTCCGCTGGATTCTATTGTACAGGCGGCGGGAAGGGCCAACAGAGAAGGAGGGCCGTGCGAGGGACTGGTCTTTATTTTTGAGCTGATAGGAGGAGGGATGCCGGACGGGATGTATCGCAAAGGAACGGAGCAATCGAAGATTTTGTTGAACGAGTATGGCGCGGAGGCATTGCACGAGCCGTCGATTTTTGATAAATATTTTCGGAGTTTGTACGCGCTCGGAGGAGATAACTTGCTGGACAAGTTCGGAATAAGAAATATTGATCCCTTCGCATTCGAGGAAATTAGTCAACTGTTTCGCATGATTGAGCGGGATACGGTGTCTCTTCTTTGTAGAAATTACATAGCCGGAAGAAATCAGCTCGAACTATTGATTCGGACGAGGAAAGAAAAACCTTATATAACGAAGGAATGGTACCGAGAAGCGCAAATGTATGCTGTCAGCGTATATCGGGATAGCCGTTTTTTTAAAGACAATAAGGACCGATTAGAAGAAGTGGCAGAAGGGTGGTACATATGGCATGGGAAGTATGGCGCGAACACCGGAATCGCAGACTTGAGCGGAGGAAGGGGGTGATTAATCAATGGGACAACTGTTGCAACTGAAGGTTTGGGGGGAGTACGCACTTTTTTCCCGGGTTGAAGCGAAGACGGAAAGGGTATCTTATCCGGTGATGACGCCGTCCGCAGCGAGGGGAATTATGGAAGCAGTCCTATGGAAACCGGAGATGAAATGGCGGATTAAAAGCATCCAGGTGCTGAAGCCTATTCAGTATTACTCCATAATAAGAAACGAAGTGGCTTCGACTGTTCCCAGCACCATTGTTTCCAGCAAGAGGGATTATGTGGTGGAAGGTAATGAGCGGCAGTTGCGTCACTCTGTTATGCTGCGCGATGTCGCTTATGTGATCACAGCGGAGCTTGTGTTGCTGAATCCAACAATGGAAAATCGGATGAAGTACAGCTCCATGTTTTTACGAAGAGCTGCGAAAGGCCAGTGCTTCCATCGGCCTTATCTTGGGACAAGGGAATGTTCGCTTCATTTTTCCTTGCCAAATGATGACGAGAAGGCGATTCCCGATACAATGGACATTGGTCCGATGTTATTTGACATAAAGTTTCCTGCAGACTCCGCTGCCAAAGCCGCATATGCCATTCCTTATTTTTTTGAGGCGAAATTGGAACAGGGGGTATTGCATGTGCCGCAGCATCTGTATAAGGAGGTGTATGGCTAGATGTATATGCGCAGATTGGTTGAGTTTGCCGAACAGCATGATGATGATCTACCGCCCGTCGGATATGCCCGTAAAAGCTATCAATGGGTGGCTGTCATTACGAATGACGCTAAATTTGAGTTTATTCAGGCAGATCGAAGCGACCAGCGGACCATTCCGGATCTCAGTCGTTCTTCGGGGGTATCGCCCATTTTGCTGACGGACAAGGCAGAGTATGTATTTCAATTGCCTAAGAATCCGAGTGACACAAAAATGGTGGCCAGAGCAGCGGAGTGCCATCATGCATACTTGAAATTACTGAATGAATGCTACGAGGCCACGCAAAATGATGTGATTCAAACCATTGCGAAAATACTGGAGAATAGAAATTGGCGTATTCCAAATGGGATGAAGCCGGAAGACATTATTTTGTTTCGGGCGGAAGCGGATTATTTTCCTCACGAGGCCAAAGAAATTAAAGAGTTTTGGGGATCTGCGCTATTAAATGCCAATTCAAAGGGGGAGATTGATCGCGTTTGTTTTATTTGCGGTCGTTCTGCTCCGGCGGTAAAGCGCCATTCTATTACATTTACATTAGGCAAGGATAGGGCAAAGCTCATCTCGGCTAACGAAAGTGCGTATTCTTCATATGGATTGGAAAATTCGGAGATTGCCCCTACTTGTTTTGTATGCGAACAGAAATATGGACAAGCCCTTTCTTTTTTGTTGCAAAAATATGCAAGCAAAGAGCAGCGCGGCGGCCCGCATATGATCCAGATCAGCGATGTGACCTATGTATATTGGGCCAGACAAAACGATCCGGAACTAACAGGGATGCTTTTGAATCTATCGAACCCTGATCCCGACGCGGTACGAAGGATTGTACAAGCTCCCTTCACCGGAACAGAGAATCATTCTAATTTGAATCATGTATGTATTATGGCGTTGTCAGCCAATAAGGCCAGACTTGTCGTCCGTGACTACACGGAGCCGCCTGTTTGGCAGGTGAAAAATCAAATTCGACGCTTTTTTGAGGCGCAGCAAGTGACAGGGGCACGTCCATCCGGTATTTATTTATTGGCGGCATGTATGTACCATGATGGAAACAAAGAGATACAAAAGCATGATATTCATGATTGGATGGACTGGGCGCTCTTTGGCAGAAAGATCTCAGATCGGATTGCATCCAAGATTGTGCGCAGAATTCAGGCCGGAGGCGTTATGACATGGATTCAAGCCGCGGCAATTAAAAGCTGGTTGATAAGTCAAAACGAGGAGGAATGGACAATGGACCTGGATCACGCCAGAATAACACCGCCTTATTTATGCGGCAGGTTGTTTGCAGTGTTGGAAGCCGTGCAATATGAAGCCGTTAAAGGAAATGAAACGATTGCTTCAAGATATTACGGAGCGGCGTCGACGACTCCCCGATCTATTTTTGGACTGTTAATACGCAATAGCAAATGGCATTTAAACAAAATCGGCAAGGCGGAGAAAGGATATGAAATACGCTATCAGCAAAGAATTCAACTAATAAGCGATCGATTGATTGAATTCCCGGCTGTTCTTAGTCTGCATGAGCAGGCGGAATTTTCACTAGGTTATTACCATGAAAGACAAGAGATATATAAGAGAAAAACAGACACATCTGCTGCTGAGGCTGTCGATTAAAAGAACACAAATAAAGATGCAATCGAAGGAGGAACAAAGTAATGAATCTGAATCCAATTATTGATCCGAATAAGCGCTATGATTTTATGCTTGTGTTTGATGTGATGGATGGTAATCCGAACGGCGATCCAGATGCCGGCAATTTGCCCAGAATCGATCCGGAGACGATGCAAGGAATCGTGACCGACGTTGCCATCAAAAGAAAAATACGAGACTATGTTTATTTGACCAGAGGGCATTTGGAAGGTTTTGATATTTATGTGAAGCATCGAGGAATTCTTACAAACGAACAGAAAAAAGCTTATGAACAATTAGGAAAACAGGAAAACGACGGCAGTCCGGGAACAGTAAAAGACGCTCGGCAGTGGATGTGTGAGCATTATTTTGATACGCGTATGTTTGGTGCCGTTATGTCTACCAAGAAGTTCAATGCAGGTCAAGTACGGGGAGCTGTTCAACTGACATTTGCACGTTCGGTTGATCCCATTTTTCCTTCTGAATCAAGAATTACTCGCGTAGCATTGACCAACGCTGATGATATTAAAGGAGGGGATGTTGCCGATCAAGAGGCTCGTGCAGGTCAAATGGGGAGAAAAGCTCATGTACCGTATGGTTTATACGTAGCTTATGGATTTTATACGCCATCATTTGCAGCACAGACAGGAGTGGGAGAAGAGGATCTGAAGGGACTTTGGGAATCTCTCGTTAATATGTGGGATTTGGATCACTCAGCAGCACGGGGACGGATGGCATGTCGAGGATTGTATGTATTTGCTCATGAAAGCCGTCTTGGGAATGCTCCATCGAGCCAATTATTTGAGAAAATTGATATCCGTCGTTTCGATAAAGATGTGGTCGCAAGGTCATATAAAGGCTATCAAGCGATTATTAATGAAGTTATGCCGGAGGGAGTAACCTTGCACAAGATTGTCAGTTCTTTTGTCACCAGTCCGATCAACGATCCGGCTGCCAGATCGTTGTGATTAAGATACATTTCCCTGAGGAACTCAAGGGTGAATAATTTCTTAGATCCTACTGTCGCAAAAATTCGTGATAAGTCGCAGTAAATCAAGCAAGTAGAAGTCAGCAGCGCCCCAAAGAAGTGAGAAAACGTGACAGTTTTGGTCACTGGGAGCTCGATACGGTGGTTTCCAGTCGGGGAAAAAGTAAAGCATGCGTTGCTACGTTCGCTGAGCGTAAGACACGTCTCTATCTTGCCGTGAAGATGCCAGATCGCACCTCGGCCTCGTTGGAGAAGGCATTTGGGGTGGTCGCGGCTTCTTTTCCCAAGGGGACGTTTCAAACAGCCACCGTTGATCGGGGGAAAGAATTTGCCTGTTATGAACGGTTGGAGTCGGCACATGATCTCCTGGCAAAGAGGCACCAACGAAAACGCGAATGGTCTTCTCCTACAATTCTTCCCCAAAGGTAAAGATTTTGCCGAGGTTTCTGAGGGAGAACTTGTTCAAGCCTTGTATCTCATTAACAACCGGCCAAGAAAATGTCTGTACTGGAAGACGGCCCACGAATCATTCATGGAGGCTCTGTCGCACTTGACTTGACAATTCATCTACTGGAAAAGAGGGTGAAGCCAATGCAAATGCCAGAAATGCTCGACAACGTAAGTAAAACAGTCAAAGACGATTTGACGGTAACAATAGCGAAAGGTGACAAGCTGTCTGTAGCGGCAGCGTGTTTCTCCATATACGCCTACCAAGCACTTAAGAAGCAGCTTGATGGCATTGAAGAATTGCGCTTTATTTTCACCTCGCCGACATTCCTTCAAGCGAAAGCTCCCAAAGCAAAAAGAGAGTTCTACATACCCCGTCTCGACCGCGAGCGCTCCCTTTATGGCACCGAGTTTGAAGTGAAACTTCGCAACGAACTGACACAAAAAGCCATAGCCCGTGAGTGTGCTGATTGGATTCGAGCTAAGGTGCAGTTTCGCTCTAACCTGACGGGTGGCAATATCAGCGGCTTCATGAATGTGGTTGGCTCGGAAGCCACAACCTACATGCCGCTTCATGGTTTTACAACCGCAGACATTGGATGCGAGCGTGGGAATAATATCATAAACCCTGTCAACAAGATGTTCGCGCCTTTGTCAGGCGAGTACATTCGTATGTTCGACCAGATATGGAACGACAAGAACCTGCTTGAAGATGTTACCGATCAGGTCGTAGAAGGCATTACCGCCGCATACAACGAAAACTCTCCCGAATTTGTATATTTTGTTGCACTCTATAATATTTTCAATGAGTTTCTTGAAGACATCTCCGAGGATGTGTTGCCAAACGAGGCGACAGGCTTTAAGGAAACAAAAATATGGAACAAGCTGTACGACTTCCAAAAGGATGCAACCCTTGCAATTATCAATAAACTAGAAAAGTTCAACGGATGCATACTTGCTGACAGTGTTGGTCTTGGAAAGACATTTACTGCGCTTTCAGTTATCAAGTACTACGAACTCCGCAACCGTATGGTGCTTGTGCTTTGCCCGAAGAAGTTGGGTGACAACTGGCACACATTTAAGGAGAACTACCTGAACAATCCGATTGCGGCTGACCGCCTTCGCTATGATGTCCTTTACCATACAGATTTGTCAAGAGAACGAGGTTTCTCGGATGGCATCGACCTTTCTAAGCTGAATTGGGGTAACTACGACCTTGTAGTCATCGACGAAAGCCATAACTTCCGCAATGGTGGAGACTATTCAGGGAGCGGAGAGGACAAACGTGAAAACCGCTACCTTCAATTGCTGAACAAAGTCATCCGCAAGGGCGTGAAGACGAAAGTTCTCATGCTTTCGGCAACGCCTGTGAATAACGGCTTTTCCGATCTGCGGCATCAGCTCGCACTTGCATACGAAGGCAACCCCATGCTGATAAATGAAAAACTCGACACTGCAAAGCCGATTGACGTTATATTCCGAAGCGCCCAAACTGCCTTTAACAAGTGGAGTAAACTCAAACCTGAAGAGCGCACGACCGAGAATCTGCTGCGTTCCCTTGACTTTGACTTCTTTACGATGCTTGACAGTGTGACGATTGCCCGTTCGCGAAAGCATATTGAAAAATATTACAACACAGCTGAAATAGGCAAATTCCCTGAAAGAATGAAGCCTATCCTGCTCCGTCCGAGGTTGACTGACCTCGAATCGGCAATTGACTACGACGAGATTTATGACCAGTTAATGAAGCTGAACCTCGCCATCTACATTCCGACCGACTTTCTGCTTGAAAGCCGCCGGGCTAAATATATAGATCCAAGTAAGAACATTGATCGTGCCGGACGCGAAATCGGTATCCGTCGTTTGATGTGTATCAACCTCCTGAAACGGCTTGAAAGTTCGGTCTACTCCTTCCGCATTACGCTTGGTCGTGTACGGAATTTGATCAACAGCACAATTGCCGGTATCGACGATTATATGAGTGGAACACAGCGGATTATTAATACACAGGATTTTTCCGAGGACGATTTCGACGGTGACGACAGCAATACCGACTTCTTTGAAAGTGTGGGCAAGAAACTCGACATTGATCTTGCCGATATGGACTATGTCTCGTGGCGGCACAAACTCAACGGGGACTCTGAAATCCTTGAACTGTTAATGATTCTGATAGAGGACATCACGCCCGACCATGACACCAAACTGCAAACGCTGTTCCAGCTTATCGCTGATAAAATTCAGCACCCGTTCAATCCGGGCAATAAGAAGATTTTGCTCTTCTCAGCGTTTTCACATACGGTGGATTACCTTTATAAAGAGGTCGCTCCGATCGTTAAGGAGAAGTACGGTCTTGACACTGCGATGATAACCGGCACGACTGAAGGAAGGTCGACCGTTAAGCTAAAGCGTGCTGATCTGAATACAATCCTCACGCTGTTCTCGCCAATGTCCAAAGACAAAAAACTGCTGATGCCGGATGATCCTGCCGAAATTGACATCCTGATTGCGACTGACTGTATATCGGAAGGTCAGAATCTGCAAGACTGCGACTACTGTGTCAACTACGACATTCATTGGAACCCAGTTCGAATCATTCAACGGTTTGGACGTATTGATCGTATCGGAAGCCGTAATGACAAGATACAACTTGTGAATTTTTGGCCTAACATCGAGCTTGATAAGTACCTTGAACTTAAAGGACGCGTGGAGACCCGTATGAAGGCTTCCGTTATGACATCAACGGGAGACGACAATCCCATCGATCCCGAAGAATTAGGTGACCTCGAATACCGCAAGGCGCAGCTTGAAAAGCTGCAGAACGAGGTCGTGGACATTGAGGAAATGCAGTCCGGCGTTTCGATTATGGATTTGGGGCTGAATGAATTTCGGCTCGACTTGCTCGAATACGTCAAGAACCACGGGGAACTAGACAATACCCCGTTCGGTCTTCACACAGTGGTGGCAGGCAACGGCGACTCACCCAACGGAACGATATTCATACTTAAGAACAGGAACGCCAAAATAAACGGCCAAAACCAGAACCAGCTGCACCCCTTCTATATGGTCTACGTTCGCGATGGTTCGGTAATTCATATAGACCACCTGCAGCCAAAGAAACTACTCGACGTTTTCCGGCAACTTTGTAAAGGTAAGGATAAGCCCGAAGTGGAATTGTGCAGGCTGTTCAACGCCGAGACGAAGGATGGCAGAAATATGCGGCACTACTCCGACCTGCTCTACTTTGCCGTGAAGTCCGTTGTAGATTTAAACGAGGATGATTCCATAGATAGCTTTCTCTCGGGAAAGCAAATTTCCCTTGCCGCGAACACCATCGATGGATTGGATGATTTCGAACTGGTCTGTTTCGTGGCTGTAAAGTGAGGTGGTTTGTATGTTAGGTCTACCAAAGGCAACTGAGCTTGCAAAAGCCCTACCCAAGAAGGCGATATTCGACAGGTTTAAGCCGTCGCCGACCGACCGCAAGCTTTTTGACGAGCAGATAAACCGCCTGTCGATAGTCGCGGAAATCTCGCCGCAGACAGTGGCAATTAAGGCAAGCGCGGACGTTTCGGCGGTGTACGTCGTTCTGGTCACGCTGAAGACCGTAGAGTGTGACAAAAAGAACATTGCACTCTTGTCGAAGCTGATTAATCAACGTATGCTGTTTGTGCTTCAATCAGGAGATGCCGCGCGGCTCGCAGTTTATCGAGCCGAAAAGGTGCTTGTTTCCGAAAGTAAGCCACTTGGCGAATGGAAATTGAATCTGAGTGGTCTCGACCTCGAAGCAGTATGGGAGAATGCTATCGCGCAGATTGGCGGCATTGACCTGACAGGCGGTGCAGACCTTGACGCGACCATAGCTGAGAACGACCGCCAAGAGAAGTTAAAGAAGCAAATAGCCACTCTAGAAAAGAAGGCAATGTCCGAACGCCAACCCCGCAGGAAGTGGGAACTTGTCGAAGATATACGACGATTGAAGATAGAATTAGGAGGAACATCCAATGAATAATACTGAAAAACTTGCGATGCGTACACCATCCCTTGCGGACGAGAACTTTGCTGCCCTCGCAGCATTGTTCCCGAATGCTGTCACAGAAACTTTGGATGAGAACGGTTCAGTCGTTCGCGCCATCGATAAGGATGTACTCGCACAGGAAATCAATACTCACGTCGTGGAAGGGCGAGAAGAACGCTACCAGTTCACCTGGCCGGATAAGCGTAAGAGCCTGTTGCTCGCCAATGCGCCAATAGCGGCGGCTTTGCGCCCATGCCGCGATGAAAGTGTGGACTTCGACACAACTGAGAATCTTTACATAGAAGGCGACAATTTAGACGTGCTGAAATTGCTACGCGAGACATACCTCAACCGTGTGAAAATGATTTATATCGACCCGCCGTATAATACTGGCAAAGACTTTATCTACGAAGATGATTTCGTGGAAGAAACTGGTGAATTCTTGCGCCGTGATGGGCAGTTCGATGAGCAAGGTAATCGTCTTACACCTAACCTTGACAGTAATGGGCGTTTTCACACAGACTGGCTGAATATGATTTACCCAAGGCTCCGTGTGGCAAGGGATTTACTGACAGACGATGGTGTTATTTTCATTAGCATTGATGATAACGAAGAGGATAACTTAAAAAAAGTCTGCAATGAAGTATTTGGTAGTGTTAATTTCGTTGCCTGCTTGGTGTGGGAGAAAAAGAAGAAAGGTGCTTTCTTAAGCAAGCACTACATTAATATGAAAGAATATATATTGGTTTATGCAAAGAACGCTTCATCATTTTCAGGTTTGGTGGGGGAATTGAATTCAGACTCCGAGACATATCCCTGCATTAAGACAACTAATGCACGGGGAACGAGAACGATAAAGGCGGGTACAACAAGCAAGTATAAGGATAAAGATTATGTAGTCGCAAAAAATACACGAATTAGCTCTGGAAATATGGAACTGATATATCTAGATGAAGCAGTCATCAAAGATGGTATTTTACAAAATGACGTGATGATAGATAGTAATTGGATTTATAGTCAACCTGCGCTTGACGGTTTTGCAAAAGATGGATTAATTTATATTACTCAAGATCTCTACATTCGTAGAATTGTTAATGAAGAAAGAACCAAAATGCTTAAAGATTTATTATCACGAGTAGGAAGTGATGGAAAGTCATTAAGTACATATAAATTCGATGTTAATTTGAATAATGGTGGATGGGGTACCAATGAAGATGCAAATGACGAATTGCATAAATTGTTAGGACAACAGTATCTTTTTGATTTTACAAAACCAAGTAGGCTGATTGCAAAAATAATACAATCGGTTAATGACCCGAATGCAATTATTCTCGACTTCTTCTCTGGTTCGGCAACCACCGCCCACGCAGTTATGCAATTTAATGCCGAGGATGGAGGCAAGCGTAAGTTTATAATGGTGCAACTACCAGAAGTCTGTGCAGAAGATAGTGAAGCGGCTAAAGCAGGTTATAAAACGATATGCGAAATTGGAAAGGAACGAATTCGACGCGCTGGAGTGAAAATAAAAGAAAGCATCCAAGGTCAGCAAGTTGACACCGGCTTCCGCGTCCTCAAGCTTGACAGTAGCAACATGAAAGACGTGTACTACACGCCCGACGAGTTTCTAACGATGGCGCAGAAGCAGCAGAACTTTTTCGACTTTATGGATAACATCAAGGAAGACCGCTCGGATGAAGATTTACTCTTCCAAGTGATGCTCGACCTCGGAGTTCCGCTCTCGGCGAAAATCACGAAAAATAGCGATGTGTTCTCGGTCAACGACAACTACCTGATTGCTTGCTTCAAGCAGGTCGACACCGCGCTCATTACGGAAATCGCCAAAAAGAAGCCGTACTACGCCGTGTTCCGCGACAGCAGTTTCTCTAACGACAGTGCTATGGTCAACTTCGAGCAGGTGTTTGCAACATATAGCCCGAACACGATAAGGAGGGTGCTGTAAATGAAATTTCAATTTAAGATACAGCCTTTCCAGACGGAAGCCGCCGAAAGCGTTGTGCGTGTGTTCGCGGGGCAGTCGAATGTCGGCGAGTCAAAATACCGCCGTGACATTGGTAGCGAAAAGCGACTAAGCGAAGATGAAAGAACAGCGCGTAGAGGCTTTATTTCAATCTCTTATTCAGTTTTGTCTGACGAGGAAAAGCGGCTTGTTGAGGAGGAATACGAGACCGCCTACCGCAACGAAAACGTGCAACTCTCAAAAGAGCAGTTGTTGAAAAATATCCACGCCGTTCAGACGGTGAACAATATAAAGTATTCCACCGACATTGCCGCAGGTCTTGGCGCGGTGTCGCTTGACGTGGAGATGGAAACCGGTACCGGCAAGACTTATGTCTACATTAAGACCATGTTCGAACTTCACAAGGCATACGGGTGGAGCAAGTTCATCGTGGTCGTGCCGAGCATCGCCATCCGCGAAGGCGTGAAGAAGTCCTTTGAAATGCTGGAAGACCACTTCATGCAGATTTATGGACTGAAAGCACGCCATTTTATCTACAATTCTTCGAATCTGCACCAGCTTGATGAGTTTTCACAGAACAGTGGCATCAATGTAATGATTATCAACACGCAGGCGTTTAACACTACAATGAATGAAGAAAAGAACATCGAGGGACGGAGCGGCAATGAGGCGGCGAGGATAATCTACACCAAGCGCGACGAGTTTGGCAGCCGCCGACCGATCGACGTTATAAAGGCGAACCGTCCGATCATCATTCTCGACGAGCCGCAGAAGATGGGCGGAACGGCGACACAGAACGCCCTGAAAAAGAACTTCGCACCATTGTTCTCTCTAAATTACTCAGCAACGCATAAGACAAGCCACAATCTCGTTTATGTCCTTGACGCGCTTGACGCATTTAAGAACAAGCTGGTCAAGAAAATAGAAGTCAAGGGATTTGAATTGAAGAATCTCGGCGGTACGAACCGCTATATGTACCTTGCCGCCATTGTGATAGATAAAAAGAAGCCTCCCCGTGCCCGTTTGGAGTTTGAAGTCAGCCGTTCGGCGGGTTCACCGAAACGTGAAACGCACCTACTCGAATTGGGCGACAGCCTTTATACCGCTTCAAAGGGATTAGAGGAATACAAAGGGATCTCCATCGCCGACATTGACCCGATACGGGCGACGGTTACGTTCTCTAATGGTGATAGCCTGGCAGCGGGTGAAGCAAGTGGAAATGTTAATGAGGATGATATTCGCCGTATTCAAATCCGTGAGACGATCAATTCCCATTTTGACAAAGAGGAGAAACTATTTGAGCAAGGCATCAAATGCCTGTCTCTCTTCTTCATAGATGAGGTAGCGAAGTATCGCCAATACGGTGACGACGGCGAGGAAATACTCGGTGAATACGGGCGCATTTTTGAAGATGAATACACCGCCGCGTTAAACGAGCGGTTGACGCTTTTCCCAACGAAGTACCAAGCCTATCTGCGTGGCATTGAGACCAACGATACGCACCGTGGCTATTTCTCAATTGATAAAAAGGGTCATGCCGTGAACAGTACGGTTAAGCGCGGTTCCGTTGAATCCGACGACATCTCTGCTTATGACCTTATCCTTAAGAGGAAAGAAGTTCTGCTCTCCTTTGAGGAGCCGACGCGGTTCATTTTTTCGCACTCCGCTCTGCGTGAGGGCTGGGATAACCCCAACGTGTTCCAGATATGCACCCTGAAACACTCTGACAACGCCACGGCAAAGAGGCAGGAAGTCGGACGTGGTTTGCGTCTGTGCGTGAATAGCCTTGGTGAGCGACAGGACTTGGAGGCTTGTGGTGAATCCCTCGTTCAGAGTGTTAATCTGCTCACCGTAGTTGCTAGTGAAAGCTATGCAGGCTTCGTTGCTGATTTGCAGAGTGAGATTAAGTCTGACCTATACGAACGCCCAACAAAGACAAGTGTGGAATACTTCTCTGGCAGGACGGTTTATCTGAGCGACGAAGAAACACATACGCTCACAGTTGCAGAAGCCACAGCAGTCTATAATTATCTCGTCCGCAATGATTATGTTGACGACAATGGCGGTGTAACAGATAACTATCGAGCCGCGGCTGAAGCAGGCGGCTTCGCACCGATGAAGCCTGAACTTGCGCATCTCGGCGAGAGCGTTCACAAACTGGTACAGGCTATATTCGATCCAAGTATTCTCAAAGATATGGCGGGCAATGGCCACGACACAAAGGTTAAGGATAACCCGCTGAACGAGAACTGGAAGGACTTCAAGGAACTCTGGGAGCGCATTAATAAGAAATACGCCTACACCGTTGAATTCGACGGCGATGAACTCATTAATAAGTCAGTTGCAGCGATCAACACAGAATTGAAAGTCGCCCGCCTGTCATACACCCTCACCAAAGGGTCGCAGGAAGGCACGGACTTCAATGTGGAGCGCACCGAAACAAAGAAGCTCGACAGGGCGCACGGCGGTCTTGCGACCTACGATATCATCGGCAAGATTTCCGATGGTACGAGTCTTACGCGCAGGACGGTTACAGCTATCCTTGAAGGCATGGCAAAAGAAAAACTTTGGTTCTTCCGTGAGAATCCAGAAGAGTTTATCGCCAAAGTAGTCGTCATCATAAATAAGCAAAAAGCCTCAGTGGTTGTTGAACATATCACTTATGCCCCAAGCGCAGAGGAACCATATACGCAAGATATTTTTAACATGAGCCGCTCCTCGGATGAGTATTCAAAAGCATTCAAGGCAAAACATGCCATTCAGGACTATATATTTACGGATGGATCTGCAACTAACAGCGTGGAGCGTCGATTTGCCGAGGACTTGGACGTTGCCGACGAGGTAATTGTTTACGCCAAGTTGCCGAGGGGACCACGCGGCTTCTATATCCCTACGCCCGTGGGCAATTACTCCCCGGACTGGGCAATTTCGTTCAAGAAAGGTGCAATTAAGCATATCTTCTTCATAGCTGAAACAAAGGGTACGATGGATAGCCTTGAACTTCGCCCGATTGAACAAGCGAAGATCTCTTGTGCCAAGAAGCTGTTCAACGAGATTAGCACAACCGGTGTGAAGTACCACGATGTGGACAGCTACCAGAGTCTACTCACGGTGATGGAAACCCTATAGATAAAATGATTCTGCTTTCAGGGAGGTGAGGCATAGGGATTGTTCGAGCGCAACCGGGGAAAACCGAGAGGTACATTGTGTTTCTTTAACGTTATCGCGGCTGATTTTTTTGCCACATTTTATACTTCAAATTTTGATACAAAAAAATCGTAATCATTTGGAGGTTGCCATGACTTACTCTCCATCCGTTCAAGCCTTGTTCCAACCGTTCGAAATCGGAAATCTGTCGCTGCCCAATCGTATCGTAATGGCGCCGATGACCCGCCAATTTTCCCCGGATGGCGTACCTGGCCCGGAAGTGGCCGCCTATTATCGCCGCAGAACGGAGAACGTCGTCGGACTGATCGTGACCGAAGGCACGATCATCGATCATCCGGATTCGTCCAATCAACAAAACGTACCGCATTTCTACGGCGAAGCCGCATTAAACGGTTGGGCGAACGTGGTAGCTGAGGTACAAGAGGCGGGCGGACGGATCATCCCGCAGATTTGGCATATGGGAGCCCGTGGCCAAGTCGGCAATTATACGGAAGCGGATATCGCCGCCATCGTTCAAGCTTTCGCTCAGGCGGCAGCCGATGCCAAGCGGCTCGGCTTCGACGGCATCGAGCTTCACGGTGCGCACGGATATTTGATCGACCAATTTTTCTGGGAGAAAACGAACCCGCGCACCGACCGCTATGGCGGCGACATGGTGAAGCGTACCCGCTTTGCGGTTGAAGTTATCGAAGCTTGCCGCCGGGCGGTCGGACCGGACTTCCCGATCGTGCTCCGCTTCTCGCAATGGAAAGGGGAGGACTACACGGCGAAATTGGCGGCAACGCCGGCTGAACTAGAGCAGTTCTTAAAGCCGTTGGCAGAGGCGGGCGTCGATGTGTTCCACTGCTCCACCCGCCGTTTCTGGGAGCCCGAGTTCGAAGGATCCGAGTTGAATCTGGCAGGCTGGGTGAAGAAGTTGACGGGGAAACCGACGATTACGGTCGGATCCGTTGGCCTGGACACTGAATTCATGAGTCTCTTTACCGAAGGCAAAGGAGCGGGCATCGCCAACATCAACGGGTTGATCGAGAGATTGGAACGCGGGGAGTTCGATCTGGTGGCCATAGGCCGGGTCTTGTTGGCAGATCCCGCTTGGGCAAGCAAGATCCGCGACGGACGAATAAACGAGCTGATCCCCTTTACACCTGAAGCGGTTAAAACACTGTATTAAGCTTTGCTAAAACACCGGAATGATCCGGTGTTTTGGCGTTACGGTGCGCCTATTCCTAATTCACAGCACCCCATCGCTTCACTGGCAGTGATGAGGTCAGCGGTTCGATTCCGCTATGCTCTACCATAAAAAGACGTTGAAACGCTTGGATTTCCGAGCGTTTTTTGTTTTTCTGATAAGAAAAGGATTCTCTTGTATTGGGCTGTGGTCACACAGTTGGTCACACTCGGCATTTTCAGAGGCTTTTTTGGGCTCTTCGACGCTAGCAGTAATATGATGCATGGAGAGCCCTATCAATTTCCAGTAAAACTATGAAAATCGGACAAGGGAATTGGTTCAGTTGCGAGCGATACGTGGCTCCAGACTGCTGCCGATTC
>Ga0255334_1000883_pt1 | contig 17608 bp, 15 predicted proteins | sample EtOH5_35cm_T3_12_FD_202080 | JGI IMG/M metagenome (GOLD analysis project Ga0255334, IMG submission 202080) | Sandy soil microbial communities from University of British Columbia, Vancouver, Canada - EtOH5_35cm_T3_129 | ecosystem: Engineered > Artificial ecosystem > Sand microcosm > Unclassified ...
GCGAGCTCGCTCCTACAGGGCAAAGCTTTTAGAAGCTCATATCCACCTTGGTCCAGAGCGTTCGCCCCGGTTCTTTAATGGCCTGCGGGTCATTGGCCGGGTAGCCAAAACCGGCGTTGCCGGCCAGGTTCAAATGCTCGGAGTAGGCCTTGCCGAACAGGTTGTCGACGCCGCTGCTGACCTTCCAGTTCTTGTTGATCCGATAGGCGCCATTGAGCGAGAACACGCCGAACCCCGAGGACTTGTCGAAGTCCTTGCCGACCACGTTGCCCTTGTTCTGATCAATGCGGTTTTGCGCCGCGACCACTCGCCACAAGGCGCCGGCGCTCCAGTTGTCTTCGCTGTAGGTCAGGCCGAATCGCGCGTCCAGCGGCGGCATTTGCGGCAATGCCTTGCCGTCGCTGCTGTTCTTGCCCCAGGCGTAGGCCAGGGTTGCGTCGGCCTTCCAGTTCGACGTCAGCCTGTAGGCCGCCCCGAGTTCACCGCCCATGATCCGCGCGTCGATGTTCTCGGCTTGCGAGGTCGTGCCCGTCATTCCCGGCTTGTAATTGAACAGGATGTAATCGCGCACCTGTCCGACGTAACCCGAGGCCCAGGCTTCGAGGTCTTCGGTCTTGTATTGCAGGCCGAAGTCGAGCTGGGTGGTTTTTTCAGGCTTGATCGAGTCGAAGGCGTTTACCGAGCCGGCAGGTCCCGAGTTGGGCGAAAACAGCTCCCAGTAATCCGGGAAACGCTGGGTGTGACCGAGGCCTGCGTACAGCGTGGTCGGGCTGTCGGCCAGATCATGCTCGTAACGGACGAAGCCGCTGGGCAGGGTGTCGGCGCGGGTGTCGTCGGCGGTCGGGTTGGCGCGGGTCATCATCCCCGAGCCAGTGGTCTGCCGAAAATCCTTGGCCGAAGCACGGTCCAGTCGCGCGCCGGTAATCAGTCGATCACGGTCGGCGGCGTACCAGGTCAGTTCGCCGAACACGCCGTAGTTATGGAAGTCGGCGTCCTTGTTGCGCGGCAGATCCTTGTAGGTGTCGATGCCCATGGCGCTGCGCTTGCGGTGTTCGTTGGTCTGCGCGTCGATGCCGCCGATCAATTGCACATCGGCCCAGCGCCACGTGGCTTTGATCCGTGCGCCCAGGGTTCGGCGATCGACACTGGAAGCCATCGGGCCGGCCATCATCCCGGTGCCGGACGGCGTGCGCAGGGTGTAGTTGTCCATCACGTGGTCGGCGTAGTTGTAGTAGATCTGTGCTTCGACCTTGTCGAGCACGTCGCCGATATTGGACTTCTCGAAACGCAGGCCGAGGCTTTCGCGCTTGAACTGCGCGCCGTCCATGCCGCGTCCGGCGTATCGCGCTTCGCCATCGCCCTTACCGGCGGTCAGCTCCAGCAGGGTGTCGGCGTCCGGGGTCCAGCCAAGTGCCACGTCGCCATTCCACTTGTCGTAACGCGAGGCCACGGTGTCGTTGTTGCCGTCCCGATAGTCGTCGGAATGCGCGGTGTTGCCGATCACTCGCACGTAGCCCAATGACCCGCCGGCAGCGGCGTCCACTACTTTGTCGAAACGGCCGTTGGAGCCGGCCAGTATGCTGGCATTCACTCGGGTGCCGAGTTCGCCGAAGCTTTCCGGGTCACGGTCGAACAAGATGGTGCCGGCGGATGCGCCTGGCCCCCAAAGTACCGTTTGCGGGCCTTTGATGACGGTGAGTTTGTCGTAGGTTTCCGGTGAGATGTAGGAGGTCGGCGCGTCCATCCGGCCGGGGCAGGCGCCGAGCATCTGGCCGCCGTTGGTGAGGATGTTCAGGCGCGAGCCGAACATGCCGCGCAACACCGGGTCACCGTTGGTGCCGCCATTGCGCACCAGAGCGAAGCCGGGGATGGTCTTCAAGTAGTCACCACCGTCGCTGGCCGGTACCGGTTGGCGTGGGTCTTTGGGGTTGGTGACGATGGTCAGCGGCGAACTCGGTGCGATGGCGGTGATCACCGTCGGGCTCAGTTCTTCACTGTGGCCGGCGTGATCATCGGCCAGCACCATCGGTGTCAGCAGTGCGCCGCAAAGAACGGCGGTGGCGTGCCTGAAACGAACGCGCGTTTCGTTCAGGGCAAAAGAAGCTTGGGCAGCGCTCAAGCGTGTGTCAGCAGAAAACCTGGACATGACAATTTCCATCGAACAGTCGTAAACGACACGGCCGGCAGCCTGCGCAATGCCTGTGGGGGCGGGCGTGCTCGCGATGTGGGTGAGTCAGCCCCACCGCTTTCGCGAGCAAGCCCGCTCCCACAGGTTGCTTTGCTGTCTTCTGACCGTGTGAGATTGGGGAGGTGTTTACGCGACGATGGGTGGTGCGCGGGGGCGGGCGCCGGGGAAGAAGGTTTGCCGGGCGTGGCCCAGGCGAGTGGCGGGAGTACTGAAGGTGCTGGTTTTGGGGGCGTCGAATGCAACGAAAGACTGGCCGCCCGTCAGCGCCGGGCAGTTGAACAGCAGGCTGCAATAGCCGCACTTTTCCCAGATCGCATGATGGGAGGTTTTGGGTGGGCAGTGTTCGGCGGCGGGTGTCGCGCCGTGCTCGCCGTGCGCCATCGCTGACATGTCCATCGACATGTTCATGGACATCGAAGAGGCGCGCTGATCCATCGGCATCGACTGAGAAATCAGCGGGCCGATGAAGATCATCAACATGGCGAACAGGCTGATCCAGCTGCCGCGTGTCAGGCTCAATGGCTGACGACGGGGGACGGATGGCCTGGCGCTAAGCGGGCGCATGGGCGTATTCAGCTCTGGCAGTTACGGATTGTGTGCGTGCACTTGCACGCCGCCCGGTGCGGTTTTCTGCACCGAGACTTCGACCGTCACATCACCGGACTTTTCGAAATGCATCGTCAGCGGGAACCGCTTGCCGTCGCTCAGCAGGCTGCGGTCTTTCAGGTTCAGCAGCATCACGTGGTACGCCATCGGTGCAAACGTGACGTCGCCGCCCGCCGGGATTTCGACGGTTGGCACCTGCTGCATTTTCATCAGATCGTTCTGCATCACGTGCTCGTGCAACTGGGCGATGTCTGCAATCGGCGAGTCGACGCTGAGCAGTTTGTCGGCGGTTTTGCCGGGGTTTTGAATCACGAAGTAAGCCGCAACGGTCGGCGCGTTCGGTGGCAATTCCTGTGACCACGGATGAGCGATTTGCAGTTCGCCAGCCTTGTATTCATGGGCATTGGCAAAGCAGGCAGGCAGCAGCAATGCAGCCAGAACGATGAGTTTGTTCAACATGGCAGTTCTCCAGAACGATTCAAAACGCAGGTCAATTGCGAGAAGGAATCACACCAGAGGGGATGCGCGGGGGTTGAGATTTGGCCATTGCTGGCGCGGAGTAGGGGTGTCGAGTGCGGTGGCGGGCAGGCTTCGATGGGACTCGAAACGCGCGAAATACAACTGCGGCACATGCCCGGGCAACGCCACCAACGGCGCGGATCCGGAACAGCACCAGCAATGCTGCATGTTGGAATGATCGTCGTTCTGCGGCGCTTTCTGATCAAGCGTCCCCAGAGAAATCGCCACCATCTTCGTGCCGGTGGACGAGCAAAAACTGCCCCACAACACCTGTTCGGCCGGCGATTTCGCCGTCTGCGCCATCGCTCCGGTCATCGGCATGGCGAGCATGTTGAACAGCACTGCGAAGCAGGCTATCCAGGCAATTGCGAGCCGTTGTCGGGACATGGGACAGATCCGATTGGGTGGGAGATCAGGCGCGGCTATTTAGCCTGATCAATGCCGATAAGTAAAAACGCGGCCTGCGGTTTGGTGTCGCAGCGTGTTTCAAATGAGTGTAGCGGCTCCCATTTGAAATGCCGGGGGCTGGCCCGGGAATAATCACTGATCGGTCAGAGTATTTCGGCGAGCGCCTCCAACACCTGCACTACCGACTCAAACTCCCGCTCCACCCCCGGCAACACCGGCCGCTTCAACACCAGCACCGGCACCCCACGCTCCCGCGCCACTTCGAGTTTTGGCTCGGTGGCGGTGCTGCCGCTGTTTTTGCTGATCAGCACATCGATCTGCCGGCGTTCGAACAACTCACGTTCATCCTCGATCAGAAACGGCCCGCGTGCGCCGATCACTTCGCAGCGCTCGTTGCCCGGATAAATGTCCAGTACGCGCAACGTCCAGAATTGCTGCGCAGGGATTTCATGCAGGTGTTGCAAGGGCTCGCGGCCGAGGGTGAACAGTGGTCGGCGGAACGGTTTGAGTGCTTCGATCAGCTCGGCCCAGTCACTGACTTCGCGCCAGTCATCCCCGGCTTGTGGTTGCCAGGCCGGGCGGCGCAGTGCCCAGCAGGGGACGCCGGATATCCGCGCAGCGGTCGCGGCGTTCTGGCTGATTTGCGCGGCGTAGGGATGAGTCGCGTCCAGCAGCAGATCGATCCCTTCGTCGCGGATGAATTGCGCCAGGCCGTCCGCGCCGCCATACCCGCCAACGCGAACCCGACAGGTCAGATCAGTCGGCACACGACCGACGCCAGCCAGGCTGTAGATGTGTTCCGGCCCCAACGTGCGGGCGATGGCCAGCGCTTCCGTCACGCCGCCGAGCAGCAATAGGCGTTTCATTGAAAAGCTCCTGCGTGGCCGACAATTGCGCCCTGGCGATCGATGGCAAACACTTCGACCTGAACCTGCGCCGGCACCACACTGCGGGCAAAATCCAGTGCGTGCCGGCATACCGCGTCGCCGAGTGCGATGCCGGCGGCGCTGGCCATGGCCAAGGCCTGTTGACTGGTGTTGGCTTCACGCATTGCCTGCTGCAACGCTTCATCCGCGCCGACCGCCGCAGCCCATTCGGCCAGTTGCGGCAGGTCGATGCTCGAATGCCGACTGTGCAGATCCATGTGCCCGGCCGCCAGTTTGCTGATCTTGCCGAAACCACCACAAATGCTGAGTTTGGCCACCGGCACTTTGCGCAGGTGTTTAAGTACTGCACCGACGAAGTCGCCCATTTCGATCAGGGCGATTTCCGGCAGGTCGTAGACTCGGCGCATGGTGTCTTCGCTGGCGTTGCCGGTGCATGCGGCGATGTGCAGGTAACCGTTGGTTTTTGCCACGTCGATGCCCTGATGGATCGAGGCAATGTACGCCGCACAGGAAAACGGCCGGACGATGCCGCTGGTGCCGAGAATCGACAGGCCACCGAGAATGCCCAGCCGTGGGTTCATGGTTTTCAACGCCAGCGCCTCTCCGCCCTCGACGTTCACCGTGACTTCGAAACCGCCGGGGTAATCGAGCTCTTGCGCGAGCGAGGTCAAATGATCGCTGATCATCTTGCGCGGCACCGGGTTGATCGCCGGCTCGCCGACGCCCAGCACCAGGCCCGGCCGGGTGACGGTGCCGACACCACGACCGGCACAGAAACGAATGCCCGGTTCTGCGCTCAGGCGCACCCGGGAATACAGCAGCGCGCCGTGGGTCACGTCCGGATCGTCCCCCGCATCCTTGATCGTTCCTGCTTCGGCGCCGTCATCCAGCAACCGGCAGAATTCCAGGCGCATCTGCACGCGCTTGCCTTTGGGCAAGACGATGTCCACGGCGTCTGCACTCGTTCCTCCGAGCAGCAATCGAGCGGCCGCCAGGCTGGTGGCGGTGGCGCAGCTGCCGGTGGTCAGGCCGCTGCGCAACGGTGCGGGTTGTTCGGCGGTTTCGTCACGCATCGAAAGGTTTGACCACGTCCAGCAAAGTAATCGGCAAGGCCTGGCGCCAGGTATCGAAGTCGCCCAGCGGTTGCGCCTGGGCGATATGGATACGCGTCAGCTCGCCGCCATGTTGCTCGCGCCAGGCCATCAAGGTCATTTCACTTTGTAGCGTGACCGCGTTGGCGATCAGGCGACCACCAGGTTTGAGCTGCGCCCAGCAAGTGTCCAGCACGCCGTCGCGGGTGACGCCGCCACCGATGAAGATCGCGTCCGGGCGTTCCAGACCTGTGAGGGCTTGCGGCGCACTGCCGCGAACCAATTGAAGGCCGGGCACGCCGAGCGCGTCGCGGTTGTGCTCGATCAACAGTTGCCGGCCTTCATCGGCCTCGATCGCCAGCGCCCGGCAACCCGGATGGGCGCGCATCCACTCGATGCCGATCGAACCGCTGCCGGCGCCGACGTCCCACAACAGTTCACCGGGAACCGGGGCCAGGCGCGCGAGGGTGATTGCGCGCACATCACGCTTGGTCAGTTGACCGTCGTGCCTGAACGCCGAATCCGGCAGGCCGGCCAGTCGCGAAAGGCGCGGCGTCTCGGGGTCGGCGATGCACTCGATGGCGATCAGGTTGAGGTCGGCGATAGCCGGGTCGGCCCAGTCGTTGGCGACTCCGTCGATGCGTCGCTCGGCCCCGCCACCCAAATGTTCCAGCACGCTCAGGCGGCTCGGCCCGAAACCACGTTCGCGCAACAACGCCGCTATTGCGGCGGGGCTTTGCCCATCGTTGCTGAGCACCAGCAAGCGAACACCGCTGAACAACTGCGCGTTAAGCGCCGCGACCGGGCGAGCGACCACCGATAGCGTGACCACATCCTGCAACGGCCAGCCCATTCGCGCGGCCGCCAGAGAGCAGGAAGAGGGCGCCGGCAGGATCAGCATTTCCGCGCTGGGCAATTGCCGGGCGAGGCTGGCGCCGACACCGAAGAACATCGGATCGCCGCTGGCCAGCACGCACACAGGCTCACCCCGCAAGGCCAACAACGCATCGAGGGAGAACGGCGTCGGCCAGAGTTTGCGTTCGCCACGGATGCAGGGCGGCAGCAGGTCCAGTTGCCGCTGACTGCCGAAGATCTTCGAGGCAGCCAGCAACGCACGCCGGGCATTCCTGCCCAAACCCTTGAAGCCGTCTTCACCAATGCCTGTCACGGTCAGCCAGCGAGCCATGTGTGATCTCTATTCATCTGCATAAAGCGGCACATGATAACGCGGCAGACGCAGAGGCGAGTAATAGAATGTTTTAAGTTGGTTTGATTAGTCTGTAGCTGGTCGTAGTTAAGTTATGTAGTTTGAATGTTCATGCACTCATTTGATAATGGTTGAAAGGAATTGACTATGGTTATTGATAAAACAGGGAGCCTGGACTTGACGGCTTATTCTGATGCGTTCAACCGAGACTTCGCACCACGACAAACAAAGAGCTCTCGACTTTACGTCGCGCAGGATCAGCAAGGTGCTGCCGGGTCGCTATCGGGTGGCAACCTGATCAGCACGGCCAGAGGCGTGTCGCGTCAGGACAAGCGTGACGTCAACTCCAGCGTGCGTTATGCGCAGTGGTATGCGAGTCAGCAGCGCAATAGGGACACAGATCCGCAAGGCTGGTTTTCCTTGTTTGCCGTGGTGTTATGGGACTTGGGTTGGGAAATTGACGAACGCAGGGTTGTCGAGAAAAGTTACAGTCACTTTGCAGGAAAAGTAACTCAGATTTATTTGAACAGAATTGCCGGTGTTAACAGTCAGATGGCGATAGTTACAAAAAACATGTTTGATTCATTGTTGGCTAATTCGTCGGCGCTTTGGTCATTGGCCACTGAAAGTCGGCGTGGCAGGGAGTTTTCCATTGCTCCCGCTGAATACGACAAACAAGGGAAGTTATCACTGGACCTGAATGACTTTTCGCTTCGGGCGCTGGCACAGCGGGAAGATTTTCTGTTTTGGGACTGGAAGGAAGGCAACGTGACGCTCACGCATCGAGCCGCTCCCTTGACCCTGAACAGAGCCCGCTTCGACGAAGTCCGCCCGGAGTTGAACGATCGGCTCGACCGGATCGCTGACGCCATTTTCGAGTTTTATTCAGAGCGCCTGTGAGGGAGGCCGCCTGATGGATTCAAGGTCGGAGCAAATGCGACACGTGGTCTTATGATGCTGCGCGGCAAAGCAGGCATAATACCGCTCGCCTCCGACGGGGGGCGCTCCCACTTCAGATCCGGTCATCCCTTTGAACGAACTCCCTATGTCCCGCGCTTTACGCCCCTCGGCCTGTCCTGGGCTGCTGCGTATCGTCCAGGCCAGAGACGGCGGTATCTGCCGGATAAAACTGGCCGGTGGCACCCTCACTTCCGAGCAGGCCAACGCTGTCGCCGAAGGTGCGCAGCGTTATGCCGGCTCAGTGATCGAGGCCACTAACCGGGCCAACCTGCAGATTCGCGGCATCGTCAAAGAGCAGGAAGCGTTGATCGAAAGTCTGCTCGCCGCAGGCCTTGGCCCTTCGCATGCGGCGGGCGACGATGTGCGTAATCTGATGCTGAGCCCGAGCGCGGGTATCGATCGGCAGATGCTGTTCGACACGCGTGAATTGGCCGCACAGATCCTCGCCACCCTGCAAGGGCAAGAACGCTTTCACGACCTCAGCGCCAAATTCGCCGTGCAACTGGATGGCGGCGAACGCCTGGCGATGCTCGAACACCCCCACGATCTGTGGTTGTCCGCGGTCGAGCGAGAGGGCGAGCGATGGCTGGCTTTCGGTCTGGCGGGATGCCCCACCGATCAACCAGGCGGTCGTGTTCCACTGGAAGATGGCCACGCATTGGTGGTCGCCGTGCTGGAGCTGTTCCTGGAACTGGCGGGGCCTGAACACACGCGGATGCGCCACTTGCTGGTCGACGTCCCTCAAGCCGAATTTCTCGCTCGCCTCGCCGGGCGACTGCCTTTCCAGCCCGTTAGCGGCTGGCAACGTTCAGTCAATAACGAGGTGCTGCACATTGGCGTGCACCCGCAGGCGCAAGCCGGTCATGTCTATGTCGGGGCCGTGCCGCCTCTGGGACGTCTCGATAGCACCATGCTTCGGGGCGCCGCTCGACTGGCACAGGAATACGGCGATGCAACGCTGCGGTTCACTCCATGGCAAAGCCTGTTGTTGCCAAACATTCGCCACGACAACGCCGATGAAGTCATCCGCCGCCTGCACGCGTTGGGCCTGGTCTGCGATGCCGGTCAGGCCTTGTCGCGGTTGATTGCCTGCACTGGCTCGACGGGCTGCGCCAAGGGCCTGGCCGATACCAAGCAGGACGCTCTGCAACTCGCCGCGTTGCTGCAACGCCATGGTCAGCTGGTGAGCGTGCATCTGAGCGGTTGCCCGCGTTCCTGTGCCGCTGCGCACAGTGCGCCGGTCACTTTGCTGGCCGTCGCCCCCGGTCATTACGACCTCTATTTTCGCGAAGCGGGGCAGCCGGGTTTCGGCGCCCTGCACGCATGCAACCTTACTATTGAAGCGGTCGACGCCTTGCTCGACGCCCGCTCACGGAGCCCCCTTGATGCTTGATTACATCCGCGACGGTCAGGAGATCTATCGCAACTCCTTCGCGATCATTCGTGCCGAGGCCAATCTCGAGCGAATCCCGGCCGATCTGGAAAAACTCGCGGTGCGGGTGATACACGCCTGCGGCATGGTCGATGCGATTGACGGCCTGCAATTTTCGGAAGGCGCGGGCAAGGCCGGGCGTGATGCTTTGGCCGCCGGTGCACCGATCCTGTGTGATGCGCGGATGGTCTCCGAAGGCGTGACCCGCACGCGTTTGCCGGCGAACAATGAAGTCATCTGCACCCTGCGCGATGAAAGCGTTCCGGAGCTTGCCCGTGAACTGGGCAACACCCGTTCCGCTGCCGCGCTGGAACTGTGGCGCCCGCACCTGGAAGGCAGCGTGGTGGTGATCGGCAACGCGCCGACCGCTTTGTTTTATCTGCTGGAAATGCTCGACGCCGGCGCGCCGAAACCGGCACTGATCCTTGGCTTCCCGGTGGGCTTCGTCGGTGCCGCCGAATCCAAGGCTGCACTCGCCGCCGACAGTCGCGGTGTGCCGTTTGTCATCATGCAAGGCCGGCTGGGCGGTAGCGCCATGGCAGCCGCCGCCGTCAATGCCCTCGCCACGGAGATCGAATGATGCAGCAACCTGGACGTTTGATCGGCCTCGGCGTCGGCCCCGGTGATCCGGAACTGATTACCGTCAAGGCCCTGCGCCTGCTGCGTGAATCGCCGGTGGTGGCGTACTTCGTCGCCAAGGGCAAAAAGGGCAACGCCTTCGGCATCATCGAAGCGCATTTGCAGGACGCTCAAACCCTGCTGCCGCTGGTGTATCCGGTGACCACCGAAGCCTTGCCGGCACCGCTGTCCTATGAACAAGTGATCAGCGATTTCTACGATGCGGCCGGAGAAGAACTCGCCGCGCACCTGGATGCGGGCCGAGACGTGGCGGTGATCTGCGAAGGCGACCCGTTCTTCTACGGTTCCTACATGTACCTGCATGATCGCCTGGCCGAGCGATATGAGGCCGAAGTCGTGCCCGGTGTCTGTTCGATGCTCGGCGGCGCTTCGGTACTTGGCGCGCCGTTGGTGTATCGCAATCAGAGCCTGTCGGTGCTGTCCGGCGTGTTGCCGCACGACGATCTCAAGCGGCGTCTCGCCGATGCGGATGCGGCCGTGATCATGAAGCTGGGGCGCAACTTTCCCAAAGTCCGTCAGGTGCTGGAAGAACTCGGGTTGGCAGAACGTGCGCTGTACGTCGAACGCGCGACCATGGCCAATCAGAAGATCGTGCCGCTGGATCAGGTCGAGCCGATGTCCTCGCCGTACTTCTCGCTGATCATCGTTCCGGGTGAAAGGTGGCAAGGCTGATGACTCGTCCAGTTCCGGCGATTGTCATTCTCGGCAATGGCAGCCTCGCGACCGCGCGCAAGATTCAGCAGGTGTACCCGGGCGCCTTGATCCACGGTCTGGCCGAGCGGGTCGAGGGTGCGGACCGCATCTATCACGAGTTTGGCGCGACCCTGCGTGAGCTCTATCAGCAGGATACGCCGATCATTGCCCTGTGCGCCGCTGGCATCGTGATTCGCACTCTGGCGCCGTTGCTTCTGGAAAAGGGCGCCGAGCCACCGGTGCTGGCCGTTGCTGAAGACGGCAGCGCAGTGGTGCCGTTGCTGGGCGGTCTGGGTGGCGTGAACGTGCTGGCGCGAGAAATTGCGGCTGCACTGGACGTGGCGGCGGCGATCACCACCAGTGGCGAATTGCGCTTCGGCACCTGCCTGCTCAATCCTCCCAGCGGTTATGCCCTGGGCGATCTCGAACTGGGCAAGCGCTTCGTTTCCGATTTGCTCGCCGGTGAAACGGTGCGCATCGAAGGCGCGGCCCCGTGGTTGGCGCAGGCGCAGTTGCCCGAGGACCCGCAGGCGCGGCTGGCCGTTCACGTCGGTCATGCCGAGCGTGCACCGGCGGCCAACGAGCTGTTGATCTATCCGCGCAACGTGTTGGTGGCCGTCGATACCGGCGTGGCCGATTTGCCGAGTGCGATTCGCGAGGCGTTGCATCAGGCAAAAATCGCCGTGCAATCGGTGGCCTGTCTGCTGGCCGCCGATAGCGAAATGTCGAGTGTGGCGCTGCGTGAAGCGGCGCTTGAGCTGGGCGTGCCGCTACGTTTCGGCAACGATGTCGGCGTAGTCACTGAGCTGGCACGCAACGCCCTCGGTCAGTCTGTGAAGATCTTTGGCGACGACACCCTTGCAATCGCGGTGGCCGAGCAACCTCTGGACCCATTGTCGATCGGTCGTCCTCGCGGTCGCTTGGCGGTGATCGGTCTTGGCCCTGGTGCTGCCGAGCTGATGGTGCCGGCGGTCAAGGCCGAACTGGCGCGCGCCAATGATGTGCTCGGTTACGAAACCTATGTGCGCATGGCCGGCCCGTTCCGTGCGGATCAAGTCATGCATTGCACCGACAACCGCGAAGAGATGCAGCGTGCGCGCCACGCGTTTGAACTGGCGGCACAAGGACGGTCGGTGGTGGTGGTTTCTTCCGGTGATCCGGGAGTGTTCGCCATGGCGGCTGCGGTGCTCGAAGCCCTTCACGAGTCCAGCGATGCCGCGTGGCACAACGTCGATCTGGAAATTCTGCCGGGGGTTTCTGCTTCACTGGCGACGGCGGCTCAAGCCGGTGCGCCGCTGGGGCATGACTTCTGTGTGCTGTCGCTGTCGGACAACCTCAAGCCTTGGGAGATCATCGAGAAGCGTCTGGACCTTGCATCACAGGCCGACCTCGCCCTGGCGTTCTACAACCCGATTTCACGCTCCCGTCCATGGCAACTTGGTCGGGCGCTGGAGATCGTCGCGCAATACCGCACACCGGCGACGCCGGTGGTGTTGGGGCGTGACATCGGTCGCCCAGGGCAGACGCTACGAGTGACGACGCTTGGCCAGTTGACCCCGGACCAGGTGGATATGCGCACCATGGTCCTGGTGGGTTCGTCTACGACCTGCGTGTTTTCGCGTATGGGTGGTGGTGACTGGGTGTACACGCCGCGTTGGTATGGAGAAAAGCCTGCCACCTGAAGCGTTGCGCTTCGCTAAAAAAAGCCACGGCCGGGTTTCCACTCGATTTGCCGTGGCTTTTTCTTTGCGTTGTCGTAAAAAACATTCGCCAGAGGATGTAGGTTAATTCCTGAATGAATAGAGGATATTTACCTTCTAACGCTTTTGGTGAGTCGGATTATTTACCTTTCTGCGTAAGTTGAGTTCTTGTTTTTTTAAAGGGGTGTGCAGGCGTGTGCGGATCTATTGGGTTTTTCTGCTGTTTGGTTTTTATTGATTTGTTGTAATTAATTATGGTTCGTTACATCTCGATATTTGCAGGTTGTTTTGTTGTTTTTTTATAAGTCGGGGCGCTGTTGAATCTATTGGGTGGGTGCGATAGTTTTTCGACGGAGCCAGTTCGGCTTTTATATATATTTGAATTTAAGGTTTATAAGATGAATAAAATGAATGAAGCAGAAGCCAGTCTTTATTTCGATCAATGTCTTGAACAATGTCGAGCAAAACTTGAACTTGCCGGTCCGAAAATCCAGGCACGCTCTGCAGTAAAGCTACCGTTTGACCGTGATGAAATGAATGCCGCGATCATGGGCAGCGGTGTGGTGGGCTTTCTGGACGGGATGTCGCGGCGCAACAAGCGCATCGTAAAAAACACGTACGCGTATGCCGATATCGCTTCAAAAGTGCTGTTTCCCGCTAAAGAGCAGAAGATTGCCCGATACGAGTGTTTTAAAAAACTGATGTTTGCCACGGGCTGGACCGAATACCACAGTGCCTTTACTCAGTACAAATCCACCTCCGCCAAGTTGACGCTGGATAATGTAGCGCTGGATATTGTTCATTCTGTGGCCGGTGGCCTGGCGGGTACGGCCGCGAATGCGCTGAAAATTGTCGCAGACAAAACTATTGATGCACTGAAAAAACAACCTGAAGCCGTCAAGCTTTTTGAGCGTCATGCAACTGAAGCCAGTGGTGGTAATTTTGGCGTGTCTGTTTGCAAGCAAGACGAAGAAGCTGAAGTGACGATGGCCGTGGCGACGGTCCGTTACGACTCATCGGACAATAATGCGAAAGTTCTTTTTGTAGAGTGGGATGCTTCCGAGCTTCCGATCTTTCAAGGTAAGGCGCACTTTACCATTCACGAAGAAGACTTGAGGAAAGAGGCCGAGTGCATCAAGTACCTTGATGATCTCAGAGAGGCCGTTTTCATGGAGTTTGCGCCGGTTCAATGAAGCCCGGCCGCCAGGGGCAAAAAGCCCCTGGCTTTCAGTGAAGGGTTGTCTCTAAGGCACCAGGTAGCCTTTTACGCCCGTGAAGATGATTTGTGCTGCCAGTGCACACACAAACAACCCCATCAGCCGACTGACAATCTGCAAGCCCTGATCGCCGAGAATGCGCTCGATGCGGTTCGACAGGTAAAGCACTACACCGACGGTGAAGCTGGCCAGGGCAATGCTGAGGATGGCGGTGAGCTTGTCATCCCAGTGGGGCTGGCTCACGCCCATCACCAGCAAGGCGCCGATGGTGCCGGGGCCGACGGTCAGGGGGATGGTCAGCGGGACGATGGTGACGTCCTGCTGCACGTTATCGGTCTGGACCGCCGACTTGCCTTGGGCCATGCCCAGTGCCGAGATAAACAGCACGCTGCCGGCACCGATGCGGAACGCGTCCACGGTAATGCCGAAAACACTGAAAATGTACCGTCCGAACAAGTACAGCAAGACACTGGAAATCAGTGTGGCCGTTGCCACTTTCCAGGCCAGCCGCCGTTGTTCCTTGCGCGAATAACCGCGGGTCAGGCTGATGAAACAGGACAACACGAAGAACGGGCTGTAGAGCACCAGCATCTTCAGGTAAACGCTGAACAACACGTGGAGCATGATGCAGGCTCACTGGCGAGAGAAGTCGTGGGGGAGTCTATCAGGCGTTGCAGGGTCTGTCGGCTCAGGACGGTTGTGTTACCGTCCGTTGCTGCTGATCGCGCTGGGCAACCCAATGTTCGATCAGCTCGCGCAACTGCGACAGCTCGACCGGTTTGGCCATGTGTCCGTCCATGCCCGCCTGACGTGCACGTTCTTTATGCTCGGCGAGGATGTGTGCGGTCAATGCCACCACGGGGGTGCGAATCCGTTGGTTGCCGACTTCCCAGGCACGCAATTGCTGGGTGGCCGAGAAACCGTCGAGGATCGGCATTTCACAATCCATCAGCACCAGGTCGTAACGTTGGGCTTTCATTGCCTGCAAGGCTTCTTCGCCATTGCTGGCGGTGTCCGGTTGCAGGTTGAGTTTGCCCAGCATGCCGCGAATCACCTTGGTCGAGATGCTGTTGTCTTCGGCCACCAGAATGCGGAAGTCGCTGGGAACCTTGACCGGCAAGGTCGGGCCGGTGGATGTGAACTGCGATACCGCGAGGCCCTTGTTGCGTTGATTCAGTTCATCCGCAAGCGTGGTCTTCAAGGTGTAGCCGGCCACCGGTTTGGCGAGGATGCGCTTGATCCCGGAGTTGCGCGCGATGATCTTGCTCGGCGCATTGCTGATGCCCGTGAGCATGATCAGCAGGATGTCGTGGTTCAGGCTCGGGTCTTCCTTGATCTTGGCCGCCAGTTGCATGCCGGTCATGCCGGGCATGTTCTGGTCCAACAGGACCACATCGAAGTAATCGCGCAGGTGAGCCTTGGTGCGCAGCAGCGCCAGGGCTTCCTTGCCGGACGGCACCGCACTGACATTCAGGCCCCAGGCACTGCACTGCTGCACGAGTACCTTGCGGCAAGTGTCGTTGTCGTCCACCACCAATACCCGTGCGCCTTGCAGCGGGCCATCGAGGTCGGACGTCGGGTGTTCGAGGCGGTCGGGGTCCAGCGGCAAGGTCAGCCATAAGGTGCTGCCCTGGCTGGCGCCGCTCTTGATGCCGAATTCCCCTTGCATCAGGCGAATCAACTGACGGGCAATTACCAGCCCCAGGTTGCCGCCCAGGCGGGTGGTCGAGAGGAAGTTCTTGCTGTGCAGTTCGGCGTGCATCAGCGCGTCGCGTTCTTCGGCATCCATCGGCTCGCCGCTGTCTTGAACGGCAATGCGCAAACGCGGTTTGGCCGTGCGCTCGTCGAGGGCGACGACGATCAGGATCTCGCCTTCGTCGGTTTTCTTCAGGGCGTTTTCCAGCAGGCTCAGCAGCGTCTGGCGCAGGCGCGTCGGGTCACCGCTGATGACCCGCGGCACTTGTGGCTGGATAAAGCTGATCAGCTCGACGTTCTGCTGTTCGGCCTTGGCGCGGAAGATACTCAGGCAGTCTTCGATCAGTGCATTGAGATCGAACTGCACATCGTCGAGCTCGATCTGCCCGGATTCGAGCTTGGAGATGTCGAGAATCTCGTTGATCAGGGTCAGCAGTTCGTTGCCGGCGCTGTGAATGGTTTGCACATAATCGCGCTGCTTGACCGAGAGCGGCGTGCCCAACAACAGTTCGGTCATGCCCAGAACGCCATTCATCGGGGTACGGATTTCATGACTGATCTTCGCCAGGAATTCGGCCTTGGCATTGATCTCGGCGTTGCTGGCGGCCAGATCGCGGCTGACGCTGAAACGGTCTTCGGTGATGCTGCGCTGGCGTTCGCTCAGGGCAATGCTCATCAACAGGCCGCTGATGCAAATGAACACCAGCAGGGCAATGATCAGGCCTTGCGGTTCTACCAGCGTCAGGCCGAGCAGCGCCGGCAGGATAATCAGCGTACCGACGTTGAACACCACCATGGCGGCCACGAACAGCCGGGCCGGGCGATAGCCTTTTTGCCAGTGCCAGGCGCTGACGAACAACATGGTGAGGCCCGCGAGGGCGACCAGCGCGTAGGTGATGATGTTCAGCGGCAGCGTGTTGACGAACAACAGCAACAGACCGCAAGCCACAATGAACAGGATGTCGCCCAGCAGCAGCTTGTTCAGCGGGTGCGGGCCGAGCGGGGCGAAGAAGCGGTAGGCGAACATCAGCCCGCACGGTGCGGTCAGCAGCAGGGCGAGGTAAGCGCCCGGTGTTTGCACCGCATGCCAGTCCGACAGCCATGGGCCCGCGAGATTCAGCAGCAGCGCCAGGCTCAGCATCAGCAACGCTTCACAACCTGCCAGCCACAGGCTGCTGCGCGAGCGGGTGTAAGCGTAACGGATCAGGTTGTGCAGGATCAGCATCCCGATGCAGCCGAACAGCAGACCGTAAATCAGCGTCTGGCTCTGATTGGCTGCGGTCATGATTGCCGATTGCAGGGTGATGTAAGGCCGCATCTGGTGGTCGGACACCAGGCGCAGATAGACGTCGAGGGTTTTGTCGCTTTGCGGCAACGGCAACATGAAGTCGCTGTTGGGTAGTGGCCGTTCTGCCTGAGGCTGTTCGGTGCCGGTGTTCAATTGCTCGATCAGCTTGTCGCCGTCCAGCACATAAAGATTGAGGTGCGACAGATCGGGAGCGAACACCCGCAGCAACTGCTCATGCTTGCCGGGTGCCAGTCTGAAGCGCAGCCAGAGTGCACCACCGGGCTCGGCCGCGGTGAGGCGTTCGAGTTCGATGGGGCTGAATTGATTGGTGAAACGAGCGGAACGGATGTCGCTGAGTTGCAGGTCGCCCTGTTCGTCAAGCAATAGCGCCCAGCCACTGCCTTGCGCGGCTTGGGCCGCAAGCATGCAGAGCAGCGTCAGCAGCGTGACTGTGAAACCTATGGCAATCCTGAGCCAGCGCACGGCGAAATCCCTTCGTAGGTTGATGCCAGAATATAACTATGCGCGGCGCTGGAATAGTCCGGCAAGGGCCTGAATCCCAAGCCCTGCCGAATGGATCGCTTATTCCTGATTTTCGCCACGCTCACGGGCAATGGCACGGTAGCCAATGTCCTTGCGATAGAAGCAGCCTTCCCAGTCAATCTTCGCGGCCAGCTTGTAAGCCTGCTGCTGGGCAGCATCGACGCTGGCACCCATGGCAGTGGCGCAAAGCACCCGACCGCCGGCCGTCACCACTTGACCGTCCTTGAGCGCAGTACCGGCGTGGAAGACTTTGCCTTCCAGCGCTGCGGCTGCATCCAGACCGTTGATGGCGACGCCTTTAGCGTAGTCGCCAGGATAGCCGCCTGCCGCCAAAACAATACCGACGCTCGGACGTGGATCCCATTGGGCTTCGACCTTGTCCAGCGCTTGCGCCAGGGCCGCCTCGACCAGCAACACCAGGCTCGACTGCAAGCGCAGCATAACCGGTTGGGTCTCAGGGTCGCCGAAACGGCAGTTGAATTCGATGACTTTTGGGTTACCAGCCTTGTCGATCATCAGGCCAGCATAGAGGAAG
>Ga0255334_1000884_pt1 | contig 17595 bp, 16 predicted proteins | sample EtOH5_35cm_T3_12_FD_202080 | JGI IMG/M metagenome (GOLD analysis project Ga0255334, IMG submission 202080) | Sandy soil microbial communities from University of British Columbia, Vancouver, Canada - EtOH5_35cm_T3_129 | ecosystem: Engineered > Artificial ecosystem > Sand microcosm > Unclassified ...
AGAGCCACGGCCGCTTGGCCACAAAGACAGCAAAGCGCAGCGTCTTGAACTCCCCGCGAGCATCAATGAATCCCTCGGTAGGCGGCGGGGAAAAATCCAATTCGTCGGAGATGGCCTTCAGGGCGCGGAATCCGGCGCCCTCCGCCTGGGCCGCACGAGCGACCGCGGCCGCTTCCATGTCCACGGCCTGGGCGGAAAAGCGCTCGGCCAGGCGGCGCTTCTCTTCCGGGCCGGCCACCGCCGCCACCGTCACCAAAACACCGCGGCCCGCGACTCCGGTGCCAAAGGCCGTTCCGGTCGAGGCCAGGATCACCCGATCCGGAACCAGGACCGAGGCCACCCGCAGCTCGGGCACCAAGGCTCCCGCGAACCCGGCAGAAACCACCACCTCCGGCCGGTAACGCTCGATGACGGTGCGCGTGGCCTCGGTGGCGGCTTCGCGCCCGATGCCGCCGCAGACCACCACCGCGCTCTCCGATTCAAAGAAGCGCAGGCGATGCAGCCCGTCGGCGGCCGGCAGGCGGTAGCTTTTCCAGCCGCGGACCAGCGGCCGGACCTCCCGCTCCAGGGCGGCGACGATGGCGACTTTACGCGGTGACGTATCCATGGCTCTTGAACCACTCCGCGGCGCGGCCGAGCGCGGCCTCGACCGGCACTACCTTCCAGCCCAGTTCGCGCTCCGCCTTGGCGGAGGAGGCGAACATCTTCTTGCGGCCCATGCGCACCGCGTCCAGCGTGACGCGGGGCTCGCGGCCGAGCAGTATCCCGCTAAAGAAGGTGTCCACAGCGCCGCTCAGGAGCGCCAGGGCATAGGGCAGCTTCACCGTAGGCGCGGCCAGGCCGGTGAGGGCGGCCAGCTTGTCGAGGATCTGCTTCAGCGTCAGGTTCTCGCCTCCCAGGATGTAGCGCTCGCCCGGCTGCGCCTTCTCGGCCGCCGCGATATGCCCGCGCGCCACCTCGGCAACGTCTACCAAATTCAATCCCGTATCCACATAGGCGGGAAACTTCCGGTTGAGGAAGTCGAGCACGATGCGCCCGGTGGGGGTGGGCTTGATGTCCTGCTCGCCCACGGGCGCCGTCGGGTTGACCAGCACCACGTTCTGCCCGGCGCGCGCCGCCTCCAGGACCACCTGCTCGGCTAAAAACTTGGAGCGCTTGTAGTGGCCGATCATGCTTCCCAGCGCCACCGGGGAATCCTCGTCCGCCGGGCGTCCGTTGCCGGTGAAGCCCATGGTGGCCACGCTCGAGGTGTAGACCACGCGCCGAACCCCGGCCTCCTGCGCCGCTTTCAAAATGGCCCGGGTGCCCTCAACGTTCGCGCGATACATGGCCTGGGGGTCGCGGGTCCACAGCCGATAGTCGGCGGCGACGTGGAACACCAGCTCGCAGCCCGCCATGGCGCGCCGCAGCGACTCGAAATCCGTCAGGTCGCCGGTCACGCGCTCGGCCGGAAGCCCGTCGATGTTCCCGGTGCGGCTGGTGGGACGCACCAGCAACCGCAGATCGGCTCCCTGCCCGGCCAGGGCACGGGCCACGTGGCTTCCCACAAAACCCGTGGCGCCGGTGACAAAGACTGTCATGTGTCCCGTGTGGCCAGGTCAGTCAAGCTTCTCGGGCTCGATGCCGATGTTGGTTTCGCCTGCCCGGCGCTTCTCCCAGTACTTGTGCACCCAGGCCTCCCAGCTGCGACCGGCGGCGGTGTCGCGCCCGCTGAAGACCAGGGCGGCGATCTGCGCGTAATTGATGCTGAGCTTCTCGTGGCTGCCCGCGGGCAGGATGCGGATGCGGGAGCTCTTCAGGTCCGCGCCATGGCGGCGGTCGAAAATGTAGCCCTCGATCTTGCGGCCGTCCTTGAGGGTGAGGGTGACGTCGCCACGGTAGTCGAAGGCGCGATCCAGGGCGGCGCGCAACTCAGCCTCGCCCGCCAGCGGCGGCACCCAGCCTTCCAGGTTCTCGCGCGCCGCGCCGGGCACGACTTCGAGCGCTTCGGGATCGTGCGCCGGCCTGAGGTTCTGTGCCATAGCGTGTATGTCCTTTGGGCGTCCCTAGACGCTCGTCTCCTGCACGGTGGAAGACTCGATGTTCACCAGCGGGTTGTAGGCGTGCACGGGCCGCACCGGCTGCTGAAGCGCCTGGAGCGCATGCTCGTCCGGGTAGGCGCCCGATAACGTGGCGCGCACCGTGGCCCAGAAGCCGCCGAGCGAGCCGAAGGTGGAATTCACCGCCGAAGTCTCGTAGCCGCAGTGCACCATGCAGTTGGCGCACCTCGGATTCCCCGATTCCGTCCCGTACTGCTCCCACTCGGTCTCGTCCATCAACTCCCGGAAGCTCTCGGCGTAGCCGTCCTGCAGCAGGTAGCAGGGCTTCTGCCAGCCGAAGATGTTGAAGGTGGGCATGCCCCAGGCGGAGCAGGCGTACTGGCGCTCGCCCATGAGGAACTCGAGGAACAGAGGGGACTGGTTGAAGTGCCAGCTCTTCTTGCGATTGGAGAGGATGGCGCGGAACAGCTTGCGGGTGCGCGCCCGTCCCAGGAAGTGCTTCTGGTCGGGAGCCTTGTCGTAGGAGTAGCCGGGGGAAAGCATCATGCCCTCGACGCCCAGCTCCATCATCTCGTCGAAGAAGGCGCGCACGCTCACGGGGTCGGCGCCGTCGAAAAGGGTGGTGTTGGTGGTGACGCGGAAGCCGCGGGCCAGTGCCTCGCGGATGCCCTCGGCGGCAAGTTCGTATCCGCCCTCGCGGCAGACGGAGAAATCGTGGTGTTCGCGCTGCCCGTCCATATGCACCGAGAAGGTCAGATACTTGCTGGGGGTGAACCGGTGGAGCTTCTCCTTGAGCAGCAGCGCGTTGGTGCAGAGATAGATGTACTTGCGGCGCGCCACCAGGCCTTCCACGATCTTCTCGATCTGGCTGTGCATCAGGGGTTCGCCGCCCGGGATGCTGACCACCGGCGTGCCGCACTCCTCCACCGCGCGGAAGCACTCTTCCGGCGAGAGTTCCTTCTTCAGGATGTGGGGCGGATATTGGATCTTGCCGCACCCGGCGCAGGCCAGGTTGCAGCGGAAGAGCGGCTCCAGCATGAGGACCAGGGGATAGCGCTTCCGCCCGGCAATCTTCTGCCGCAGGACGTAAGAAGCGACCGTCCACATCTGTGAGACTGGTACTGCCACAGAACCCCTTTCCTCAGCCTTCCAGTGTCCCGATGCCGGATGACAACCGGCCTTGGCTCTCTGCCGCCATGACCTTGGCGTAGGTAGTCAGGGCCAGCAGCGGGAAATAGTCGCGGTACAGGTGATACGCCAGGTAAAAGACCCGGGGGAATCCGGTGCCGGTGTAATGCTGCTCGTCCCAGCCGCCGTCCTTCCGCTGCGTGCGCAACAGCCAGGCGATGCCGCGCGCGGCGGAATCGCTGCGGGTGTCGCCGGCGGCCAGCAGTCCCAGCACCGCCCAGGCGGTCTGCGAGGGAGTGCTGGGCCCGACGCCCTTGGTGTTGGGGTCGTCGTAGGAGCCGCAGGTCTCGCCCCAGCCGCCGTCGGAGTTCTGCACCATGCGCAGCCACTCGGCGGCCTGCTGGATGTAGGGCTCATGGTTGTCCACGCCCATGGCTTCCAGGCCGCGCAGCACCTGCATGGTGCCGTAGATGTAATTCACGCCCCAGCGCCCGAACCAAGAGCCGTCGGCTTCCTGCTCCTTGCGCAGGAACTCGATGGCGCGCTCGACCACGTGGTCCGAGCGGGAGTATCCGTGGTTGGCCAGCATCTCCAGGACCCGGCCGGTGATATCGGCGGTGGGCGGATCGAGCATGGCGTTGTGGTCGGCGAAGGGCACGTACTGGAAGACCATGCGCGTGTTGTCGCGGTCGAAGGAGGCCCAGCCGCCCTCGCGGCACTGCATGGAGAGCACCCAGCGCAGGGCGCGCTCCACCGATTCGTGCTGGTAGCGTTCGTTGGGATGGTCCACCTGGCTGAGCGCCAGCATGACCATGACCGTGTCGTCCACGTCGGGATAGAACTCGTTGTTGAACTCGAAGTACCAGCCCGCGGGCTCGGCGTGCTTGTTCTTGACGGACCAGTCGCCGCGATGGGTGACCTGCTTCTTCAGCATCCAGTCGGCGGCGGCCACCAAGCGAGGCTCGTTCGCAGCCACCCCGCTCTCGCCCAGGGCAAAGGCGGCGATGGCGGTGTCCCATACCGGCGACTTGCAGGGCTGCATGCGGAAGGTATCTTCCTCCTCGATGCCCAGGGCCTCGAACTCGTCGAGCGCGCGGATGAACTGGGGATCGTCCACGGAATAGCCCAGGCAGCGCAGGGCGATGATGGCGTTCATCAGGGCGGGATAGATGGCGCCCAGGCCGTCGCTCATCTCCATGCGCGCCAGCATCCACTTTTCCGCCTGGCGGATGGCGATGGAACGCAGCGGGCGCACGTGCACCGCCTCGAACCAGTGGGTCATGCGGTCGAGCACCAGGAACAGGTTGCGCCAGCTCAGGAGCGTGGACGACCACTTCAGGCGCATGTCCGCCGGGCTGCGGCCGTGCAGGAACAGCTCCTCCACTCCCATATCGGCCGGAATCTTCTTGAACGGCTTCTTGGCATAGGCGATGGAAAGCGGCACCAGGATGGCCCGCGACCAGGACGAGATCTCGTAGATGTTGAACCAGAACCAGCGCGGAAAGAGCACGATCTCCGGCGGGATGGCGGGCACGGAGTAGTAATCGTACTGGCCGAAGAAGCAGAGGTAGATCTTGGTGAAGGTGTTGACCTCGGTGACGCCGCCCAGCTCCAGGATGCGCTTGCGGGCGCGTTGCAGCGCGGGATGGTCGGCCTTGTACCCGGCCAGCTTCAGGCCAAAGTAGCCCTTGACCGAAGCGCTGACGTTCGAGGGTCCGCCGTGGTAGATGCTCCAGCCGCCGTCGGCGTTCTGGTGCTCCAGGATGTAGCGAGCGGCCTTGGCGATGCGCTCCGGGTCGCCGGTGCCCAGCAGGGCATGCAGCAGGATGTAGTCGGACTCCAGCGTGGTGTCGGCTTCCAGCTCGCCGCACCAGTAGCCTTCCTCGTGCTGGGCGGAGAACAGGAAGCGGCGGGCGGCGTCGGTGGCCGCGGCCACGCGGCTCAACATGTCGTCGAGTCTGCCGAACAGCAGGTGCACCGGCTGCCGGCCGGCCGCTGAAGGATTCTCCATGGGGATTACTCCGCGGCCGCGGGCGCAGGCGCGGCGGCGATGGCTTGCACGATCTCCGGCGGCAGGCCGAAGCGCACGTTCTCCGGCATCACCTCGATCTCGCGCACGTTGGTGAAGCCGGCGTCAGCCAGGAAGGTGATCACTTCTTCCACCAGGCACTCGGGCGCGGAAGCCCCCGCGGTCAGCGCCAGGGTTCTCACGCCCTCCAGCCACTGCGGGCGGATGGCGCGGAAGTTCTCGATGAGGTGCGAAGCGGTGCCCAGGTTGCGCGCCACCTCCACCAGCCGGTTGGAGTTGGAGCTGTTGTCGGAGCCCACCACCAGCAGCAGGTCGGCGTCTCCGGAGACGTCTTTGACCGCGATCTGCCGGTTCTCGGTGGCGTAGCAGATGTCCTGGGCGTGCGGGCCTTCGATGTTGGGAAATTTGCTGCGCAGGGCGGCGATGATGTCCTTGGTCTCGTCCAGGCTCAAGGTGGTCTGGGTGATGTAGGCGATGCGGTTGGGATCGGGCACCACCAGCGACTCGACCTCTTCGGGATTGCCCACCACCTGGGTGACCCGGGGCGCTTCGCCCAGGGTGCCGATCACCTCGTCGTGGTCGCGGTGCCCGATCAGGATGATGGTGTAGCCCTCGCTGGCGTACTTGACCGCCTCCACGTGCACCTTGGTCACCAGCGGGCAGGTGGCGTCGATCACGCGCAGCTCGCGGTGCTCGCTGGCTTCGCGCACCTCGGGAGAGACCCCGTGGGCGCTGTAGATGACGCGCTCCCCGTTGGGGACCTCCTCCACGTTGTCCACGAAGATGGCGCCCTTGGCCGACAGTTCCTCCACCACGTAGCGATTGTGGACAATCTCTTTGCGGACATAGATGGGCGGGCCGAAGGTCTCCAGCGCGATGCGCACAATGTCGATGGCGCGCACCACTCCGGCGCAAAAGCCGCGGGGCTTAAGCAAAAGCAGTGTCTTACCGTTGTCTAAGGCTTTCATCCGGCTCCGTCAAGTATAAGGGTTTGGCCTGGTTTCGGGAAGCTTGACGCTATGCCCGAGGTTCCCTTTCCGTCAACGTAAGCCCAAGAAACTGCGGGAATTAGGACCTGATTGGATGCAAGGGGAGGGTGAACGGTCGGCTGCTTCAGACTTTGGCCTTCAGCAGTTGCTCGGCGTGCTTCACCGAGGTCTGGGTAACGGTCTCCCCCGAGAGCATGCGAGCAATCTCCTCGGTGCGCTCGGCGGGCTCCAGGCGGCGGATGCGGGTGCGGCTGCGGCCTCCAACCTCGCGCTTTTCGATGGCGTAGTGATGGTCGGCAAAGGAGGCAATCTGCGGCAGGTGGGTAACGCAGATGACCTGGTTCCCTGCCGCCAAAGACTTGAGCTTGCGGCCCACGGCTTCGGCGGCGCGTCCCCCGATGCCGGCATCGATCTCGTCGAAGATCAGGGTGCGGGAGGCGGAGGGCGGGCGAGACGCCCGCCGGACAGCCGGCGAGACGCCGGCGCTACTTTCGACCGTTGCTTTGAGCGCCAGCATCACCCGTGAAAGCTCGCCGCCGGAGGCGATCTTCTCCACCGGGCCCAGCGGCTCGCCGGGATTGGCGGCGATCAGGTACGTCACCTGGTCGAGACCGGAGGCCGTCCACCGCGCCTCCTCTTCGGCGCTCTCCACCTCGATGCGGAAGCGCGCCTGCATGGCCAGGTCGTTCACTTCCCTCTCCACCAGCTTCTCGAGGGTCTTGGCGGCCTGCTGGCGCTTTTTGGAGATGGCGTGGGCCGCGGTCAGGTATTCGTCCACCGCGGCGGCCAGTTCTTTCCCCAGTTGGCGCAGGACTTCGTCCTTGTTCTCCACCTCGTCCAGCTTGCGGGAGACGTCCTGCCAGCAGGCGACCACGTCTTCGATGGTGGGACCGTACTTGCGCTTGAGGCGGTCGAGGAGCGCCAGGCGGTCCTCGAGCTCCGCCAGGCGGCCGGGCGAGGCGTAGATGCCGTCGGCGTAGGAGCGGAGCTTGCTGCCGACCTCCTCCGCGGTGATGCGCGCCGACTCCAGCGCCTCCAGGTCCTCGCGAAACGCTGCGTTGTCGTATCCGGCGAGCTCCTGCACCCGGCGCGCGGCCGCGCGCAGCGACGTCGCTGCGGCTCCCTGGCCCTCATACAGAAGCTCGTAGGCTTCGAGCGCGGCGGTGCGGATCTTCTCGGCGTTGGCCAGCACCCGCTTCTCGTTCTCCAGACGCAGGTCCTCCGCCGGCTCGAGGTGTGCGTCCGAAATCTCCTTCTTCTGGAACTTCCATAGGTCGACCATCCGCAACCGCTCCTGCTCGTTGCGGTCGAGCTCCGCCATGCGCTCGCGGATGGACTTCCAGCGGGCGAAGGCCCGGGCGACGGCTTCGGTCGAAACGCCGGCAAAGGCGTCGAGCAACTCGAGCCGCGCCGCCGCATCAAAGGAAAGGATGGACTCGTTCTGCGCGTGGACGGAGGCCAGCCGCGGCGCCAGCAACTTCAGCACCGCTACCGTCGCCGGTTGGTTGTTGACGAAGACGCGGCCTTTGCCGCCGGCCGCGATCTCGCGCCGCAGGATGAGCTGGCCCTCGGCCGAGTCCAGACCGTTCTCCTCCAGCACCTGCGCGGCCGCCGCTTCTCCTTCGAACACGGCGGTGACCACGGCTTTTTCGGCGCCGTGGCGCACCATATCCGAAGAGGACTTTTCGCCCAGCAGCAGGGAGAGCGCATCAATGAGGATGGATTTCCCGGCGCCGGTCTCCCCAGTCAGCAGGTTGAGTCCCGGCCCGAACTCCACCGCCACCTGGTCAATGACGGCGTAATTTTCGACGCGCAGTTCGAGGAGCAATCGATTCCCTGCCCGAGTCCTTTCGCGCAGAATAGCACGACTCCTTGCGGAAAACTCCCGGGCTTTCTGGCTCAGCGGGCGAGCAGGATGGAGATCTGGTTCGACGCCGTGTCCGCGACGACCAGATCGGCTTTGCCGTCGCCATTGAGGTCGCCGATGGCAACCGCCTCCGGGCCGCGGCCGACCGCGTAGCTCCCACCGGGACGGAACTCGCCGCGGCCGTCTCCCAGTAGCACGGTCACACTGTTCCCGCCCATGTCCGCGACGGCGATGTCCGCCCGCCCATCGTGGTTCAGGTCGCCGACCGCGACCCCTATTGGCAGCCGGCCGCCGTCGTAGCGCCGGGCCGGCCCCAGCCGTCCGTTACCCAGATTCAGCAGCACGCTCACCGCATCCTTCGACGTGTCTCCGGAATGCCCAGAGTAGTGCGCGACGATGACGTCGGGACGGCCGTCACCGTTCACGTCGGCGAGCGCATGGGCAAAGGGCGCGGCTGGGCAGGCGAAGGGCGAGCCCGCCGGTTGGTGGAAGGCCTTGCCGTCGCTGAGAAGCACGGTGACGTTGTTCCCCTCCCAGTTGGTGGTCACGATGTCGGCGTGGCCGTCGCCATCCATGTCGGCCGAGCGCAGGCGCTGGTAGGGATGATCTCCCACGGGGTAGGGGGTTCCGGGCGTGGAGAACCCGCCCTTCCCGTCGCCCAGAACCACCACAATTTTGTTCTCGCCCCAATCTTCGATGGCGACGTCGGGATTGCCGTCGCCGTTGAAGTCTCCGGCAGCGACACCATGCGAGTGCGGCCGCGTGGCCACGGTGAAGGGCGAACCGGGCGCAGGCCGGAAGCCTCCCTTTCCGTCACCCAGCAGAAGGGTGAATTGCGGAACCGTGTGGTTGGCGATTGCGATATCCAGCTTGCCGTCGCGGTTGAAGTCTGCGACCGTCAGGTCGCTGGGATGCGGCGCCGCCGGGAAGGGCGAGCCGGGCGCCGGCCGGAAGTGCCCGCGTCCATCGCCCAGCAGCGCGGTCACACTGCCGTCCCCTTCGTTGGCGACCACCAGGTCCAGGTTGCGATCGCCGTTCACGTCCGCCCCCAGCAACATGATCGGGTTCCGGCCCACGGCGATGCGCTCCGCCGGCCGGAAGAGCGCGGCGCGCTCCTGCGCGTGGCATCCGGCGAGCAGCAGACAGAGCGCGAAAATGGCGGACTTCCTGGGCACACAACCCTCACCACCTTGGACGTCGCGGGATTCTAAACGGAAGCGGGCCTGAGCGCACACTTGGTCAGCTTCTGGGTTTGACGTTGCTGGAATGAGATGCTACGGTCGAGTGAGTAGCTCTCTGCTGCACAGGACGGCATGCTGACTCTCACTTATTCTGCAGTCTTCGTAGGCGGCGAGATTGTCAGCCTCATCGTGCAGAGCGGCCCCGTCGCCAAGGCCGTCCTGGTCATCCTGCTGTTGTTCAGCGTGTTTTCCTGGTCGGTGATGCTGTCCAAGTGGGCGACGCTGCGGCGCGCTCACCAGCAGAGCGGGCGCTTCCTGCGCGCCTTCCGCAAGGCGGCGCGGCTGGAGGATGTGGCCGCCATCGCTCCCCAGTTCCGCGAGAGCCCGCTGGCCTCCGTGTTTGATGGCGGCTACACCGAGTACCGCCAGCAGGGGGCGAATGGCGGAGCGCTGCGCATGCCCGCGGTGGAGCGGGCCACGCAGATCGCGGCCTCGGAAGAACTCACCCGGCTGGAGCGCCGTTTGCCCTGGCTGGCGACCACGGGCTCGGTCACCCCCTTCGTCGGCCTGTTCGGCACGGTGTGGGGCATCATCGACGCGTTCCACGGGCTGGGGACGGCGGGCGCGGCCACGCTGCGCGCGGTGGCGCCCGGCATCTCCGAGGCGCTGGTGACCACGGCCGCGGGCTTGGCCGCCGCCATCCCGGCCGTCATCGCCTACAACCATTTCACCCACTCCATCCGCGAGTTTGCGGCGCGGATGGGAGACTTCGCGCTGGAGTTCCTGAACGCTGTGGAGCGCGACTCGGAACAGTGAGGTTCGAATGTCTTTCATGGTCCCCCGCGGGCGCACGCTCTCCGAGATCAACGTAACCCCCTTCGTGGACGTGGTGCTGGTGCTGCTCATCATCTTCATGATCACGGCGCCGGTGCTGCAATCGGGCATCGAGGTCGCGGTGCCCAAGACCAAGACGGTGAAGGAGATCACGGAGGAGCGCCTGGTCATCACCATCGACCGCAGCCAGCGCGTCTACCTGGGCAACGACCCGGTCAACATCCACCAGATCGGGGCCAAGCTGCGGGAGAAGATCCGCGACCCGGAGTCGCAGGCCGTCTTCCTGCGCGCCGATGAGAACGTGCCCTTCGGCGCTTTTGCCACTGTGATGGACGCGGTGAAGCAGGCAGGCATCACCAACGTCAGCATCGTCACCGAGCCCTTGAACGATCATGCGAAACGCTGACATCTTCTTCGAGCACGAGCCCTGGAAGGCCCCACTGATCGGGTCGGCGGTGCTGCACGCGGCCTTCTTCGGCGGCGTGTTGCTGTATGCCGCGGTCATCGGGAGCCTGCACGGCGAAAGCTGGGGCGGCTCGGGCTCGGGCGGCGACGCCATGAGCGTCACCCTGGTGAGCCGGGCCGCGGTGCCGCTGCCGCCGCCGTCGGAAGAGAGCCAGAACATCGTGGCCACCGAGTCCAAGGGGCTCTCGGAATCGGAGAAGCGGCCGCCGGAGAAAGCCGAGGTGGCCCTGCCTGCGCACGACACCGCGAAGCCGGAGCCCCAGCGCAAGATCGTGCCGCAGAAGCCGCCTCCGCCCAATCAGGTCCCCTTCGGCCAGGGCGGGCCGGTGAGCGGGCCGTACGGAGTGTTCAACGCCAACGGGGCCAAGGGCGGGTTGAGCCTGACCGGAGGCGGCGGCGACTTCGGCAGCCGCTACGGCTGGTACGTGGACGTGGTGCGGCGCAAGGTTTCGGAGAACTGGCTGAAGTACGAGGTGGACCCCAGCATCAGCTCGGCGCGCCGGGTGTACATCACCTTCGAGATCACGCGTTCGGGCGAACCGACGAACATCCAGCTCTCGCAGTCGAGCGGTATCCCGTCGCTCGACCAGTCGGCGGTGCGAGCGCTGCAACGCATCGATACCTTCGGCTCCCTGCCCCCGGATTACGCCGGCAGCCGGGTGGCCGTGGAGTTCTGGTTTGACTACAGGCGCTAGAGTCTGCCACAGAGACACAGAGGCACAGAGGCACAGAGATACATAGGGAAGCCATGGTGAAACGATTCGTTGCATTCGCTTTGCTGCTTTTGACGACGGCCAGCGCCGCCCCGCAACAAGACTGGATCCGCACCGGGACCGGACTGGGACAGGAGAAGGTGCGGCTGGCGGTGCCGGAGTTCCAACTAGCTTTCGGCGCCACTCCCAACAGCGACACGCTGCGCAAGGTCTTCAACGACACCTTGTGGAACGACCTGGAGAACGCCGGCATCTTCGACATGGTCTCCAAGAGCTTCTACCCGCTTTCCCAGCCGGCCCAGCCGGCGGCTGTGGTGCTGGACGCTTGGAGCAATCCACCGGCCAGCGCCGGCATGCTGGCCTTCGGCAACCTGGGCGTGAGCAACGACCAACTGACGGTGAAGGGCTGGCTGTACGACGTGAAGAACGCCGCCTCGCCCCAGGTGCTGGGCAAGCAGTACAGCGAAGCGGCCACGCCGGAGAACGCGCGACGGATCGCGCACCGCTTCGCCGATGAGATCATCTTCCGCCTGGGGGGAGGGCTGCCGGGCATCGCCGAGAGCCGCATCTTTTTCATCAGCAACCGAAGCGGGCACAAGGAAGTCTGGGCGATGGACTATGACGGCGCCGGCCAGCAGCAGCTCACGCGCCTGGGTTCCATCGCGCTTTCGCCCCGGGTCTCGCCGGACGGCAGCCGGGTGGCCTTCACCTCGTTCGCCGGCAGCAGCGTGGAGCTGGCCATGTACTCGATGGAGTTGGGACGCCTGGTAAGCTTCCCGCGCTACGGCGGCACCAACGCCTCGCCCGCCTGGTCGCCGGACGGAACCAAGCTGGCCTTCTCTTCCTCCATGCGCGGCGACCCGGAGATCTTCGTGGCGGAGGCTTCGGGCGCGAGTCCCAAGCGGCTGACCGCGTACAAGGGCCCGGACATCTCCCCGGTGTTCAACCCGAAGAGCGGGGCGCAGATCGCCTTTGTCAGCGGGCGCACCGGGCTGCCGCAGATCTACGTGATGGACGCGGACGGCGCCAACGTGCAGCGGCTGACCGACGGCGGCTACGCCGTCTCCCCCTCCTGGTCACCCAACGGCCAGTTCCTGGCCTTCTCCTGGAACCGCAACTACGGCCCGGGCGCGCCCGGCGGGCAGGACATCTACATCATGGACGTCGCTACCCGGCAGTGGGTGCAACTGACACGGGCCGGGAACAACGACTCGCCCTCGTGGTCGCCGGACGGGCGTCACATCGTCTTCCAGGCGAACCGCAAGGGCGGACAGCAGATCTGGAGCATGCTGGCGGATGGCTCGCAACAGCGCCCGCTCACGGCCTCCGGTTCCAACACCCAGCCCAACTGGAGCTGGAAGTGAGCTGGCACGACGACCGTTTTCTGTTTGTCTTTTCACAGTGCCGCAGTATCATCGGGTTTCCGGCAAAACACGCGAACTCATCTGAAGGAGGACTACTTTGATGGCAAAAACACGGAAGTGGGCAACGCTGGCCCTGGCACTGGCCGTCATCCTGACGCTGGGCGCGTGCAAGAAGAAGGAAGCGCCCCCGCCAACTCCGCCTCCTCCGCCGCCGGCGGCGCCGACGGCGTCGCTCTCGGCGAATCCCAACGTGATCGAGCCGGGGCAGGCCACCACCTTGACCTGGCGGACGGAGAACGCCACCGACGTCAGCCTGGAGGGCATGGGTACGGTGGAAGCCAACGGCTCGCGCAGCGTGACGCCGAGCGACTCCACCACCTATCGCCTGATCGCCAAAGGAGCGGGAGGGACGCAGGAGGCCACGGCGCGGGTCACGGTCACGGCCCCGGCGCCCCCCATGGCCGGTCCCGGCGACGAAGAGTTGTTCGCGCAGAACGTGAAGGATGTCTTCTTCGATTACGACAAGTACGACATCCGGGTGGACCAGGTGCCTCAGTTCGCGGCCAGCGCCCGCTTCCTGGCGCAACATCCCAACATGCGCCTCCTGATCGAGGGTCACTGCGACGAGCGCGGCTCCACCGAGTACAACCTGGGGCTGGGCGACAACCGCGCCAACTCCGTCAAGGAAGCTTTGGTGCGGGCCGGCGTCAGCGCCGACCGCGTCAAGACCATGAGCTTCGGCAAGGAGAAGCCGTTCTGCACCGAGTCCAACGAGCAGTGCTGGCAGCAGAACCGGCGCGGCCACTTCGTATTTCAGAAGTAGCTTGAGTGGGCGGCCCGCTGCAACGGGCCGCCCTTTTTCTTGTTCCCCGCGCCCGGCGTTCAGCGAACGCAGGGGCGCAATCCTGCATCCAAATACTTACGCTATGAAAACGAGAATCCTGCTGTTCGGTTTTTCCGTCTTACTCGCGGTCGCCGTCACGCCCCACGCCTGGGGTGTCGCCAAGGAGATCATCCAGCTGCAAGCCCAGGTGCAGGCGCTGCAGGACCAGATGACGCAGATGCGCCAGTCCTTCGACGAGCGCATGGGCGTGATGAGGAACCTGGTGGAGCAGTCGACCGACAACGTCAACAAGATGAACACGGCGGTCGCCAACCTGGAGAAGCGCCTGAGCGAGCAGAACGCCGACACCGCCGGCAAGGTGGAGGACGTCTCGGGACAGGTGCAGGCGCTGCACGACTCCATCGACGAGTTGAAATCGCGGCTGGCCAAGATCAGCCAGCAGCTCGACGACATGAACGCTTCCAAGGAGAACCTGGGGGCGGCGACCGGCGCACCCCCGCCGGCGCAGGCGCCTCCGCCCGACGTCCTGTACAACAATGCCCTGCGGGACTTTACTGCCGCCCGCTACCCGCTTTCCGGCCAGGAGTTCGCGGATTACTTGAAGTACTACCCCGGCACCGACAAGGCGGGCAACGCGCAGTTCTACTTGGGTGACATCGCTTACAAGCAGGGGGATTACGCGCAAGCGGTGAAGGAGTACGACAAGGTCCTGGAGCGGTATCCCGGCAGCAACAAGGCCGCCGCGGCGCAGCTTAAGAAGGGCTACGCTCTGGCGGAGCTGGGACAGAAGGCTGCGGCGGTGAAAGAGCTGCAAAGCCTGGTGGCCCGCTATCCTCGGTCGCCAGAAGCCACCCAGGCCCGCGACCGTCTGCGCAAACTGGGCGTCGCCCCGGCCCGGGCGCGCGGCTAAGCCGCGCCGTTCCCTCCCCGGCGCTTCGCGCTACGGCGGCGCAGTAAAACCGGTCAGGGGATTGCCGTAGAAGGCGTCGGTCTTCCACGCCAGTTTGTTCCACACGCCATCGGCGGTCCCAAGCACCTTGACGGGCACGATCACCCGATTGCTGCCCAGCTTGTTGCCGGTGGCGGTCCCGTTCTCAGCAATGCTCCCGTCCTCTGCGACGCTGAACTTCAGCGAACGAGACAGCTTGCCCTCGCGCAGCAGCTTGAACTCATACTCGCCCGGATGCGTGCTCAGTTCGTGCAGCGGCGCGTCTTTGCTCATGTGCTCCGGATCGGGATTGGTCTTGTACACGTAGCGAAACTCGCAGGTGATCTCGTTCCACACGGCCTTGGTCAAGTGCGTGGTCAGGATGCTGCTGCCGCCGGAGCCCCCACAGGTATCCGAGGCCACGGGTTTCCCCTGGTAGAGCAGGTGGCCCTCGACATTGATCGGCTCCCCGGGGAACCAGAGCGTCACATAGAGCTTCGGGGGAAAGAAGTCGGGCACGCCGTGTCCGGGCGCGATGTAGACGTAGCCGATGGGCAGCCTCCAATCCTGGTCCACGTAGTACTCAAAGTGGTTGACGTAGTGAGGGCCGGCCTCGCCGGAATGGACCTTCGCCACCTTTGCCTTGCCGGTGAACAGTGTGGTCGCGCCGCCCCCGGACAGCGGGTTGCGCAGGCGTATGGCAAAGGTGTAGTACCCGACCTGGGTGACGGCCTTCTCCTCCGGGATCTGGTCCCTACCGCCGCACTCCGTCCACATTCTGCGTCCGGCTTCCGTTTCCTCGGTCTCGCAATCGGTTTTTGCCCACAGCCCGCGGCCGGGCAGTGAGAATTCGACGAAGAGCTGATCTCCGCTTGCGATGGGCCCGTTCACCCCGAACTCGACCAGCGGGACCCAGCTCCAGATATCGAAGTTCTGGCGATAGGAGCTATGGGTGTAGGCCCGGGCGCGGATCGAATCCTTGATGATGGTGGGCCCGTCCTGGGCCGAGGCCGGCCGGCTGGCCCCGCCCAAGGAGCAAACTACTGCGAGCAGCAATAGCGAAGGAACCTGATGGGACCTGATGTTGCTTTTCATGCGCACCTCACTTTTGTCGGAAAGCATCTGCAAAAGGCACGTCCAGGGACCAGCAACGCGACTTCTTAGGGCGGCGCCGTGAAGCCGGTAAGAGGATTGCCAAAGAAGGCGCCGGTCTTCCAGGCCAGCCGATCCCACACCCCGTCCTGGCTTCCTATCACCTTGACGGGAACGATGGCGACGTTTTCGCCCATCTTGTTGGCGGTGGCGATGCCAATGTCAAGGCTGCCGTCGGCCGCCACGGTGAATTTGGCGGAGCGGGCCAGCTCTCCCTTGTAGAGCATCTTGATCTCGTACTCCCCCGGGTTCTTGCTCAGGTCCTGGACTGGCGCGTCCGCGCTCATGTGCTGCGGGTCAGGACTGGTCTTGTACACCATGCGAAACTCGCAGGTCACCTTGGACCAGTTCGACTTCGTCCTCGAATCGTCTGTCCCGTAGGTATCGGCGGTACATGCCTTCTCCTTCGCCACCTCCTTCCCCTGATAGAACACGTGGAACGAATTCGGATTGGGGTCTTTTCCGCGAAGCCAGATCTCTGCGAACAGACGCGGGGGGAAGAAGTCAGGGACACCATTCCCGGGCGCGAGGTAGACCAAGCCGATGGGGATGTGCCAATCGTAGTCCGAGTAGTACAGGAAACTCCCGGCAGCGGTGGGATAGGGCGGCGTGGTCTTGCCTACCTTGGCTTTGCCGGTGAAGAGGGTCATATCGGTGCCGAGGACCTCGTTGCGCATGCCGATCTTGAACTCGATCAGGCCGGTGTAGAAGACGCCTTTATCATCCTCACTTTCGCCCCGGCCGCACTCCTCCACCTCCCACCAACTGCCCGCCTCGATGGCGCCGGTCCTGCAATCGAACGCTTTCCAGGGTTTTCTGCTGCCCGGGGCGAAGACTTCCACGTGCAGTTGGCTGCCTGCGGCGATGGGGCCATTCACCCGGAAGGTGACCTTGGGCCACCACCTGAGCACGTAGCCCTTGCAACTGCTGCAGGTGCTGGTGAAAGGCGAGAATCGAATGGAATCTTTGACGATGGTGGGATCGTTCTGGGCCAGGGCCGATGGGGCGGCCGCGCTCAGCACGAAGAGCAAGAGGAGCAGCAGATACAGGGGAGCCCGCCAGCAACGAATGCGGTTCATCGGAGCACCTCGCGTCAGGAGGCGCGAATCATACCGTAGAGGCGCCGCACTGCGCACGCGGTTTCTATTTCTTCTCTTCAGTCGAATCCAGCCCGCGCAAGCAGTACTTGATCTCCTGCGCCACCTCGGTGACCCGCATGCCCGCCTGGACCATCAGTTTGCAGGAGAGGGCGACGCGGCTGGGAGTCCCTTCGCCCAGGTCGTAGGTGACCCGGCAGTATTGACACTCTTCGTTCCAGCAAAAGCGCCCATAGGCAACGTTCTCCGGGGCCAGGTACTGGAAGCCGCGCAGGAGCATGTTGCCTTCCGGGACCTCGCACTGCTTCCCTCGAACGGTGATGGTGACCAGGCGTTCGAAGGGACGGAAGAGCGGCCCGAGAGTGCTCATGGAAGCCAAGGGGGATTCTACCGTCGCGGGTCGCGCCCCACAAAAGGAAATGCGCGGCGCAAGTCAGCGCAGCGACTCCATGACCTCATCGAGGACCCGCTTGGGAGGCCGCGTCATCTCCTGCGGCAGGGTGGCCAGGGGCTTCTCGGTCATATGCAGCAGGTCGAAGAAGTTGGGCTTCTTGGTGTCCACGTAGAAGACGCCGGTGATGACCTCGCCCTTGTCGTGGGCCTCGAGCAGGGTCTTGACCGCGCCAATGCGGTCGGTGGGGTCGTAATCTTCTTGCAGCTTGCGCAGGCGGAGTTGGGAGCCGTCGTGCATGGTGACGTTCACGGTGGTGCCCGGGTCGTAGTCCACGTTGATGTCCTCGAAGAAGGGCACGAAACTGATGTCCTGGATGGGTTCGTCGTGGTCCTTCACGTACTTGTAGGACTTGGTGGAACCCTCGTGGTCGTTGAAGGTGACACAGGGCGAGATGACGTCGAGCATCACCGTGCCGCGGTGGGCGATGGCGGCCTTGAGCATGGAAAGGAGCTGCTTCTTATCGCCGGAGAAGGAGCGGCCCACGAAGGTGGCGCCCATCTCGATGGCCAAG
>Ga0255334_1000885_pt1 | contig 17581 bp, 19 predicted proteins | sample EtOH5_35cm_T3_12_FD_202080 | JGI IMG/M metagenome (GOLD analysis project Ga0255334, IMG submission 202080) | Sandy soil microbial communities from University of British Columbia, Vancouver, Canada - EtOH5_35cm_T3_129 | ecosystem: Engineered > Artificial ecosystem > Sand microcosm > Unclassified ...
TCGGCCGCGGAGGTGGAAGAGCTCGTCATCACACCTCTCGAGGGCATACTGAGCGAGATCTCCGGTATCGATCATATCGAGAGCACGGCCACGACTGCGTTGGGTCGGATCCAGGTCCAGTTCAAGGTTGGAGAGCCCCGGGAAGCATCGTTGGTCAGGCTATATGACCGTGTTCTCGCCGCCCAAAGCCGGCTTCCTGCCGATGCCGCGGCACCGGTTGTCCAGAGCATCGATGCGGATGATGTCCCGATGGTCACGGTGACATTGGCGTCTGCACGATATGACGACTACGCTCTCAGAAGACTTGCCGAACGCATGGCGGATCGATTGCGCAGCACGCGCGACGTATCACTGGTAGGCGTCAGGGGAGGGCGCGCGCGCGAAGTCGCGATTGAGCTCGATCCGGACAGGCTGCAAGCCTTCGGCGTGACGTTGAGCCAAGCCTACGCCGCCTTTGGATCAAGCAACCTGTCGATGCCCTTGCAACCGACCGTCCGTGATGGCGCCGTGGAAGCCATCAGGCTTTCCGGACAGTTCACCTCCGCGGACGATGTTCGCAACCAAGTCATTGGTACGAGCGATGGCCGCCTGGTCTATGTGCGTGACGTTGCGGAGGTCACTGACGGGCCCCCGACCGAAATCACGTCATACAGTCGCTTCTCGTTCGGCCCCGGTAGCCCGCGTTTCGGAGAGGCGGACACGGGGGATCTACCGGCGGTGACCATCGCAGTTTCCAAGAAGAGGGGAGCAAACGCGGTCGAGGTGTCGAGCGCCGTCTTGGAACGCATCGAACGGATGCGCGGCTCGCTGGTGCCGGACGGCGTCGAAATCGTTGTCACTCGCGATGATGGAGAGAAGGCAGACGCGGCGGTCAACTTGCTGCTCGAACATCTCCTCATTGCCCTCGGCACAGTGGGGTTGGTGCTGATCGTCTTCCTTGGGTGGCGGGAAGCAGCGATCGTCATGGTCACCGTTCCGCTCATCCTGTCGATCACACTCGCCGCGGATCTGCTTGGCCATGTGACAATCAACCGCGTGACCCTGTTCGCATTGATCCTGGCCCTTGGACTGCTTGTGGATGCGGCCATCGTTGTGATCGAGAATATCCATCGTCACTACGCGAACCGCCGGGCTCGTCGGGACAAGGAACTCACGACGGTCCTAGCAACGAACGAGATCGGCAACGCCACGAACCTAGCTACCTTCGCGGTAATGCTGGTATTCGCCTCCCTGTTTCTCGTAACTGGCATGGCGGGGGACTATTTCTACCCCATTGCCTACAATGTGCCGATCGCGATGGCGGCGTCGGTCATCGTAGCCTATATCGTCACGCCTTGGGCGGCGAACCGATGGCTCCATCGCCACGCCGTGCAGGACGAGGAGGCACATGCGGCGGAGGTGTCTCACGGCGAGCCAGGCCGTATGGAGCGCCTCTATCTCCGCCTCATCACACCTCTGCAGCAACAGCCCGCTGCAAGGCTCGCGTTCGGGGCGCTCATCCTTCTATTGATGATCGCCTCGATCATGCAGGGTGCGTGGCAGTTTATCCGTCCTTCGGGCATGGGTGGAGCCGTCTCGCCTCTGGGCGTCTCGCTTGGCTTCCTGCCGAAGGACAACAAGAACACCTTCAACATCGTGATCTCCCTGCCCGAGAATGCGCCGGTCGAGACCACGGACCACCTTGTGCGTGAGATCGCCTTGGTTCTCTCCGGTGACCGGTACGTTCACAACTACCAGACTTGGGTCGGTCAGGCAGGCGTCGAGGACTTCACGTCCCTCTTCAAGGGCACGGCAGGGCGTGTCGGGAGCAACATCGCAGAGATCCGCGTCAATCTCATTGACAAGCACGAGCGCGCTGAAAGCTCGGTCGACATCGTGAGGCGTCTGCGTCCCAGGATCGATGCGATCCGTCGCTCATATCCCGGGACCAGAGTGACGTTGGTCGAGGATCCTCCAGGCCCGCCGTTGCGCGCGACGGTGCTGGCCGAGCTCTATGGCCCGAACTCGGAAGGGCTACGGGCCCTTGCTGCTCAAGTCCTCAACGCCTTCGAGATGACCTACGACACCGTCGACATCACTGATACCGAGCCAGTCGATGTGACGGAACGTCGTATCGTCCCGGATAAGGAGAAGGCGGCGCTGTCTCATGTCTCAACGGCACAGATCGCCGAGACACTGTCTTTGCTCTATGGTGGCAGGGTGCTGAGCCGCGCTCACCATCCAGGTGAGAGGAACTCCGTCGAGGTTCGCGCTTTCGTGCCGCGCCGCTTCGCGGTGGATCCGACCCGTCTCGATGGGGTCTTCGTCAACAATGCTGAGGGCCAACCGATACCTTTGTCGAGCCTCGTGCGGATCGAGCCCGCCACGACCGATCGGCCGATCCTGCATCGGGACAATGAGAGGGTTACGTTCATTGGCGCGGAGTTGTCGAACTCTGTCCCGCTCTATGCCGTGCTGGATCTCCAACGGCGCTTGGGTAGTCTTATGGCGCCGGACGGGCGGCCGCTCCGGACCGGCAATCTCGGCTTTCGGCAGGACGAACCGCAGACGATCGACGGCTACCAGCTGCTATGGGGCGGTGAGATGAGGATGACCCTCGACATCTACCGCGATATGGGAATCGCGCTCGGTGGTGCGCTGTTGCTCGTCTACTTTCTTCTCGTTGCATACTATCGCTCCTTCCGGGTTCCAGCCATCGGCATGTCACCCGTGCCGCTCGGAATCATAGGGATCTTCCCCGGTCATTGGCTGGTCGGGCAGGATTTTTCGGCGACGTCCATGGTCGGTATCATCGCGCTGTCGGGTGTCGTGATCCGTAACTCACTGCTGATCATCGACTTCATACAGGACAACCGGAAGGCAGGTATGCCGCTTGATCTCGCCGTCCGCCAGGCCGGCGCGGTTCGCCTTCGTCCAATCCTGCTGACGACGCTCGCCATCATTCTGGGTTCAGCCGTCATGGTCGCCGACCCGGTCTTCGGAGGGCTCGCTATCTCGCTGATCTTCGGAACTGTCGCATCGACCGCGCTAACCGTGTTTGTCGTGCCGATCCTGTTTGATCTCGATGCTCGACGCCGCCTTCGGAGCTAGGCCGCCCGGACCAAGGGATACCTTGCAGCGCCCGAGATGCTTCAAGACCGCCGCTGCAGGCGGAGGTCGCTGGTGGTTCAAGGTCTACTGATGACGAGGGCTGAGCACTCTCTGAACTCTGCACCGCCGGCCGGTCTTTCCAGGTTTCGGCAGCAGTGGCGCTACCTGCAACCGCCCCTTATCCGGGTCGTGTCCCATCGCGTGGTGTAGGAGCGATGATCCCTGGCGGGCTGGGCCGCCGTGTCAGGCGGTCACGGCGGACAGGCTGACATGGGGAGTGTTGCTGACGGCGCCGATGGTTTCCAGGGTCATGTAGCGGGCGCGCTGGGTGGCCCATTCGTCGGACTGCTTGAGGAGAATGGCGCCGACGAGGCGGATGACGGCAGCCTCGTTGGAAAAGATGCCGACCACGTCGGTGCGGCGCTTGATCTCGCCGTTCAGCCGCTCGATCGGGCTGGTCGAGTGCAGCTTGGGCCGATGCGCGGCGGGGAAGCAACCGCTGCGGCGTAAGGTCCGTCACATCGGATCGATAGGCTTTCTCGGCAGAAAATTTCTGCTGGGATGTGCGTTGCTCGGCGCTAGAGCAGATCCCGATCAGGTGGAAACACCTGATCGGGTGAAGATGCTCGCTCAGACAAAGGCCTGGAGCGGGTTCCGTGAGCCGGAGCGAACGGAAATCACTCTAGCGTTCACGGAGAAGGGGACCCGGACCCGAAAGCGCGGGGACCGCTGGAGACGCTGCACGAGGGGCAGATCGAGGGCGGTGGTGGGGATGGCGGCGAACCCGTCGGGAGCCCACCAGGCCGGCCGCCATAGGGCCGGCCCGATGTTGCCCGGCATGCCGGGAAAAGAGGCCGAGCGGGCGCGCTGTTGCGCGGCGCGCTCCCTCCATGTGTGGATGTCCATCGGGGCCCGTCGTCAAGGGACCCTTCGCTTCGCCACCCCCACCGACAGTGTCGCCGCCGCCAGATCGAACGTCGCCGCGGAGATGTTCCGCGCCATTACCCGCACTGTGTTGTTCGACCATACCGCCGCATCGAGCTCGATGAAGCGCGTCGACGAGGCCAGCGACGCTTCTGCCAGGTCTCCTGCCCGCGCCCCGCTCACCGTGACGTCGATCAGCGACGTCGCCCCCGGCGCCAGGCTGGGCAGATCCCACGCCACCTCCGAGGCGAACTCCCGCTGCCCCACCGGCAGCGCTGGGGTACCGCAGAGCAGCGCCGGTGCCGCCTCCGGCAGCCCGTAGAGCCGCAGCGCCTCGACCTCGATCTGCCCATCGAAGCCGACGATGCCGATCTGCGCGAAGGCCACGCCTGCGCCGAGCCGCACCGTCATGCGCTTGTTCAGCGAGGCGTCGGCCATGGCCGCCCCACCGGTCCAGGCCTTGGACGGGACGTTCCACAGCAGCGTGGTGATGGAGGCCAGCGCGTCGCCGGCGACGTTCTCCCGCACATTCATCGCCGCGTCGAAGCACCGCACGAAGACCCGCCCGCCATCCGCACCGCCGACGAGGGAGTGGGCCAGCGCGAACTCCTTCGCCTGCCCGCACTCCACCACGAAGGCCAGCCCGCGCTGCGCCTCGAGCAGCAGCCCACGGGAGGTTGGTGAGATGTCGTCCAGCCCGTTGAAAGACAGCCCGGCGAGCGTCGTGGCGCTGGTGGTGGACGTCGCGACCACCGCCAGCCCCTCGACGCCGATCTCGGTGGCGCTGTGCCGGAAGGCCTTGGCTCGGACAGTGGGCACGGCGCCGAGCAACCGCAAATGCCGCGACGCTGGAGCGCGATGGCGGTTGATCACCGCATTGCCGCAGCGCGTGGCGGTCGCCGTGTAGTCGATGCCGACCTGGTAGGTGTTGGACCAGGCCACCTCGTACTCGCAGTCCTGCGCCGCGGCGGTGTGGCGCGCGACAATGGGCGAGCAGGCCTCCATGCGCAGCGACCGGCCGATGATGGCGGAGCCGCTGGTCTCGTTCAGGAAGGGGATGGCCACGTTGGGATCAAGCTGGCGCAGCTCGAAGTTCGGCGCATCGAAGACGTGCCGGTTGTGGTTGCTGTAGGCCCCAGGCGCATGGGACAGCCGGATCCCGAAGCGATCCAGGCTGGGGTTGATCCCGGTCGCGACGGCGAAGTGCCCGCCATAATAGCGGACAGACGTGTTCCAGGCGGTGGCCGTGGCGCAGTGGATATCGAGGCCGATGCGGTTGTTGAGGATGCGGCCGAGGTGAAAGGTGCTGTCCTCGACGCCACGGCCGTCGCCCAGCGTGCGCATGCCGATGGTGAAGCCCGAGACCAGGCGGAGCTCGACCACCGAGGCGTCGATGTTGCGCACCAGGATGCCGATGTCGGCCTCGTCGAGCCAGTCGGACTGGGTCTGCCGGATGACCTGCAGGCCGGCGTAGTGCTTCTCGCCGTTGCGGACAGTGCCGCCATCGCCGAGGGTCAGCACGGTCGCCGCGGCCGAGCCCGTGTACCGGATGATGCCGTGCATGATGAGGCCACGGGCGCCGCCGCCCAGGGTGACACCTGAGGAGACGTTCCAGGTGCCGGGCGGGATGACCGCGAACTTCTGGTCCGCCGCCGCGCGATCGAAGGCCGCCTGGATGGCGGCACGATCGTCGGCGACGCCATCGCCCAGGCCGCCGAAGTCGGAGGGCAGTACGGTCTCGCGATCGCGCAGGTACTTGGCCAGGTCGGTCTTGCTGACCGCGGTGTCGAGCACCAGCAAGTCATCGATGCGGGCGGGCATGGGGATGGCTCCAGGTCAGAGCGCGGTGGCGGAGACCGGCCCGGCCAGGGCAGAGACGTTGCCCTCGGCCGAGACGGCGCGCAGCCAGTACCAGCGGGCGTCGCCGGCCGTGAGGCCGGGGCGGTCCCAGAAGAGGCTGGTCGGCTCCTCCGGCAGCTTGGCCGCGGCGGCGAGGCTGTTCGTGGCGGCCTCGAACACCTGCAACCGCACGGCGTCGGCCGGGAAGCCACCCGACAGCCGCACGCCGCCCGCAATCCCCGTCGCTGTCGGCGCCGCCACCGCGGCCGGGACGAGGGCTTGCCGCCAACCCGACACCGCCCCGCTGCGCGCCACGGCGCGCACCCGAAAGCCAGTCGGCTCGGCGGTGGGGAGGACGGCGGCGGTGGCGCCCAACGAGCCGCCGTAGCCCTGCCAGGCCGCCACGGAGGCCGGCAGGAACTCCACCTGGTAGCCCGCGAGGTGCGAGGAGCCGACCGCGGCCCAGGACACAGCCAGGACAGCAAAGGCGGTCGCCTGCGGCGTTTCCACCGTGATGCTGGCGGGGGCGGCGATGACGCCCGGGTTAGGCAGCACCACGGCGGGATTGCTCCCCGTCGCGCGCTCATCGACCGCCGGGTTCCAGTTCCACACCGCGGCGTCCTCCTCCTCCAGCGCGAGATCCACACCGCCCTCGGCGGCGAGCGACCAGGCGGTGACCCGCGCCGGAAAGGGCGTGAGCCGGTCGAGTGCGACCGTCGCCGCCTCCCAGGGCCGCAGCCGCAGGGCGGAGAGGTTGGCGGGAAAGGCCACGGTGCGCTGGCGGCGGTTGCGCTCCAGCTCGACCTTCATCAGCCGCTGCACGGTGGCGACCGAGGTGGTCAGCGGGAACTCCAGGTCGCGATAGATCATCTCGCCGCCGTCCTGGGCGACGTAGTTGCCCGCCAGCAGCGGCGGGGCGTCGGTCGGCTGCCAGTTGGCGGCCGGCTCGACATAGACCGCCCGCACCCCGTTGAAGAGATCCCGCCGCGGCCGCGCTCCTTGGATGGTGACGTCGCCGCGGAGGTCGTCCGAGGTGAGCGTCGCCGCCGGTAGCGCCGGCGCGCCGGCATGGATGAAGAACCGGCCGCCCGAGACCACCAGCGCGCCGGCCATGGCGGCAGCCAGCTTGCGGGTGATGGCGATCTTGCCCTCGGCGAGCGACAGCACGCCGTTCGCGGTGTAGCGGCGCTCGTAGACCCCGGCCCGGGTGCCGACCAACTCGTCGCAGATGTTGGCGGCGGCCATCAACGCGGGGATGTCGATATCGGCCCAGGCGGCGCGCCAGCCGAAAGGCGCAGTGAGGTACCAGGCGAGCAGCAGGGCCGGGTTGTCCGACCAGCCCACACTGCCCGTGCGCGGGTCGAGGATGGTGTCGGCGCCCTCGACGATGGCGGCGATGTTGGGCGGGCCGGCGGGAAAGGCCTCGGCGGTGAGTTTCAGCCGCACCGCGACGTAGGCACGGCCGCGGCCGCGATGCGCGCTGGTCCACTGGCCGGCGGTCTCGGCGATCAGGTTGGCATCGGCGGCCTGGTCGGGATCGCCGAGATGGCGGTCGATGCGGACCAGCCCGGCGAGTGATGGATCGCTCTCGACCTTGTCGCCAAGATACACCTCGCCGATCGCGCGGACGCGGTGCGCGGCCAGCACGACGACGGAATAGAAGTAGCCGTCCGTGCGACCCTCATCGTCAGTCGCCGAGTGCAGGAAGACGATCGGCCCCGACACCTTGCAGCGACCGATCACGAGTTGGTGCTCGGTGACCGGCTGGCGGAAGGCCTGGGTGCGGCCGGCGCCGGGCTGGCCGGCATCGAAGCCGGCGATCGCCGCTGCCTGCGGGCTGAGGCTGGCCTGCTTTTTCTGCTTTTGCGGGAAGACCGACTGCCCGATGGCGGAGACGATGAAGGCGGTGCCGGCGCCGACCACGGCGCCGATGATGCCGCCGCCGACCGCGGCGGAGGCGATGCCGGCGGCGGCGACCGCGATGAGGGGGACAGCGGCAGGCATCAGGCGCAGTCCTCCGAGGCGTCAGTCGATGCGCCAGGCAGTGGTGCAGGTCGTGAGCGGGGCACGGACCAAGCCGCGCGGCCCGACGAAGGCGGCGCGGCCGCCATCGACCACCACGCCGAGGCGGGGCGGGTCGCCGGCGAGGACGACATCCCCTGCCCGCGCGAAGGTGGGTGGGATTCGTGGGAAGCCGGCGCTGTCGGCGGTGGCCTCCAGCGTCGGCAGGCTGCGCCACCCCGGCCGGCGGCCGGTGGTGGCCAGCACCGCGGCGAGCGCGAACCGCCCGCAGTTCCAGCGATGGGCGTCGAAGGGGCGCGTCTCCGCCGCGGCGAGCAGGGCTGCCAGCCGTGCGTGCCAATCCGAGAGCCGGGCCATCAGCTGGCCGGCAGCCGGATCTCCGCCTCTTGCAGGGCGGGGACGAACTCGAAGAAGCGGTCCCCCGGATACTCGGCTTGCTGGTCGGCATCGGTGTAGCGGCGCACCTCGGCGCGCTCGAGGTCGACGAGGCGGCTCTCGCAGGTGAGCGAGATGCGCGGCTCGGCCCCGTCCACCACCTGCATGGTGTCCATCAGCCCGGCCCAGAGCGGGAACGGGTCGGCGACGAAGGCGCCCTCGGCATCGAGCAGCGCGCCCCACAGCCGTGCCGGCCGGAGGCGGAAGGACTGCTCGGCGAGGGCGATGTCGACCACCTCCTGCGGCACCGGCGACAGCGTCAGGGTGATGCGCACCGCCCTGAGTTCGGCGGTCTCCTCGATGTCGGAGACGGCGCCGATGGTGCCCATGCCCTCGTAGACTGTCCCAGCCCAACTGAGCGGCCCGAGGCCGGTCCAGGCGCGAATGGGGCCCGAAGCGAAGTCGAGCTCGACCAGCACCACGGGCGTCGCCACCGGCGCGGTGGCGGCGGCCGCGGCCTGGGGCGAGAGCCGCGGCGTGGCGGCGATCCCCTCCGTCATGGCAGCGCCTCCTCGAGGCGGATGGTGATGGCGGTGAAGCGGCCCGGCCGGGTGGGGTTGGCGCCCTCGTCGTCGGAGGCGAGCCGCATAGCGACGGTCGGCGTCGTCAGCACCAGCGGCTCGGCGAGCGAGGCCGCGGCGCGCAGCGGCGGGGCGATCGGGATGGTTGCCGTGCCGGTGCCGGAGGCCATCACCGTCTCGGTCGCCATGTAGAGCCGGCCGGCGAGGCCGATATGGTCGCCCGCCCCGACCGCCACCGCGTTCGGCCACCAGCCCTGGGTCGCGAGGGAGAGGGCGCCGCGCGCCGCACCAGCGGCCAGCGACGGCGTGCCCGACCCCACCACCAATCCCGTGCCGTCCGTGAAGATGGTGGCGTCCGAGAAGGAGTACGGCCCCGAGGGCACCTCGCCCTGGCTCCTGGGATCGCCGGTGCGGTACTCGCGCCGCCAGTCCCAGATGCGCACGGTGTTGGCCGACCCGGCGAGCGCCGCGAGCAGCCCCTCCAGCACGCCGGCCTGGATGCGGTTGAGGGGATCGAAGCTGGCCTCGGCGATCCACCGTGCTCCGTCGCGGCGCAGCACCTGGCTGGCGCGGCTGACCGGCGAGACGAAGCGCAGGGTGTTGTGCTGCAGGTAGAAGCTCAGCCGCGACGGTCGCAGCGCGGCGGGCCAGGCGTATTCGGTCATGCCGACCTCTCCTCCCCGCTATCCGCGCACCGTGTCGTAGGCGGCGCCGCCACGGCGGATGGCGTCCAGCGTCATCGCCGAGGCCTGGCGGGCGATCTGCCCGGCGAGCAGGCGCAGCCGCGCCTCGACGCCGGCATCGGCGCCGCGGGCGTCGATGGTGATGCTGGTGTGGATGGTCGGGCCGCCCCCGCCCGGTACGGTGCCGTTCGGCAGCACGGTGCCAGCCTGGCGGGGGACGAACCATTCGGGGCCCCGCTCGCCGACGATGTAGGGCTGGCCGGCGGTGACCGGGCCGCCCTCGGCGCGGAACAGCCCACCCAGCCAGGAGCCGACATCGGTGAACAGGCTGTCGAAGGAGATGCCCGACAGCCCGGCTAAGACCGCATTGCCCAGCGGCTCGGTGATGACCTTGCGGGCGAGGATGCGGGTGATGTCCTGCAGCAGCCCCTCCAGCACGGAGGAGAACTTCTCGCCCTTGACGATGGCGTCCTCGAAGGCGCTGGAGAACGTCAGGCCCAGTTCGCGGACGGTGTCGGAAGTGCGTTCCGCGCCGCGCTGCACACGCTCCTCCGCCCGTTCCAGCTCCTCCATCGCCGCGACCGCCTCGCGCTGGATGGTCTCGTCGGGCACCGCCCGGCCGGCCCGTTCCGTCCGTTCCACCAAGGTGGAGAGATTGGCGAGGCGGCGCTGGTAGCGTTCATAGGCGGTCTCGTTCTGCTGGATCAGCCGCTCGCGCTCGCGCAGCAACTCGTTCAGCTCGCGCTCCGCCTCGCGCGCCTCTCGCGCACCCTCGGTGCTGGCACGGCGGACGGCGGCCACGCGCGGCTCGAGGCGGCGCAGCGCCTCGTCGCGCTGCTGCAGGGCCAGGGTCTCGAGGCGGGTCCGCTCGGCCGCGGTGACGCCACCGGCGGCCTCGGCCTCGCGCAGGCGGCGGACGCGCTCCTCGTATTCCCGGTTGATCCGGAAGCGGTCGTCGAGGTCGCGGGTGAGCTCCCGGACGTCCTGCGTGGCGCGGCGCCGGCGGGCCTCGGCGGCGGCAGTGGCGGCGCTCTCCTGCTCGCTGCGCTGGCGCTCGCCCGCGGCCTGCTCGCCGCGGGTGATTTCGGCCTGGAGTTCTGTGTATTGCCGGCGCAGCTCCTCCAGCCGGGCGGTGCGATCGACCCCGGCCTGCTGCTCGGCGGCACCGACCAGGCCAGGACGGATGCTGCCGCGGCGGACCGGGGCGCTAAGGCTGGCGCGGCCGTCCTGTTGGCTTTCCAGCCGGGCGATCTGGGCCGCCAGCGCCTCGGCCTGGCGGCGCATGCCGGCGAAGCGTTCCTCCTCGCTGAGCAGGCCGGCGCCCTGGCGGACGCCGTCCACCGCGCGGGCGGCGGCCGAGAGTGCGCGGGCCAGGGCGTTGGACAGGCCGATGGCGCGGTCGAGCTGGCCGAGAAAGTTCTCGGTCGCCGCCGTCAGCTGCCCGAAGGCGCGGCCGAGGGAGAGCGGCGCACGGTCGAGCTCGGCACCGAGCCGCTCGGTCGCCCGCAGCAGCGCCGGGAAGACCCGCTCGGCGGTGAGCTTGCCCTCGGAGCCGAGCTTGCGCAGTTCGCCGATGGAGACGCCGAGTTCCTTGGCCAGCCCCTCGGCCAGCAGCGGCATGGCCTCGAGGACGGAGCGCAGCTCATCGCCCTGCAGCACGCCGGAGGCCAGGGCCTGGGCGAGCTGCAGCGTGGCGGAGGAGATCTCCTGGGTGGAGGCGCCGGAGACGATGGCGACGCGCTGCAGGCCACCGACCAGGCGGACCACCTGGTCGGAGGTGGCGCCGATCTCGCGCGCGGCGATCGAGAAGCGCTGGAAGGCGTCGACGCTCTCGGAGACGGCGACGCCGGTGGACAGCGCGTTGCGGTACAGCGCCTCGTAGACCTGGCCGGCACGCTCGACCGAGCCGGTGGCGTTCTGCAGGCGGGACAGGCTCTGGGTGAGTGCGTCGCCGGCCTGGACCAGGGCGCGGGCGGCGACCGCCACGCCGGCGATCTGGATGCCGCGGGTGACGACGTCCAGCAGGTCGAGCGAGCGCGAGGCGCGTTCGGCGCCGCCCTTGATCTGGTCGAGCGAGCGCTGGCCGGTCTCGCCGACCTCGCGCAGCCCGGCCTTGACCCGGGCGGCGTCGTCCAGCGAGAGGCGGACCGAGACGCGGCGGGTGGCATCAGCCATTCGGCTTTCCCTCCCCGTCCCGGCGGGCGGCGGCGCCCTCGGCCATGCCGATGCGGATCGCGAGCAGCAACTCGGCAGCGGCCCAGCCGGACGCACCGAGATCACGCGCCGCGGCGAGCGCGCCGGCGGTGTCGAGGGTCAGGCCGGCCATGCTCGCCTCCGCGCAGGCCGTGCCTGCCGACCAGCAGGCGTGGCCTTCGAGGCTGCTGGGGGCGTGCGCGGCGTAGGGGCAGGCGTCAGCGCAGTCGCGCGCGAGGGCGGCGCAACCGCGGCAGTAGTCGGGCCCGCGGCCGAAGTGCCAGGCGGCGCGGGCCCTCAGCCGTTTCCCTCGGCGGCCACCGCGGCGACCGGCACCGTGGCGCGATCCCAGAACGCGGCGGCGATGTCGTCGAGGTCCATCAGGCGCTCGACAGATTCGGGCGACAACGGCAGCGGCTTGCCGGCGGCGTCGCCGATGCCGTCCCAGGCGGTGACGGCGTGGCGGGCGAGCGCCTTGACCAGGAGAGCGAAGGACAGGCCGCGCGACATGTCGGGATCGAGCTCAGGGTCGGCGAGGCGGATTGCGGCGAGACGGCGCGCGGCAGCGGCCTGGGCGGCGGCCATGACAGCGGTCGTCACGGGGCGGATCTCGACGCGCACGCCGCGCGGCAGGTCGAGCCAGTACGGCTCGGCCGGGAGGTCGAGGGTGAGCATGCGGGTCTCCAATCGGAAATTGGACGAGCGGCGCCAGCCAAGGGCCATGGGGCGCGCAGGGCAGCCAGCCCGGTCGGCAACCGGCGGCGCAAAGCGAGAGGTCGTCATCTTCAGCGTTGGCGCATAATCTTGGATTCGCATTGACACTCAAAGAGTGTGTCGGATAAACTCAGTGTATTGGTTGGATGGGAGGCTGGCAGTGAAGGTGACAGCTCGGGGTTGGCGGCGCGATTGCGGCGAAAACGTAATCACGACTATGGATCTAGATAGCGGATATGAGGATCATGCAGCCGCTTCTACCTTCAAGGCGGGAACCATATATATGCGCCGCAAGAATAACGGCGATATCGATCTGATGATCGGCCCCAATACGGTGACGCTCGGCGGGAAGTATCAGATTATAATTACGCACAGCAAGGACGACATTATGTCCCTGTTTGCTGAAGCGTACAAGGACGAGCCACTTTCCGACGTCGTGAATAAATTGTCGGAGGCTCTGAAGGCCATATAATAATGCCGCGATCGTGAAACGATCGCGCGGCCTCCGCAAACGGCAACTATCGTCCGGGATTAAGGACGCCCAATTGATCTCCCCTGGTCCGGGGCTCGCGAGTGCAAGAGGGCGCGGCGCGTAGAGGCCGCCAGCCTCACGCATACTCCGCCGCCGCCTGCTGGTTCCTCAGCACGGCCGTCATCATCCGGGTCGCCACCGCGTTGAAGGCGGCGCGGAACTCGAAGCTCGCCTCCACGCCGCCCGGCCCTTCGACGGGGGTCTTGGCCAGCGCCAGGTAGACCTCGTGCAGCGTGAAGGTCAGGCTGCGGTTGGCATCGATCGTGTAGCTGAAGGCGAACTCGGCCGGCGCGTTGTTCTGCGCCTGGGTCAGCAGCGTGGTGTCCGCGAAGCGCGCGGTGATCTGGCCGGTGGCTCGCGCGATGCCAGGATCCACGCCCTCGACCTTCCGGTCGGCGCGGATGGTGCGCACCATCTCCATGCCGTTGGCGTAGGTCATGCGTGCCCCGGTTACCTGGGCGAGTGCCGAGCCATTCCGGCTGATCGCCCCCTGCGCCTTGTTGAAGGCGGTGTAGGCAGCGCTGGTCGGCGTGCTGCCCGAGCTCGAGGCCCCACGCGTCGAGCCTTGCCCCATCAGCCCGAAGGTCGCGGTGGCGGGGCCGGTCGGCGAAAAATCGATCTCCAGCGTGTCGGCGCGCACGCCGGTGCAGAGATCGTAGTTCGGGACGTCGGGGTAGCCGATCTCGATGCTGTTGAACGGCAGCGCCGCGGCGCCGGAGCCGAAGCTGTGGATGAAGTTCGGGCTGGTGCCGGTGGTGGTCGGCGGGCCGAGCAGCAGCCGCAGCCAGTGGCCGATGTTGTTGAGGTCGACCGGCACCACTGCCTGGCCCTGTACGGTGACAGTGTCGAGGAAGGGAGCCGCGGGATCGCGGCTGCTGCCGACGCCGATGACATCGGCATCAAGCAGCGGCTGCTCGGCGCCGAGGTCGCAGGACAGGAACGGCATGCGCAGCCAGTCGCCTGCGGGCGCGGTGCCGTAGGTGGCCTCAGGGATCATGAGCAGACGGCAATTGGCGCCGATGGCACGGGGCATCGGGGATCTCCGGGGTCAGTGGGAGGGAGAAGCGTCAGGCCAGCGGCGAGCCGGCGACGGTGAAGAACAGCGCGACCGGGACCGAGGCGGCGCGCGCCGCGGCGGCGCCCTCGAATTCGACATCCTCAAAGTCGGGCGCGCCGGGCTGCGCCCATTCCACCGCGCCGCCAAGGGTGCGATCAGCAGCGATGGCGGCGGCGATGTCCACCAGCAGGGCGTCGAGTAGGATGGTGCGCGCCACGGGCGTCGCGCCGCCGACGGTGACCTCGACCTCGGCGCGATGCTCGATCGCCCAGGCGAGCGGCGAGAGGATCGCGGTCTCCTCGATAGCCTCCCCGTCGCGCAGGACCACCAGCCCGCCCGGCGGCAAGCGCTGCGGCACATTCTCGCCGCGCAGGACCAGCGGAGCGGGATTGCGGATGGCTAGCGCGGTCTGCAGCCGGCTGAGCAGCGCCGCGATCGCGAACTCCCGCACGCTCACGGCGCTGCCATCCCGCTCTCGCGCTCCCAGGCTGCCACGAAGCGTCCCGGCAGCCGGCGGAGGCCGCGCTCCGCCGCACCCTTCACGTCCAGCCGCTTGGCGAGCTTCACCTGCCGCAGTAGCAGGAACATCGGCACCATGCCGCGCTGGAGCATGCCGCGCGCCCAGGCCTCGCGGCCTTTGCGATTGCCGGTGCCGATCTCGGTGAGGCCGCCGGCAATCAGCCGGGTGCGGCGGCGTCGGCCGGTCTGCTCGCCCTGGCGCAGCGGCAGGCACCAGACGAAGCCGCGGCCGGAGTGGAATGGCCGGACGAAGCCCTGCCCGGAGGCGACCATCTGCGCCGGCGTCACTCGCATCCCCTTCTCACCGCGGCCCCGCCGCCCCCTGGCCGCATTGAAGCCGGTCGGGATGGCGAGGAACTTCCGTCCGCCCTTGGCGCGGATCAGCGCACCGCGCTCGAAGGCGTCGATGACGTTCGGCACCTTGGTCCAGACCAGTCCGGCCGGGCGCAGTGACTGGCCGCTGCGGGGAAACACCTGCGAGCGCCAGGCATTGGCGATCCCCCGCGCGTTGCCGCCGAAGCTGCTGGTGACCTGCCGACGCAGTTCGGACTTCACCTGCTCGGTCTCGGCGCGGATCGCCGTCATCGCCGCGCGCTCGCCGGCACGGACCTCGGCCGCGAGCACCTGCCGCAGGTCGCCGACGATGCGGGCGGCCAGCCTCATTGGCCGCCATCACGCGGCAGGCCGGTGCGGTGGCGGATGATCGCCACCGCCAGGTCATGCAGCGCCGCCTGGCCGAGGTAGCCGAATACGAAGGCGAAGAGGAACCGGCCGTATTCGTTGAACTCGAGAAAGCCGCCGAGGGCGTAGCCGGCGCTGCCGACCAGAGCGGCGGAGGGCACCTCCCAGGCGAGGCACCAGCCGAAGCGTCGGCGCTCCGGGTTGTTCCAGCGGACGAAGCCACCGGCGAGGCCGGCCGCGGCGCCGAGCAGGAGGTCGCGCAGGATCTCCAGCAGGGTGAGGGCGTTCTGCGGCATGGCGGGGACTCCTATCGCTGGCAGAGGACGCGCCAGGCGGTGCCGGAGGCGTCGCGCTCGGCGTGGGTGACGGTGAGCAGGTCGGCGCCGAGGGCAAAGCTGTCTCCGACGACGAGGTCAGGCAGCGTGGCAATGGCGACGGAGAGGATGTCGGTCGCGGAGACGATCTCGGTGCCGAAGGCGTCGGCGATACGGTCGGGCGACGAGCGCAGCACCCGCAGGGCGATCGGCGTACCGGTGCCACCCTGCAGATACACGGCGTCCGCCCCGAGGTTCGGATCGGCGACCAGGGCCGTCATTGCCGCAGCGAAGGCGTTCATCGCCCGCAGGCCCCACGGATGCGGGCGCGCAGATCGCCATAGTCGTCGATCATGCGCACCAGCACCGTGCCGGCAGGCAGCGCCGCCAGTTCCTCCGCCGCCTGCACCTGCGCGGCATGGGAGTACGGCACCAGCGCGAAGCAGGCCGGTTCAGAACCGACCGGAGCGCAGGCGCCCAGCAGCGCCATCAGCGCGATACTCGGCAGATGCCGCATCGGCTCTCTCCCTTGCCTGCAGGGCATCGCGTGCTGCCTGCTGTTCCGCCTCGGCGCGACCCTGCCGTCGGCCGACGGCCAGCAGGGCCAGGACCGCACCGGCTCCTGCGAGGACGGCCGCGACCCAGCCGCCCATGCGGGACCACAGGGCGGCGAACAGCGCGGTCATGCTGGCTGCCGCAGGCGCCAAAGCAGGACGCCGAGGATGGCGGCGAGGATCACCGCGATGGCGACCATCGGCGCCAGGCCGCCGAGCGCCTGGATGGCGGGTGCCGCCTGGGCGGCGACGGTCGCCATGCCGGCCGCACCGACGGCCACCGCGCCACGGCCGGTGCCGGTGGTGGTGGCGACCTGCCGCAGCGTCGCCGGCGCGGGCGGCGGCACGCCGGCCAGGGTCAGGGCGCGGTCGATGATAGAGGCCGGATAGGCCAGGCCGGCGCATTCATGGGCGATGATGGCCTCGACCATGGGAAGAAGCTGATCGTGCCGGTGCAGGTCGACCGGATCGTCGGCGCCGACGCCCATGCGCCGCGCCACCGCCGCGACATAGGCGCCGGTATCGTTCTCCCGTGGCGGGGCCCAGCGGCCGATGATGGCGCGCACGGTGCGCAGGCCATGACGGTCCTGGTAGGTGGTGAGCAGGGCGGCCAGGGCGCGGATGCCATGCTCGTGGCTCACGAACCGGCAGAAGCGTCCATCGGACGGTGGCTCGGCCAGCCCCTGCCATTTGTTGGCCGGGACATGCTCGATGTTCCCCGGGTTGCGGTTGCGATAGCCCCGCGTGGCCTTCGGATCGACGCTCATGTGCCGGACGCCGGGACGCGCAGCAGCACGGCGCGGACGGTGGCGTCCGCCGCGAGCGCCGCGACGGTGGCGAGGCCGACCTGGAAGTTGCCGGTCGCGGTGGTGGTGAGGCGGCGGTTGGTGTTGTCCCAGAACAGCCGCGCCCCGGCGGTGATGGCCAGTGCCGGCTCCTTGGTGATGTCGAAGACGCCCTTGGTCTGGCATTCGATGACAGCGTTCTGCGCGCCATCGACGGCGGCGACGCCGAAGAGCGCGCCGACCAGGACGCCCTGGCCAGAGGTGACGCCGCCCGCATAGGGGACGGCGAGCGCCAGGCTGTCGCCCGGCTGCACATAGTTGCGCATGGGGATGAGGTCTCCAGAAACGCAGAAGCCGCCCACACCACCCAGCCAAGCGTTCGCTTGGCCGGGGCCCCGGTGTCGGGCGGCCTCTGCATGGATTGACGATGAGGAAGTGAAGGCGGGGATCAGGTGCCCGGATTGAACCAGGCGCCGCGCCAGTCGATGGCGCCGACCCCGAAGTCGAAGATCACCGAGACCTCGACACCATCGACGCCCTGGACATTCCCGGTGGTGACCTGTGGTCCCTCGGCACCGTTGAGGTAGCCGTAGACGTAGACCGGTGCCGCCAGCGGATCCGAGAACAGGTACCAGCGGTTCGCCGGAATGAGCGGCTCGACCAGCGGCTGCACGAAGCCCGCATAGACGTTGGCGTTGCTGGTCTGCGTCGCCTGCAC
>Ga0255334_1000886_pt1 | contig 17537 bp, 14 predicted proteins | sample EtOH5_35cm_T3_12_FD_202080 | JGI IMG/M metagenome (GOLD analysis project Ga0255334, IMG submission 202080) | Sandy soil microbial communities from University of British Columbia, Vancouver, Canada - EtOH5_35cm_T3_129 | ecosystem: Engineered > Artificial ecosystem > Sand microcosm > Unclassified ...
TTCATGATTTAGATGCCTTAGTGTGCTGCTCACGCGCAGCACGAACAAAACTGACGAACAACGGATGGCCATCCCGGGGAGTCGAAGTGAATTCCGGATGGAATTGGCAGCCTAAGAACCAGGGGTGGCCTGGCAGCTCGATAATTTCAACCAGATCACCGTCTATGGATCGCGCAGAAATCGACAGCCCATGTTCCTTCAAGCGATCCAGGTAGTGATTATTGAACTCGTAACGATGACGATGGCGCTCACTGATGATATCTTTAGCATAGACGCGATGCGCCAAACTGCCCGAAACAAGCTTACTGTCCTGCCCGCCTAAACGCATCGACCCACCCAAATCACCCCCCTCTTGCCGATGCTCAATTCGGCCATCCGCCGTCTGCCATTCGGTGATCAAAGCAATCACGGGATACGGCGTCTGCCGCTGAAATTCCGTGCTATGGGCCTCGGCCAAACCGGCGACATTACGGGCAAATTCGATAACGGCGACTTGCATGCCCAGGCAAATACCCAGGTAAGGAATCTTGTTTTCTCGGGCGTAACGAACGGCGGCAATTTTGCCTTCTACACCGCGCCGCCCAAACCCGCCGGGCACCAGAATAGCGTCTAACCCATCCAGCACAGCGGTGCCTTCCAGCTCCAATCTTTCTGATTCGATGTAACGGATATTGACCTGAGTACCGGTGTGTATACCCGCATGACGCAAAGATTCATTCAGCGACAGATAGGCATCACTCAGCTCTATGTACTTACCGATCAAGCCAATCGTAACCGTCATATCACAGCGCTCGCGGCTCGCCACCACCCACGCCCAATCCGACAAGTCGGCAGCCGGCAGTTTTAAGTCGAAGTGTTCAGCAACAATATCGTCAACACCTTGCTCGTGATAGCGCAACGGGATTTCGTAGATATCTTTTACGTCCACCCCAGAGATTACCGCGCGTTCTTGCACGTTGGTAAACAGCGCAATTTTGCGCCGCTCTTCCGCAGGCAGCGGCCGATCTGCCCGACAAATCAGGATGTCCGGCTGTATGCCGATGCCGCGTAATTCCTTAACTGAGTGCTGCGTCGGTTTGGTTTTGATCTCGCCAGAACCGGAAATATAGGGCACCAGTGTCAGATGGATGTACATGACCTGTTTGGGGCCAGATTCAATGCCGATCTGGCGGATCGCCTCCAGAAATGGCTGCGATTCAATGTCGCCCACCGTACCGCCGATCTCCACCAGGCAAATGTCGGCATCGCCTGCACCCGCCTGGACGCAACGCTTGATCTCGTCGGTGATATGCGGAATGACCTGCACCGTCGCGCCGAGATAATCTCCGCGTCGCTCTTTTTGAATCACCGACGCGTAAATACGGCCGGTGGTGTAATTACTGTGCCGACCTGTGGTCGTGCGAACGAAACGCTCGTAATGACCCAGATCCAGGTCCGTTTCGGCACCGTCTTGGGTAACGAAAACCTCACCGTGCTGGAACGGGCTCATCGTACCCGGGTCGACATTTATATAGGGATCCAGCTTGATCATGCTGATCTTGAGGCCGCGAGCTTCCAAGATGGCGCCCAACGAAGCGGAGGCGATGCCTTTCCCTAAAGAGGACACCACACCGCCGGTAACAAAAATATATCGAGTCATAAATGAACGGATTTGCAGTGTGTGGATAGGGCCATACTGATGGGGTGTTAAGTTACCAGATTCGCCCCGCCCCGCCAATCCAAATGCACAGCTGCGATGCCCAAATCGACACTTCATTACTAAAGTTTTTACCCACTCGTTGAGATAACCACTCAGAGTCAGAAAAAAATTTAACGAGGAAATCGCCGTGCTCATCACTAATATCGAGATCATTCCCGGCCATCGCATCACTAGTCACCTTGGCATGGTCACCGGCAGCACAGTGCGGGCCAAACACGCGGGAAAAGACATCCTGGCTGGCTTCAAGAACATTTTTGGCGGGGAACTAAAAGCCTACACCGAGCTGATGCAGGAAGCGCGTGAAGAAGCCACCCAGCGGATGATTGCGCAGGCCGAAGCCATCGGCGCCACCGCAGTCATCAATGTGCGCTTTGCAACGTCATCAATCACTACCGGTGCGGCCGAGCTGTTTGTCTATGGCACGGCCGTAATACTTAAAGAAGTGAATGTGGGCGCATGAATCACATCATAGATAATTTAGAGCTGATTATTTTTCTCATCTTGATGTCGGTCGGCTACACTTTTGGACGTTATAACGAGAAGCGGCACTTCAAATCGATTTTGGAGCGCGAGCAAACACTGCGCACCCTGTTAATGTTCAGCGAACGCCGTCCACCCCCGCAAAATGGACCGGTGGATTGCGCACTGGTCGCCGGCAGTTGCGTGGTGGCGTTCGATTATTTTAAGAATTTCGTCGCCGGACTGCGCAATCTATTCGGTGGGCGTCTCTCCGGCTATGAACTGCTGCTGGAACGAGCACGACGCGAGGCCATACTGCGCATGAAGCAGGAAGCAGCCGACCTTGGCGCAACCATGATTATCAACGTCAAAATAGAAACCTCGTCGATCTCCGGGGAAAAAAAGAAGGCCATCGGCGCGGTTGAAGTAATGGCCTACGGGACCGCGCTAACACCCCGCACGTCGTGAACTACGAAAATCCACAGCTACCGGAAGGCATCAATTATTCGACCAGTCATCCGCTAAAAGAGCTGATGATCCTGCTCGCGGGCGCGACGGTGATTGTCGTGGTGTTGGCATTGGCCATATCACTGGCGGCAGGCTGGCTGGCAACAAAAATCCCGTTTGCTACCGAACAGCGGTGGGTCAAAAGCTTCGTGGAACAATTGCCGGAAACGGAGAAGGCTCCGCGACATCAAGCGGCGCAGTTGCGTTTGCAGGCGATGGTTGATCGTGTCGCACAACTGCAAGATTTACCGGCAGATATGAAGCCAACGCTGCACATTATCAACGATACCCAGTTGAATGCATTTGCAACCCTGGGCGGACATGTGTTTATTACCTGCGGCCTGCTGAAAAAACTGCCCAACGAAAACGCCTTGGTGGCCGTGCTGGCGCACGAGGTGGCCCATGTAAAGCACCGCGATCCTTTAGTAGCGCTAGGCCGGGGGGTCGCCGTCATGCTGGCGCTCGGTACCCTCAGCGGTCTGGGTGATGGCAGCGCAGTGGGTCGACAGCTACAAGGCGCGGGACTGCTGACTGCGCTGAGTTTCAGTCGCGACCAGGAGCGCGCTGCCGATGACACCTTGCTGCACACCTTAACCGGCTGGTATGGCTACACTGAGGGCGCTGCCGATCTGTTCGACGTGTTAGCCAACGAGTCCGCTAAGCATGAACCGCCGGTTTTCATGAGTACGCACCCGGCAACCGCCGAACGCATCGCGCAAATGCAAGCCGCACTAACCCCCGGAGCCCGAGTACCGTTGCCCGCAGAAATCGTCGCCTACGCTCAGGCTACCGTAGACGAATGCGCAGCTACTGCAACAGACAACAATGTCGATTAGTCGCTACTTAAATCCAATCTGTCAACATGATGCCGACACCCAGGCGATTGCTGACGTGGTCATAATCAATAAGCCCATCGCCGTAGCCGGCAAAATACTGCACATAACCCTGCATGGGAGACTTGCCCAGCGGATGCGTCCAATCCAGCTGGATAGCGCCCCGAGGCTCCTCCAGATTGGGTTGGCCGCGCAACATAACAGAAAATGTTTCTTTTCCATACCGGTAGTGCGTCGACAGCTCCCCGCGCCCTAAATAACGCTCAATATGCGGATTATCATCTTCTCCAGCTTCAGGCAGGCGTTGCCAAGCCCGCACGGTCACGGCGAAGTTCTCACCCCGGTCGAAAAACAGCCCGGCAGTTATCCGATTCCAACTACGCGAGCTAGGATCAGATCGACCATTGGATTGATGATTGATGCCTATCGTAGCTACCCGGCCGCGCAACCCAAACAGCGGATAATTCGTCCGCCAAGCATAAATGAGCTCGGGCTCGTAGTTGGTTTCCCGGAAGGGCCCCGACTGATCGGATTTGTAAGCCTGCCAAAACGACAACTGAGTGTAGCCAAACCACAAATCGTCGTACTTACTCAGCAAACTGGGCCAAATCTTGGCCTTAAAACTGATTTGAAACTTGATTTCGGTGTTATTAAAATCATAGGCGCCGGGCTCTGCGGCAATAACTTCATCATTGGGTCGGCTATTGTAAGAAACGGGCAGAACGTAGCTGGGTCGATGAGACGTCAGCACAAAGGGCCCACGATCAGTTTGAGCCAACAAATACCAGCGCTTTGCCAGCAACGAAGGCTTAACCACCGGAGTATCCTCAGCGGTTTCTGGCAATACCAGGCTGGCTATCCCCGCCGGCAAGTTTGGCAGCGACGTATTGTCTATTACTTCGCTTTCAACTGGCTGATCGCCCGTCACGGGCGCGGCTCGACCAGCAACCGTGTCGTAACAGATTAAGCGCTTCTGCTCATCATCCAAAACCGTGCAGCTCACCAGTGGTTGATTGTCAGCCGCCCATACCGGCGTACCCGCCAGATAGCTCAGCAGATAGATACTCACCAGCGGTGCTTGGCGTAAACAACGTTTGATTGCGTGATTTATATCCATATTCTTACCAAAAAAATGTCTTGAACGGTCAGTGAAACTGAGGAGCGTCACACCAATCCAGTCGCCAGGATTGTTGCGTAGGAGAGCTGGCGAAATCCGCTGCCAGCCAACACACCTTGCTCACATCACCCGGATAGGCAATCGCCGCTAACACACCATCCACGTAGAGCAGCGGCAAACGAGATCGATGCCAAGGCGGGACACCCGCTTCTTGAAATAAATTCTTGACGGTGCGGCTGTGCGGTTGATTCGGCAAACGAATGCGCTCGCCACCGCCACGAAAACGCACAGTTAATCGACCTTGCAGACGATCCGGCCACAGCCCCTCACCCACTTGAGGCGTTAGCTGCAGTTGACCCATTTCTGCGGGCAGCGCCAACGGTTGACTGACATCTGACCAAACCAGTTCGGTATCTACTGCCCATGTCGGCAAGGCACGCATTAGATAAGCCTGGCCGCGATAACGGCGTACCTCCCAGCCCTCCCAGCGCAGGCAAGGCGCGGTATCCTGCCGACCCGTAAGCAACGCCTTCATCAGCGTTTGTAGCCGCTGATGACTGAGCATACGAGCACCCCACCGCCGCAGCCACAACCTGAGTAAATGGGCAACCGTTTCTTGTGCCATCGCATCCAGGCCATGCAGATCCAGCTGGCCGGAGGCTCCCCAGCGGCGCGTCAGCTCATCCGCCAACAACTGCTCAATCTGAGCATCCGCCTGAGCGCACCATCGGGCGCTACGAGCCAGTGTTGCCGCTGCCGACGGCCAATGCTCACGCAATCGTGGCATAATTTCGCTGCGCAGATAACTGCGATCCACCGCCGGATCAACGTTACTGGCATCATCAACCCACTGAAGCTGGTGTCGCTGCGCGTATTCCCGCAACTGCTCCCGACTTAGGTCAAGCAAAGGTCTGCCCAGCCACCCCTGCCCCAATGGAGCCAGCGCAGGCATAGCCGCCAAACCCGCTGGCCCAGCGCCACGCAACGCTTGGAGGAGCAGGGTTTCTGCCTGGTCATCCTGATGGTGAGCCGTTAGCAGCATATCGCCCGGTTCGAGCAAACTGGCAAACATTGCGTAACGACTTTGCCGGGCCAGCTCTTCGGTGCTGACGCCGGTCTGGCGGACCAGACCCAACTTGCTGACAATGATCGGCACGCCCCGGGCCTCGGCCTGTTGTCGACAATGAGCGACCCATTCATCGGCCTGTGGCAGCAAGCCATGGTGGATATGCACCGCGATTAATCGATCCGGCCCAAGCGCATGCTGCTCAGCCGCCAGCAGATCGAGCAATACCGTGGAATCAAGCCCACCGCTAAAAGCCACCCAGTATCGCCGAGCCGCCGGCAACTCCGCCAATCGGCCCAACAGATAAGACACAGAAGGTTCTGGCTTGGCCACGGCCATCACTTAAAATACCCACCCTTATTCTTTGTAATTACCATAACTCATCAGGCGGTTTTGACGGGCGGATAACAATTCGTCAAGGCTAAGTTCGGCCAATTCAGCTAAGTTTTTGATCAAAAAATCTTTAAGGGCTGCTGCCATTTTTGGTATGTCGCGGTGAGCCCCGCCCAAAGGTTCGGGGATAATCCGATCAATTAACTTAAGTTCGTGTAATCGCGCCGACGTGATGCCCATCGCCGCCGCAGCCTCTTGGGCTTTGGCCGCATCCTTCCACAAGATGGAGGCACAGCCCTCGGGAGAAATCACAGAATAGGTGGTGTATTGCAGCATCGCGACTCGATCCGCCACGCCGATGGCCAGCGCACCGCCCGATCCGCCCTCGCCGATCACCGTAGCAACAATGGGGGTACGCAGTCGGGCCATCACAAAAAGATTGCGCGCAATCGCCTCGCTTTGCCCGCGCTCTTCGGCTTCAAGGCCTGGATAAGCGCCCGGAGTATCGATAAGGGTAACTAAAGGCAGGCCAAACCGTTCTGCCATTTGCATCAGACGCAAGGCCTTGCGGTAACCATCGGGCTTGGGCATACCAAAGTTGCGCCGCACCTTTTCCTTGGTATCACGGCCCTTTTGCTGACCGATAATCATGATCGGCACACCCTCCAAACGACCGATCCCCCCCATAATGGCGGGATCATCCGCAAAGACCCGATCACCGTGCAGCTCTTCAAAATCGGTAAAAATCGCCTGGATGTAGTCCTGCGCGTATGGCCGCTGCGGATGCCGGGCCAATTGAGAAATCTGCCAAGGCGTTAAGTTGGAGAATACCGATTCGGTTAGAGCGCAACTTTTAACTTCTAAATGAGCGATCTCATCACCAATGTTGATCTCGCCGCCGGCGGTTACCCGACGCAACTCTTCAATCTGTGCCTCAAGTTCGGCGATGGGCTGTTCAAAATCGAGAAAGTTGGGGTTCATAGTCCTCGTCTTTTCATAATCAAACCTGAGTTACGTTAATCTATAATTCGCAACGGGACAATCGCTATGTGGGCTCCCGTTTAAAATCGCTCCGCCATACAAATTAATCGGTGAGTCTAGATTATTAGCCCGAATTATGATCGAATACTGCCGCGCAACGGAGCTTGCGTGTTTGGGGTAGGGGTACCCCAAAAAAAAACCCATCATGGAGATAACTTTCAATGACTACATTCACGCACACTGTGCAGGCTTGGGCTTGCGCTATATTCACCGCAGCCAGCATAACTGCAACAACGCCTATTTTTGCAGCCACCATGGATCCCGTCCGCGAACTGGAAGTGAGCGTCGTTACAGGCAAAAACCTGCCCAAACTGCTCGGCCAAAGCTTTGACAACTATTCCGTCATGGTTGTCACCGGCGACAGGCTGGTTGCCATCCCCTTTCAGTTCGACGATATCGACAGCAACGGCTACCCTTACGTCACCGGCCAAAAACCCAAAATCAAGGGTCAGGAAGGCGTAATGGACGAGCATGACGAGCTGGTTTTTATGCTTAAGGACACCGGCGACAAACTGACGGCGGCGGCCAAATCCGGTCTACAGGGAGAGCTAGTTTCTGAGCTGGAATTCAAAGAAGACGGCGCCAGCCGCTATGCCTATTTAATCAAGGGCAATGCCGAACGCGACAAACATCACTACACCTTCTTCGACAAAAAAACCGGCCTGGGCAAAACGAATAAATTTTCGTTGCAGGTTGACCCAGAAAACGCCTTGGTTTGGAGTGATTTTTTCTACAAGGATTTCAAAGGCGATCATTCAGTCTTAGACACTATGAAAGTTCGCATCAAGGCGAAGCTTGGCTTCATCAAAGCTACTATCGGCAACAAACTGATCCCCAACGAAATTGTCGGGGTAAAAAATGGCCCGGTGCGTTCAATCATTGCGGTTGATGCCTCCTTGAGTATTCTCGGTATCCCCTTACTGGAAAAGGCCGGTGCCAATTTTATCGTCACCAATCAGAACATCACGGCACCTGTCTACGCCTATATTCCCAAGGCTGCAGGCGCTTTGTCCGACCTAAATATTGAAGTCTCCCTGGACTTCCACAAGCTGGACGGCGCTAAGATTCGCAGTGCCAAAGGACCCGCCGAGCCGATTATTGTCGGTGGCAAAGGCGCTGATCCGAGCAAGCTCCATGTTACCTTGGAAGATAACTGGTTGAGCGGATCCTCTGGAAAAGGCGCTGATATCATTGCCTTCTTCGAGGGAACACCCAAGTTTAAACCCAGCTTAGATGCCTTCTATAAAGGCCCAGATGATATTGACGAACCAGAGCGTTATCCCGGCGGCCATCCGCAGGTCGGCTATTTGATCGGCAAAATCCCCACCAGTGATGATATTGTGGTCGGCATTGATCTATTTTTCTCCGACCGCTTCTGGCAAGGCAATGATCCAAGCGCTGCCATCAAAAAGCTGAAAAATCCAGTGCCAGTAACCGTCAACGCCATCTGATCGTAGCGATTATACGCCATACTTGCGATAATGAAGCTAGACTACAAACATTACAGCATTAAAGGGCGACGCCTATGCCTAACGCAGTCCTGCATCAATTCGCCGTGCTCGGCTCGGTAATTAGTTCCAGTCTCGGTTTGTGGCGGGGCACTAGCGTAGTGAAAATCGCTGCGCAACCGATCAAACCCATCACGCTGTACGAATTTGAGGCGTCACCCTACTGCCGTGCCGTACGTGAAGTATGTACGGCGTTACATCTGGATGTTGATATTCGTCCGTGCCCTAAAGGGGGAAAGCATTTTCGGCCCGATGCTGAGCGTATCGGTGGCAAGCAGCAATTTCCGCTTCTGGTCGACGCTAACACCGATACCGTGATATACGAATCAGCGGATATCAATGCCTATCTGTTCCGCACTTACGGCAACACGAATGTGCCATCGTACTACCGACCAACAGCAGTAAAACCGTATTTATTGATGCTCGCCAGCGCTGTTCGCCTTGGACGCGGGTGGAAAATACGCCGCACAAAAACACCCGGAGCGATACAACCACTACACCTCTGGAGTTTTGAATCCAGTCCTTATTCGCGTCTGGTGCGTGAACGGCTGAGTGAGCTGGAAATCCCCTACACGCTGCACAATCTGGGCAAGGAACATTGGAGGGAGGCAGGCCCTGCCGTGCGGCGCATCACGCCAAACCCCTATGTGCCACGTGAAGGCGGTAAGCGCCATGCCTTCTGGCAAAAATACGGGCGGGTGCAGGTTCCTTATCTTGAGGATCCGAATACCGGCGTAGCGACGTTTGAGTCGGCAAAAATCATCGATTATCTCGAAAAAACCTACGCCGCCTAGGGCCGCGAACTACCTTACCCCACCCAGGCCCGCGCATTGCGGAACAGCCTCATCCAGGGACCGTCCTCTAACCAGTCGGCGGGATGCCAGGAGTAATTGACGGTGCGCGCCAACCGCTCGGGATGAGGCATCAATATCGTCGCCCGACCATCCTTGGTAGTTAAGCCAGTGATGCCTTGCAGCGATCCATTGGGGTTGTACGGATAGCTTTGCGTCGGGGCTCCACGATGATCCACATAACGCAGGCAAACTTGCGATGCAGTTTGGTCTTCGCTGGAGTCAAAGCGCACCCGACCTTCGCCGTGCGCCACCACCACGGGCAACTGCGAGCCCGCCATGCCGGCAAACAGTATTGATGGCGACGGTGCTACCTCAACCATCACCAGACGAGCTTCAAACTGCTCCGAAGTGTTACGCACGAAGCGCGGCCAGTGCTCCGCGCCCGGAATGATATCCTTCAAATGCGATAACATCTGGCAGCCGTTACACACCCCCAGGGTGAAGCTGTCGGTGCGGGCAAAAAACTCAGCAAACTGAGCCTTCAACTCGGCATGATGGAGGACAGACATTGCCCAGCCACCGCCCGCACCCAACACGTCACCGTAAGAGAAGCCACCGCAAGCGGTAAGGCCGACGAAATTGCTTAGTCGATGCCGCGCCGTGAGCAAATCTGTCATATGCACGTCGACGGCCTCGAAACCAGCGCGATGGTAAGCGGCGGCCATTTCGACATGGCCATTGACGCCCTGCTCGCGCAGTATCGCCACTCGCGGACGGGCTTTGCGCAAATAAGGTGCAGCGACATCATCAGCCATGTCAAAACTGGGCCGTGACTGCAACCCGGAATCGTGTCGATCTAGCAGGCGATCAAATTCTTCCTTAGCGCAGCCGGGATGATCTCGTAGCATCTGCATAGCGTGCGAGGTTTCTGACCAGGCGCGATGCATTTCGACTCGATCTTCATCGAGCACCACGCCACCTTGCCAGGTAAAGACCAAACGGTCACCGACAACCGGCTGGCCCAACCTATGACAACAATCGCCTAGCCCGGCCTGGGTGAATCGATCTCTTATCCCAGCCAAATCCCTGGCGGCTACCTGCAATACCGCACCCAACTCCTCGTTGAACAGCGCCTCCACAGGAGCCGCGCCTAACCCATCCAAAGTAATCACCAACCCACAGCGTGAGGCAAAGGCCATCTCGGCCAAAGTCGCCAGCAGCCCGCCATCAGAGCGATCGTGATAAGCCAGAATTTTGCCCTCCGCGATCAACGCGCCAATCAAGCGGAAGAAATCGCGAAAGGTTTTGGCATCGTCCAAATCGGGCGACGCGTCACCCACCTCACTATAAACCTGAGCCAGTGCCGAGCCACCCAATCGACAACGACCCTGCCCCAAATCCACCAGCAACAGGACAGTCTCTCCACGATCAAGCATCAATTGCGGAGTGACGCCTCGACGAATGTCCTCGACCGGCGCGAAAGCCGAAACAATCAGCGACAATGGAGAAATCACCGCCCGTTTGCTTTCACCTTCGCCCCACACCGTCTTCATCGACAAAGAGTCCTTGCCCACGGGGATGGTGATATCAAGTGCCGGGCACAACACCATACCCACCGCTTGAACAGCAGCGTAAAGCGCGGCGTCTTCACCAGGGTGGCCGGCAGCGGCCATCCAGTTAGCAGATAGCACCACCCGCTCGGTATCGGCAATGCCGGCAGCTGCCAGATTGGTTAAAGCCTCGCCCACCGCGATACGAGCTGCCGCTGCGGCATCCAGCAAAGCCGCCGGGGTGCGTTCGCCGATAGCCATTGCCTCACCGGCATAGCCCAGGTAATCCGCTGCCGTAACCGCGCAATCCGCCACCGGCACCTGCCATGGCCCAACCATCTGATCCCGCACAGTCAACCCACCGACTGATCGGTCGCCGATGGTGATCAAAAATGTCTTATCCGCCACCGTCGGTAAACGCAGCACACGATAGACCGCTTCGCGCAGATTCACGGCACGCAATCGGTCTGCCGAAGCCGGCTCACCCAATCCGGGACGATGGATCACGTCGCGGCACATTTTCGGCGTTTTTCCAAACAACACAGCCGTCGGCAAATATATAGGGGAGTTATCAAATCGAAGATCATCAACGCGCACCGCATTGACTTCCGTTGCCTCACCCACCACCGCATAGAGGCAACGTTCACGGGCACAAATCTTGGCGAACTCAGGCAGATCGGCTTCGTTTATGGCCAACACAAACCGCTCTTGAGCCTCGTTACACCAAAGCTCCAAGGGCGACATGCCCAGATCATCGCTGGGGATGGCCCGCAAATTAAACCGACCCCCCCGACCGCTGTCATGAACCAGCTCTGGAAAGGCGTTGGCCAATCCGCCAGCGCCTACATCGTGGATAGCCAGAATCGGATTATTCGCGCCCAACTGCCAGCAAACGTCGATCACCTCCTGGCAACGGCGCTGCATTTCTGCGTTGTCGCGCTGCACCGAAGAAAAATCCAGCTCCGCATCACCCTGACCGCTGGCCATACTGGAGGCCGCCCCGCCACCTAGCCCAATCCGCATCGCCGGCCCACCCAGTACAATCAGCTTGGCGCCAGGCGGCAGCGGGCGCTTTTCGACGTGCTCGCGACGGATATTGCCCATACCACCGGCCAGCATGATGGGCTTGTGGTAACCACGAACCTCAGGACCATCGACTGTTTGCACTTCTTGTTCATAGGTGCGAAAAAAACCGGCCAGGTTGGGTCGGCCAAATTCGTTATTAAAGGCCGCGCCACCGATCGGCCCTGCCAGCATAATCTCCAAGGCAGAAGCGATACGTGCCGGCCGTCCATAATCGCGCTCCCAAGGACGAACCTGACCCGGCAATTGCAGATTCGATACCGAAAATCCGCTCAAGCCCGCCTTGGTTCGCGAACCCCGACCGGTCGCCGCTTCGTCACGAATTTCACCGCCGTTGCCGGTGGCCGCACCAGGATAAGGCGCAATCGCTGTAGGGTGGTTGTGCGTCTCCACCTTCATCAAAATATCGATAGGCTCTGCGTGAAACCCGTACTCTCCGCCGTCGTGCGAGGGCAAGAAGCGCTGCCCAAAACTGCCCTCGATCACCGCCGCGTTGTCCCGGTAGGCAGACAATATCCCGCGACTGTGATGCCGATGAGTGTTACGTATCATATTGAACAGTGTCGATGGCATCACCTGACCGTCGATTACCCAATCGGCGTTAAAAATCTTGTGCCGACAGTGCTCGGAATTAGCCTGCGCAAACATCATCAGCTCGATATCGGTGGGATTACGACCCAAGTGGGTAAAGCTGTCCAGCAGATAATCGATCTCGCCATCCGACAGCGCCAAACCCAAAGTGGTATTGGCTAGCACCAAGGCATGGCGACCATCGGCAATAATGTCAATCGCCGTCAGTGGTACCGGTTCGGTCGGCTGAAACAGTGCCGGAATCCCCGCAGAATCCGTCAACAAAGTTTGCGTCATCCGATCATGTAAAAAATCACTTAAGGCATTACCGACCAAATCCGCTGCATCCATCCCCTGCAAATAATAAATCGTGCCGCGCTCAATCCGCCGAACCGACTCTAGCCCGCAATTGCGCGCTACGTCGGTGGCCTTGCTGGACCAAGGCGAAATCGTACCCAATCGAGGCACCACCCAAAAGACGCGCCCCTGCCGAACCTCTGGATCAGGCTGGCCTGCATAAGCCAACATGGCCTGCAGCACAGTTAATGCTTTGTCGGAGAGCGGCGCAGTCGTCTGAACCAGATGAAGATACTCGACATAAACCGCTGTCACCGTCGGTAATTGCTCACGAATTCGGGCAAGTAATTTGTCACGACGAAATTGCGATAATGCCGACCCACCAAAAAATTGCAGCACGACGGGGACTCCCTCAACAGAAAAGTAATGGTGAAAAAACGATTAACTCAGCGCTATGTCAGCGCCCGCCAGCTCAACCCTTCATCTTGATGGGCTAAAGTCAACCCCTCCACTTCGTTTGGAGCCGCCCTCGCCACCGCTGCGATCACCCTTTCGGGCAGATTATTTTTTTCGCTGATATGGGTAGCTACCAGATGCTGCAAACGACTTCGATCAATCCTGGCCAGCAAATCGCCCGCTTGATCATTGTTCAAATGCCCCAAGCGGCCGCCGACACGAGCTCGCAACGAGGGCGGGTACGGCCCGTTGGCGAGCAACTCCGCACAGTGATTAAACTCCAGCAACAAACCATCACAACCCGACAAGCAGGCGCGCATGTGCGGTGTTACCTCGCCGGCATCACTCAACACCCCCAATCGCAAATCGCCTTCGGTAAACACGTACTGGCAGGGTTCGCGCGCGTCATGCGGCACCGGAAAAGGTTCGACTCGAATTCCTCGCACGGCAAACGCATCATGCGGAGAAATCAACTGCAAGGCCGGTAGACTAGGCTTACCCACTGCCTCATAAGTACCGGACGTCATCCATACCGGCACCTGGTAGCGATTGGCCAGGCGTTCCACGCCGGCAATGTGGTCCGCGTGTTCGTGAGTGACCAAAATACCCGTCAATTGCTCCGGCAACACATCCAGCCGCGCCATGCGCCGAACTGCCTCGCGAGCACTAAAGCCACAATCAACCAACAAGCACGTATTGTCCGACCCCCTCACCAAGGTACCGTTGCCACGACTGCCGCTGCCCAAACTTGCGAATTGCAACTGGCTCACCGACTAATCCTTGTTCCGATATCGAGTGTCATTCAAGATCTTGGAGTCGCCATTAGTAACTTCTGAGACGTCAAGATGGGCCGCCATGTTTGCGATGGCGACATAGTTTACCGAAAAGCCAGGTCGGCATCCCTATTTTTCCATGTTGTCAGTTTAGACTGGCAAAAATCCTGGGCAATTTCTTGACGCATCGGCCCGCTGAACCTACTATCATCAATTCGATATCTATCCACTGTTGACGGAACGACAGGAAATCTTCCATGGCAAAAAAAATCTCTCCCGATCTCGTAGGCGAAACCTTCAGCCCTATGCCCGCTTCCTGGACTAAAAAGGATGTGCAGCTCTATGCCCTGGGCGTAGGCTGCCAACCCGATAAAGAACTGGAATTTGTCTACGAACAAAAAGGCCCCAAGGTGCTACCCACCTTTGGCGTTATCGCCGGCATGATGTCTATGGGCGGTATGATGGGCAAGGTAGAAATGAATCTCGCCAATCTGCTGCACGGCGAGCAGGCCATCACCTTGCATCGCCCCATTCCACCGCAGGCCAAAGTCGAATGCATCGGCAAAATCACTGAGGTGTGGGACAAAGGCAAGGCTGCCGTGCTCGGTGTGCAAGGACTGGTACAGGATAAAGACGGCCCTATTTGCACCACCCATGCCACCATCTTCTTGAAAGGTGCGGGCGGTTTTGGTGGCGAACGCGGCCCCTCCTCTGAGGGTATCAATGAAGCACCCACCCGCGCCGCAGATCACGTCGTCACTTATTCAACCCGACCCGAACAGGCGGCTCTGTATCGCCTCTCCGGTGATCCGAATCCTATCCACATCGACCCCAACTTTGCCAAGATGTCTGGATATAAATCGCCTTTCTTGCATGGTTTGTGCACCTACGGCTTTGTCGGCCGCGCAATCCTCCACACGCTGTGTGGCGGCGACCCTGCCCGCTTCGGCTCTTTCGAAGCCCGCTTCGCTGATCAGGTTTACCCTGGCGACGACATCATCACCAAACTTTGGATAACTGAACCCGGTGTTGCTATCGTCACAGCAGAAACTCAGAAAGGTAACGTGGTACTTTCCAAGTCTAAGTGCACCTTCAAAGCCTAATATTTTTCTGAATTAGTAGGTTGCAACGATGAAGCCCCGGCATCAGAACCGGGGTTTTATCGTTTAAGCTATTCGGAATCTGTGTTCTCAAGTAAAAAATTTGATCAGCGTCGCCCAAACAAAACTGCCCCGGCATTTACCGAGGCAGTTAAGAAATCTCTCAAGCACTTAACGCAAGGCGTCGTGTTTACTCGCCGAATTTCCGTCTGACGCTAACCTAAGCTAACTTTCGGAGCGTGTAATCCACATTCTTTGGTTTCTGGATTTTCCCACCACCAACGACCGGCACGGATATCTTCACCCGCCGCAATGGCTCGGGTGCATGGCGCACATCCGATACTGGGGTAATGCTTGTCATGCAGCGCATTGTAAGGCACGCCAAAAACCTTAATGTATTCCCACACCTCAGATTCAGACCACTCAATCAGCGGGTTGAATTTTTCCAGCCCATTATCGGCGTCATATTCCTGATCACCCAGATTAGCGCGCGTTGGCGATTGCGCACGGCGCAAACCGGTAATCCAGGCTTTTTTGTCTGACAATGCCCGCTTTAATGGCTCCACCTTGCGAATTCTGCAGCACAGTTTACGGGCGTCCGTGCTTTGGTAGAAGCCATTAATGCCCTGCTCTTTTACGAAAGATTCAACCGCAGTAGCGTCGGGGAAATAAGTATCAATCTGTCGTTTATAGTGACTACGGACTCGCTCGTTAAGCGCGTGGGTCTCTTCGTTCAATCGTCCCGTATCGAGAGTAAAGATGCCTATACCTGGCGCAAGACGCACGATCAAATCGGTTAAGACCATGTCTTCAGCACCAAAGCTATTAGCCAAGGCTGCCGGCGCATAATCACTCTCGACACGCTTTAACAGCGCTTCGGCACGCTGCACTTTGTCTCGCAAATCATTACTTAAACTAGCCTGCAACATGGAAATTCCTCAGTTCATTGGACTTCAGTCTAGTCCAGACGCGGTAACTTAACACGACCCCTATAGATTAAAAAATAATATTTATGTATATTTTTATTCTATAAAGTTCGCCACTCGCCAATGGGGGGGGGTTTATGAAGCTCCGCCAATTCAATTATATTTTGGAAGTTGCCAACCAAAATTTGAACGTCACCGCTGCTGCGGATGCGCTTTATACCTCCCAGCCGGGGGTCAGCAAACAAATTCTTTTGCTCGAAGAAGAGCTCGGCGTGAACATCTTTGACCGCAATGGCAAACACTTTGTCGGTATTACCTCTGCCGGCGAAGCCATACTTGAGCGCGCCAAACAAATTCTTCAGGAAGTCGACAACATCAAGCGCATTGCGGCCGAATCACGGGACGACCGCCGAGGCAATCTGCTACTCGCCACCACACATACCCAAGCGCGATATGCCTTGCCACGCACTATCCAGGTTTTCAAAGCTCGCTATCCCGATGTAACCCTCCACATCCATCAAGGCACGCCCATGCAAATCGCCGAATGGGCCGCCAAAGGTGAAGTCGACTTTGCCATCGCCACCGAAGCCATGGAGCATTTCGAAAGCCTAGTCATGATGCCTTGTTATCACTGGAATCGCTGCGTACTGGTCCCGCCCGGTCATCCATTGACCCGGCTAAACCCACTAACGCTCACCGCCGTAGCAGAGTTTCCACTGGTTACTTATGTTTTCGGCTTTACCGGCCGATCTCTGCTAGACAAGGCCTTTGGCGAATTCGGCCTTAAGCCCAATGTGGTGCTCACCGCCGTGGATGCTGACGTCATCAAGACCTATGTTCGTTTGGGGTTGGGTGTGGGCATTATCGCCAAAATGGCTTACGATCCCGTCGCCGATCAGGATCTGGTCGCCTTGGATGCCAGCCACTTATTTGAGCCAAGCACCACGCGTATCGGCTTTCGCCGAGGCACTGTATTACGCAGATATATGTATGATTTTATTCATATGTTTTCACCACACCTGACTACCGCGCTGGTGGACCAAATAGCCAGCACCCAGACGCATGAAGGGCGGGAAGCCTTGATAAATCCGCTACTTCACCACCTGCCATATCACTAATTAATATATAGATATAATAATTAACTTCTTTTTTAGAATAAGGCGCCACTGCTATAGTACACAGGTGTATACACAGTGCCCCATCTTGGACAAATGTACAGCCAAAGGGTTATCTTTAACGGCTGCCAATGACCGGTACGCCGAGCAACTCAGAGTACAGCCATAATGTATCGATATGACACTTGTGACCAGGCGCTGGTAGATCAGCGCGTAGCTCAGTTCCGCGATCAAACTCGCCGCTTCTTGGCCGGCCAGATCCCGGAAGACGAGTTTCGGCCACTGCGCCTGATGAATGGCCTGTATATGC
>Ga0255334_1000887_pt1 | contig 17537 bp, 19 predicted proteins | sample EtOH5_35cm_T3_12_FD_202080 | JGI IMG/M metagenome (GOLD analysis project Ga0255334, IMG submission 202080) | Sandy soil microbial communities from University of British Columbia, Vancouver, Canada - EtOH5_35cm_T3_129 | ecosystem: Engineered > Artificial ecosystem > Sand microcosm > Unclassified ...
CCAGTCGCATTAGGGTCGCCGTCAATGTAGCAACCGACTACAGCAACGCTCGATGTGCTTGTCGCGCCATTGTTGACAAACTCCGCCGTCACGACGTTCCCAACAGCCGTCAGAATGTTTGAGCGCAGCGTTGCGCTTACCACCGAACCGCCATTGATTCCTTCATACCGAAGGGCGCGGGTGGTGCTTGTCGTGGATTGCGTTGCAAGTTCCCCACCGATGTAGTGAATCCCGGTAATCAGCGTTCCGTAGAGGCCGTACCGTGTGTTGTTATTTGCGCGGCCCATCACCCTAATTTGATTCATGTCAATGATACTGGTAGATTGGAAACTATATCCATCGCGCACACAATTAGAAACATAGGTATCCGGCCCAATGGTAATGTTGTCCAAAACGCCGTCGCCGTAGATGCCGTCGAAATTCGCGTTACTTGCACTGGTTCCGTCTACAACCGTTTCGATAAACAGGTGTTGCACGGTGTTTCCAACCGACGAGCCGCGCAGATAAATCCCCCTTGTCGGACTTGCGCCAGAAGGCTTAATCTGCCCGCCAATGACCTTGATATTCCGGTAGTCCGTTGCGCCACCGTCGCCAATTGTGATTGCGGCCCCCGCCGCAGTTGGCGCGAGTATCGTGTTGGGGTCAAGAATCAGTGCCACGTTGCTCTTGGTCAACGTCACTTGTTCTGTGTAGGTGCCCGCAGGAATAGCAACCGTTCCGCCGCCCGCTGGAAGGTCTGCAATCGCCGCCGCGATAGTTGCAAACTTCACACCATCCACTACGCGGATTTCGGCCAGATTCCCGGCCCAGAACTTTCCGGTTATATCCATCCACGCAGCCGGGTTAAAGGTGCCGTTGTTGCCGTAGAATCGAAGTTGGTCAGACGAACCCGACCGAACCGGAATGTGCCAGTAGTTTGAGTTTGTCCCGTTGTGCAGTTCCAATACAGCAGCATTGGTCGCGTCTGACGCGCGCTTGATAATGTACTGCCCTGCCCCAGATGCCGGAGGAGTGAAAATTGTTACCTTGTCATCCTGCACCAACCGGAGTAAGCCGTACTGCGTACCACTGGAAACCGTTGCGATGGCGCTGTCCGCCACCACGTCAATATCCAAAAATCCGCTGTTGCCGGTTCCATACTCCACCATCTTTGTGATCGGGGTTGCGCTGGCAAAACCGAAAATCTCATTCGACAGGTTCATTCTCACGCGGGAATCAATCGTATTGGCGACGCGCAATGCGGTAATCGGAGAATTGTTGGCGACCGCAAGTTCCAAGTCCACTGAATGGACATTGTAGATGCCCACGTTCGAGCCGAGGTCAATCCCGTCGCCCCGAAGTAGTGCATTCTCGCTGTAATCTCTGCGCCAACTTCCACTCGGAATCCCACACTTCCGATAGAGTCCAACGTCAATTGGTTAATCTGAATGTTTCCCGGCACATTCCCGTTGTCGAAAATGCGGCAACCGATACCAGAGCCAATGATCTCCGCTTGATTGATTCGCATATCAGCCGTGGACAGGTCGAGGCCGATACCGCCGCCCTTAATCCACACCTTGTTCACATGATAGTCGTAGCCGTTCACTTGGATGGCCGTTTGGTCTGGTGGCGTCAAAAGCGCGTTGTTATTTGAACCGGGATGCCACAACTGAATTATGCCGACGTAGCTGTTCGATTGAACTAGCACCGTACCGAACTTCACGCCCATCCCGCCGCCGCAATCCATTACCAGCCGCGAACAATGCGCGCCGGGAAGAAACAAAATGCCCCACACCCTGTCGCTTGCCGTGCCGTCGCCCGCGTTATTGAACAGCATCGCCTCCGCATCAACATCTACCTTTCGCGCGACGGAAAGCTGCGTTGAGTACAGATACATCGAACCGGCAGTCGTAACCGGGAATTTTACAATTGCCGCGCCCAGCTTGAGCGGGAAGTTGTTTTGGTCTATGAAGTCCGCGATGGTCGGGCCGGTCACTAAATCCTCAGCCGCGTCAAGAGCGGCCTGAATCGCCGTGGCATTGTCCGTGCCCCACACGACCCACGCATTCCCTGTCAGCGTGGCCGACGCATTCCCGGAAAGAGTAACCTGCGTGCTGGCGACAAAGGCCGAAATACTCCCCTTGAAAACAACCGCCTTTGTGCTCTGATTGCGGATGCGAATATGCTTCCCTACATCTGCGGCGGCGAATGTCCCGCTTGGCGCGGTCAGCGTTGTCGTTCCGCTGGTCGTGCTTCCCGTGGTGATTGCCTGCGCGTCCGGCGTCGCGCCGTAGCCAGTCACATCTAGGCCAGAGCCGGAAACGTGCAGATTATGAATGTAGGCGTTTTCCCACTCTTCCGTTGGCGAGCCGAGGTTGTGCGTCCGCGTGGGCGAAGGCACAAAGTCATTCAGCGTGCGCGAAGTCTCTCCGGGCGAGAGATTCCCGCTGTAGCTCACGTCCTGAAAATGATCAGCCCTCGGCATTCCCGGCTCCCAGCCAACGCGCCACGGCATCTAGCCCTTCCTTCACACAATCTCCCAGCCTTCAAGACTCACTTTGCTTCCGCAGTTCACGCACGGCAAATGCTTCTGTTTCCATTCATACAGCACCAGTCCTACGCCCGCGACGGCGAGAATGAAGTAGGGCAGCAGCCATCGGACGGAGAGCACAAACGGCACGCACAGCGCCACCGCAACCCAGAACCCAAGACACATCGGGCAATCAAGCAGCTTGCCCATCAGTTGCCATCTGCGCGCCCACTGGCGGGGCTTCTCCAGAATTGTCGCGTGCAGGAGCAGCGTTGTTAGGTGCAGGTGCGCGAGCGGCAGCAACAGCAGCAGCCAGCCGTTGATACTCAGTGACGTTGAATCCATACACCACCTTCTTTGTAAGGAACGAAACCAAATACGGGACTTCCCCGAATTTGATGATTGCGTCTAAATTCTTGTCGTCAATCGGGATACCCTTTCTCCGCATGGAGAGAATAGCCACCCCAATATTCGAGATAGGGTCAATCGGGATGCAGTCTGTGGCAATGCGATTCGCTTCCAAAAACTCAATCGCCTGCTTGCAAACAGGGCATCCTTCCTGAATATAGAGACGCGCAAATATCTGTTGTCCTACGGTCAGCGGCATCGTCAACTCCGAATCTGAATCACGGCGCTCTCCGTCCAGTTATTCCCACCAGTACACGGCGTTGCTTCGCCGTCACACAGTCCGAATGAGCTTCTGAAGATGACGTACTTCCCATCCGCGCTGATATTTCCGAATGGCGACCGCTCATAGATTCCTGTCGCGTTGCGCGTGTAGGTGTGCGCCAGCCTATAAAGACCCGTTCCGTCTACCTTGATGGTGAAGATTTCGTTGTAGCGGGCATCCCAGCGCGAAGACCAGTCTGTGGGAAGGTTTTGTACCAGCGCAGTTTCCTCGTTACTGTTATGCTGAATACCAACGAGAACCCATCCTGGATTTGCTCCAAGAGAAGATGTGGCCGTGAAATGCAGCGAACGTCCCAAGTTCGGAATAGCCGCAATGCAGTTTTCCGCCAGCGTGTCGAAATTGATTGTGATAATTCCCTGCAAGTCCAGAGTCCCGCAAGCGGTCGTGCCCGGACGAGTGTCTGCGCCGAACCAGAAGTGATTTCCGGCCCCATCGGAAACCGGAATAGAGTGCTGGCTGTTTCTTGTGATCTGTCGGATGGCCGCGCCTGTCGTGCCGTTGTAGTACCAGATGCCTTGCTCGGCCCCTGTGCCGTTTGGCCCCCAATTAATGAAGAAGTTTCCGTTGTCCACGATGAATGAAAAATCGGAAGAGGTTGTTCCGATGTAAGGTGTACCGATGGCATCCGTGGACTTGGTGTAGACGAAATACTTTTGCCCTGCGGCGGAATTGCATCGAAAAACAATCTTGTCCTTCGCGGAATCCCAATCGCCAGTGTTCCCGGTTTCAATGTCGCCCGTACAGGTCGTGGATGCGGTAGCGAAATTCTTTATGACCGTCGCAGAAGCGAGAGTATCAATGTTGATTTCCTTTAGAATTTTACCGACAGTGTAGGACACTGTGCTGTTTGTCAGCCATCGCATTTGCGCCTGCCCGCCGCTAAGACCCGGCGTGACTCCCGCTGCCGTTGCAAGCTCAGAATAGGTTCTGTATACCGACCCATCAGACAAATTCAAAATCGCAAAGCAGTTGACTGATTTATCCACGACAATCATTTTGCTGTTGTCTGGACTGATAGAATGCCATGCCCCATAGGGCGGGGCGTATTTTGCTGCTGAGTTCTCACTAGCAAGAAGCCGTCGTACCGTACAGCCGAAAATCGGGTCAACGTAGGTGCTCCCGGCTGTTGGCGCGGGAATCCAGACCACAAAACCCGCCGTCTCAGAGGCGGCATTAACCGAGCTAGTAAAGCGAAACTGCGTATCGGAATCTTTCGTAATTTGAACAGGACTTCCCTTCGCCGTGTTGTACGCGGTTGTCCCGGTAATTCTCACCCAATGGTTTGTGCTCAGGCCGTGCGCGGCGGCGGTAATGACGGTCGTTTCCGAACCGTTTCCGACAATCGAGCCTCCGCCCGTGATGAACGACTGGTAGCGCGTCGGGGCAGGGAAGTTCGTGGTAGTTTGGTTTCCACAGCTAGGATTCGAGGCTACTCCGCTTGCGGCGGTAGCAAATGTTCTGTCAACCTCTGCGGCAGAAGTGTTCCCTGCTGCGTCTACGGAACTCGGCGCGTAGTGATAGGTTGTGCTTGCGGAAAGTCCGGTGATGGTTAGGCTGTGAGAAGTGACATAAGCGGCGTCCGAGGCCGACGAACCATATCCAGCGGTCAATCCATAATTCACCACCGAAGTTGAGGCTTCATCGGTTGTCCAGGTAATCGTAACCGAAGTGGCGTTTGGGGTTCCCGACGACACGCTTGAAATAACCGGCGCGGTCGTATCCCCAATGTTCCCGATTGTCGTTCTTCCGCTGATTGTCACGCGCCCTGTAAATGTAATCATCTTCCCATCCTCGGTTTGAATCTCTCCGCTGACATCCGCATCGCCTTTGAAATCAGTGTCCATTAACTCACCATGATTACGCGGCGGTTCGATGAACTTGCCGCTGCTGGTTTCAGTACAACCATGTTCGAGTTTGCTTCCCGCGAAGTTGTCCAAGCCCACGCCGCCGTCGAAGAAGCCGCTGGAGTAATCGGTCCTCCGTACTGCACCGCCCCACTCATGTTGTTGCCGCTGACAGTTGTATACGACCATTGAAGTACAGGCGTCGGCGGGTCGCTGCTGCCAGTTGTAGCAATCCCCGCAGAGCCTACGGAGATATTCAGTCCAGCCAGCCGCCAAGCGTTGTCCGTTGTCGGCGTGCGCGATGTAGTAAGGCTCGTTCCCGCAGCCGTGGAAGTAAAAGTACCCGCAACGCCATCCTCAGGTGTCGTCTGGTCAACACCCGTGAACGAAACCGAGTGCATGAGAATGTGGTCACAAAGTCCACCCATCGTCACGACAATTGCGTTTGAGCCTGTCGCGGGATTGAGAAGCCGATAGACATAGGTGGCATCAGTCCCGCCAGCCGGGTTATAGGTCATTCCGGTTATTTCGGTGATGCCGGTTGCCGAACCGCCGTAGGTTATCGTAGACGGAGTTCGTTCTGCCTGAACGCCGTCGCGCAAGAACACAAAAATGTAGAGTACGCGGTTCGAGCCAGCGGGTGTGTGGTTAATGGTAAGCGTATCCACCCCAGCGGCCTGCGAGTTCGCGTCGGTATCCGTGTTCGCGGAATCAAAAGCGATTGCCATGTTTCACCTAGTCAATCGTATAATCAATGTGGAACCGCACCACGTTTGGCGCGGACGCCACAGAACCTATTTGCACGTTGAGCGGAACATTCGCCGCAATCGTCGCGTTGGTAATCGTGTTCACGTCGCAACCCGAAGCGCAAGATGTCCGCGTTCCGGTGTCACAAACAATGGCCGCAGAAAGAACGTCCGTTCCCGCCGTGTTCGGGGTAGCTTCCGCGCGCTCATCCAAATTCATTGTGGCCGTTCCGGTATCCGTCGAACAGTACACGCGGGTAATCGTGATGGCCTGAGCAAAGGCCATCTGCACAAGGTTTGTGTCGGAGGCGGTTGGCGTCAAGATATTGAAAGACTTTGTGAACTTAACGGCCTTGTCCATCACTTCAGTTACGGTTCCGCCGCCCTTAGAAACTGCCAGCTTGTCGCCCGTATGCGCGCCGAGCTTGACTGTACTTGCAGCCCCAGCCGTCATTGCCCCGGTTGTCCACTGAGTAGAACCTTGCGTCCCAGCCGTCCCAACCGTCAGGATGTCGGTAGTTTTGTCATACGTCAGTCCCGCGTCGCCGCCCAGTACCCCACCGTCATTGAACTGGACTTGCGTATCCGAACCACCGGGCGTAGCAGAGCCGCCACCCCCGCCCCCTCCGCCGCCGCTACCAAACCCGCCCCCGCCTCCGCCGTATCGTCGCATGAGGTTCTCCTAAGTCTTTTTTACGAACTCCACTTCGAGAGTTAATTCGTCGTCAGTGTCTACTCCTGTGGTCGTCAAAATAATGTCACCCACAAAACCAGCCGCCGAAGGATCAGGGCTGCGTCCGCCGTTCGGCCCGCCAGAGAAATCCGTTTCGTCAATGAGCGTAGAGTTTGTCTGGTTGGCAATCTCATAAATCAACTGGTCTGTCGTCGCGTCAAACTCCAGCGCGGCGGAATAATCTCCGTTCACTTTCCACTTCACGGAAAGCACCTTGACCGACGCTGGCGGATTCGCAAGGGCGCTGATGTCCACAAGAACGCTGTCGCCAAAATCGTCCACGTCCAGACCGCCCCACGCGACGTGCCAGTAGAGCAGCCCGTTACTTCCGTTCCATTCCGTCCAAGTCGTAGGCGTCGGTGTTGCCATTAGGTCTTCTTTTCAAAGAAAATCAGGAGAGTCAATTCATCTCCGCTTGCTACGTTCGTTGTCGTGAGAATGATGTCACCTGTCCCGCCCGCCCCCGTTGAGTACCCGGTTCGTCCACCGCTGGGGCCGTTCGAGAAATCCGCCACATCAATCAGCGACGAATCGGACTGGTTGATGAACTCGTAGATAAGCACGTCGCTTGTAGCGTCAAACTCCAGCGTCGCGCCAATATCGCCGTTTAACTGAGCCTTCACGCCAAGAACCTTCACCACGTTTGGCGCGGGAGTCAGCCCGCTAATGTCCACGATGGCCGAGTCTGTGAAATTGTCCGCCGTTGTCCACACGCCATGCCAGTAGGCCATGCCGCGCGAACCATTCCATTCTGTCCAGGTGGTCGGAGTGGGCGTTGCCATTCTTCCTCCTAAGTCGCTGCTACTTCGTTACCGCAGTGGACTTTTGCTTTGTCCACGATTGCCGCTGCTTTGGCCGCGTCTATCGGCCAGAAGTCGGCAATCTGTTTGAATCTTTCGGGTGGATTCTCGATGATGGCGCGTCCATCCAAAATCAAAAAGTTGATGTCCCCGCGCTCCGCCGCGTCCTGAATCGTCGCCCGGATAATCTGGCCGTAGAGTTCTGCGCTAAATGGGACGCTGAGTTTCTTCTGTAAGTCGCTTGCGTCCGGGAAATCCTCGTAGCACATGGGCTTCCCAAACAACTTCTCGTAGGACTCCATGATTTCACTCGGGTCGCGCAGCATCAGAATCACTTTGTACCTGCCCTCCCACTTCGGAAGCGGCAAGTACCCGTAGTGGCAGAGCATTTTGATGCACTTGCCGGAAAATGCCTGCGGGTCACGAAATAGCTCGCGTCGTTGTGCAACCGACATTTCGTGAAGTCCGCAGGCGTCCGGCATTTCTTCAGTGGCCTCCGCGTAAACACAATCCATCCCCCCGGCCTCCATGCACGACATCATCATGGAAGTGAAGCTTCTCATGCAGCCGGAGATGACGTAGATAGTGTCCATTTACAGCTTGGTCATCTCCCCGCCCGCGCCAGCAGCGGCCGCCGCCACGGAGTTGTTCCAGATGATGCCCCGCCCGGTGTTGTCCCACACGCCAGAACCAGAAGCGCCGTCTGTCGTGTAGTAGCTGTTCATCAGGATGATCTTCCCCTGCACGATGGCCGGGATGGAGAACACCTGAGTCTGAGTTGTGCCCTTGTTCACGGAGTCCGTGGAGAAGAGGCAGTTCTTGAAAATCTGATAGCGGTCAATTCCTGTCGCGTCGGCCACGGTCACGGATGCGAAGCCAGCTGCATCAATATAGCTGGTGATGTAGCAGTCCTCGAAAACATTGCGCGTGGCGGCGGTATCGAACAGGATTTCTGTACCGTCAGCATCGCGCGTCGCCGTGTCCAGCCCAATGACACAATGTCGGAAAAGGTTTTCCGCCCCGCCATCAATCTTCAGCGATGCGGCACCGGCCACGGACTGCGTTTTGGACGTGTCGCCCATGCCAGCGAAATGCACGTTCTCGAAATAGTTTCGCGTGCCCGTCACCGTGCAACAGATGTCTGAAGTCGCGTCGGCAACGCCGTGAAAGATGGAAATGTTGGCGATGATGCACCCATCCGCGCTCACCTTGAACAACGGACTTACGCCCGTCGCCGTAGAAAGCTGCGCGATGCGCGCACGCTGGGATACCGGACTTGGTGCGCAGACCCCGATGAGATGCACGAGGTCTTTGGCCCAGTCCAGCGTCACGCTCTGATAGTCAGTCGTGTTCGCCGCTGTGTTGCTTTGCGCGTAAAGAAGCACGATGTCATTCTGGTTCGCGGTCGCCAACGATTGCGCCTTTGTCAAAGTTGCCAGCGCGTGATTGGCATCAAGGCCGCTATTTCCGTCAGACCCGGTTCCGGGCTTGACGTGGTACACCTTGCCCTGCGTCGGAAGGCCAACGCCAGGAACCATCGGAATACCGTAACTCGCTACGCCGTGCGGAAAATTCGTCGGTAATGGCATTTCTTCACCTGCTCACAGGAACACAAGAAGGCGGTACTTATCCTGCCCCGGCCCTTCAGGTGCTCGCGGGAATATGAGCCTCACCCGCGCTTACCCAAGATTTAGCCGTTTTTGCTCAGAAACGGCTAAAACTGTCTTGCAAACCATCACGCTCCGGGCGATCCGTACACGCCCTTCCCGTTGCCGATGAAGTCAACGTCGTAGCGGCCCCAAGCTGCGGTTTTCAGCGTCCGCGTCTCGAAGTCCACATCGTTGAGGATGGACAGCTTTTCCCTTTCGAGGAAAATCAGCCCGTGGTCTTCCTTCGGCCCGATGAGGAACCACGCATCCAAGTCAGTCAGGTAATCGTTCGGGGGGAGAATGGTGAATGGTGCTCCGCCGAAGAAACCACGGCTGACGTTGACCGCGCGTTCCGCTGTGTCGGGACGGTCGGGCGACTGGATAACTTCGGCCACGTCAAACCAGGTGTCGGGAGAAGTCAAAATCTTCTCCGGCATCAGGTTCAAACGCTTTCCGCGTCCGTCGCGGAAGTTGCGGAAGTCCACCATCGCGGTGCGGAAAGAAGTGATGGAGAAATCCGCCGAAGTTGCCAGTTCGTTGCGGAAGGTTGACCCGTCTTCGTGAACGTGCAGGGTGGAGAACAATTCCACGCCATCCGGCCCCAAAAACGAGTTGCTGAATCCGTTGTTGAAAATGTCGGCGGCCATTACGTTGCGCGATTCCGTCCAGCCCCACCCCAAATCAGAGGCTTGGCCGGAAAACACACCCTTCCGGTCGTCGTCCATTGCAATCTTCGTGACCTTGAATCCGAGAGAATACTGCAACGGAGTCAGGGTCTTGTCGAAGCCCTGAAGAGCTTCGTCGTAGGTCACTGCCGCGCCTTCGTCAGTTTCCACGAACAAGCCGAAATTCGCTTTCGTGGTGTACTGTTCGTAGGCTTGGTCGGTTGTCTTCATGTTGAAGACATCCTGGAACCACTCGGCACGCCGCTTGGTTCCGCTCTCGATAATTTCTCGCAAGAACGGAAGGGCGGCAGAGGAACTAAATACGTCCGGGAACTGCGCACGAGTCATCGTCATGGATTAGGTACCTGCCTTTCCTTCCGCGATGTCCAGTTCCAGCGGAGTCACAAACCACCGGCAGTTCGCGGAGGCCACAGTATTTCCGGGGCGTGGAATTGGCCGCAGAAGACGCAGCCCTAGAGTTGCTGTGGTAGCCGCGCCGCTGGAGTCAATTTCCATGATGGAAAGCCCGGTTGTGGTGTTGGCCGCGCCGACGATAACCGGAGCGTTCAACCCTTCCGATGCAGCCGCAATCGCCCCACCGTCGCTGTCTTCCTGTACTTCTAGAACCGACGTGTGGTTCAAATGGATTACATCGGGATTGCCCAGCGTGGAAAGCGCCACATAGGAAAGTGACAGCCCCCACACAGGGTCGTTGTTGTCGTACTGCTCGACTGTGCGAGCAGCGCCGGTGGGCGTGACAAGATCGCCGCGCCCAATGGCTACCCCATCGGCGGCGGCGTGAATCATCTTCTCGATGTACTCGCCCCCGCCCGTCAGATTGGCCACATACTTGAATCCATCTGGCCGGTCTGCGTTTGCCAAAGTTCCCTCCTGTAGAATTACTCCGCCTTATGCGCGTACCCAAATTCCGTTCCGCGATACTGTTCTGCTCTCGAAATCGCCTTCTCGGAACAGGGTATGCACAAAAGACAGAACGAATTGGCGGTAACGTCCCAATGCAGGTACGCACCGCCATCCAGCCGATTCGGACATTCGGCACACTTTCTGCCGTCTTTCACCAAGTCCGAAACGAATCCGTTGAAATTGTCCACGCGCGCCAACAGGCACACGGGACACAATCCCGCAAGAAGTTCCTTTGGGTCGCAGCTTCGCGGGCAGGTTTTGCACCGCACGCGCACGAGTTGAGGTACGGCGTTCATCGTTTTCCAAACGAATACACGCGGTTCTTCTTGCGGTCTTCACTCTCGCGGCGGAAGTGTTCGCGCGCTTCTTCACGGCTCATGCCGCGCGCGTAGCCTCCGCCAGAGATAGTTCGATTGCCAAATTTCGTTTTTGTTTTTGGCCGGACGCCAACGAGAATCCCAGCTTCGCTTCCAGCGGGGACGCCCATCTTTTCCATTTCTTCGGAAGTGAGTCCCTTCCCGATTTGAAATTCCAGTGATTTTTCCTGACTCGAACGGATGCGCTGGATAGACTCCTCAGACACCTTCCTCCGGTAGCGTTCCGCGCGCTCTGTCGGCATGGCCGCGAGGAACATATCGTTCCCGCGCTTCACGCCATCGGGGAAGCCGGAATCAGTGAATTTCTGCCAGCCGTGGTAATTTGCGCCGCGCGTTTTCACGCTGTACTGTGAAACGTAACGAAACGTGAGTTCGGGGTACTTCTCTTTGATTTCCTTCGGAACGTGCATGGGCGAAACATCTTCATTGGCTTCCCAATCGTCCAGTTCTCCGGGAGTCGCTTTGTACGAGAACTTCTCCAAAGCCTCACCGTCCATGTGCTTCGGAAGTTCGGACTTGGTGACTTCCACGGCGGTTTTCTTGGGCCAGCCGCCTTTCGGCATTCCGCGCTTCTTCTTCGGAGTTTCTTCTGTCAGTACTGGAGTGGTTTCGCTCATCGCCTGTTCCCTTCTTCCTGCATGACGTTGATGGCAACTCTTGTTTTTCCGCCCCAGTACTCAGAGGGGTGAGTGTCGAAATCAATTTCTGCCGCGCGACGGAATCGCCTTTTCCCCGCTTCGGTGTTGGGATCAACTCCGCTCATTTTCTCGAACATCGCCTGCTTCTCAGGATTCGCCATGAAAGCCTTGATAGCTTCCTCCCGGTTGGTTGGCTGTTGCGGCGGCGCTCCCCGCGTACCGGGAAGGCTTGCTCCATTCGCTAGTGCGCGTTCCGCTGCCACTCGCGCCTCCTCGGTCTGCGTTTCTTTGCCCTTTGCCGCGCGACGCGCAAAAACAACTGCCTTTGCCGCGTCCACGGCCTTTTCCTGCTTCAGCACGTCGTCGGCGCTTCTCCAGAGAGGATTCGTCGCCAACGCCTGATACTGACGCTGCGCTTCCTGCATGATTTCAGGGTCAGACTGCAATTCGTTCTGCACTCCAGCCTGCGAAACAAACTTGTAGCCTGTCTGCTCCGCAACTTCCGCCGCGACCTTGCGAATCTTGCGGTCAATGTACTTCCGCGTCGGTTCATCGAACTGCTTTTCCAGTTCGTCCAAGTCATCGCTGACTGCAACAGGAGCAACGGGGGCTTGCTGCCTTTGCTGTGCGCCGAGAGCGATTTGGTACTGACGGTTCAACTCTTCCTGCTCCTTGAACTTCCGCTCAAATTCAGCGGCTCGGTTCTTGTACGGCACGCCACTTTCATCCACCGCGTCAATTGCAGGCGGCGTTTCCGGTGGTGGTGTTTCTACAACTGGTGCATTTGGTTCTTCTGGCATCGTTCTCCTTTTCACGCCTTGTTGACGCGGCGGCGACCGCGATTTGAGAACTACATCCGTGTTACCGCAATTTCGTGACTGGCGTCCCTCCGCCATCCACAATCCGCTTCAGTTCGTCAGGGAGTCCCTTAATTTCCCGAAGCCTTTGTCTTGCTCCTACTCCCTTGCCGTGCTCAAACGGGTCTGGATTCTCAATGTCCTTGTCAGCCTGTTCAAGCATCTTGTCCACGCGCGCGCAAATCTCCTGCCACGCTAGATTCAGTTCCAAGTCAGCGATGGCAGACTTCGGGATCATCCGGTCGGGCCTCCCATGTTGGTCATGCCCTGCATCATGCTTCTCATGTTGCCCATCAGGTCAGGCGGCGCGCCCATCGCCTGATTCTGCTGCTGCGCGGGTTGCACGTTCGGCGGCCCCGCTCCATTCCTGGGAGTCATCGCATTCATTCCACCGCTCACGCCTTGTTTCATGGCTTGTTGGTGCTGCGCTCTATGCGCTCGAATGCGTCCTACGACTCCCGGATTCAATGATTCGGCCTCTACCATCTGCCCGTTCGGAAGGGCAATTACGCTGGCCTCAATTCTGTCCGCATAATCATCGTGCTTTGCGATGTGCTCCGCGTGGTTGTCCATCGGATGCACGGAAACATTTTCGCCCTGCGTCATGCGCACGTTTTCATCTTCCGGCTTTTCGGGCGGTTTCATCGCGTCCATGTCCGGCAGAAGTTTCGCAATGTCGGGATGCCCCAATTTCTCCGCCAGTTTGCGTACCAGCGCGATAAACGCGGGCGGAATGTTGGCCTGCTGCAAGATGGCAAGCAGTTGCATACTTTCCTGCATCCGTTGCGCGCGGTTGGAAACCATCGTCACCGGCCCAATATCGAAGTCGTAGTTTCCAGTCATGTCTTCTTCAGTCAGCACGTCGCCGGGGTCTTCCTCGGTCACGCGGAAAAAGTAGGGCTTCGGAAGCCAGCGTTTGTCCATGTCCCAGATGCGGTTCAATAAATCTCTCAGGCTCTCGCGCTCCAGCCGGATACCCAAAAGCAGGTTGACGTTGCTCTCGCCCTGTAAAATCTGCTGCTGGCCCAGAGTCCGTGGCGCATTGGGCTGTGAAGACTGCCTTCCAAGTTGCGGGTCGGTAATTGCACTCAGCCGTTCCGCGAAGGAAAGCAACTGATTCATCAGCAAAACGTATGGGCCAAGCTGAATCTGTCCGAGGTTCACTACTTTTACGCCGTTCGCGTTCGCAGTAGGTACTGCCGTCCACGGCTCAATCTTGTGGCTCTGCGGGTTGTACCCGCTTCCCGGTTCATAGAAAACAACCGGCCCGATAGAGCCAGCCCCCGCGTCCATTGCCAGTTGATGCAGCGCGTCCATTTCATTGTTGATGGGTTCCAGCATCTCGCAGTCGCCAATGCCCCAAATCTTGTTCACGTCGCGCGTCGCCTGCGAAACGATGAAAGGTCTGCGTCCATCAGGGAAAATATCAATCAAGCGGCAAGCACCAAGAACTAAATGCAAATCCGGCTGATAGAAAACCACAATCTCTGTAGTGCGCTTGTCGCCCTCTGGCTTCTTGTCGGTCACTCCGAACCGGAATCTCCCAATCCAGTTATGGACTAGGATTTCTTCTTCGCGGCCCTGCGGAACGGAAGGCAATCCCTCTTGCAGTTTCTTTTCTTCGGTAATCTCTCTTTCCGTGCCCGTGATGTTCTGGTCGGGATGGCCCGTCTCGGCAAGATGGCGGAGTTTTTTCCAGTTTTCCTCATCGTCCAGAACTTTCTTGTCCAGCTTGCCTTCGTCCGCCATGTCCAGCATTTCGTCCGTGGTCAATTTCAGGATGCGAACGAAGTGGTCGCAGTTCAGGTCTTTCGCGTTCGCGGGGAAAACCCAGTCTTCCAGATTCTCCACAAACAAATCCGGCCCGTCGTAATCCAAAACCTCTTCCTCGCGCTCTTCCATGACTGGCGGCTGAGGCTTCATCACAATTGTAGGAAGTCCTGTATTGGGGTCTGCCCCTTCTGTCGGAATGGGCGGCTGTTCAACCGCAACCATTTTCTTGACCGTGCGCCGCTTCGTTACCCACGGAACATATCCGATGGTGGTTCCGAAAATCCGCTTCTGGAGAAGGTAGTCGTAAAGTTTCCGGTAGAGTTTCAGCGAGTTCTTGATGCGCCAGTTCATCCACTTCTTCACTTTTTCTTGGCGCGTGATGTCCGTTTTCCCGATGGGACTGACAACAATTTCGCTTTCTTCTCCCAGCAAGGCATCCAGTTCTTTTGCGAGGATCGCCTTGATAATCCACAGGCAGAGCGGAATGGAAAAGTTCGACTTCTCCTGGTCGGGGAAGCCGTTAATTTCCATCGCATTCCGCCACAGCCTGTACCACCGCTTCATCGCTTGATTGCGGTTGTCGAAATCCGAGGAGTCGTCCTGAAAATCGTCAGTAATCCGCGTCTTCAGGCGTTCTCTGTCAGCGTCGGAGAGCTTCAACTGAATTGATTTTGGCTGCGGCATTTACCGCGCCCTCGCCATCAACAAGGGGGCCATGAATTTTGCAGCGGGGTCATCCGGATTATCGCGGCAGAACTCAATCCACCTTGCTGTGTTTTCTTCCCGATATTCGGAAACGTCCAGCAGTTCACGGGCGTATTGCACAGCGGCTTCGGTTGCCCATTCGCACGGTTTCTCCTCTTCGTCCAATCCCCTTACGCGGTTTGTGAGCGTGTAATAGAGTGGTGGCTTCATCGCGCCCTCGCGTTCGCATAGTGCTCAATCAGGCTTTTTGCCGGGTGGTACTTCACGACCTTTGGCGTGTCCAGTTCCATCGCGCGGCCTTCCATCGGCGGCGCGGCGGCAAGCATCCCCGTGGCAATCGCAAGACTGAAAACGCGGTCGTCCTTGCGGCCAGGCCCCGCCTCAATTCGTCCATCGTTCTTCACGGTGAACGACCGCATCTCATCCACGGTGTCCGATGAATTGATGAGGATTTCTTTCTCGCGCACGGCCATGTCCAGATTCGCCATCAGCGTTTTGCGGTTGGCTTTCGTAGTATTCCAGCCGACTTTTGAAGTAGGTCTGCGCGTCGCCTCGTCCATCACCTGTTGCCGGTAAATCAGGTGTGCAGCGTAGTGCTCATCGTTGCGGAGGGTTTCGAGAACGTGCATTCCGTAGCCGTTACGTTCAACGCCGAGGAAGCTGTTGTTGTACCAGCGTCCCAGCAGGGCAAGTTGCCGTCCAAGTTCGTCAGGGGTAATGCGTGCGTGGAGTTGGCAGACTTGCTCTCCGGTCGCGCGGTCAATAACATCCACGCTTGAATAGTCGTTTTTGTCATTGGCGGGCGCTCCATCAATCTCGATTCCTGCCGCAACGTCGGCCCCGATAACGTAGTGGCTGGACGTTTTGGGCTTGTTCCAGAGCCGGAGAATGCCGTTCGGGTTGGCGACGAAACGGATTTCCTCGCGCTCTGCAAGGTCTTTAACGACGCGGAGTTCACCCCTGGCGGGAGCGGAGGTTTCGATCTCGTCCAGCGCCGCCATGTTGAAAAAAGTGTTTCCAGAACTGCGAAACGCTTCCTGCGCATTGGAAGGATATTGCTCCTTGAATTTATCTTCGTCCTTGTCGCACTTGTTGATGATGGTCAGCCGCCGCCACTCGATTTGTTCCGGTTCGAGTTCGTAGCGCGCGACAAGTTTCTTTTCTTCGTCCGTGAGCCGGGCAAGATACTGCTCGCGGGGAAACGGAAGAGGGGCGCGGTACTCATCCTGCCAGAACCACGGAACGAAGATTTTCGCGTACTGCGTGTCCTGCGCGTGCCACTGGTCGTAAAACCAGCCGCTCATGCCATTGGCTACAGATTCCACGATTACAATGGAGTCTGGCGTATCAGGAACCGAATTAAGTAGTCCAGCTCGCGCATCGTCCGTACCCTCCGGCCAGCGCGAGACTTCGGTGAGATGCAACCCCCTGAGAGTGTAAGAGTGGCCCGCGGCGGACTTCCCGGCTGTTTCAATAACGATCCTGCCGCCGTGCGGCTCTGAGAATTTGATTTCTTTCCGGTTGGACGCATCGGTAGGCAACTTTCTCTGTTCTTCTTTCGGCAGGTAGAAATAGAACTTGTCGGTGATTCCGAAAATATGTTCTGAGGAGTCAAGGTCGAGCGAGACAGTCATGTAAACATCGGGATAGAAGCGGCAGTTATGGAAAAGATTCGCGGCGGAGTGGGTAGAGATTCCGCCTTGTCGGTATTTCAACACCAGAATGCGCACAGGCTTTTTCTGGCGGCGCTGTTCATCAATGGCTTTCTGAATTTCTCTTTGCGCGCGGTTCATGCGGAAAGGAATCATCTTCCCGCTCACCTTGTCGCGCACCTTCAGGCAGTCCTCGAAGTAAACCTCTGGCTTCGCTTTCCAGACGGCTTCCTTAATCGCGGAGATGGCTGATTTGTCTATGCGCTTTCCTTCACGACAATAAATTCACCGCCGCCCATTGAGCGAACTTCCTGGAGCACGCCGTCAATTTCTTTCAGCGTGGCCTTGCAGACCGTGCAACTTTGTCCCGCGCTGCCGTCAGAAAACACATACGGCACAGTCGAGGCTCTACAGTGCGTGTTTGTCGGTAGAGCTTTCACTTCCGGTGCGGGCGGCTTCACCGCTTTTTTCGCGGGTGCTTTTGGCGCAACTGGTTTCTTGGCGGGTGTAGCTTTCTTTTTGCTGCTCATGTCAAACCTTCCTTTGCTCTGCGATGACTTTGAAATCTTCCACAGACATACCAATGCCGTTGAGTTCCAGCGCGTACTCCAGAATCTTTTTCGGCGTCCAGTCAATATCAGTTGTGGGCTGCGATTCCACGCCAATCGTTTGTTTTGGCTTGGCTTTGTTGAACTCCAGAATGCTCACGATGGCTTTTGTGGAGTCAGAAGCATTTGTAGCCAGAAGCGCGTTACGCCATTGCTTTTTCACCAGCAGGTAGCCGCGATTGTCCAGCAGCCACTTATCAAATTCCGGCTTGCCTTCTGTTTTGTCGGCTTCGTATTCCTCGCGCCATTGCGCGAACTCCCTATCGAACTCTGTCAACGCATCAAGGTGCGGCTCGGAACGCAATTCTTTCATTCCCCGTGCGCGGTTGCGAAAATCAGAACGGTACTTTGTGAATTTCAAGCGGA
>Ga0255334_1000888_pt1 | contig 17528 bp, 14 predicted proteins | sample EtOH5_35cm_T3_12_FD_202080 | JGI IMG/M metagenome (GOLD analysis project Ga0255334, IMG submission 202080) | Sandy soil microbial communities from University of British Columbia, Vancouver, Canada - EtOH5_35cm_T3_129 | ecosystem: Engineered > Artificial ecosystem > Sand microcosm > Unclassified ...
GGAGGAGGGTGCCCCCGGCGTCGCCTGGGAGGAGGGTGCCCCCGGCGTCGCCTGGGAGGAGGGTGCCCCCGGCGTCGCCTGGGAGGAGGGTGCCCCCGGCGTCGTCGCCCGCGCCCTGGACGCCCTGCTCGGCATCCGCCTGTAGACCCCCCCGCGCTCCCCGCGGCACGCAGGCCCGCAGCAAGGACGTGCCCCGCAGCGGGCACGCGCCCCCCCGAAGCACGAACGCGCCCGTCCCCGGCGCCCACCCTCGCGCCGCGCCCACCCTTCCACGCCGGTGGCCCGCTCCTTCGTCGTACCCCGCCGCACGTGGTACGGAAGTGACTGGTGTGGCTGAAGTGACGTCCCAGGAGCCCCACCAGTCACATGCGTCACAAGTGCGGCGGGGTTGGACGACGAGCGGGCGCCCAGATCGGTGTTTCGGTGCCAGATCGGTGCATCGATCCACCGAGTCGGCAGGGAAACACCGAAGTGGCGGCAGGCCAGGCGCCGTCAGGCGCCGGAGCCCTTGTCGCGGCGGCGCAGGTAGCGCTCGAACTCGCGCGCGATCGCCTCGCCGCTGGCCTCGGGCAGCTCGGCGGTGTCCTTCGCCTGCTCGAGCTGGCGCACGTAGTCGCCGATCTCCGAGTCCTCTCCGGCGAGCTCGTCGACACCGGCCTGCCATGCCGCGGCGTCGTCCGGCAGATCGCCGAGCGGGACGGGCTCGCCCAGCAGCTGCTCCAGCTGGTGCAGGATCGCGAGCGTCGCCTTCGGCGACGGCGGGTGCGCGACGTAGTGGGGCACGGCAGCCCACAGCGAGAGCGACGTGAGCCCACGCGCGGCGGCTTCGTGCTGGAGCACGCCGACGATCCCGGTGGGCCCTTCGTACGTGCTGCGCTCCAGGTCGAGCCCGTCGGCCAGATCGCCGTCGTCGGTGGAGGCGGTGACGGGGATGGGGCGCGTGTGCGGAACGTCGGCCAGCAGGGCGCCGATCGTGACGATCCAGGTCACGTGCAGACCGGCGGCGATGTCGAGCAGCTCGCCGCAGTACCGCCGCCAGCGCATCGACGGCTCGATGCCCTGCACCAGCACCACCGTGCGGCCGGTGCCCGGCGCGGTGGCCACGGAGACCGACGTGGTGGGCCACGTGATCTCGCGGGTGCCGTCCGGCCCGGAGGACACCACGGGCCGGTTGACCTGGAAGTCGTGGTACTCCTCGGGGTCGAGCTCGTCGACCTGCTCGGCGTCCCACGCCTCGGCCAGGTAGGCGATCGCCTGGGTGGCGGCCGCCCCGGCGTCGTTCCACCCTTCGAAGGCGGCCACCAGGACCGTCTCGCCCACGGGCAGCTCACGCTCGGTCACCCGTCCAGCCTAGGCGTTGGCCGCACGCGGCCGCCGGGTACCCTCGTCCCACGCCCCCGAATCCCTCCTGGAGGTCCCGCATGCCGTCCGTCCCCCTGCCCGCCGCCGTGCTCTGGGACCTGGACGGGACGCTGGTGGACACCGAGCCGCTGTGGCGGTCCGCGGAGGCGGAGCTCGTCGCGGAGCACGGGGGTGCCTGGAGCCACGAGGCCGGGATGGCGCTCGTCGGGACAGCACTGCCGGACTACGCGCACGCGCTCCAGGAGGCGGGCGTCCCGCTGTCGCTCGACGAGATCCTCACCGACATGACCACGCGGCTGCTCGCCGCGCAGGCGGGCGGGCCGCCGTGGCAGCCGGGTGCGCTCGAGCTGGTCGCGTCCCTGCGTGAGGCCGGCGTGCCGCAGGCGCTCGTCACCTCGTCGTACCGCGCCCTCACCGTGCCGGTGGTCCAGGCCGCCGGGGTGTTCGACGTCGTCGTCGCCGGCGACGAGGTCACCGCGCCCAAGCCCGACCCCGGCCCCTACCTCGAAGCAGCGCGGCGGCTCGGCGTGGACGTGACCCGGTGCGCCGTCGTCGAGGACTCCACGACGGGTGTGGCGGCCGCGCTCGCGGCCGGCGCCCGCGTGATCGCCGTCGAGTCGGCGGTGGTGCTGCCCGACGACCCACGGCTGTCCCGCGCCGGCTCGCTGGTGGACGTGACGCCGCAGGTCCTGGCCCGCATCGTGGCGGGCGAGGCGCTGGACCTCAGGGGCGCACGGGCCTGACGCCCGTCGCACGCTCCACCGCATCGTCGTCGAGCGGAGGCGGGGTGCCGCCGAACGCCGGGCACTGCGCCTTGAACGAGCACCAGTCGCACAGCGGCGACGGGCGCGGCAGCCACGTGCCGGTCCGGGCGGAGTCCTGGATCGAGGACCACAGCGCCCGCACCCGCGCCTCGAGCGTGGCCATCTCCGCCTCGGTGGGCTCGTGGCGCAGCACCTGTCCGTCGGCGAGGTACTCCAGCTGGAGCGCGCGCGGCAGCACGCCGCGGGTGCGCCAGATCACGTAGGCGTAGAACCGCATCTGGAACAGTGCCTGGCCCTCGTAGCCGGCCCTCGGCGACCTGCCCGTCTTGTAGTCGACCACGCGAACCCAGCCGTTGGGCGCGACGTCGAGGCGGTCGACGATGCCGCGCAGCTGCGGGCCGTCGTCCAGGTCGAGGGAGACGGCGAGCTCGCGCGCCTCGGGCTCGAGCCGGTTGGGGTCCTCGAGCGTGAAGTACGTGGCGAGGAGCCCCTCCGCGCTCGTCAGCCACGCGGCCTCGTCGGCCTCGGTCCCGAACAGCTCCGCGTAGGCGGGTGCGCGCCCGCGCAGCTCCTGCCACGCGCCGGGAAGCATCTGCCGTGCCGCCTCCGGTGTGCGCGCCCCGGAGGGCAGGTCGAAGAGACGCTCCAGCACCGCGTGCACCAGCGTGCCGCGCGCGGCGGCCGCGCTCGGCGGCTCCGGCAGCCTGTCCACGGAGCGGTACCGGTACAGCAGGCCGCACTGGGCGAAGTCGTTGGCCCGCGACGGCGACAGCCCGGGGCGGCTCGCGGGACGCTCGTCCTCGCCGGGGACCGCCTCGACCGGGACGTCGCCGCCCGGCAGCGGGAGGTCCTCGGCCGTGTCGGTAGTCACGGCACGAGAGTAGGTCGGGGCACCGACACCGGGCGGGAGGCCGCGCGGGCCGCGCTCGCCCAGGTCCGGTTCACCTGCACCTAGGCTGGGCGGGTGAGTCCCCCCGATCAGAGCCCACGCGGCTGGAAGCTGGGCCGGATCGCGGGCGCGCCCGTGGTGGTCACCCCGAGCTGGCTGCTCGCCGCCGTCGTGCTGACGGCGGCCTTCGCTCCGAACGTGCAGGCGAGCACCGGGCTGGGTGCCGGCGCCTACGTCGTCGCCCTGACGTTCGTGGTGCTGCTGTTCGCGTCGGTGTTCTGCCACGAGCTGGCCCACGGGCTCGTCGGGCGGTGGCGCGGCCAGCACCCGACCGCCTTCGTGCTGACCCTGTGGGGCGGGCACACGTCCTTCCGCGGCGCGGCGCCGACGCCGGCCTCGGCGGCGCTCGTCGCCGCGGCGGGTCCGGTGACCAACCTGGTGCTCGGCGGGGTGTTCCTCGGGCTGTCGGAGCTGGCGCCGCAGGGGTCGCTCGTGCAGTGGCTGGCGTGGTCCGGCGCGTTCGCCAACGGGTTCGTCGGGCTCTTCAACCTGCTGCCCGGGCTGCCGCTGGACGGCGGGCAGGTCCTCGAGTCGATCGTGTGGGCGGCGACGAAGGACCGCACCCGCGGCTCCGTCGCGGCGGCGTGGTCCGGCCGCGCGGTGGCGGTGCTCGTCGTCGCCTGGGCCGTGGTCCTCCCGGTGGCGCGCGGCAGCTCGCCGTCCCTGTTCAGTGTGATCTGGACGGTGCTGATCGGCTCGTTCCTGTGGTCCGGCGCGTCGTCGGTGCTCAAGGGCGCGCACCAGACGCGCGCGGTGCGCTCGCTGACGGTGCAGCGGGTGGGCCGGCCGGCGGTCGGCGTCGCCCACACCGACTCGGTGGCGGCAGCGGGGGCGCGGGCGGCCGCGGCGGGGGTCGGCGAGGTCGTCGTGCTCGCGCCCGACGGGCGCCCGGCCGCCTACGTGGACGCGGCCGCCGCCGCGAGCGTGCCCAACGACCAGGCGGGGCTGACCCCGGTGACCGCGGTGGCCGTCCCGCTGCCGGTCGGCGCCGTGGTCGACGGCCGGCTCGCGGGGGAGCCCCTGCTCGCCGCCCTCTCGGAGGCGTCGCGGCTGTCCCCGGTGCTGGTGGCGCTCGTCGACGGCCGCGTGGCCGCGCTGGTGCGCACGCCCGACGTGGTGGCGGCGATCCGGCCGTGACCGAGGGACCTACGGGCGCCGACGCCCGCCGCGGCCCGCTCCGGCTCGGCGACCGCGTCCAGCTGACGGACGCCAAGGGCCACCACTTCACCATCACGCTGGAGGCCGAGGGTGCGTTCCACACGCACAAGGGCTACTTCCGGCACGACGAGCTCGTGGGGCGCCCCGAGGGGACGGTGGTGCACACGTCAGGGGGCGTCGCGTACCTGGCGCTCCGCCCACTGCTCGCGGACCACGTGGTCTCGATGCCCCGCGGTGCCGCCGTGGTGTACCCGAAGGACGCCGGTCAGATCGTCACGATGACGGACGTGTTCCCCGGCGCTCGCGTGGTCGAGGCCGGGGCGGGGTCGGGGGCGTTGTCGACGTACCTGCTGCGCGCTGTGGGCGACCGCGGGTCGCTGATCTCGGTCGAGCGGCGCGAGGACTTCGCGGAGGTGGCGCGGGGGAACGTCGAGGGGCACTTCGGAGGCCCGCACCCCGCGTGGCGGCTGGAGGTGGGGGACCTCGCCGAGGTGCTGCCGACGCTCGTCGGGCCCGGGACCGTCGACCGGGTGATCCTCGACATGCTCGCCCCCTGGGAGAACCTCGCCGTGGCGGCGTCGGCCCTGGTCCCCGGGGGCGTGCTGTGCTGCTACGTCGCCACCACCACCCAGCTGTCGCGGCTCGCCGAGGACGTGCGGGACGACGGCCGCTACACCGAGCCCGTCGCGTGGGAGTCGATGGTGCGCACGTGGCACCTCGAGGGCCTCGCGGTGCGCCCGGACCACCGGATGGTGGGGCACACCGGTTTCCTGCTGACCACGCGCCGTCTTGCCGACGGCGTCGCGCCGCTCCTGCTCAAGCGCCGCCCGGCGAAGGGCGCGTACCCCGTGGAGGAGTGGGCCGAGGAGGATCTCGGCGAGGCCCCCGTCTCGGCGAGGAAGGTGCGCCGCGCGCGCCGCGCCGTAGGACGGCCCCCGGAGGAGTGATCGACACGCGGACGAATCGGTCCGGCGGGTGAGACCGAGTGTGACGCGCGGCACATCGCATGGGTTTTGGCGGTTGGCGTGATTAGTGTGTCCGCACCATAGGCACAGCGCCGTGCGCAGGTACGACGACGCGACGTGCGAAGGAGGCCGAGATGTCCGATCCGGCAGTCCCTGGGCGTGACCAGCACCGCGAGCTCGCGGTGCTGGCGGCGAAGAACGAGCGCCTGACGGAGGCGCTCGTCGCGGCGCGTGAGCAGATCGTCGAGCTCAAGCGCCAGGTCGACGAGCTCGCGAAGCCCCCCGGCACCTACGCGGTGTTCCTGGGTGCCCGCGAGGACGGCACCGTCGACATCATGTCCGCGGGCCGCAAGATGCACGTGGCGGCCAGCCCGTCGATGGACGTGCACCGGCTGGCCCCCGGCCAGGAGGTCATGCTGAACGAGGCACTGACCGTCGTCGAGGCGGGGGGGTACGAGCGCGTCGGCGAGCTGGTGACGGTCAAGGAGATGCTCGGGGAGGACCGGGCGCTGGTCGTGGGTCGTGGCGACGAGGAGCGCGTGGTCCGCTTCGCGGGCCAGGTGGCCTCGTCGGGCGTGCGCGTGGGCGACGCGCTGACGATCGACTCGCGCAGCGGGTTCGTGTTCGAGGTGATCCCGCGGGCCGAGGTCGAGGAGCTGGTCCTCGAGGAGGTCCCGGACATCGACTACACCGACATCGGCGGCCTCGGGCCGCAGATCGAGGCGATCCGGGACGCCGTCGAGCTGCCGTTCCTGCACCCCGAGCTGTTCCGCGAGCACGGGCTCAAGCCGCCGAAGGGCGTGCTGCTGTACGGCCCGCCGGGCTGCGGCAAGACGCTCATCGCCAAGGCCGTGGCGCACTCGCTCGCCGCGACGGCGGCCGAGGCGCGCGGCGAGGAGCCGTCCGCCTCCAAGTCGTACTTCCTCAACGTCAAGGGCCCCGAGCTGCTCAACAAGTACGTCGGCGAGACGGAGCGGCACATCCGGCTGATCTTCGCCCGGGCGCGCGAGAAGGCGTCGCAGGGGCACCCCGTGGTGGTGTTCTTCGACGAGATGGAGTCGCTGTTCCGCACCCGCGGCACCGGCGTCTCCTCCGACGTCGAGACGACGATCGTGCCGCAGCTGCTCTCCGAGATCGACGGCGTGGAGCGGCTGGAGAACGTCATCGTCATCGGCGCCTCGAACCGCGAGGACATGATCGACCCGGCGATCCTGCGGCCGGGACGCCTCGACGTGAAGATCAAGATCGAGCGGCCGGACGCCGAGGGCGCCCGGGAGATCTTCGGCAAGTACCTGACGGCCGACCTGCCGATCCACGCCGACGACCTCGCCGAGCACGGCGGCTCGCCGGCGGACGCGGTCGAGGCGATGATCACGCGTACGGTCGAGCGGATGTACACCGAGAGCGAGGAGAACCGCTTCCTCGAGGTGACCTACGCGTCCGGTGACAAGGAGGTCCTGTACTTCAAGGACTTCAACTCCGGCGCGATGGTCCAGAACATCGTCGACCGGGCGAAGAAGACCGCCATCAAGGACTTCCTCGCCACGGGCCAGCGCGGCATCCGGATCGACCACCTGCTCACCGCGTGCGTCGAGGAGTTCCGCGAGAACGAGGACCTGCCCAACACCACCAACCCCGACGACTGGGCGCGGATCAGCGGCAAGAAGGGCGAGCGCATCGTCTTCATCCGAACGATCGTCCAGGGAAAGAAGGGCGTCGAGGCGTCGCGCACCATCGAGAACGTGACGAGGACGGGCCAGTACCTGTAGGGCTCCGTACCGGACCAGGCCCGCGCCCCCCGCCGCAGGCGGGTGCCGGTCGGCAGTGGCCGGCACCGGGGCGACCTAGGGTGGAGCCGTGACCGTCCGCCGCATCATGGGCCTGGAGACCGAGTACGGCGTGCTCCAGCCCGGCCGGCCCCTGGCCAACCCGATGCTGCTGTCCAGCCACGTGGTGGCCGTGCACGCGGCGGCACGCGAGGGCGCCCGCGCCAAGGCCCGCTGGGACTACGACGACGAGGACCCGCTGCACGACGCGCGTGGCTTCCACCTGCAGCGCGCCGCCGCCCACCCGTCGCTGCTGACGGACGACCCGTCGCACCCCGCGCCAGCCGGCGACGACACGCAGCTGCTGCCGCGCATCGCGACCGAGGAGTACGAGGACCCGGGCGCGGCCAACGTGGTGCTCACCAACGGCGCACGCCTCTACGTGGACCACGCCCATCCGGAGTACTCGACCCCCGAGGTGACCAACCCGCTCGACGCGGTGCGGTGGGACCGGGCCGGAGAGCTGGTGATGCTCGCCTCCGTCCGCGCCCTGGCGAGCACGCCGGCTCTGCCGGACGTCGCGCTGTACAAGAACAACGTGGACGGCAAGGGCGCCACGTACGGCACGCACGAGAACTACCTCGTCGACCGCGCGGTGCCGTTCGTCGACCTGGCCTCCCGCCTCATCCCGTTCTTCGTCACGCGGCAGGTGTACACCGGGGCCGGGCGCGTGGGCCTGGGCCAGCACGGCGAGGAGCCCGGCTTCCAGCTGTCGCAGCGCGCCGACTACATCGAGGCGGAGATCGGCCTGGAGACCACGCTGCGCCGGCCGATCGTCAACACGCGCGACGAGCCGCACGCCGACCCGAACCGGTGGCGCAGGCTGCACGTGATCGTCGGCGATGCCACGATGCTCGAGGCCGCCACGTACGTGCGCCTCGGCACCACCTCCCTGGTGCTGTGGCTGATCGAGCAGGCGGAGCAGGACCCGCGCGCCCGCGCCGCGCTCGCCGAGGTGGACGCGCTGCGGCTCGCGGAGCCGGTCACCGCCGTGCACGAGGTGAGCCACGACGTCGCGCTGACGCGCAAGCTCGAGCTGGCCGACGGCCGGAACTTCACGGCGATCGAGATCCAGCGCGTCTACCTCGACGCCGTCCGCGAGGGGCTGGCTTCCATGGGCGGGGTGCCCGACGAGCACACGGTGGACGTCCTGACGCGCTGGGACTCGTTGCTCGCCAGGCTGGCCGACGAGCCCGCGAGCTGCGCCCGCGAGGTCGAGTGGCTGGCCAAGCTGCGGCTCCTGGAGGGCATGCGCCGGCGCGACCGGCTGGCGTGGGACCACCCGAGGCTCGCCGCCGTCGACCTCCAGTGGTCGGACGTGCGCCCCGAGCGCGGCCTGTACCACCGGCTCGCGGCCGCCGACGCGGTGGAGCGGCTGGTGACCGACGAGGCCGTCGTCCAGGCCGTCACGCACCCGCCGGAGGACACCCGCGCGTTCTTCCGCGGCGAGGCGATCAAGCGCTACCCGAGCGAGGTCTCGGCCGCGAGCTGGGACTCGGTGGTGTTCGATGTGCCGGGCGCCCAATCGCTCCAACGCGTCCCGATGCGCGATCCGAGCCGCGGCACACGCGGCCACGTGGGCGCCCTCCTCGACGCCAGCCCCGACGCCACGTCGCTGCTGAAGGCGCTCGAACGCTGACTTACCGCATCGCGGCGACGAGCCGGACCGCCTCCCGCGCCTGCGCCAGCCGTCGCTCGTAGGTCAGCCCGAGGCCCAGCAGCACCCCACCGCCGATGGCGAGCAGCGGCCAGCCGTGCGCGGCGGTCAGCACCGTCCCGGCCCACGGGCCGAGCTGGGCGACGGCGACGACGAGCAGCACCGCGCCGCCGACGACGAACGGCGCCTGCCAGCGCAGCACGGCCGCGCAGGCCACGGCCCCGACGCCCGCGACCACCAGGTACACCGGCCGCCACGTCGCGTGCTCGCCCAGGCCGACGAGAGTGGGCACGACGAGCGTGCAGGCCAGCCCGGCGCCCAGTGCAGGCCACGTGCCGGCCTCCCGGCGGGCGAGCAGCCACTGGACGCCGAGCACCAGCAGGAGCGCCCCGAGCACGACGAGCGGCACGTCACCAGGAGTGCCCGTCGCCCGAGCGCTCGCGGCGAGCGCGGCGAACGCGGCGATCGCCACCGAGGTCCCGGTGGCCGCCGGCAGCCCGGCCCGCCCGCCGGAACCGGCGAGATGCGCCCGCAGGACGAGCACGGCCACCGCGCCGGCGACGGCGAAGACCGCGACGGCGCGCAGCTCGCCCACCGCCCCTGGCCCGACGGCCCGCACCGAGGGAGCGGTCGCCGCGACCAGCGCCGGCACCAGTGCCGCCGGCCACCACCGGCCGGGGTCGGGCGCCGGGCCGATCGCGACGACGTACGCGGCGGCGGCGAGCACGGCGGCCGCGTACACCGCCCACCCCTCGGGCACCTCGACCCCGGCACGCGTGGCCGCGATCACCGCTTCCCGGAACGGCCCGAGCACGCCGAGGACGCCGGCCGCCCCGGCGACCAGCCACACGGGCCGCCACGCGGGCCGGGCGGAACCGACGCGGCGACGAGCGGCGAGCAGCGCGACGAGGGTGAGCACCGCCGCCGCCAGGCAGGTGACCCAGATCCGTCCGATGCGGACGTCGCCGAGGGCGATCGAGCCGCGCAGGAGTGCCGTCGGCAGCAGGGCGAGGCCGAGCCCTCCGCCGAGCACGCCCACGGCGCCGTCCGCGCCGCGACGGGCGCGGAGCGCCCCGACCGCGGTGAGGACCAGGCCGGGCGGCGCGAGGTACGCCTCGGCCACGCCGACGTCCCGCGCACCGAGCAGCGTCCAGGAGGCGGCAGCCGCGAGCCCGAGGGCGGCCCAGCGCAACGGCCGCCGGTCGGGCAGGACGGCGATGCCGAGCGCCGCGACGGCCGCGACGAGCAGCACGAGCGCCGCGACGTCCGGCCCGACGAGCCACGCCGTGGCGAAGGCGCCGGCGAGGACCAGGGCCCCGCCACCCTCGGCCGCACCGCGCGATGCGGGACCGAAGCGCCGGGCCGCCGGGTGCGCGAGCAGCACGCTCGCCGCGCCGAGCGCCGCGGCGGCCAGCACCGCGCCCGTCGCCGGGAGCGCCGGCCACGCGGTGGCGCGCAGCGTCGGCGCGACGAGGGAGGTCAGGGGCGCGGCGGCGGCGACGGCTACCGTGACGGCATCGGCGGCGACCCGCTCGTGGCCGCGCCAGAGGGTCGCGCCGACGAGCAGCAGGGCCACCGCCACGGGGGCGGTCGTCGCCGGGGTGCCGGTGGCGACACCGGCGGTCCAGCCGAGCGCTGCGGTCCCGGCGGCCGTCGCACAGGCCGCGATCCGTTCCGATGGGGCGATGCGCGGCACGACGAAGGTCACGGCGCCGAGCGCCAGGGCGCCCGCGGCCGCCGCCAGGGCGACGGCGTCCTCGGCGGGGAGGCCGGCGCCGACGAGGAGGAAGCCCGCGCCGGAGGCCGCGAGGAGTCCGCCGAGGCACGTGGCGACCGGCGGCGCCTCGGCGTGCCAGCGCCGCGCGGTCAGGGTGAGCATCCCGAGGGCGGCCAGGGCGAGGCCGGTGGCGGCGCGGTGGTGGTTCGCGGCGCCGAGCGCGAGGACCGCGGCGGCGACCGAGGCGCCGCGGGCGCCGTGGCGCCAGAGGCGAAGTGGGCTCGTCGTCCCGGCCGCCGCCTGCCGGGACAGCAGCAGGTCCACCGTGACGCCGAGGCCGGACAGGGCGAGCAGGGCGAGGGTGGCCGGCCACGGGCGCGGTGCCGACGCGGTCGCCGCGACGGTGGCGGCCACGACGGCGGTCACGGTCAGCGCGACGCACACCCGGGCCGCCTCGGCGAGGCCACGCAGCGCACCGTGCAGGCCCGCGGCGAGCGCCCCGGCCGCGACGCCTGCGGCCGCGACCGCCGGCGGGACGGGGTCGGACGACGCGCCCGAGAGGATGCCGACGACCACCACGGCGGTGGCCAGGCAGGAGAGGCCCACCAGCGTGCCCGCCGTGGCGAGGACGCCGGCGACGGTCCGGTCGAGCGTTCCCGAGGGCCGGGCGAGTGCCGTGGTCGCCGCGAGCAGAGCCGCCGCGGCAGTCGCGGCACCGAGGCGCACCACGCCGCCGGCACCCGAGGTCGCCGCGAGGGCCGCGGCGGCGACCGTGAGCACCGCGGCGACGCCCGCCGCGGTGGCCCACGCCGGCGCGGTGGCCAGATCCCGCCCGGCGGAACGCCGGGCGAGGAGGGTGGTTGCCCCCGCGGTCGCCGCCAGTGCGGCCAGCTGCGCCGGCGCGACCCAACCGGTCTCGCCACGCGCGGCCAGGACCGTGGCCACCAGGCCGCCGAGCCCCCACGCGGCGGCGGCACCCCAGGTCAGCACCAGCCGACCGGGCTGTCGCCGCGCCGCCCCGACTCCGAGGTCTGGGCCCTGAACGGCGACCGGGACCTCGTCGGCCGGGCGGGAGGGGACGAAGCGCACCGCGGCCGCCGCCACCGCGAGGAGCGCGACCCACGGCAGGGCGGCGAGCCCCGGACGCCACCCGGCGAGCGGCAGCGGAGCGATCAGCCACAGGGCGGCGCCACCGACATCCCCCGTGACGAGCCGGCTGTACCGGCCCCAGAGCGCCAGCAGGCCCGCGCAGGCGGTGAGCGCCGCGGCCCAGTACGCCCAGGTCGGGCCGCTCCCGATCAGCCCGGTGCGGCGCACCGCCCACGCGTCGAGCAGCAGCAGCACCACGGCGAGCGCCGCGACGGCCTCCGCGCCCTGCGGCAGGTCGCGCCGGCGCAGGAACGACGCCGCGCCGAAGACGAGCACGGTGGACAGGCCGATGACGAGCGCGCGGACCGTCAGGGGGAACGACCCCCACGCGACGACGAGGAACACGATGCACGCCGCGGCGAGCAGCCCCGCGCCGAGCATCTGGAGCACCGTCTGCACCCGCCACGGCCGCGCCGCAGGGGCCGGCGACGCAGGCCACGCGGCCCGGGGAGGCACAGGGACCGGCGCACCGGCCGGCACCGGGGCCGCCGGAGAGACCGGCGCGGCCGGTGCCACCGGCGCCGAGGTCGAGGCCGCCGCGACGGGCGGGGACCCGTACGCGACGGCGCCGGCCCGGGCCTGCGCGGACAGCGCCCGGAGCCGCTCGGACCTGCGGTCCAGGGCGTCGGCCGCCGCGACGGAGGCGTACCACAGCTCGTCGGCCGCCGGACCGCTCAGGTCGAGCCCGCACTCCGGGCACCTGGAGCCGAAGAGCGGCGCATGGCAGCCGGGGCACAGAGAACGTTCGGTGAGCAGGTACCGGGCGGTGGTCACGGGGTCGTTCGCGCTCGTCACACGGGCATCGTGGCAGCAGACGCACAGTCCCGGTAGGCGTTCTGCACAGCCCTCGCACGGCTGCGGCACCCCGGGTGGCCGCGCAATGGGCCTAGGGTTCGAATAGGAGCCTCACCGAGCAGGAGGTCGAGATGGCCGGATCCGAGTACGCACAGCGGCGCCGCGACAACGAGCCGGACGAGCCGGCGGACGCTCCGGAGCCCGCAGCCCCCGCCGCGCAGTCGCGCGACACCGAGGTGGACGCGCTGCTGGAGGAGATCGACGAGGTCCTGGAGCAGAACGCCGAGCAGTTCGTGCGCGGGTTCGTGCAGAAGGGCGGTCAGTGAGCGCAGATGAGCCGGGCCGACTCCTCCCCGTCCGGGCGGCTGCCGCACGCGTTCACCACCCCGGGAACCGCCTCCTTCGTCGACTTCCTCGCCTCGCACGCCCCTGACCTGCTGCCGGGCAACCGGCCGCTGCCGCCCGGTGCGGTCGCCGCGCCGCACGGCACCACGATCGTCGCGCTCGTCCACTCGGGCGGGATCGTCATGGCCGGCGACCGGCGGGCGACGATGGGCTCGATGATCGCCAGCCGCACCATCGAGAAGGTGTTCCCGGCCGACGAGTACTCGGCCGTCGGCATCGCCGGCACGGCCGGGCTGGCCGTCGAGCTGGTCCGGCTGTTCCAGCTCGAGCTGGAGCACTACGAGAAGATCGAGGGCTCGCTGCTGTCGCTCGACGGCAAGGCGAACCGGCTGGCGACGATCATCCGCGGCCAGCTGGGGCTCGCGCTCCAGGGCCTCGCGGTGGTCCCGCTGTTCGGCGGCTACGACCTGGACAAGAAGGCCGGCCGGATCTTCTCCTACGACGTGACGGGCGGTCGCTACGAGGAGCAGGACCACCACGCGGTGGGTTCCGGCTCGGTGTTCGCGCGCGGCTCGCTGAAGAAGCGCTGGCGCGTGGGGCTCGACGAGTCCGCGGCGGTCAAGGTCGCGGTCGAGGCGCTGATGGACGCGGCGGACGACGACTCGGCGACGGGCGGCCCGGACACCGAGCGCTCGATCTGGCCCGTGGTCGCCACGGTGGGCAGGTCCGGCTACAAGCGCGTGGCCGACGAGGCCCTCGCGGCCGCCGCCGACGAGGTGCTGGCCGTCCGGCGGGCCGACCGAGGGGGTGACGCGAGATGAGCATGCCGTTCTACGTCTCGCCCGAGCAGCTGATGAAGGACCGTGCGGACTACGCGCGCAAGGGCATCGCCCGCGGCCGCAGCGTCGTCGTGCTCCAGTACGACGACGGCGTCGCGTTCGCCACGGAGAACCCGTCCCGCGCGCTGCACAAGGTCTCGGAGATCTACGACCGCATCGCCTTCGCCGCGGTGGGCAAGTACAACGAGTTCGAGAACCTGCGCGTCGCGGGCGTGCGCTATGCCGACCTGCGCGGCTACTCGTACGACCGTGTGGACGTCACCGCCCGGGGCCTGGCCAACGCGTACGCCCAGACGCTGGGCACCGTGTTCACCACGGAGTCCAAGCCGCTGGAGGTCGAGCTCGTCGTGGTCGAGGTGGGTGCCAAGCCCGCCGGCGACCAGATCTACCGGCTGTCCTACGACGGCTCGGTGGCCGACGAGCACGGGTGGGTGGTGATGGGCGGGCAGGCCGAGCGGCTGGGCACCGTCCTCGCGGACGGCTGGGGCGAGGGCATGAAGCTGCGCGAGGCGCTCGCGCTGGCGGTCAAGGTGCTCGGCACCCCTACCGAGGACGGCGGCGCGCAGCGCACTCTGGAGGGGACGTCGCTGGAGGTGGCGGTGCTGGACCGCACCCGCCCGCGGCGTGCGTTCCGGCGCCTGACGGGCGCCGCGCTGGAGAACCTGCTCACCCCGAACGAGCCATCGGCGGGCAAGGGCTGACGCTCGTGCCCGCCACGGACGCGACGACGGAAGGAGGTGCGAGGTTGGACCGGCGCATCTTCGGCCTGGAGACCGAGTACGGCGTGACGTGCGCGGCGGTGGACGGCCGTGGCCTGTCCGCCGACGAGGTCGCCCGCTACCTGTTCCGCAAGGTGGTCGCGTGGGGCCGCTCGTCGAACGTGTTCCTGCGCAACGGCTCGCGGCTGTACCTCGACGTGGGCTCCCACCCGGAGTACGCGACGGCGGAGTGCGACGACTGGCGCCAGCTGGTGACGCACGACCGCGCGGGCGAGCGGATCCTCGAGGGCCTCGTCGCGGACGCCCAGCAGCGTCTGGAGCACGAGGGCGTGCCCGGCAAGATCCACCTGTTCAAGAACAACACCGACTCGGCGGGCAACTCGTACGGCTGCCACGAGAACTATCTGGTGCGCCGGCAGGGCGACTTCGGCAAGATCTCGGACGTGCTGATCCCGTTCCTCATCACGCGTCAGGTGATGACGGGCGCGGGCAAGGTGCTGGTCACCCCGCGGGGGGCGGTGTACTGCCTGTCGCAGCGCGCGGACCACATCTGGGAGGCGGTCTCCAGCGCGACGACGAGGTCGCGGCCCATCATCAACACGCGCGACGAGCCGCACGCCGACGCGGAGCTGTACCGCCGCCTGCACGTGATCGTCGGCGACTCCTCGATGGCCGAGCCGACCACGATGCTCAAGGTCGCCTCGACGGACCTGCTGCTGCGCCTGGTCGAGGCAGGCGTGCCGGTGCGCGACCTGTCGCTGGAGAACCCGATCCGCGCCATCCGCGAGATCAGCCACGACATGACGGGCAAGCACCCGATCACGCTGGCGAACGGCCGGACCGTCACGGCGGTCGACGTCCAGGAGGAGTACCTGGCGCGGGTGAGCGACTTCGTCGGCTCGGAGATGGGCCCGAGCCCGGAGGTCAAGCAGGTGCTGGACCTGTGGGAGCGGGCGCTGCGAGCCCTGCGCTCGCAGGACCTCTCGCTCGTCGACCGCGAGCTGGACTGGGCGATCAAGTACCGGATGATCGAGCGCTACCGGGCCAAGCACGGCATCGACCTGTCGGACGTGCGGATCCAGCGGCTCGACCTGGCGTACCACGACATCTCGCGGACCGAGGGCCTCTACAACCTGATGGCGGCCCGCGGGCTCGTCGAACGCGTCACCACCGACCTCGACGTCTTCGAGGCGACCGCCCACCCGCCGCAGACCACGCGCGCCAGGCTGCGTGGGGAGTTCGTACGGGCGGCGCAGGAGGCGCGCCGCGACTACACGGTCGACTGGGTGCACCTCAAGCTCAACGACCAGGCGCAGCGCACCGTGCTGTGCAAGGACCCGTTCCGCAGCGTCGACGAGCGGGTGGATCGGCTGATCGAGTCGATGTAGCGCGCCGCGCCGGCCCGGGTCGGCCCCGTACAGTAGGCGGTCGCTGAGTCGGCCGGTGCGAGGAGGAAGTGCGGTGCGTCCAGGACCGGCCGCGTGGTGCGCCACGCTGCTGCTCCTCGTCGTGGGCGCCCTTGCGGCCTGCGCGCCCGAGGAGATCGGCCGGGTCGACCCGGAGATCACGGTGAGCCAGTCCGGCAGCGGCGCCCCGACGCTCGTCTACGTCACACCCCTGACCGTCGAGCGCACCTACCGTCGCACCGTCTGGCCCGGCACGGGCCCGTCGATCCAGGACGGCGACCCGTTGCTGCTGCGGTTCTGGGTGGAGGACGGCACCACGGCCGGCGTGGTGACGGAGAACTTCTCGTCCACCCCCGTGCCGCAGGTGTTCACCCGGGCGGACGTGGGCGACGACCTGTACGAGACGCTCGTCGGCCAGCAGGTCGGTGCCCGCCTGCTCCAGGTGACGCCACCGGGCGAGGCGCCCGAGGACGCCTACCCGGCCGTGACCGTGGTGGACGTGCTGCCGACGCGCGCGACGGGCACCACCGTGGTGCCGCGGGCGGACCTGCCGACGGTGCGGCTGGAGACGGACGGCGCCCCCTCGATGAGCGCGACGGGCGCCGAACCGCCCACGACCCTGACGATCCAGCCGCTGGTGCGCGGCTCGGGCCGGCAGATCGAGGCCGACGACGTGGTCACGGTCCAGTACGCCGGGTTCTCGTGGACCACGGGGGAGGTCTTCGACTCGACGTGGGACCGGGGGCAGCCCTCGTCCTTCGCGCTGTCGGACGTGCCGGCGATCCAGGAGGGTCTCGTCGAGCAGACCACCGGCTCGCAGGTGATGCTCGTCGTCCCGCCCAGCTACGACCTGGGTGCCACCCAGAGCGAGGCGCTTGCCGGGCAGACCCTGGTGTTCGTGATCGACATCCTGGCCTCCGGGCCGCAGGGGGTGACCCGATGACCCTCGCGCTGCGCGTGATCCCGTGCCTGGACGTCGACGCCGGGCGCGTGGTCAAGGGCGTCAACTTCGAGAACCTGCGCGACGCGGGCGACCCGACGGAGCTGGCCTCGCGCTACGACGCCGAGGGCGCCGACGAGATCACGTTCCTCGACGTCACCGCGTCCTCCTCGGACCGCGCGACGACGTACGACGTGGTGCGGCGCACGGCCGAGCAGGTGTTCGTCCCGCTCACCGTCGGCGGGGGCGTGCGCTCGCCCGACGACGTCGACCGGCTGCTGCGCGCGGGCGCCGACAAGGTGGGCGTCAACACGGCCGCGATCGCGCGCCCGGAGCTGATCGACGAGATCGCGCAGCGGTTCGGCTCGCAGGTGCTGGTCCTCTCGGTGGACGCCCGTCGCGTCACCGGCGGCACCCGCACCGACTCCGGCTACGAGGTGACCACCCACGGCGGTCGGCGCGGCACGGGCATCGACGCGGTGGAGTGGGCCGCGCGGGCCGCGGAGCTCGGCGCCGGCGAGGTGCTGCTCAACTCGATGGACGCCGACGGCACCTACGCCGGGTTCGACCTGGAGATGATCCGCGAGGTGCGGGCCGCCGTGCACGTGCCGCTGATCGCCTCGGGTGGCGCCGGCACCCCGGAGCACTTCGTCGAGGCGGCGCTCGCCGGCGCCGACGCGGTGCTCGCAGCGGGGGTGTTCCACTTCGGCCGGCTGACGATCGGTCAGGTCAAGGACGCGCTGCGCGGAGCCGGCGTCACGGTGCGGTAGCGGCTGAGTGGTGGCGGGGATCTTCGGGGGAGCGACAGCGCGCGGCGTGCCCGCCCGTTCTCCGGCAGTCACTCAGAGTGCACATTGTGCGCTGCAGGTGACGTTGCGAGATTGGAGGGACCGTGGTCGCGCGGTTCTGTGCCTCCCCCTGGTCCGCACGCAGCTGA
>Ga0255334_1000889_pt1 | contig 17471 bp, 16 predicted proteins | sample EtOH5_35cm_T3_12_FD_202080 | JGI IMG/M metagenome (GOLD analysis project Ga0255334, IMG submission 202080) | Sandy soil microbial communities from University of British Columbia, Vancouver, Canada - EtOH5_35cm_T3_129 | ecosystem: Engineered > Artificial ecosystem > Sand microcosm > Unclassified ...
GCCGCCGCTGACGACATCCTCAGCGAGAAGGGCGTCTTCGTCATTCCCGACATCCTGGCCAACGCCGGCGGCGTCACCGCCTCCTACTTCGAGTGGGTGCAGGACCGCCAGGGCTACTTCTGGAAGGAGTCGGTGGTCAACGAGCAGCTGGAGCACATCATGCGCTCTTCGTTCGAGGACGTGGTTCGCTTCGCCGAGACCCACAACGTCAACAACCGCCTGGCCGCCTACATGCTGGCCATCGACCGCGTCGCCTTCACCATCCGCCAGCGCGGCATCTACGCCTAGGGAATTGAGATTGTCATCCTGAGCCCCGACCTGCCGGGGCGAAGGACCTTGCGTTTCGATTGTCATCCCGAGCGGAGTGCGACCGGCTGCGAACGTACGTGAGCACGCAAGGGAGCGCGGAGTCGAGGGATCTGGGAGTTCAGGGGCCGACAGCCACCGACCAACGGCCGACGACCAGCGACTGCCGCTGATTGCTTTCCCCTTGCGGCGCGGCGCATAATCGGCCTGTCTCTAGCATCAGGCAACGCCCGCCGCGGCGGGTCGCGCGGCCGACTGACAACCGGCAACTGAGTACTGACAACTGCTCTTCGTGAATCTGCCCAACTTCATCACGCTCATCCGCATCCTCGGCATCCCGGTGCTGATCTGGCTGCTCTCGTCGAACGCCCTATCGAGCGAGGTCGGGCGGAAGGAGCTGACCGCCTCGGCGCTGTTCATCGCCCTGATGCTCACCGACACCCTGGACGGCTACTTCGCCCGCAAGCGCGGCCAGGTCACCACCCTGGGCACCCTGCTCGACCCGCTGGCCGACAAGCTGATGATCACCGCCGCCTTCGTCACCCTGGTGCAGTTCAACCCGCACATCGTCACCGCCTGGATGGCCGTGGTCATCATCGGCCGCGAGTTCCTGGTGAGCGGGCTGCGCACCATCGCGGCCTCGGAAGGCTTCACCATCGAGGCCAGCGACCTGGGCAAGTTCAAGACCTTCGCGCAGATCTTCTCAGTGGTCGCGGCCATCGTGAACCACCGCTGGACGGTGTGGGATTTCGGCTTCGTGGTGGTGCCGGTGGAGCTGATCGCACGCTACTCCATCTGGTTCATGGTGCTGCTCTCGCTGGTCTCCGCCGCCGATTACTTTGTGGCCTTCTGGTCGAAGGTCGACCACGCCTTTGTGAAGCGCAAGCGCCGCCGCTCCTTCCTGCTCAGCCGGCGGAGAGCGAAGTCCGACGATGTCCCCGTCACCTGAAAAACTCGCGCCCCCAGCCACGGAAGTGGCCGCTGCTGCCGAGTACTCACAGGAGGAGCGCGCACTGCTGCTGCGCCTGGTGCACCAGACCATCGAAGCAGCGCTGCGCGGCGAGCGTCCATCGGCGGGCCCGGCTCCCTCGCCGCATCTGGCCGAGCTGCGCGGCGCCTTCGTGACCCTGCATCTCGCCGGCCAGTTGCGCGGCTGCGTGGGATTCGTCCAGCCCACGCGTGGGTTCTACCACACTGTGATGGAAGCGGCGCTCAACGCCGCCTTCCACGATCCGCGCTTCCTGCCGGTGAGTGAGGAAGAAGCGCCTGCCCTGGAGGTCGAGGTCAGCGTGCTCTCTCCGCTGAAACCCATCGCCCCGGAGCAGATTGTGGTGGGGCGCCACGGACTGGTGGTCTCCCGCGGCCTCTACCGCGGCCTGCTGCTGCCTCAGGTAGCGGTGGAGCAGGAGTGGGACGCAACCACCTTCCTGGAGCAGACCTGCCTCAAGGCCGGCCTGCCCACCGACGCCTGGAAGCACGGCGCAACCCTGCAGGCCTTCACCGCCGAGGTCTTCGGCGAGGGCGGATAGCAATCACAAACGGGAGGATTGCAATGAAGCTGATGGTGGCGATGGCAGCCTTATGTTTGGTCATCACCCAGGCAGGGACCCCTTCCGCGCCGTCACCAGCCGGCGACGATGAAGCATGCCAGTTCATTGCTCAGGCGATCGAAGCCACAAAGAGCTTGAAGGCAGGCATGACCAGGAGTGAGTTGGACAAGAACTTCACAGAAGATGGCGGAATCACTTTCATTGGGCAAGGGCAGCACCACGCGCGCTACGTCTATCGCAAGTGTCCTTACATCAAGATCGACGTCGATCTCACCGTTGCAGGCGTGGATGAAAAACCGGCGATGTCGCCTACGGACCGGATCCTGAAGGTGTCGCGCCCCTACTTGGAACACCCCTTCTACGACTAGCCTCGGTGGGTTCGGAATGACAGTCGTGGAAGCAAAACAAAAGCGGTGCGCCGAAGCGCACCGCTGAAGTTCGTCCTCGCCGGCGAGACGCCGGCGCTGCCTTACTGGGGCCCGGTGGCTCCGGGTGGAATCACCCAGACGTCGACCTTCGGGCCGCCACCCGTGCCCGTGCGCACTTCGATGCGCCTGCCATCGACGCCCTTGTCCCGGGTCAGGTAGGTCTTGGCGTTGGCAGCGCGCTGAGCCGCCAGCCTGTCGCCGCGGGCTTCCCCGGGGCCGCTCTGGCCGATCACAACGGCCTTGGCATCAGGGTCCCGTTGCAGCTGCAGGGCCACGTCATCCAGTATGGCTTTGCACTTGTTGTCGACGCGCGCCGTCCGGTTGAAGCCGCACTCGCTCATCCGGCTCTCCGCGACCTGTGGAACCTCAACGTTCACCGAGGTCATGGCCGAGGCGGAGAGGTTGCGGTCGTCGGTGGCCGTGCAGCGCACGCTGATGGGGCCGGCGCCGGTGCCGCGCGTATCCAGCGTGGCCGTGCTGTTCTCGCCCGCGATGTTGCCCGCGCTGGCGGCAAAGGAATAGGCCAGCGGGCGGTTGTCCGGGCTGGAGGCTTCACTGGTGATGCGCGAACTCTCGCCCACCCGCACCGTCGCCGGATCCGCGCTGCAGGCGATGGTCGGCGGATTCTCCACGGGAGGCGGTAGCGGAGGGATGGGGTCCATCATCTCCACCCCGTCGCCCACCAGGACGTCCTCGAGAGAATAGGTCACCAATACCGCCGAACTCTTGGGAGTAACGCCGATCACGATGGCCTCTCCCAGCGAGCGCCGCGGCAGTTCTCCCGCGCGCGACGAGGGGAACACGGGCGGATTCTTCTGCGTGTCTTCGGTGGTGGTGGCCTTGTAGGACAGGGCGTCCACTGGGTCCATGCTGGAAACCTTGTAGTCGCGCACCATGCGGAAGTAATCGCCCACCTTCACGCCCTGGTCGGCGCCCAGGTTGATGTAGCCCTTGCGGCCGGCGCCCATGATGACGTCGAAGTCGCGGCCCATGATGATGCGGCCGGTCAGCTTGCCGTTGGGCGGGGCAAAGCGGTCGAAGGGAACTTCGCGGTGATACTCGGGGATGGCGCGCTCGGAGTAGGACATCACCAGGTCGCCGGGGCTCATGGTGTCGCAGGCGAATTCCACCTGCGCGATGGTGGTGTTATTGCGCGTGCCCACCACCTTCACCCGGCCCATGTCGGCATAGGGTTCGCCCACGGAGGAGATGGCCGTCCGCTGGCCCGGGAACGCCTGGTAGCGGTTGGGGTCCCTGAGGTGGCGAACCACCCACAGATTCGTGCCCTCGGGGTAGCTGCCGCCCTGAATGTAGATGTACTCGCGGTCGGCGTACTTGGTCTGGTGGGGCGTGCTCCAGCCGGCCACCACGTGGTTCGTCTCCGGGACGATCTGATTGGTGATGAAGCCGGCGCAGTAAACGTCCGACATGGTAGGAGCGGCGACCCGCTGCGTCAGGTTGGTCGCCGCCATCTGCGGCGCTGGTCCCGCGGGCTGCTGGGCCACCAACGCCACCGCAGCCAACATCACAACCACAAGTGCCAGTTTCTTCATGTTTCCTCCGGAATCCTCACCGCGAGGTCGGACGACACCAAGCCAAAGCCAGTGAAAAGACAGCTTTTGCGGCAATATCCCGGATGGAACGCTAACAAAGGGGGCGAAGTGGGTCAAGCGAATAGTATTAACCCTAAAGGTACGGGGGGGAGTCGCCCTACGGCGACGGGAAAAGCCCTGTTGCGTTGCCCGGGGGCGCGCCTGTAAGATTCGCGCCGGTCGCCGCGATTCTCCTGCTCGCTGGAGGGGTTGGATCACCCCGGACGGGCCTGAAGAAAATGTCCTCTTCCGCCACCTACGCCCCTCGCCTGCTGCCCCTGCGGCTACCCCGGGTGTGCGTAGCCATCGTGGGCCGGACGCCGGCTGAAATGCTCGAGCGAGCCGAAGGGGTGGTGCGGGATAACCCCTTTATTGAGTTCAGGTTAGACTACCTCCGCCAGCCCTCTTCGGGCTTCGGCCGCATCAAGCGCTTCCTGGACTACCACCCTGAAGTCCTGGCTATCGCCACCTGCCGCCGGGCGCGGAACGGAGGGAAGTTCCATGGCTCGGTGGCCTCGGAGATCGAGCTGCTGATCCGGGGCGCATCTGCCGGCTGCCAGCTACTCGACCTGGAGTTGGAGAGCGCCCTCCAGCTCAAGCCCAAGGACGTGGAGCGGTTGCGGACCCACGCCGCCCTTATCCTCTCCTTCCACGATTTTCGGGGCACCCGCAAGCTGGATGAGACCTTCAAGAAGATGCAGGCGGTGTCCGCCGACTTCTACAAGCTGGTGACCACCGCCAACCGGCTCTACGACAACGTCGTGATGATGAAGTTCCTGGAGCAGAAGAGCGAGAAGCACTCCATGGTGGGAGTGTGCATGGGCGAGCCGGGGATCATCAGCCGGGTGCTGGGGGTGCGGGCGGGGAGCGTGTTCACTTTCGGCGCGGCCACCGAGGGAGAAGAGACGGCGCCGGGGCAGATCGCCGGGTACACGCTGCGCAACACCTACCGCATCGAACAGGTGGACGCAGCCACGCGCGTCTATTGCGTGGCCGGGGACCCGGTGACGCACTCGCTCTCTCCCCTGCTGATGAACATCGCCTTCCGGCGGGAGAACGTGAACGCCGTTTACCTGTCGCTACACGCCAAGACCATCGAGGACCTGCTGGCCTGCGCCAAGGACATCCCCATCCACGGCATCAGCGTGACCATGCCCTACAAGGAGGAGATCCTCAAGCACCTGGACAACACCGACCCGGTCACCTCGAAGATCGGCGCTTGCAACACGGTGATCCGCGGGCAGGACGGCAACCTGTACGGCTTCAACACCGACGTGGCCGGGGTGATCCGTCCGCTGGAGCAGCGCCTGGTCATCGCCAACGCCAAGGTGCTGGTGCTGGGAGCCGGGGGCGCGGCGCGGGCCGCGGTCTTCGGGCTGAAAGAGCGTCAGGCCGAGGTCTACATCATGAACCGCACGGCCGGGGCGGGAAAACGCCTGGCCAAGCAGGCGCGGGCCAAGTTCATCGGCCGCTCCCTGCTCAAGAAGCTGGCCTTCGACGTCATCATCAACGCCACGCCGGTGGGGATGAAGGGAGGAGGCCGCTCCCCGCTGAAGGATCGCGAGATCAACGCCCGGGTGGCGATGGACATGGTGTACTCGCCGGCGGAGACGCGGTTCCTGCGCGTGGCGCGGGCGCGCGGCCTGCAGGTGATCCCGGGCTGGGAGATGCTGCTGCACCAGGCGGCGCGCCAGTTCGAGATCTGGACGGGCAAGCCGGCGCCGGTCGACGAGATGCAGCGCATCCTGCTGGCGGCGCTGGAGCAGCAGGCGGGGGCGGCGGGAAAGAAGAAAAAATGAGCGCGAACGCGGGACGGGGGAGGGTTGCTATTTCCCTGGTCGCGGAATAGGATTAAAGATGTTGGAGATGGCGCAACCCCGCCCTACTCCTCGTTTCGCCCTAGCCAGTATCTTCCACTAGCGACGTCGGTAACCAAAGACCCTCGGTGGCCGCGGCTGCAATCCGCGTCCATCTCTTGATCGGAGCGACTGACATGGCGTGGTACGCATACTGTATTGCCGAGCAACAGGCCTTCCAAGGTGATTCCCGAGCCCGCCGCCCCTTCCCCATAGAAAATCTCAAAGGCATCCAGGACGCCCCGGTGATGGGGTATCCCAGCGGGGAGTTCGCGGTGATCGTGAGCGAATACCAGCATGTCGGGGGCCTCGACCAGAAAGCCGCCCTGGAGCATGCCCGGGTGGTAGGCGAGTGTTTCCGCACCACCACGGTGCTGCCCTTCCGGTTTGGGACGGTGTTCGACAGCGACGAGGCGTTGCGGCGCGCCGTGCGTTCCAACCGCAAGGCCTTCCTGGCCGGCGTGACCCGCCTAAAGGGCAAAGCCGAGATGCACCTGAAGCTGCTGGTGAAGGACGGCTCGCTGCTCCAGGCCTTTGTGGAGGAGCCCCTGCCCACCACCGCCGGCGGCGAGTACCTGACCAAGCTGCGGGAGAAGGCGGCGCGGCATCGCGAGCGCCAGACCAAGGCCCGCGCCCTCTCCGTCCAGGTGCACAAGCTCTTCAATCCCCTGGAAGAGGAAGTAAGCTGCAAGAAGGTAGTCACGGGCGGGATGCTGATCGATATCGCCCACCTCATCGACAACAAGTCGGTGGAGAAATACCAGAACCGCTATGCCGGCGCCGCGCGCCGCCTGAAGAACTGCGAGCTGCTGATCAGCGGCCCATGGCCTCCCTACCACTTCATGCCCGACAAGCTGCGCGGCCACACCGGACACAGCTAGAGCGGCAGGATCCCCGCAGTCGCCACTCAGCCCTCAGCCCGGTCGAATCCGGGCTGAAACTGTCTTGGTTCCGGTTGACGCTGCTTCGAGAGGGCGGATATCATTGCAGATTCGATTCCTGCATGCGGCGCTCACCGGGAGCCTGCACCAGGAATCGTGCAGCTAAAAGGGACCATGGAAAAGAAGCGGCTGGAGCAATTCAAGAAGAAGCTGGAAGCGCGGCAGGTGGAGCTGCGGCACATCGTCACGCGCACCGAGCACGACGGGCGCACCGCCGACGAGGAAGCCGCCCAGGACATCGCCGACAAGGCCGCCAACTCCTACACCAAGGAGTTTCTCTTCCACCAGAGCAACAGCGAACGCCAGCTGCTGCAACTGGTGGAAGGAGCGCTCGACCGCATCCGCGAGGGCGCCTTCGGGCACTGCACCTCCTGCGGCGCCGAGATCAACGCCAAGCGCCTGGATGCCGTGCCCTGGACCCGCTACTGCATCGCCTGCCAGGAAAAAGCCGAGCAGGGCCAGATGGAAGAGAACCGAGCCTGAGTTTTTCTGCTTTAGTACAGCCGTCCGCCACAGGCGGGCGGCTTTTCTGTTTGTGCCGCGCTCTACGCCGGCGCTACTTGGGCTGATCGGGGGGCTTTTCCTCTTCCGAGGATTTCTGCTCCGGCGGCGGTGGAGGCGGAGGCGGCGGCTGTTTCTTCTTCTGCTGGCCCTTGAGGACGTCGGTGAGGATCTGCTCCAGCGGGCTGACCGGCTTGGGTTTTTGCGGCTGTCCGTTGGCAGGCGGCGCCGGCTGCGTTGACCCGGAAGGCGCAGCCGGTTCCGGTTGCGTCCCGCCGGCCGGAGAAGTCTGCGGCGGCGCCTTCTTGCCGCCCAGGGTGTCCAGGATGTCCGCCAGGCCGGGCTGTTTCTCCGCCGGCTGCGTGCCGTCGTCCGTCTTCTTCTTCCCGCCCAGGATGCCGCCCAGGATGGTGGAAAGCGAGCCGGGGTTGGCCAGGGTGGGCGCCAGGTTCTCCAGCTTCATCTGCGCGATCTTCGCAAAATCGGGGGCGAAGCGAGGCTTGGAGAGAGTGCCGCTGATGAGGATGGGGACCACCAGTTCGCCCTTGCTGTTGGAGAGCGCGGTGGTCAGGTAGCCGCCCACGCCGGTGCCGCCCACCTCGTCGCTGAAAGCCTTGTTGAGGACGGCGATCATGCGCAGGTTGAGCGTCTGGTCGGCCAGGTTCACCGAACCGGTGGCGGCCATGGTGCCGACGTCGAGCGTGGCCTTGAGGTTCTCGGTGCGGGCCACGCCGTTGTTCACGTCGAAGTCGCCGGTCATGCCGAGGATGTTGGTGAAGCTCCGCATCTTCTGCCCCGAACCCAGGAACTTCCCGATGGAGGCCAGCTCGTAGAGCAGGTCCATCTTGGTGAGCTTGCCGTTCTTGAGGTTGAGGTTGAGCTTGCCGTTGAGCGAGCGCGCGATCTCGGTGGAGGAGGAAGCGGACGAGGCGGTGAAGCGGGTGTCGGCGTTGGCCAACAGCAGACCGTACAGGGTCTCCTTGACGGAGGAAACCGAGGAAAGCAGCTTGTTGGCATCCACGCGGTCGAGCTTGCTGCTGACGGTGTAGAGCACGGGCGTGACCCGGGCGTCGATCTCGATGGCGCCCGCCTGCTGCCCGCCATAGAGGTCGGCGGTGATGGGCGCCAGGCGGATGAGGCCGTGGTCCAGACTCACGCTGGCGCGCGCGTTGGTGAACACCAGCTGGTCGTAGAGGATGGTGTCGGCGCGCAGCGTACCGGAGCCGGTCATGCGCGCCAGCAGGCTCTCGCCGTGCGGCGCCGGCGCGGCCGCGGCGGCCGGGACCACGCTCCAGAAGCTGCGCGACTGAGCGCGGGCGGGCGCCGCTCCGCCGACCATCATCTGTTGCCACTCGGCGGCCACGATCTTGTCCGCCGCGAGCACGAAGCTGACCTGGGGCGCGGAGAAATCGCGCAGGGTCAGGCTGCCGGTGGCGTGGGTCTGGCCAAGGGAGCCGTCCAGGTTCTCCAGCACCAGCGAGTTCTGGGTAAAGCGCAGGTCGGCGCGGCGCACCTTCAGGGGCTGCCGCAAGGAAGTCAGGCTGAGGGAGGCGTTGCCCAGCGCGCCCGAGCCGGAGTAGGCCCACGTCCCCTTGAGCGGCCCGGTGACGCGCGCGTTGAGCGAGGCCGTACCCGAGCCCGTGATGCCCGCGGTCGCCTCCGCGCCGTAGGAGTGGGCGATGGCCAGGAGGTCGCCCAGGGCGGCGTTGGCGATGCGCACCGTGGCGTCGAAGTTGGGGGCAGAGAAATCGCGCACGGTCAGGCTGCCGGTGGCGTTCACCGGGCCCAGGGCCCCGTCCAGGTTCTCGACGGCCACCGAGTTCTGGCTGAAGCGGAGGTTGGCGCGGCGCACGCGCAGCGGCTGCTTCAACGACGACAGGTTGAGCAGGGCGTTCGACAGCGCGCCCGAGCCGGAATAGTTCAGCGCTCCCTTGAGCGGCCCGGTAACGCGCACATCGAGCGAAGCTGCGCCCGAGCCCGTCGCGCCCTCCGTGGCGGAGACGCCGTAGGCCTTGGCGACGCTCAGCAGCTCGTTGACGCCGGCGTTGGCGGTGCGGACGGTGGCGTCCAGCATGGGCGCGGGGCCGGCGTAGTCCGCCAGCGCGAACTGCGCGGTGACGGTGGTGCCGGCGGTGGTGGCGGAAAACTCGCTGGAGCGGATGGCCGCCGGCGTCAGGGTCAGGTTGACGGCCTTGATCTCGACCGGACGCGGCAGGTCCTTGCCCGTGATCACCAGGCTGTCGGCGGCGATGCTGCCGTCATAGGTGGGACGGCTGGCGGCGCCGCGGATGTTGAGCTGCGCCTGCAGGTTCCCGGCGATCTTGGCCGAGGGATTGAAGGCCACGCCGAAGGCCGCGGCCAGCCGCGCCGCCTCCTCGATGGAGACCCGGGGCGTGTTCACGGCCAGGTCGAGCAGCGCCGGCGTGGGCTGCGCCTGGATGGTTCCCTTTACCGTGATGGGCGTCTGGCCCAGCGTGAGCTTGGCGCTTTCCAGGTGGATGACCTGGGTGGCCGCGTCCTGGTTGAACTCGTAGTCGAGCGCGATGGGAAAGCCAGTCTCCACGCCGCGGATGCGCGGCTTTTCCAGCTTCAGCTCACCTTTCGACACCAGTTTGCCGGCGGAGTTCTGGATGGCTGCCTTGCCGGTGAGGGTGCCCTCCGAGCCCGCCAGCGCCTGTACGCCCAGCAACTGCTGCAGGCCTCCGAGCGCGACCTCTTCCAGCTCCAGAGTGCCGTCAAAGGGAGTGGCCAGCACGCCCTGGTCGGCGAGCGGGCCGCCGCGGCCTTCGAGGCGGATGGTCTGCTTGCCGACTCCGGCCAAGTGCGTCGCCGCGTCAATGTTGAACGCCTTTCCCGGCGCGTAGTCACTCAGGGTGAGATCGATGTGGTCGTACACCGCGCGCGGCGACCCCTTTTGCAGGTCCGTGATGGCCAGCTGGCCGTCGGTGATCTGCAACTCAGCCAGGGAAAACGACGAGGCAGACGGGGCCGGACCGCGGGCCGGGTCGCGGCCCAGGCTGGCGTAGTTCCACACTCCGTCGGCGCTGCGCACCAGCTCGACGCGCGGCCGGTTCAATTCCAGGCTGTGGATCTCGAGGTCGCCGTGCAGCAGGGGCCAGAGCGCGGCGGTGACGTAGAGTTCGTCGGCCTCTGCGAAGTCCTTGCGCGGCCCGAAGGCAGGGTCCTCGGCGATGGCCACCTTCTCCACCCGGAAGGCCAGGGGCAGCACCTTCAGCTCCATGGCCCCGAGGGTGACCGGGCGATGCAGCCGCCGCTCCAGCTCGGTCTGGATGCGACCGCGGTAGCTGTTGGCGTCCAGCAAGTAGGGCAGCAGGGCGACCGCCGCAACCGCCAGCACCAGGAGCACTACGAACGTGATAAACAGCTTGCGCATGACGGGCCTCCTTCGCCGGCGGGCCGGATGCAGCCGCCCACCGGAAAGAGCACAAATAAGGAGGGGCTTACAAGGTTGGAAGCGGCCACAGCAAGGACGGTTGCACCGGCTCCCTGGGCTTGCGCTCCACAGGGCATTGTACCTCCGGCCCCGGGGGCTGCCGCATCCAACTGTTTAGCAATTGATAACAGGAGTGGCGCGCTATTTTTTCGCTTCGGCCCGCTGTTTCTCCGGGGCGGGCGCGTGCTAGACTTTTTGGTTCCCGGCGACTGTTTTTCCCTAGCCGTGCCCGCGCCGGAGCCCAGATCCAGGTGGCAGCCATGTTTGCCGTCGAAGTCCGCGAACTGTCGAAGTCTTTCCCGGCGGAGGCGGCGCCGCGTCCCGGACTGTTCTCCTGGCTGCGCCCGCGCGCCCCGGCGGCCTGGGTGCCGGCGCTGGACGAGGTGGACTTCAGCGTGGAGTTCGGCGAGATCGTGGGCATCGTGGGCGCCAACGGCTCCGGGAAGACGACTTTGCTGCGCATCCTGGCGGCGCTCGAGGTCCCAGACACCGGTGAAGCTCAGGTGTGCGGCTTTGACGTGGAGCGCGACGACGCCGAGGTGCGGCGCAACGTGGGCATCGTGCTCTCGGAGGACCGCGGCTTCCTGCGCGCCGCCACCCTGCGCCGCAACCTGGAGCTGGCGGGCGCGGAGTGCGGGCGGCACGTGGGCAAGCCTGACATCTATTACGCGCTCGACGCCGCCGGACTCATCCAGCGCGCCGACGACCGCTACTCCACCTTGAGCACGGGATTGAAGCGGCGGCTCTCGCTGGCGCGCGCCCTGCTGGGCGACCCGCGGGTGCTGCTGCTCGACGAGCCTACGCGCAGCGTGGATTCGGAATCCGCCGAGCGCATGACCGACCTCATCCGCCACGCCGCCCACTCCCGCGGCGCCGCCATCCTGCTGGTGTCGCAGAACCGCGAGGAGATCCGCGACCTCTGCGACCGCACCCTGCTGCTCGACCGCGGACGACTGCTGCACGTGACCACCGCGCTGCGGGCCGCAGTCCAGGTTTGACGCTCGCGAATCGCCGCTGCTAGACTGGGTTTTTCGCTCTCCATCCTGATTCTTCCCAAAAGGACCCCGTGCGCGGATATACACGTCACCAGTTGAAGGAAGATAAGCTCGCCGACGCCGCCAAAGGCACCGTGAACTGGGCGGAGCACCATCGCAAGCTGGTGAGCGTGGCCTCCACCGTGGTGCTGGTGGCGGCGGCACTGGGAGTGGGCGGGTGGGCGCTGTTGCAGTGGCAGGAGCAGAAGGCCAGCTTCGCACTGGGAACCGCGCTGCGCACCTATCAGCGGCCGCTGCGTCCCGCGGGGACGCCGGCCGACCCCGAGTTCCCGTCCTTCGCCTCGGCCACCGAGCGGGCCCAGACGGCGCGGACCGAGTTCCAGAAGATCGCCGAGCAGTATTCCTACACCCGCAGCGGGAAAATGGCGCGCTACTACGTGGGCGTGACCGCGATGGAAGGCGGCGACCCCGCGGCGGCGGAGCGCGAGTTGAAGGCCGTCATCCAGTCCGGCGACAAAGACCTGGCGCCGCTGGGCAAGCTGGCGTTGGCCACCTTCTACCGCTCGCAGAAGCGCGACGCGGAGGCCATCCAACTCTACCGCGAACTCATCGACAACCCCAGCGAGTCCGTGCCCAAGGCCACCGCGCAACTGGAGTTGGGCTCGCTCTACGAGGAGAAACAGCCGGACGAGGCGGGCAAGCTCTACCAGCAGATCCAAGCGGAGAACTCCGCGAGCGTGGCGGGCGAGATCGCGGCCGCGCGCATGAGTCGGCTGGCGAAGTGATCCGCCGGGGCTAAAGCCCCTCCTTGTTTGCCCAAGGAACGGCACGGCTGAAGTCGTGCCCTCTCGTTTGCCGTCCACGCGGGCGAGGGCGCCCGCGCTACGTGTTCCCGCTCATTTCACGAACAGCTTCTTCCACTCCTCGGGCGGGGTGAGCGCGAGTTCGGCCACCTTCAGGTTGGCGGCGACGTGCTCGGCGCGGCTCATGCCCACCAGGGCCGTTGCCAGTCCGGGGGCCGAGCGCGAGAACTGGATGGCGCTCTCGGAATCCGTGGCCGTGCCCAGGCGTTCGCGCAGGAAGGCCGGCAGGTCACGCGTCAGTTGTCCCTGGTAGAGAGTGGCGCTGCCCACCACCACCACACCCGCGGCCGCGGCCAGAGTGAGCGTCGAGGCCGGCTCGCCCCCGAGCGTCTGGTTGCGGAAGGCGTAGGCCTCGGGCATGGCCAGGTTGAAGGGTAGCTGGATGAAGCGGAAGTGATGCTGGTCGCCGCCGGCTTCGCGCGCCGCGTCCAGCATCTCGGAAAGGTGGAGTGCGTCGGGCGCCTCCGCCGGGACGCGGAAGCCGCCCCAGGTGGCGGCTCCGTAGTAGCGGAGCTTCCCTTCGCGCACCGCCTGCTCCAGCATGACGAAGGCTGCCTGCAAGCGGGCGCGGAAGGTGGCGCCATCCACCGAGGCGAATTGCGACTCCGGGTTGTGGACGTAGAAGACGTCCAGCGTCTCCAGCCCGAGATTCTTGCGGCTGCGCTCGATCTGGCTGGCGAGATAGCGCGGCGCCATACAGTGCATGCCGCCGGCGATCTCGGCCGGGTCGAGCAGACCAGGCTCCACGTATTCGCGCTGGAAGTACTGACGCGGGTCGGCGGGCATCTCGCCGTCGAAGGAAAGATAGCCGGCCTTGGTGCACACCACGACTTCATCGCGCTGGAGCTCGCCCGCCTGGAAGAGCTGCGCGAGCGCCGCGCCGATATTGCGCTCCGAGCGCTGGTGGCGGTAGTTGATGGCGGTATCCAGCAGGTGGATGCCGGAGCGCAGCGCGCTGACGATGGCTGAGGTGTAGCGTGCGTCGCCGGCCGCATCCGGCTCCCCCAGATAGGTGCCCAGCCCGAGGGAGGGCATCCACAACTCGCCCGCGCCCCCCGCCCCCGGGGTGCGGCAGAAGTGCCCGGCATCCCGCAGGCGGGGAAAGCGGTCGCGGTAGCGCGCCGTGCCTTCGGAGGTGGCAAATCCCTTCCACATGGGAGGGGCAGTGTAGCAGGAAGACCCCATTCCTTCCGGCCTGGGGGCAATCCCGGTTTTTTGGGACCGAGGCGCACTTTTCACTTGAAAAGGGGGCGGCGACCTGTGCTAGAGTGGGGTCCTCCCCGTTGCATGTACCCTCCCCAGGACCTTGAATCGACAGGAGTAAGACTTTGGGTACCCAAATGCGCAGACAAAAAGGATTCTCGCTGATCGAGTTGCTGATCGTGGTGGCCGTCATCCTGATCATAGCGGCCATCGCCATTCCCAACCTGCTCCGGGCCCGCATCTCGGCCAATGAGGCCTCGGCGGTGGCTTCCCTGCGGACCATCAACACCGCCGAAACCACCTACATCATCAACTACCCCACCCTCGGCTATTCCGACACCCTGCTGAAGCTGGCGCAACCCCAGCCCGGGCAGCCGGTTTCCTCGACTGCGGCCGGCCTGTTGGACTGGGTGCTGGGCTGCCCCGCCCAGCCTTGCCGCCACAGCGGATACGATTTCACCATCATCAACACCGCCGGCACGCCGGTTTACAACTATGACCTGACGGCGATCCCGGCAGTCTTCCAGCAAACTGGGGTCCGCGGGTTCTGTTCCGACCGGCTGAGCTTGCTTCGCTTTGATCCCAACGGCGGGACGAACTGCACGCAGGGCGTTCAGTAAGATCGCAACGCAGACCGGCCTGGAGGAACCCTACCTGGGGTTCCTTGACACATTTCCGCCGGCGACCGTATTCTTAAACATTGTCCTGACAGCAAGTTACGGCGACGGGGCCGGCGCCCGTCGCAGTGAGCTTCCCGGCAGATCAAGATGTTCATCACCATCCAGTCCCTGGAAGAGAAGGCCCTCGAATTCCGGGAGCAGTTCCGGCCGCAGACGCTGGACCTGGGCCCCGACATCGAACAGCAGACTCCCCTGAGCAGTTCCGGACGGGCCGAACTGGTGGAGGAGCACGAGGGACGCAAGGTGATCCAGGACATCCGGGTGGTGGGCCGCTTCGCCACCCGCATCGCGGTGAAATGCGCGCGATGCCTGGAGCCGGTGGCGAGCGATCTGGAGAGCAGCTTCGACCTGCTCTACCGGCCGCGGGGCATCGAAGGGCGCGGGCCCGACACCTCCATCAGCGAGGCGGAGACGGAGATCAGCTTCTACTCCGGCGAGGGCCTGCGGCTGGAAGACGTGCTCAAGGAACAGGTGCTGCTGGCGGTGCCGCTGAAGGCGCTGTGCCGGGAGGATTGCAAGGGGCTGTGCCCGGCCTGCGGAATCAATCGCAACCGCGAGACGTGCAATTGCGCGCGGGCGGTGGGCGATGAGCGCTGGGCGGCGCTGGGTAAGATTCGGGAGCAGTTGAAAAGCTAGAATACATTTCCGCCTCGGCACCTTCCGGGGCAAAGAGGCGAACATGGCGAATCCGAAGCGGCGACACTCCAAGGCGCGCACCGGCAAACGGCGCGCACACGACTCCCTCACCCGGCACTCGCTCTCCGAGTGTCCCAACTGCCACGAGCGCAAGCTGCCCCACCGGGTGTGCCTCAAGTGCGGGTACTACGACGGCCGGGAAGTGGTGGCCGTGAAGGCCAAGAAGTAGGACCGCCGCCCGCCTCCGCGGGCTAAGCGCGATGCCGACTGTCATAGCCGTGGACGCGATGGGCTCCGACCGGGCTCCCAAGCCCGAGATCGAGGGCGCCATCCTGGCCGCGCGCGATTACGACGTGCGCGTGCTGCTGGTGGGCGAGGAAACGCGGCTGCGCGCCTTCCTGGCCGACCATCCCCGGGCCGCACAACTGCCCATCGGGGTCGTGCACGCCAGCGAGGCCATCGGCATGCGGGAGCCGCCGGCGCGCGCGGTGCGCGCCAAACGCGATTCTTCCATGCGGGTGGGGCTGCGGCTGGTGCGCGAGGGCCGCGCCGCGGGCTTCGTCACCGCCGGCAACACCGGCGCCGCCATGGCCACCGCCAAGATGGTGCTGGGCACCCTGGCCGGGGTGGACCGCCCGGCGCTGGCCGCCGTCTTTCCCACGGCGACGGGCAAGGCCTCCATCCTGCTCGACGTGGGCGCCAACGTGGATTCGCGGCCGCACGCCCTGCAACAGTTCGCCGTCATGGGCGAGATCTACTCGCGGCACATCTTCGGCGTGGCCCGCCCGCGCGTGGGCCTGCTCTCCATCGGCGAAGAGGAATCCAAGGGCAACGAGCTCACGCGCCATGCCTTCGCGCTGCTCAAAGAGCTTCCGCTCGACTTCGTGGGCAACGTGGAGGGCCGCGACTTGTACCGCGGGGCGGTGGACGTCATCGTCTGCGACGGCTTCGCCGGCAACGTGGCCCTGAAAGTCTCCGAGGGCGTGGCCGACCTGGTGCGCGCGCTGCTCAAGGAGAGCCTGGAATCCACCGTCGCCGCCAAGGTGGGGTTCCTGCTCGCCCGCCACGCCTTCCAGGACTTCAAGCGGCGACTGGACTACTCCGAATACGGCGGCGCGCCCCTGCTGGGAGTGAAGGGCGCGTGCATCATCACCCACGGCTCGGCCAACAACAACGCGGTGAAGAATTCCATCCGCGTGGCGGCGGAGTTCTCCACTCGCAACGTGATGGCGCGCATCGAGGAAGAGTTGTCCTCCCGGCGCGGCAAGCCCCGCCACGCCGCCGGCAAAGAAACCCGCGAGCGCATCCACTCCTGATGGCCACGCCTGCCGCGCATCCCAAGTCCGTCGCCTTCCTCTTTCCCGGTCAGGGCTCGCAGTCCGTGGGCATGGGAAAAGAGCTGGCGGAGCGCTATCCCATCGCCCGGCAGACCTTCGAGGAAGCCGACGTGGCGCTGGGCTATGCCCTCTCCGCGCTGTGCTTCGAAGGCCCGGAAGAGAAGCTGAAGATGACCGAGGTGACGCAGCCGGCCATCCTCACCGTTTCGGTGGCGGCGCTGCGCGTGCTGCGGCAGCAGGGCGTGGAGCCTGGGTTCGTCGCCGGGCACAGCCTGGGCGAGTACTCGGCGCACGTGGCGGCAGGGACGCTGGACTTCGCCGACGCGGTATGCATCGTGCGCAACCGCGGACGCTACATGCAGGAGGCGGTCCCGGCGGGGCAGGGAGCGATGGCCGCGGTGCTGGGCCTTTCGCTGGAAGAGATCGAAGCCGCCTGTCGCGAGGCGGCGCAGGGCCAGGTGGTGGCGCCCGCCAACATCAACTCTCCCGGCCAAGTGGTCATCTCCGGCCACGCGGCCGCGGTCGAGCGCGCGGCGGAGTTGGTGAAGCAGCGCGGCGCCAAGCGGGCCGTGATGCTCCCCGTCTCCGCGCCCTTCCACTGCGCGCTCATGCAGCCGGCGCAGGAGCGCCTGGCGGTGGACTTGAAGGCCGCGACCTTCCATCCCATGCGCGTCCCGCTGGTCACGAACGTGGATGCCGCGGTGGTCGACTCGGCCGAGAAGGCGCGTGAGGCGCTCATCCGCCAGGTCACGGGAGCGGTCGAGTGGGAAAAGTCCATGCGCGCGCTGATGGCGGCGGGGGTGGAGACGTTTGTCGAGGTCGGGCCGGGAAAGGTGCTGTGCGGCCTGATGCGGCAGATCGACCGCTCGAGGATCTGCATGAACGTGGAGGACCCGGCGTCGTTGGAGAAGACCGTCAATCGTCCCTGACGGGACTTGTCTCGGAACTCAACCGCCTACCCAGGACTTCGTCCTGGGCTATTCTCAAACGCCCCTGCGGGGCTTCTCCTCAGTGCCACTGGGCTCGTCAGCGACTAACTGCAAGCAAGGCGCGGCACCGGCCTCGGGGGTAAAAGCCCGAAGGGCGATTGACGATAGCCCAGCACGATAGTGCTGGGGCAGGTTGGTAT
>Ga0255334_1000891_pt1 | contig 17452 bp, 19 predicted proteins | sample EtOH5_35cm_T3_12_FD_202080 | JGI IMG/M metagenome (GOLD analysis project Ga0255334, IMG submission 202080) | Sandy soil microbial communities from University of British Columbia, Vancouver, Canada - EtOH5_35cm_T3_129 | ecosystem: Engineered > Artificial ecosystem > Sand microcosm > Unclassified ...
AAAAGCCTGAGCCGGTCGACAGCAAGGAGATCACCCAGCCGGCCATCGACGCGCTGAAGGGGACTGTTAAGCCGGAGATTCCGCTGTACCAGGGGGTCGACAAGGGCAAGAATATCATCGTCATCCAGATGGAATCGTTCCAATCCTTCCTCATCGGCCTGAAGGTGAACGGCGTGGAAGTGACCCCGACGATGAACCGGCTCGCGACAGGAGACTTCTATTACAATCACTTCTATGCCATGGTCGGGCAGGGGACCACTTCGGATGCCGAGTTTGTCGTCAATACCTCCCTCTACGTGCCCGAACATGAGCCTGCCACCCAGGATGACGCCGGCAAAGCGCTGCCCAGTCTCCCCAAGCTCCTGCAAAAGAACGGCTACTTCACCGCGACCTTCCACACCAACGATGTCGAATTCTGGAACCGCAAGGAGCTGTATCAGGCGCTGGGCTGGGAAAAGTACTACGACCGCAGCTACTTCGGAGATGAAGATCACGTCGCCTTCGGCGCCTCCGACGAGGTGCTCTACAAGAAGACGTTCGCGGAACTGAACCGGCTGAAGGACGGCGGCAAGCCGTTTTACGCCCAGATCATCTCCATGAGCTCCCACCATCCCTACAACATTCCGCAGGAAAAGGTGACTTTGAGCATTCCCGCCAAGCTGGAGGACACGCTGGCCGGCCGGTATCTGCAGGCGCAGAATTACGCCGACCGGGCGCTCGGCGGCTTCATCGAGCAGCTGCAGCAGTCCGGCTTGTGGGATGACAGCATCGTCATCCTGTACGGAGACCATCAGGGTCTGCCGGTGTACGCGTTGACCAATACGGAGAAGGCGGCGCTGGACGGAATGATCGGCCACCCCTATGATTACAAGGACATGTTCAACATTCCGCTCATCCTGCACGCTCCCGGCGTCACTTATCCGGCCGTTCAGACGAAGACCGGCGGGCAGATCGACCTCCTGCCGACCATCGCCAACCTGGCCGGTGCTTCGCTTGAGGGGCAGATCCATTTTGGCACCGACCTGCTGAATGCCGGAGCGACCCCGAACCTTTTGCCGATGAGGCATTTCCTGCCGAGAGGCTCAGTCGTGACCGATACCGGCATCTTCGTCCCGGGAGCGGGGTACGAGGACGGAACGGCCTATCCCTTTGCAGCTGAAGCCGAAGCGGCGGGGGCCTGGCACGTCACGCTGGATGAATTCAACCGGACGCTGCGCCTGCTCGATTATGCGGACAGCTATGTCGATCAGCTTCCCGATAGATAAGGGGGATCTCCATCGGCGCGCACGGCGGGATCGCAGCGATCAAGGAAAGGTTATGGAAGAGCGAAGAACCATCTGTATATGGATGCGAGGCGGTTCTTTTTGTTTGATATAGTTCCATAATCCACACTGGGGCTGAAGGATCTTAATAAGGGGTTCAACCGCAAAATCAGTGGCTGACTGCGCTCTCTCGCCTCACCAACATTCTGCACGAAATCGGCAACACGAAAGCCGGACACGCAGACCATCCCGGCATTCGTTCAGCTCCAGCCTCGCGACAGACTCTCCTCCGCAATCAGGTCTGCACAAAAATTAGGTTTTTTTGGGGGAATTGCCAGACCTAGCGCAAGGCTAGAACCGGAACTCTGACCATTCGTGGCCGCCCGTGACCATCCGGTAGAAATAGCAGGAATTTTTACCGCTATTTGGCCCTGTAGCCTGTTGGGCACCATAATAGAGGGAGTTTTTACCGCTATTGTTGCAAATCCCGGAAAATTTATATCGCCATGGTAGATTAGCGGTAATTTTTACCGTTGTTTGGCCGCAGCAGCTTGTTGGTCTCAGAATAACGGGCATTTTTACCTCTCGGTTTCGGCTCCAGACGCACGAAACGGAACTGCTTGCGAGGAGTCCCGTTTTGTGCGGCCCTTGCCATTCAGAGCATCTTTTCAAGGCGCCGAGCAAGGTATTGGACCAAGAATGTCAAGCACTGATTTTCGCTTTGACCCTTTAAAGGAGGTTTTATTTTGGCAAATGAAAAAAGGACGCTATCTGTAGAACAAAAAGAAGAACTGCTTGGCGTATTAAAAGCCCGTTTTGAGAAAAACATGAATCGCCATGAGGGATTGGATTGGGCCAAAGTGCAGCTGAAGCTGGAAGCAAATGATGGAAAAATGTGGTCAATCCATGAAATGGAAAGAACCGGTGGTGAACCGGATGTTATCGGTTATGATGAAGGGACGGGAGAATACATTTTCTATGACTGTTCAGCAGAAAGTCCCAAAGGCCGCAGAAGTGTTTGTTACGATGGCGAAGCCCTGAACTCAAGGAAACAAAATAAACCGGAAAACAGCGCCCTTGAAATGGCGGCTGATATGGGCATTGAGATACTGACGGAAGAACAATATCGGGAGCTGCAGAAGCTTGGAGAGTTCGATGCGAAAACATCGAGTTGGGTGAAAACACCTCCCGATATCAGAAAGCACGGAGGTGCAATCTTTGGGGATTTTCGTTATGGACAGGTCTTTGTGTATCATAACGGTGCGGAATCTTACTATGCCGCCAGGGGATTCCGCGGCTCGCTTCGAGTGTAGATTTGCATAAAAAGAGGTGCTTTAACCACCGTTCTGACAACAGTTCATCACTGTTGTTTTTTCTTTTTCTCCAAGCTGCTGTTACTGCCTTTTCCTTTTGATCGGTAATAAGATCGCCGTTCTTGTTGATCAGATACCGGGGATTCAATAGGCTGTTGGAGTTGGCAATGGCGATGGCGGAATCTTGGAAGTTGGCGCTGCCCTTGCGCAACGGGACGAATTGGAAGGCACGGCCAAATAGTGAATACAAACAACGCTTAGATAAATTGCTAAAAGAACAGGAAAATAAACATTGGTGTTCAAGAAAGTGGGAATTTCGGTATTACCTATAACTTCACCGTCTAGCCACTCTTTTTTTATATGGAGATACTGTTCATTCGACACATGTGGAGTGTGTAACTCCGGATGGACTTTATCGGAAAAAGGTGAAAAACACAGTATGTAGTGGATTTAATCACTGGCCTTGGTACATTGCCCATGTGTTGTCGTCTTCGGTGATAGGATGGGTAACATGCCTATCTTCCCACTTTAGGAGATTTACGCGGAGACGAGAGATTCTGAAAAGGATTGCTGCAAAAATCACAGATTTATTCGATAATCCGTTTGATCTCGGCTCTACCCACTTTGAGGGTATTTAAATAGCAGCAATCTTGCTCTTCCATTCGTGAAACCAGACAGGAGTAGGCGCCCCAGGTTATACTGAGCTTAGGAAGGAGGGGGGCGAAATGAACGGAACGTGGAAGTCCGTGACGAGAATTCCCGTCCCGAGAAAGCCTGTCGCAGGACAGCCCGCGACGGGGGGGACAAAGGGCGGAAAGACGGCCGAACGAAGGAAAGCTTCGTTCGGGAGCGGCGATCCAGCCTCCTTGGCGCGGGAAAGCGGTCGGGAGGCGGAGCTGCCGGGGGAGCCGGCTGGCGAAGAACAGTGGAAGGCGATCTTGCGGAACGACGCCGCATGGAATGGCCGCTTTTTCTACGCCGTCCGGTCCACCGGGATCTATTGCCGGCCCTCCTGCGGGTCCAGGGTCCCGCGCCGGGAGAACGTGCGGATCTTCCGCACCGCGGAAGAAGCGGAGGGAAGCGGCTTTCGCCCTTGCAAGCGATGCAAGCCCCATCGGGATCGGTTGCCGGACCGGGAATGGGTGGAGGAGATCAAGAGCTTTATCGGCCGGCATTGCCAAGAGCCGCTGACGCTCGGCGCGATTGCGGCGGCTTGCCACGGCAGCCCCTATCATCTTCACCGGACGTTCAAGCGGGTGGAGGGCGTGACGCCGGCGGATTACCTGCGGAGCTGCCGCCTCGCGCGGGCGGCCGGCGAGCTGCGGCAATCCGGGAGGTCCGTTGCGGAGATCGGGGCGCGCGTAGGATATCCGAACCCGGCTACCTTCGCCGCGCACTTCAAGCGGGAGACCGGCTTCAGCCCGAGCGAATATCGGCGCGGCTCTTCGGGAGCCCTGTGCTTGAAGGACAAGCTTCCGGACGACGGGCACGCCGTTATGGAAGACATAACCATAGAGCGGAAGATCGATTCCGCGAAGAATGTGGAGGGACGAGGATGAATCGGGTGCAATCGAAGGAAGGAACGGTCTATTGGACAAGGCTGGCGGAGGCGGGATGGAATCTGCACTTTGCCGCGACGGACAATGGGCTGTTATACGTCGGCTCATTGAACCGGCCTTTGGAAGAGGTGGCCGATTGGGTGAAGCGGCATTTTCCCCGGGCGGAACTCGTGCGGGATGACGAGCGGCTGCATCTTTATGCCGCTCAGCTCGAACGCTATCTGCGGGGCGCGGACGAGCCGTTCTCGCTGGCCCAGGACTTGATCGGAACCCCGTTCCAGCGGGAGGTTTGGCGAGCTCTGGAGGAGATTCCCTACGGGCAGACAGAGTCCTACTCGGACATCGCGGTGCGGATCGGCCGGCGGTCTGCCGTGCGGGCGGTCGGCGCCGCCATCGGCGCAAACCCGCTGCAGATCATCATCCCCTGCCATCGGGTGGTCGGCAAGAACGGAGCCCTCACCGGCTATCGGGGAGGGCTCGAGATGAAGGCGCAGCTGCTGGAGCTGGAGCGGCAAGGCGGGGGCAAGGCCGCAGCCGACGGCAGCGCCGCAGCAAGGGGCAAGGCCGCAACCGCGGCCGACGACAGCACCGCAGCAAGGGGCAAGGCCGCAGCCGCAGCTGACGGCAGTGGCGCAGCAAGGGGCAAGGCCGCAGCTGACGGCAGCGCCGCAGCCGCGGCCGCAATCGCAGCTGCCGCTCCGCCAACGGCAGGCGGGCGAAGCTAATTCCGGTCCGTGATCCGGTCCCCTTCCTCCGCGTTTCCGAGGAGGAAGGGAGCCGCCGGATCGTGGGCGGACCGGTTCCGTTCCGCGACGCCGAAGCTTGCGCTCGCGTAGCAGTACAGGCATTGGTGCGTACAGGTATCGTACGCACCGAGATCGACGGACGGGTAGCAGAGGCAACCCGTCCGCTGGTTGCGGTCCCTCGCGGCAGACAGCTCCCTGCCGAGAAGCCGACCGAGAAGCTGCGCGTCGACGCAGCTTCCCGCGGGCACTCCGCAGCCGGAGTAATCTTCCGGCTCGCAGCAGGCGCTGATCCGCAGGCCGAACTCGGCCGCGGTCTCCGCCAGCCCGGCGGCGAGCTCGCGCCGCTCCGCCGCCCCAGGCTGCACAACACCAAGCGCCTTCGTGTTGCGCTTGGTCTTGGCGTATTCGTCCAGGAAGCTGATGAACACCTTCCCGGTATAAGGATGCAGCCGCCCGGCCAGCTCGCGGAACGCGCGGCGGTGAAATTCCGCGGTATACCGATCGCTCATGAGAATCGGGTCATACCGCCAGACCATGCGCTCCCGGCCGATCAGCCCGGCCAGCCGGATGAAGGAAGCGACGACCTGGAGCGTGTCGGGAACGTTCCGCTCTACTTCGCGGCCGTAAGGCGTCACCGTCACCTGGTAATAGGACGGATAATTCTCGAGAAGAGGAACCGCAGGCAGGAACGGCTGCGGGTTCTTCGTCCAGAACACGAACGCCTCCACGGCGTCCGGCGTGAGCCGAATGCGGCCGACCTGGCGGCGGTTCATCGGATTCCGCACGAGCGCGCAGCCTTCGCGCACGCGATTCAGGAACCATTCGCCGTAGAGAGCGGGGATGTCCGTCCTCCGGCTGACGCTGACGATCATATGAGGTACCTCCCCCGTATTTGAAAAAAAACATCAATACAACATCCTCCACAAATAAAAAGTAGCATACGACTCCCAGCCGGTCCATCCGGCGGCGAGCCGGTACAATTCCTCCTGCGTCGGCTTGCGGTCCATGCCGGCCAGCTGCCGGACGGCATTCTGCAGGCCGACATCCCCTACCGGAAAAGCCGCAGGCATGCGCAGGCAGCGCATCAGCACATAGTTCGCCGTCCACGGCCCGATGCCGCGAATGCCGGTCAGCATCCGCTCCGCCTCGGCGCAGCTTCCCGCCTGCGCGAGCAGCTCCTTCGAGAGGCGGCCTTCGGCGATCAGCCGGGCGGTGCCGATCAGGTATTCGCTCTTCCGGCCGGTCATTTGCAGCTCTTGCAAGGCGGCCGCCGGCAGCTCCGCGACCCGCTCGGCCGGCGGAAACAGCCAGTGGCGCTCTCCGCCGATATCGAGATATTCCCCGCAAGCCTCCACCAGCCTTCTTTTGAGCGTATGGGCGAACGCCAGGTTGATCTGCTGCCCGATGATCCCCCAACTGAGCGCCTCGAACAGATCGGGGATGCCCACGAGCCTGAGCCCGTAGAAGGGGCGGATCGTGCGCTGCAGCAGAGAGTCCCGCTCCGCCATTGCATAAAAAGGCGCCAGATCCCGGGACAAATCGAACCAGTCCCGGACGTAGGCCTCGGCCGCATCCATCTGTTCGGGCAGCACCTCTTCGGTCCCGGCGGCATTCCAGAGCCGGAGAGCGAGGAGGCTTTCGTCCTCCGCACGAAGCTCCAAGAGACCAGCGGCCTGTCCGCCCGATCCGTCCGGCAGCCGCAGAGCCTTGCGCAGACGTCCTTCCCGAATCCGGTACAGGCATTCGTTTGCCGCGCCTGCCAGATAGGCGAGATTCGGCGTGAAGCGAAACGGCTCCGGCACCTTTATTTTCCTTTCATTACCTGTCAAAATGGCCAGCCTCCTTGTCACGTCCTCTCCGTTGTACCACAAAATCCGCCGCTTTGCCTCCTGCGTTCTTGCGCTTTTCTTCCCACGGCGGATGGAATGTGCCGTTTACAGGCCGCACGGGGATTAACAACGGGGAGCGGGGAGGGTATAATTCGGGAAGGCTTGGCAGGGAAAGGAATGGAAAGGAAGGGGATTTGCTTGAGCGAAACCAAGACCAATGCCATGCGCATGCTGGACAAGGCCGGCATCGACTATCAAATCCATTCATACGATCCCGAGGACGGTCAAATTCACGGCATTGCCGTTGCCGGGAAGATCGGCCTGCCGGCGGAACGGGTGTTCAAAACCTTGGTGGCCCATCACGGAAACGCCCTGTTCGTGTTCGTGATTCCCGTCGCCGCCGAGCTCGATCTCAAAAAGGCCGCCAAGGCCGCCGGAGCGAAGAGCATCGAGATGCTTCCGCTGAAGGATCTGCAAAAGCATACCGGCTATATCCGCGGCGGCTGCTCGCCGATCGGGATGAAGAAGCCGTATCCGACCTTCATCGACGCGAGCGCGGAGCTGCAAGGCACCATAGCCGTCAGCGGCGGACGGATCGGTTTGCAGATGGAACTGCCGCCGGCAAGCCTTGCGGAGTTGGCGGCAGCCCGGTTTGCGGACTTGACGCGCGGGGAGGAATAATCTTTGGAGCGGCTTTCCGCTTTCCCGGCTCGACGAGGTAGATAGGCAGGACATTTTCGCCGGCAACTCCCTCGGTGCGGGAGTAAGTGCGCAAGCAACAAGCCCAGAATAAGGAGAGGGAGACGAGACGCATGATTTCATTCCGGTTGGCGGAAAAGGAAGATTTCAAGGCCATTATCGCGCTGCCGCAGAATGCGGAGGAAGCGTATTACATGTTCCCCCGGGGTACATGGCCTTTGCAAGCCGAAGAACTGTACTTGGCGTCGCTGGAGCGGAAGCTGCCCGTGCTCATGGAGCGGGACGGCCGGATCGCGGGATATTGTTCGATGTATAACGTGACGGAGGGGGAAGTGGCCTGGCTTGGCAATGTCATCGTAAGTCCCGACGCCCGGGGCAGCGGCGTCTCGGCGGAGCTCCTCGGGTATATGATGGAGCAGGGAAAGGCGCAGTTCTAACTGCGGGAGCTCCATCTCGCCTGCCACAGCTCGAACCCACGGGCCATGCTGTTCTATCGGCGGCTGGGATTTCTGCCTTATGATCTGGCTCAAACGGCCGACTGGGAAGGCAGGCCGATCGCGCGAATCTTAATGAAGCGGCCGCTGGAGGAATAGAATTGGAAGGAGTGGGAGGCGGAATGCGAGAACAGGAACGCATGGAGCAGGCGACCGGCGACCTCGGCGAGGCGGCCCGCAACCGGCTGTGCCTGCTCGAATCCCCCGAACGGCTGCGCCAGCTACCGCCGTAACGGACATGCGCGGGACGCTTAGAAGCAGAATTTTGCCGGTAGACGGAGAAAATCAGAAGATAAGCGGCGCTGAAGTCCGTTAAATCGCCCGCAGCATGAATTTCCGGCTCTAACGGTCGCTAATGTCCGTCGCTGCAAGATGCTGCCTGCGAGCCTTTCGTTCACATTCCCAATCCAGCAGATTCCCCGCAAGGCCATGTCTCTGTCCCTGGAAACGTTGCTTGCGATGGCGCCGCTTCGCTTTCCGTTTTCCTTGCTGCACTTATTTTCGCAAGCGATTGCCCTCCCGTCAGGGAATAGTTACTTGCACGCAAAGCGTGGATAAAAAACTACCGCACAAAAAAGGACCCGACCGGGCTGCTGATACGCATACCGGGGCGGGTCCTTTTGCTTATAGACATGTGGGTCAGGGAATGTATTGCTGCACGATCTTCACGATCTTCCCATCCTCCAGGGTTATGTGGTAGGGGAAACCGGTCTGATCGAAGGTGGCCTTTTCGTCCAAAGCGCGGATGAATTGCTGAAGGCTGATCTTCTCGTTCCACTTGATGGCGTCGGGATGATAGAGCTGCATCTGCACCTCGGCCTGCGGGCTGACTTCGTAGGCTTCCATGGTTTTGTCGTCATTGACGATGTAGTAGCCATCGGGAGCTCCGCCGATTTCCGCCGCCCCTTCCGGGTCGTGTTCGGCGAACACCTTGTCGGCATCCTTGCCCATGTACCAGGCGATGGGGTCCGCCTTCATGACCAGCTTGCCGTCCTTGCTCTCGAGGGAGGAGATCCATACCGTAATTGTGCGTTCCGCCGCGGCATTCGCCGCAGGACGCTCGCCCACGGCATTGGCCGTCGACATGACCGACAGCAGCAGGAGCACCGCCGCGGTTCCGTATACCATTTGTTTAGCCCGAACATTCACTTTCATCGTGCTTCTCCCCTTCGAGCGCGCATCCGTTTGCGTCCCTGCTTCTTTTTACCTCGCACCGGGCGGCTCTAACCATATTCTATATCTAATAACGATGCAGGGGAGCGAAATGTTTCATCCTTTCCGGCAAAACCGCGCAAAAACTTTCGCCCCGGAAATGGGTTCTTCTTGAAACCGGATTCGTGGTAGAATAGGGACAAGGAGGAATTCAAACCATGTCGCAGAAGGAAAACGAAACCCCGAAGGCCACCGACGAAGGACAGGCGGAAGCCATCGGAGCCTTGTTTACCCATTGCAAGAACACGCTTCAGCAGTGCTTTGAAGGATCGGCTGTGGAGGGACAGGTCGGTGAGCACCCTATCTTCGGACCGCTGTTTCTCTATACGCTTGAGTTTAGCGGACAGACCTATTCCTGCGGCTTCCTGATCGGGGAAGTAGCGCGTACCATGCAGAATAATCCCCGCCCTGACCTCTGGCTGTCCTCCTTCTTTGTGGACATGATTCGCGAAGGCATGAGCCGTCCGCTGCCCGAGCAGCCGAAATCCGAGGAGGAGAGCAAGGCCTATGTGGAGCAGAACGTTCTGCCAGCCTGCGCCCGCGGCATCGGCGAGGAGTTTCCGGATCGCTCCGTGCATCTGGAAGTCTCGATGCATCCCGAGTACGGCCCCATCCTGGAGGCCGGCTTCCCGGAATTCAAGGAAGGGCCCAACACGGCGGCTCTCCCCATCGCCTTACTGTTTACCCTGTACCTGCTGAACCGGGACCCCTCGGAACCGGTTATCGAAGCGCTGAACCGGATTCTCTCGGAACAGACGGCCGCCAAGGCTCATTGATCCGGGCAAGCAAGCTGCCCCCTGCATCGTTTTCCAGGATCGTATCCCGTTCCGCTTGCCGGACAGGGATGCGGTCTTTTCATTTTTTCATTCCAATGCTTGACATCCTCCCTTAATGTAACTATGATAGTTACATTAATCGCTATTCGATTTTTTTTGCTCTTAAGTGTAACTGATTCAGTTTCAAAAAAAGGATGGAAGGGGTTATCGCATTGAATTATCGTTTGCTTTTATTGTCGCTTGGCACTTTTGCCATTGGTACGGAAGGGTTCATGATTGCTGGCATTCTTCCTGCGCTGTCAAAGGAATTTGCTGTTTCCTTGTCTACTGCCGGACTATTGGTGACGGTATTCTCTTTGACTTACGCAATCGGTTCTCCCGTATTGGCTACACTCACAGGACAAGTGGAGAAAAGAAAACTGCTCTCCTTGACGCTCCTTTTATTCGCCATTGCCAATGCCATTTGCGGATTCGCATCCCAATACTGGCTTCTGCTGTTGGGACGAATAATTGCCGCTGTGGCAGCCGCTTTGTTCGTACCTTCGGCCACAACGACCGCGGCGAGCTTGGTTCCTCCGGAAAATCGCGGCAGGGCGCTTGCTGTCGTGATCGGAGGCCAGACCGTTGCGCTGGCAATGGGTGTGCCGCTGGGAACATGGATCGCCTTGACGTTTCATTGGAGGATGACGTTCTGGATTGTCGGAGTTATTTCATTGCTCGCCGCCATTCTCATCCGTTTGCTGTTTCCCGTCATTTCATCATCTGTTCAAATCACGTTAGGGGAAAGATTCTCCTATGTAAAGCGACCCGCTATTTTATCTGCATTGTTGACGACCGTATTTTGGGGAGTAGGGGCGTTCACGGTGTACACCTATCTATCAGAAGTGTTTAACCGATTAGGGGCCACGGAAAGGATGATAAGTCTCGTTCTGTTCACCTGGGGAGTGGCGAGCTTAATTGGCAGCAGTATTGGCGGCATTGCCGCTGACAGGTTCGGTTCCGCCCGTACGATATTCATTACCCTTTCCGTGCTTCTTCTTGCTTTAACGTCGTTGTCGGTATTGACTTCCATACCGCAATCGAAGTCGGCTCTCGGAATTGGTTTCGCAGCTATGGCCATATGGGGCATAAGCGCATGGGCCTTTAATCCGGCTCAACAACACCGAGTCATTGGATTGTCAGGGAAAGCGTCGGGAATTGTCGTTTCTTTGAATGCTTCGGCTATCTATTTGGGCAGCGCTTTGGGATCTGCCGTTGGAGGACTGGTTATCGCATACAGCAGCGTTTCGAATCTGGGATATATAGGTGGAGCTTGTGAACTGTTGGCTATCCTGTTCACTTGGTTAAGCCGGAGGAATTCACGTATCGACTAGGCAAAATTGACAGCCCCCCTTAAGTGTAACTATAATAGTTATTATACAAAGGGGTGATCAAGTATGTCTGTCGTAAGCCGATATACGGTTGCGCTCCATATCCTGACTTGGATGGCTCTGGTTTCAAAAGATAAAACGGACTCCGTTACTTCCAATCAAATCGCGGCTAGTGTAAACACCAATCCGGTTTTTATAAGGCGCATATTGGCTTTTCTTGGAAAAGAAAAATTGGTTACTGTCCAATTTGGGGCTGGCGCCGGTTGGAGTTTGGCTAAGTCGCCGGACTCAATTACACTCTTGGATGTGTATCAAGCCGTGGAGCAGAAGCCGCTTTTCGAGTTGCATCACAGCACGCCCAATCAATCCTGTCCGGTTGGTCGCGGCATTCAATCCGCCTTGCATGAGTTCTACGGAAATGCGGAGGATGCAATGAAAAAGGAGTTGTCCCAATCCACGATCTCCGACCTTTTGGTTAAAACGATGGCGGACCCCCAAAACCGATTGATCCGCCGCGAAACCTCCCAGTCGCGAGTTGACGATACCAGAGAGGTCCCTTAAGAAGAATAGCCTCTCGGCATTCGTCGAGGCTTGCTGTGCAATCCTTCTTGAGCAGTGTCTTGCGTCTCTACCTCCCGCCATTCGGTGGGATTTTTTATTTTTGTTTCCTCGGTCAAGGCATGTATTTGCGGAGGAGCGCGCGCGTGCCGGCGTTGAACGCCGCCGAATCCGCTCCGGCAGCCGGAGCGTCGTTCAGGCCGTATTTCATTTTGAGCCGGGCGATCCGGTCGACGCTTTCATTCAGCCGGGCGGCGGAGATCCGGCCGTCCTTGACCGCCTGGGCGAGCGCATCCAGCACGAGCCGTTCCTTGGCATCGTCGTGGCAGACCAGAACGACGTCGCCGCCGGCGAGGATGGCCCGCACCGCCGATTCCCCGAGGTCATAATGCTCCACGACGGCGCCCATGGTCATATCGTCCGTGAACACGACTCCCTGGAAGTCGAGGTCTTTGCGCAGCAATCCGCCGACGATCGCTTGGGAGAAGGAAGCCGGATATTTGCTGTCAAATTTGGGCATAAGGATGTGAGCCACCATCACCGCGTCCGCCCCTGCGCGGATGGCGGTCTTGAACGGGACCAGCTCGACCTTGTTGAGGCGGTCCCTGCCGTAATTCACGACCGGCAGGCCGATATGGGAATCGACCGAGGTATCGCCATGACCCGGAAAATGCTTGACGACCGGGATGACATTCCGCTCGGAGAACCCCCGCATGGTTGCCGTGCCAAGCGAGCCGACCAGGGTGGGGGAATTCCCGAACGACCGGTCGCCGATGACCGGATTGTTCGGATTGCTGTTGACGTCCAGAACGGGGGCGAAATTGAGATTGTAGCCGAAGCCGTGTAGGACTTCGCCGATCCGGTTGCCGATCTGGCGAGAGAAGGCCGCGCTGTCCGCCTTGCCGATGGCGAGGTTGGTGGGCAGCTTGACAAATTCGGCGGGCAGCCGGTTCACCCGTCCGCCCTCTTGATCCAGGCTGAGCCACAGGGGAAGCGGGTTTCCCCGGTTGGTTCGCTTCAACTCGTTGGCGAGCGCCAGCATCTGAGCCGAGTTTTGCAGGTTCGGCTTGAAGAAGATGATTCCCCCGATATGGCGCTCTTCGATCATGCTGCGGGTGGCCGCATCCACCGAGGTCCCTTCCATGCCGACGACGACGAGCTGGCCGATCTTCTCGGCTGTCGACATCCGGCTCACCTTCGCCGCTGCGCTGTCGTCCGCCACTGAGGGCGAGGGCGAGAGTGTGGCAGGCGGAGACGGCGGATTGGAGGCGGCAGCCGACGGAAAAGCGGAGGGAGATGACGGCTCGGCGGTTGCCGCCTGGTTTGGGCTCGTACTGCTGCTCGCGGCGGTCGGGGAGGCCGGGGCGGGCGAAATTGAGGTCCCGGCCTGCGGAGTCCGCGACGAGCAGCCGGTTGCCGCCAAAGCCGTCAGCAGCAAGGCCAGGCTCGCGGCGAGCAGCCGGCCTGTCGGCCGCTTGGGAGCTTGAATCCGTTTCATCAAGATTCCCTTCTTTCGATTATGGGATGAAAATGTCGAATGAGAGTGCTATTCTGGATGAGAAATCAATAATCGATAACGGAAGGAGCCGAATCAAATGGAAATGGGCCTAAAGGGTAAGGTAGCCGTCATCACGGGCTCCAGCAGGGGAATCGGCCGCGCCGCCGCCCGCCTGCTGGCGGAAGAAGGAGCGCGCGTCGTCCTGTGCGCCCGCCGGGAAGAAGAATTGACCGCCGCCGCGGAGCTGATCCGCCGGGAAACCGGAGCCGATGTTCTGGCCGTGCTGGCGGACGTCACCCGTCCGGAGGACTGCCGGAACGTGATCTCCCGTGCCGTGGAGGCTTTCGGCCGCCTCGATATCCTCGTCAACAACGCCGGAACGTCGGCCGCCGCACCCTTTGAAACCGTGAGCGCCGAGAAGTGGCAGGCCGATCTCGACCTCAAGCTGTTCGCCGCCATCCATTGCTCGCAGGCGGCGATCCCGCATATGCGGCAGGCAGGGGGCGGCGCCATCGTCAACATCACCACATCGGGGGCGAAGACGCCGCCGGCGTCCTCGCTTCCCACTACGGTCAGCCGCGCGGCCGGGCTCGCGCTGACCAAAGCCATGAGCCAGGATCTGGCCAAGGACAACATCCGGGTAAACACCGTGTGCATCGGCCAGATCCGCAGCGAGCAGATCGAGCGGAGATGGAAGCAGGCCGCGCCGGAGCTGAGCTGGGAGGAATTTTCCGCCCTGCCGCAGCACCAGATTCCGCTCGGCCGGATCGGAGAGACGGAGGAGGCTGCGCGCGTCATCGTCTTCCTCGCGTCGGAGGCGGCTTCGTATGTCACCGGAACAGCCGTGAATGTCGACGGAGGCAAAGGTCCCGCTCTCTGACAGCATTCCCCGCCGCCGGAAGCCCTATCAACTGCGCGTCAATGGAAACGTTCGCCTTGGGGCAAGCTAATCGTAATTCAGCGGCCGGAAGCCGCAAGACAGGAGTGACGATCATGAAGCTTGAGGTTACCCCATCGGCCGCCTCCCTGTTCAAGAGTGAATGGGGCTATCAGGACGGCGATCACGTTCGCATATTCGTCCGCTACAACGGGGAGGGCAGCGACAACTTCGCCTTCGGCATCATCCGCGATGAGCCGAGCTACCCGGCGGTTGCAGTGGACAAGGGCGATCTGCACTTTTTCATGGAGCAAAACGACGTTTGGTATCTCGACGGCAGGGATCTCACAATCGATTGCGACGAGGATAGCATCGTCTTCAACAAGCAATAGACGGGCCGTAGGCGGTAAAGGTTACAGGTGATAGGAGCCGGCCGGCGCGTCGAGCACCCATTCGAGCATGAGGATCATGTCGTCCAGTCTTTCCAGCTGGGGGGTAAAGAGCGCCGGATCGGCCGCTTCGCTCATTCGTTTCTCCAGAGCCTGCTTCTGCTGTTGCAGCTCGATGAGCTTGCGCTTGATTTGATTTTCGGTGCGCATGGGGAACTCCTCCGATAAAATCAGCCTTCTTCGCCGCGTTCTGCTGGAACCGGGTGAGGAAGGCTGTTTTGCATTTACGCGATGGGATCTATCTGAACGGACGCCTGCTTGCCGCTGACCTGAATGCCGGTCTGCGGGCGCCCCAGCGGCTTCAGCTCGCGGACCAGCTCTTCGCACAGTTTGCGGGCCGCCTGCCCCTCTTTGCCGCTGATCTTCACGCACAGTAGCACGCTGTCGCCCGCCCGGAGAATCCGTTCGGCCTGCAGCCGCTTCGTCTCCAGGTCGTGATCCTCGATCTGCGGGGTCAGGCGCAGCTCTTTTACCTTCGGCTTATGGACTCTCTCCGCCGCCAGCAGCTGCTCCTTGGCCTGGCTTTTGCCGATGAGGCGGCAGGGGGGCGGGCTGGCCATCAGCGAGGTGCAGACGAGATCGACCTTGTGCTTCCGGGCGAGCTCCAGCGCTTCCTTCGTCGGGACGATTCCGAGATCCTCGCCGTCCAGTCCGTAGAGCCGAACCTCGTCCGCCTTGATTTTATCGCCTGTGATCATTGGATAACCTCCGCAGTTCCGATATAATTACACCATATTACCAACTTGCCGGAAGATTGGCAACGTACGCCGGCTCGGAAGAGCTCGGAAGAGAGCTGCATCGGAAGGCAAGCCGAGATGGGAGAATGCGCGATGGACCGCAAGGAGATGGAAGCGGAGCTGATCCGCCGCTACCGGCAGGATGAAGAAATGATGATTCTCGTGTTCGCTCAATGGTGCGTCAACCAAGGCTTGGACCCGATGGAATTGTACGAAAGGGCTTATCCGCATCAGTTGGCCAACCCCGCGCTTGCCCATGCGCTCGAACTCGCCGTGCCGAAGGAGGAGGCCGGAGAAATTGCCGATGACACGCTCCTGTCCGTGCTGTCCCTCTATGACAACGCCGATCTGGCATTCGTGGTGAGCGAGGAGATCGCCCGGAGGAAACGGCGATGATTCGCGTTGGACTGACGGGCTGGGGCGATCACGACAGCCTGCATACCGGCAAAATCCCGGCGAAGGACAAGCTGCGGGAGTACGCCGCCTATTTTCCGCTGGTCGAGGTGGACAGCTCCTTCTACGCCGTGCAGCCCGTGAAGAATTACGTCAAATGGGCGGCGGAGACGCCGGACGGCTTTCAATTCGTGGTCAAGGCGTACCAGGGGATGACCGGACATCTCCGCGGCAAGCCGTATTATGCGACGGATGAGGAGATGTATGCGGCCTTTCTGGAGTCGCTTGCGCCCGTGGTGGAAGCCGGCCGGCTGACTTGCGTGCTCTTTCAGTACCCGCCTTGGTTCGACTGCACCCGGGAAAATGTAACCCGGCTGCGCGGCGCCCGCGAGCGGATGGGCGGTCTGCCCTGCGCCTTGGAGTTCCGCCATGAGAGCTGGTTTCAGGCGGACATGCTGGCGAAGACCCTCGATTTCATGCGGAGAGAGAACTGGATTCACACGGTATGCGACGAACCGCAAGTCTCGCCCGGCTCTGTCCCGATCGTCGCGGAGGCGACGAGCGCAGAGCTGACCCTGGTGCGGCTGCACGGGCGCAACGCGGCGGGTTGGACGCAGAGCTCGGACGCCAACTGGCGCGAGGTGCGCTACCTGTACCGGTACAGCCTGAAGGAGCTCGCCGAGTGGCGGGATCGGCTGGCGAAACTGCAGGCGATGAGCCGGAGCGTCTGCGTGCTCTTCAACAACAACTCCGGCGGCGACGCGGCCGGCAACGCTCTGGAATTGATGAGCCTGCTGCCGGCGGACGGGACGGAGACCGGGATGGCTCCGCGGCAGCTGGATTTGTTCCGGGACGACTAGCAAGCTTAGAAAAATGAAGGCGCGGGGAGAGGCAAAATGACATCACCCGCGCCGTAATCAGGAGGTGCCGCGCAGCGCTCGGTTCTCTACGCTGTGGATCAGGCAGCAGGCGGCCCGTCTGCCTGGAGTGGGCAAGAGCGGAAGCGCCGGCTTCTTTTTTCAAAATCTCCGAAAATAGATATGTTGCCGGATGCCCCAGTTTGGAAAGGGGCGGGAAATTGCGGTAATTTCGCCCGCTATTTTCTGCCGAAGCCAACAAGGCTGGAAATAAAGGTAGTTTTTCCCGCTATTTCTCGAAAATCGCCCTCATGGGGGAGAATCGGCGGTAATAGCGGTAATTTTTCCTGCTATTTCGAAGAAAGTAAAGAACTAACCGGAAATAGCGGTAATTTCTCCCCTTATTTTCTTGAGAGCACCACAGTGAAACCATCTAGCTCGCCTGTCTGCCGGCGGGTTGCCTTCTTCGCCAGGCGCCGGATCTCCGTCTTGCCAGCTGCCCGACCCCCGTCTTGCCAGCTGCCCGACCCCCGTCTTGCCAGCTGCCCGTCCCGCGCAGGATTTGTTCTCGCTCCCTCTTGAAAAGCGAGCGATCAATGATAGGATGAGAGAGATGAATTTGCGACCTTTTGATCAATCGCGAGCATGACTCAGAAAGGAAGATTCCTGTGACCTCCCATTATCACATCCTCGGAGCCAAGCAGTTCAGCCGGACGGAGCTGGAGGAGCTGTTCGATTCCGCCGCCCGCATGGAGAACCGCGAGCTCTGGAACACCGATCCCCGCTTTCAGGGCAAGATCATGACCACGCTCTTTTTTGAAGC
>Ga0255334_1000892_pt1 | contig 17442 bp, 19 predicted proteins | sample EtOH5_35cm_T3_12_FD_202080 | JGI IMG/M metagenome (GOLD analysis project Ga0255334, IMG submission 202080) | Sandy soil microbial communities from University of British Columbia, Vancouver, Canada - EtOH5_35cm_T3_129 | ecosystem: Engineered > Artificial ecosystem > Sand microcosm > Unclassified ...
CGCTGTGAACAACGAGAAACCCAAGCCGTACGTGTGGACCGCGACCGCCGAGTCCATCCTGGCCAAAGTCCAACGCGCCCGGACCACACTCAACAACGGGTCAATCAAAACTGAGACAGACCACTAGGTGCGTGGGTCAGAAACCGTCGAGCACTGTGACCTCCTACAAGATGTCCCGGATCGCGGGGGCGGAGTGCCGCAACATGCTGTCGATTGCTACAACTCCAACACCGGAATGTGGCTCTCTGAACCCACGCACCTAGGAGATCGCCGCGGCTGCGTGCTCGACGGCCGTGTAGGCGAACACCATGGCGGGCCCGATCGTCCCACCAGGCCCTGGGTAGCTCTTGCCCATCGGGCTGGCTGAGACGTTGCCGGCCGCGTACAGCCCCTCGATCACCGTGCCGTCCTCCCGCAGCACCCGGGCATGCTCGTCGGCGCGCAGGCCGCCGCAGGTCCCGATGTCGCCGGGCACGATCTTCACGGCGTAGAACGGCGCCCGGTCAACGGTGCCCAGGCAGGGGTTCGGGAAGACGGTGGGGTCGCCGTAGTAGCGGTCGTAGGCGCTGGCACCTCTGCCGAAGTCGTCGTCGTGACCGTGGGCGGCCATGGTGTTGAAGCGCTCCTGCGTCATCTGCAGCTCCTCGGGGGGCACACCGATGGCGCGGGCGAGATCCCGCAGACGCTTCTCCTTCACCACGATCCCGGCCTTGTACCACGCATCGGGGAACGCCTGGCGCGGCAGCAGAGTGGTGAACGGGTACCGGTTGCGGAAACGCTGGTCGAAGACCAGCCAGCACGGGATGTGCGGATCCTCGGCGGAGTGCTTGGCGAAGATGACCTGCCCGGCCTCCATGTACGGCACGGCCTCGTTGAAGAACCGCTTGCCGCTGCCGTTGACGATGAACGAGCCGGGCAGGGTGCGCTCGGCCAGCAGCAGGGGCGGCGGTGCGTCCGGGATCAGGGTGGTCGGGAACCACCACGCCTGGTCCATCAGGTCCAGGCCCGCGCCGGCCTCGAGCCCGGCCAGGATCGCGTCGCCGGTGTTGTACTCGTTGCCGGCGCTCCACGCGTCGTCTTGGACCCCAGGCTGGTACTGGTGGCGCATCTGCATGTTGTGTTCGAACCCGCCGGCGGTGAGGATGACGGCGCGGCGGGCGCTGAGCACCTGCTCGCCCTCCGGACCCCGCACCCGCACCCCTGTAACCCGGTGACCGTCGGACTCCAACCCGGTCAGCGCGGTCTCCAACCGCAGCGGCACCCCGGCATCTCTCAGCCCGACGCGCAGGCCCGCGGCCAGAGCCTGGCCCAGGCCGACGTACTCACGGCCCCGGACCCGGCCGGTCATGGCCTGGGTCACGGCCCGCGCGCCGGTGGCCAGCCCGCGCACGCTGTGCGTAGCGACGTTCATCCAGTGCAGATCCGCCCCACCGACCACCATCGGGAACGGCAGTTCCACCGGTGAGGGGTGGAGGTGATCCCGCTCGGGCCCGAGCAGCTTGGCGTCGAAGGGGGCCGAGTCGATCGCGCGCCCCCGGGCCGAGCCGCCGGGCGCCTCCGGGTAGTAGTCGCTGTAGCCATCGGTGTAGACGAGCTTGAGCGGAGTCCTCCTCCGGAGCACCTCCACCATCTTCGGCGAGTTGTAGACGAAGGCATCCCGCCTGGCCTTGGACACGTCATCGCCGACCGTGGCCGCCAGGTAGGCGCTGACTCTCTCGAACGTGTCGGGAAGTCCGCTGTCCCGCAGCACCGAGTTGTTGGGCGCCCAGACGATGCCCCCGGACATGGACGTCGAGCCGCCGAAGTACGGCGCCTTCTCGATCACGACCGCGGACAGCCCGTGCTCAGCGGCGTCGATGCCGGCGAGCATGCCCGCTCCGCCGGAGCCCACGATGACCACATCGAAGGCCTCGGCTTCCAGTGGCGCCATGACGTCCCCCTCATCCACCCATCGCGAATCAGCCAGGCAAGCACGGGCCGACGGCGCCTGTCAATGGCCCCGGACTTCCCGATGGGTCATGGCCCATCGCACACCAGATACGGGAGCTTCTCGTCTCGCCTCCGTGTACCGGTACTTGTGGAACTCAAGGTTGCGGCGGGCGGGTTTCGACGATCGTCGCGTGCCGGTCGGCGATGTCGCACTCGACCCGCACCCGGTCGCTGACCTCGGTGTCCTTCAACGCCGCGAGCAAGTCGAGCAGGGCAGACTGGTCCATAGTGCCTCGAAGGCGTCGACGAATCGCGGCCGACCGGATCTCACCGAGCGTGGGCGCGCCAGTTGGGTAGGTAAGGTCGCGCAGCAGTGGTGAGGATGGGGCCAGCGGCCGGGCTCATGAGGACTCCTCGGTGGTCAGGACGGCGAACAGGGCGTCGACGGCGGCCGCCATGTCGGCGTCGGGCTCGAGCATCCACTGCAGCTGCATCCCGTCGGAGACGGCCTGGTAGACCCGCGCGAACATGGCGGGGTCGACGTCGGAGCGCACCCGTCCCGCGGCCTGCGCGTCGGCGAGCGCATGCACGAACGCCTCGCGCAGGCGTTCGCCGCGCTCCAGGAAGAACCCATGGGCCGGATGCGCGGGGTCGGCCGCGTCCACGGCCACCCGCGAGAACAGCTGCACGAGGCCGGGTACCTCGCTGTTGTGCCGGATGACCGCGAGGAACCCGTCGCGCAGCTCGTCGAACGTCGGACCCGTCGTGCTGAAGAGCACCGTGCCCGCGTCGGAGTCACCCGTGTCGCCGGAGCTCGCCGCGCCCGCGCCGGACGGCGCCGCGGGCTCGCCGGGCCCGTCGAACAGGGCCAGGTCGACCTCGTCGCGCTTGCGGAGGATGGCGGTGAACAGCTCCTCCTTGGAGTCGAAGTAGTGCAGCAGCCCGCCCTGGCTGAGACCGACCGCCGCGGCCAGCTCCTTGACGGATGCGCCGGCGTAGCCCTCCCGTGCGATGACATCGAGGGCGCGGGAGAGGATCTCCTCGCGTTTGGCGATCCCCTTCGGGTAGGAGCCTCGGCGGCGGTCCTCGGAGGCGGGCATGCCCTCACGATAAACCGAGCGACGCTTGATATCTCAAAACCAAATGCCGTATGGTTTCTGCACTGCTCGGAGCAGAGCGAGCCCTCACCCGAAGGACGCCACATGACAACGTCGTCAGAACCCGTGGTCACCGCCGTACAGGTAACCGAGAACGCCTTCGTCGCCACCGCCGCCGGGAAGGACGATCCGCCGCCGCCGGTCAAGGGTCTGGGCCGACTGATGGTCTGGATCGTCCCGGCCAACCTCGGGATCTTCCTCATCTGGGGTGCGGTCCCTGGCATCCTGCTGCCGCAGCAGATCACCGAGACGTTCGGCGAGCAGAACAAGGTCGCCTATCTGGCCATCGCATCGACCATCGGCGCCTTCGCGGCGATGGTGGCGCAGCCGATCGCCGGCCAGATCTCGGACCGGACCCGCTCACGATACGGACGCCGGGCACCGTGGATCGTCATCGGTGCCCTGGCCGGCGCACTGTCGCTGATCGGGCTCGCCTTCGCCAGCTCGCTCGTGGGCATCGTCATCGCCTGGACGCTCGTGCAGATCTGCTACAACGTCGCGCAGGGCCCCCTGTCGGCGGTGATGCCCGACCGCGTCCCGATCAAGCGTCGCGGCACCTTCGCCGCACTCTCCGGCATCGGCCTCATGGTGGGCGCGCTCGGCGGACAGGTTGTCGGCTCCCTCTTCTTCCACAGCATCGCCCTCGGATACGTGCTGTTCGCCGTGTTCGCCATCGTCGTCCTGACGCTGTTCGTCGTGCTCAACCCCGACTACCCGAGCACACGGATCACGCCGGAGCCGTTCAACGTCGTCGAGTTCCTCAAGACCTTCTGGGTGAACCCGATCGCCTTCCCCGACTTCTTCTGGGCCTTCACCGGCCGACTGCTGCTGTACACCGGCTATTTCACCGTGATCGGGTATCAGCTGTTCCTTCTCACCGACTACCTCCACGTCGAGAACCCGGAGACCGTCATCCCGGTCCTCGGCCTGCTGAGCCTGGTCGGCATCATCGTGTCCACGATCGTCTCGGGTCCGCTCTCCGACAAGGTCGGTCGCCGTAAGCCGTTCGTCTTCGGGTCCGCCGCGCTCGTGAGCCTCGCCTTCCTGCTGCCATGGCTGCGGCAGGATCTGACCGCGTGGATGATCATGACGATCGTGGCAGGATTCGGCTTCGGCATGTTCCAAGCCGTCGACCAGGCTCTGATGAGCGAGGTGCTGCCGTCCGCGAAGTCGTTCGCGAAGGACCTCGGCGTGGTCAACATCGCCGCGACGTTGCCGCAGACCCTCGCCCCCGGCGTGGCCGGGGCGATCGTGCTCGCATTCGGCTACCAGGGGCTGTTCCCGGTGGCGATCGTGCTGGGCCTCCTGGGCGCGTTCGCCGTCTGGCCGATCAAGGCGACGCGCTGATTCCCGCCGGGATGCTCACGACGAGGGACGACGAGCCCGCGGCATCCGCCTCCCGCCCGCCTGCTCGCCGGGGCGGTGGTCCTGCTGAGCACGCACGCACCGACCGAAACGAAAGGGAACCCATGACGGACCCGACCGACGTCTCCCGCCTGACCCTGGAGCAGAAGGCGTCGCTCACCAGCGGTGCGGACTTCTGGACCACGAGGGCGGTCCCGGATGCCGGCATCCCCTCGATCATGCTCACCGACGGCCCGCACGGGCTGCGCAAGCAGGCGGGCGCGAGCGACCACCTCGGCATCGCCGACAGCGTGCCGGCCACCTGCTTCCCGCCCGCCGTCGGGCTCGGCTCCTCGTTCGACCCGGAGCTCGCCGAGCGGGTGGGCGAAGCCCTCGGCATCGAGTCGGCCATCGAGGACGTCGCCGTCATCCTCGGACCCGGCATCAACATCAAGCGGTCGCCGCTGTGCGGGCGCAACTTCGAGTACTACTCCGAGGACCCGATCGTCTCCGGCGTCATGGGCGCGGGCCTGGTCCGCGGCATCCAGTCGACCGGTGTCGGCGCGTCGCTGAAGCACTTCGCGGCCAACAACCAGGAGCTCGACCGGATGCGGGTCAGCTCCGACGTCGACCCGCGGCCGCTGCGGGAGATCTACCTGCGCGGGTTCCAGCGGGTGGTCGAGGGCGCCCAGCCGTGGACGGTGATGTGCTCCTACAACCGCATCAACGGCGTGTACGCGTCTCAGGACCCCTGGCTGCTCACGAAGGTGCTGCGCGAGGAGTGGGGCTTCGAAGGCCTCGTCGTGAGCGACTGGGGGGCCGTGGACGACCGGGTGGCGGCCCTCGCCGCCGGCCTCGACCTCGAGATGCCCTCGAGCGGCGGGCGCACCGCCGCGCAGCTGGTCGCCGCGGTGCAGGACGGCACGCTCGAGGAGTGGGCGCTGGACGTCGCGGCCGGCCGGGTCGCGGGGCTCGTGCGCAAGGCGCAGGCGCGCCCGGCGATCGCCGGACCCCTGGACGTCGAGGCGCACCACGCCCTCGCCCGCGAGGCGGCCGGCCGGTCGATCGTCCTGCTGCGCAACGAGGGCGCGCTGCTGCCGCTGCGACCCGATCAGAAGGTCGCGGTCATCGGGGCGTTCGCGACGACCCCGCGCTACCAGGGCGCCGGGTCGTCGCTGGTCAACCCGACCCGGCTCGACAACGCGCTGGACGCCATCCGCGAGGTCGCCACCGGTGACGTCGTCTACGCTCCCGGGTTCTCGCTGGGCCAGGACGGGGATGCCGCGGCTCTGACCGCGGAGGCGGTGGCCGCGGCATCCGGTGCCGACGTCGCCGTGGTCTTCGTCGGGCTGCCGGCCGCCGCCGAGTCCGAAGGGTACGACCGCGAGCACATCGACCTGCCGGCGGCGCAGCTCGAGCTGCTGGACGCAGTGCTCGAGGCCAACCCGCACACCGTGGTCGTGCTGTCCAACGGCGGCGTCGTGGCGCTGCCCTTCCGCGACCGGGTTCCGGCGATCGTCGAGGGATGGCTGCTCGGCCAGGCGGGCGGGGTGGCGACCGCCGACGTGCTCTACGGTGCGGTCAACCCGTCCGGCAGGCTCACCGAGACGATCCCGCTGCGGCTTGAGGACACCCCGTCGTACGGCAACTTCCCCGGCGAGCTCGGGCACGTCCGGTACGGCGAGGGCGTCCTCGTCGGCTACCGCTGGTACGACGCGCGGGGCCTCGAGGTCGCCTATCCGTTCGGCCACGGCCTCTCCTACACGAGGTTCGGGTACGGGGATGCCGCGGCATCCGTCGACGCGTCCGGCGACGTGGTGGTGACGGTGTCGGTGACCAACACCGGGGAGGTCGCCGGTCGCGAGGTCGTCCAGGTCTACACGTCGCTCGCGGGATCGGTCGTCGAACGCGCCCCACGCGAGCTGAAGGCGTTCACGTCCGTGGAGCTCGACCCGGGGCAGACGCGCGAGGTCTCGCTCACGGTGCGGCGCGCCGACCTCGCGTACTGGGACGTCCGCGTGGAGCGCTGGGTCGCCGAGGGCGGTGAGTACACCGTCGAGGTCGGCGCATCCAGCCGTGACATCCGCTCGACGACCACCGTCGCGGTGGACGGCGATGCGGTCACGCTGCCGCTGACCATGGAGTCGTCGATCGGCGACCTCATGGCCGACCCGGTCGCCGGTCCCGTCGTGCAGCAGGCCATCGCCGGGCTCGTGAGCGGCATGGGCGGTGACGCCGCCGGCGCGAGCATGACGGCCGCCGACGAGGGCATGCAGCAGATGATGGCCTCGTTCCCGGTCGGCCGGCTCGTCGGATTCCCCGGCATCCCGGTCACGCGCGAGCAGGTCGAGGGCCTTGTCGCGATGGCGAACGCGCAGCGGTAGCGCGACCGGGGCTCGACGCGAGCATCCCCGGATCTTCGACTCGAGACGCTTGGCCGGCTGCGGCTCGTCGTGAGCGCACGAGCACTGGGCCCCCAGCGCGAGCAACCGTTGGAGCAGCTCTTGTCGATCGTCGGCGGAGGATTGCCCGGCCTCGGACGGCGTCGTAGGTCAACGCGCCTCAGCCGGATGTCACTGTGTGCGCACATTGTTCGCCACAGTGACACAACACGACGAGAGAACCTTCTCCGGTCGCGCCGGCACCGCGGCCCGCGGGCGCGAGCTCACGGACCCGGTCCGCAAGCCACTCGCCGATGGCCCGAACGCCGAACCCCGCGGCCTCGAGCTCGTCGCCGTCCGCCACCGGGTGCAGCAGCTCGGACGGCACGCCGGCGTCCGCGAGCGGCGTCAGCGCCTCCGGCGGGCCCCACACGGGCAGCCCGAGGCGGCGTCGCGCGGCGTCGAGGTGGTCGGCGTGGACGTGCGTGACGAGGATCGCCTGGACGCCGTCGAGCGCGTGGTCCAGGTCGCTGTACGCCCCCGGGTCGATGACGAAGGCACCCCGGGGACCGTCGAAGCGGACGCAGGTGACCCCAGCGGGACGGAGCTGCCGTCATGGCCGCGATCCTGCTGCGGCGGGGCTCGCCTCGGGCCATGGTCCCGGCCGAGGCGCCCGCGGGGATGGTCGGATGGGTGAGGAACCACCGCGCGAGGCGAGGAGAGACACCATGATCGTGCTGTGGGACCTGGACGGGACCCTGCTGATCGACAACAGCCCCGAAGGCGGGCTCGGCGTGTTCACGCAGGCGCTGCGTGACGTCAGCGGCCGCGACGCCCCGCCGATCCTCGACCGGCACGGGAAGGTCGACTGGCAGATCCTCGACGAGATCCGGCAGGCGAGCCTGCTGCCGGTCAGCTTCGCCGGCCCGCTGACGCGGCGGTTCAAGGAGCTGTCCGAGGAGTGGTACTCCAAGCCCGCCAACGCGTGCACGCCCGTGCCGGGCGTCGCCGAGGCGCTCGAGGCGGTGCACGACGAGGGTTGGGTCAACGCGCTCATCACGGGCAACTCGAAGATCCGCACCCGCGTCAAGCTCCAGAGCGCCGGCTTCGACCTCGGCGCGTTCGACTGGGGACACTCGTTCTTCGGCGAGATCTACCCGGACCGCGCAGCGCTGGCGCGGGCCGCTGCCCGCGCCGTGCACAACGGCGTGCTCGTCGGCGACACCGGCGGCGACGGGGTCGCGGCCAACGCGGGCGGGTTCGGGTTCGTCGCGGTGACGACGGGCGGAAACGACGCCCCGACGTTCGCCAAGTACACGCCGGCGCTCGTCGTCGAGGACTGGACCACGCAGCTGCCCGAGTTCGTCGCGACGGTGGCCGCGCAGGTCCGCTGACGCCTCAGAGCACCTTGGCGAGGAAGTCGCGGGTGCGCGGCTCGCGCGGGCTGCCGAGCACCTCGTCGGGCGTGCCCTGTTCGACGACCACGCCGTCGGCCATGAACACCACCTGGTCGGCGACCTCGCGGGCGAAGCCGATCTCGTGGGTGACGACGATCATCGTCATCCCCGACCCGGCCAGGTCGCGCATGACGCTCAGCACCTCGCCGACCAGCTCGGGGTCGAGGGCGGACGTCGGCTCGTCGAACAGCATCAGCTCGGGGTCCATCGCCAGCGCCCGCGCGATGGCGACGCGCTGCTGCTGGCCGCCGGACAGCTGGGCAGGGTAGTGGTCCACGTGGTCGGCGAGGCCGACCCGGTCAAGCAGGGTGGACGCGCGGTGGTGCGCCTCGTCCTGGGTGCGCCCGAGCACCCGCACCTGCGCCTCGGTGATGTTGTCCAGGGCCGTCATGTGCGGGAACAGGTTGAACCGCTGGAACACCATGCCGACGTTGGCCCGTTGGAGCGCGATCTGCCTGGGGTGCAGCCGGAACAGCGTGGGCTGGCCGCGGCGCACGCCCTCGCGGTAGCCCATCAGCTCGCCGTCGACGTAGATGCGGCCCGCGCCGATCTCCTCGAGCTGGTTGATGCACCGCAACGCGGTGGACTTGCCGGACCCGGAGGGGCCGAGCACGGTGGCGACGCTGCCTTTGGGCACGCTCAGGTCGATGCCGCGCAGCACGTGGTGGTGCCCGAACCACTTGTGGACGTCCCGCAGCTCCACCATGGCGACGTCGGCGCTCGTCGTGCTCATCCCCAGCCTCCGCCGGCCGTCGGGTGCCCCATGTCGTCGACGGCGCCGATGTCAGGCGTGGTGTGGGCGGCGTTGATCGCCTCCTGCCGGCCCGCCTTGGCGCGGACCGGGCCGTGGGGCTCGAAGCCGCGGCCGTAGTACCGCTCGAGGTGGTGCTGTCCCACCATGAGCACGCTCGTGATTGCCAGGTACCAGATGCAGGCGACGATGAGCAGCGGCACCGGCTGGAACAGGCGGTTGGCGATCGCGTTGGTGGCGAAGTTGAGGTCGAGCGTGAACGGCACCGCGATCACCAGCGAGGTGGTCTTGAGCATGGAGATCGTCTCGTTGCCGGTGGGCGGCACGATCACCCGCATCGCCTGCGGCAGCACGATCCGGCGCAGGATCAGGCCTTCCTTCATCCCGAGGGCGCGCGCCGCCTCGTGCTGGCCGTGGTCGACGCTCTCGAGCCCGGCACGGACGATCTCCGACAGGTACGCCGCCTCGTTGAGGGCGAGGCCGATCAGCGCGGCGACTGCGGCCGTGAACACGTCCTTGGTGCTGAAGGTCCAGAGCTCGGGCCCGAACGGGACGCCCAGCGACAGCTTCGGGAAGATGACCGCGATCAGGCCCCAGAGGGCCAGCTGCGTGTAGATCGGCGTGCCGCGGAAGAGCCAGATGTACGCCCAGGCCACCCACCGCATCACCGGGTTGGGGGACTCCCGCAGCACGGCCAGCAGCACGGCCAGCGCGATCGCGATCACCATCGAGCCGACGGTCAGCAGCAGCGTCCAGCCGACGCCGCGAACCACGGGCAGCGCGAACAGGTACTTGCCGACCGTGGGCCAGGCGAACGTGGGGTTGGTGATCAGCGCGTTGACCGCCATGGCCGCGAGGACCGCGACCACGGCGGCGGACACCCAACGACCCGGGTACCGGACGGGGACCGCGTGGATCCGCTCCGGCACCCGGGCCTCGGGCGACCGCATGCTGGACAAGTCAGCTCACGTCGGGGTTGACCACGGCCTCGGTGACGGCGCCGTCGGCGTTGCCCCAGGCCTCGAGGATCTCGAGGTAGACGCCGTCGTCGATCAGCTTCTGGACCGCCTTCTGGATCGCCTCGGTCAGCGCGGCGTCGTCCTTCGAGACCACGATGCCCTGCGGGGAGACCTGGCGGACGTCGCCCAGCGCCTCGAGCTTGCCGGCGCTCTGCGTGATCGCGTAGGCGATGACCGGCGAGTCGGCCCACATCAGATCGGCCTTGCCGCCGACGAGCGCGGTGGTGACGTCGGCCTGCGACTCGTAGCGCAGCGGTTCGGGGGCCTCCTTGCCGTCCTCCTCGCACTGGGCGATGACCTCGGTCAGCAGCTCGTCCTCCCAGGTTCCGGTCTGCACGCCGACGATCCGGCCGCAGATGTCCGCCGCGTCCACGTCGCCCGGGTTGCCCGCCTGCGTCGCGAAGGACTCGCCGGCCTGGAAGTACTGGACCATGGTCACCTGGTCCATCCGTTCGCCGGTGATGGTGAACGAGGAGATCCCGACGTCGTACTTGCTGCCGATGGCCGGGATGATCGCGGTGAAGTCGGCCGCCTGGACGTCCGCCTCGACGCCGAGGACGGCGGCGATGGCCCCCGCGAGGTCGACGTCGTAGCCGATCGGGGTGGTGCCGTCCTCGTCGAGGTACTCCGCGGGCGCGTAGGACAGGTCGGCACCGATGACGAGCGTGCCGGCCGAGGCGATGGCCTCGGGCAGCAGGGCGGCGATGGCGTCGTCCTTCTCGATCGTCGAGACGTCGAACTTGCCGCCGGCGTTCTCGCCGGTGGAACAGGCGGTGAGCGTCGCCGCCACCGCGGCGGCGGCGACGAGGGCGATGGGGGACTGGCGCACGGGAGAGCCTCCTGGCTTGGCGTCGGGACCGGGACTCATGGGGGAGCCGGCTGATGAGGTGCCGACCAGAGAACGTAGCCGCCGCATGTTACGCAGTCGTGTCACGGGGGGCGGCGGTGCCGAGGCGGGTCCAGGGAACGGCGTGCGGCCGCCCTGGGAGCGGGACCTTCGTCTCATCCCCGGGAGCGTAGGGCGTCCCGGCCGAGGTCAGGGCAGCAGCTCGGCGGCGCAGGCGCGCCCGTAGCTCCCGTCGGCGAAGCCCTCGACGTCCCGGACGTCCAGATGTGCGAGCACCTCTGAGCGCTCGGGCTCGTCGAGCGCGTCGATCGCCGGGACCGCGTCCGCGGACGCCGTAGGGGCCGGCCGCGCCACCACGCCCCGGCTCCACCCACCTGCGCAGACCCACCTCCGCCGAGCGCATCGTTCCTCCCCGAGCGCGTAGGTCCTGGCGCACGGAACGTACGCTCCCGGCCACCAACGATGCGCTCGGCGGAGGTCTGTGGCCGGGGTCACTGCGAAGGGACGTTGGCCTCGATCTCGGTCAGCCAGGCGGCGGGGGAGGCGTCGGAGGGCATGCGCCAGTCCCCGCGCGGCGACATGGTGCCGCCGGCTGACACCTTGGGGCCGTTGGGCAGTGCCGAGCGCTTGAACTGGTTGGCGAAGAACCGCCGGACGAACACCTCGAGCCAGTGCCGGATCGCCGGCAGGTCGTACTGGGGCCGGCGGTCGTCGGGGAACCCGGGCGGCCACGCGCCGGTGGTCGCGTCGCGCCACGCGTGCCACGCGAGGAAGGCGACCTTGGACGGCCGCGCGCCGTGCCGCAGCACGTGGAACAGCGTGAAGTCCTGGAGCGCGTACGGCCCCACCACCTGCTCGGTGGACTGCATCGGCCGGCCGTCGGCGGCGGGGACCAGCTCGGGTGAGATCTCCTGGCCCAGGATGCGCCCGAGCACCTCGTTGACGTCGACCTCGAACAGCCCCTCGGCGATCACCCACCGGATCAGGTGCTGGATCAGGGTCTTGGGGACGCCGGCGTTGACGGCGTAGTGCGACATCTGGTCGCCCACGCCGTAGGTGCACCAGCCGAGCGCCAGCTCGGACAGGTCGCCGGTGCCGAGCACGATCCCGCCGCGCTGGTTCGCGGCGCGGAACAGGAAGTCGGTGCGCAGCCCGGCCTGGACGTTCTCGAACGTGACGTCGTACACCTGCTCGCCCTCGGCGTAGGGGTGGGCGAGGTCGGCGAGGAGCCGGCGCGCCATCGGCCGGATGTCGACGGTCTCGTGCGTGGTGCCGAGCGCCTCCATCAGCGCGACGGCACTGGCCTTGGTGGCGTCGCTCGTCGCGAAGCCCGGAAGGGTGAAGGCGAGGATGTCCGAGCGCGGCCGGCCGAGCCGGTCCATCGCGTTGGCGGCGACGATCAGCGCGTGGGTGGAGTCCAGGCCGCCGGAGACGCCGATGACGATCTTGGGAAGGCCGATCGCGCGCAGCCGTTGCTCCAGGCCGCCGACCTGGATGTTGTACGCCTCGTAGCAGTCGAGGGCGAGCCGCGCGGGGTCGTCGGGCACGAACGGGAACCGGTCCACGTGCCGGCGCAGCCCGATGTCGCCCGCGGGCGGGGCGAGGGCGAACTCGACGCGCCGGAACGCGCCGGCGGGCTCGATGCCGAGCGTGCGGCGGTTGTCGTCGAAGCTGTTGGTGCGCAGCCGTTCCTGCCGGATCCGGTCGAGGTCGACGTCGGCGACCGTCAGCCGCGACCCGTCAGGGAAGCGGTCGCCCTCGGCGAGCAGGTCGGCGATCTCGTAGACCATCGTCTGGCCGTCCCAGGACAGGTCCGTGGTGGACTCGCCCTGGCCCGCGGCGGCGTAGACGTAGGCGGCGAGGCAGCGCAGCGACGCGGAGCGCACCAGCAGCCGGCGGTCCTCGGCGCGACCGACGGTGATGGGGGAGCCGGACAGGTTGGTCAGCACGGTGGCGCCGGCGAGCGCGGCGTGCGCGCTGGGCGGCACGGGCACCCACATGTCCTCGCACACCTCGACGTGCAGCACGAGGCCGCGGACGTCGGTGGCCGCGAACAGCAGGTCCGGCCCGATCGGCACCTCCTGGCCCGCGACCGTCACGGTGCCCTCGACCTCGTCTCCGGGCGCGAACCAGCGCCGCTCGTAGAACTCCCGGTAGGTGGGCAGGTAGGACTTGGGCGCGACGCCGAGCACGCGTCCGCGGTGGACGACGAGCGCGACGTTGTAGACCCGGTTGCCGTAGGCGAGCGGCGCGCCGACGACGAGCACGGGCAGCAGATCTTCCGACGCGACGACCAGCTCGGCGATCGCTGCCTCGACCGCCTCGAGGAGCGTGTCCTGGAGGAACAGGTCGTCGATCGCGTAGCCGGACAGGGCCAGCTCGGGGAACACGACGATGCCGACGCCGTCCTCGTGGGCGGCGCGCGCGGCGTCGAGGATCGCGGCGAGGTTGGCGGCCGGGTTCGCGACGACCACCGGAACGGTGCAGGCCGCGACGCGGACGAATCCCTGGGCGTAGGCGGAGGCGAAGTCCACGTCAGGAGTCTTTCACGCGCCGGTCGGACGGGTCGGCAGGGCTGCCCCGGTCCAACCCCGCCGCACGTGTGACTGGTGTGAACGGTGTGGCTGATGGGACGTCACACTGGTCACTCCTGTCACTTGCGTCCCACGTGCGGCGGGGTTGGACGAGGGTCTCGGGATGCGGGACAGGACGGTTGAGCCGAATGCCTCCGATGACGGCTGTCACAGGGGGCGAATACTGGGGACCAAAGTCCCATACATGGCTGTTGGCGTGCAGAATCTCTCCGTGAACTTCGACTCCGACAACGGCTCGCTTCCCGCCACCGCCTGGGCGACGGTCTCCGACGCCGAGATCCGCGCGGCCAAGCGCGACTGGCTGCGTGCGCGGGACGACGACGCCCCCGCACAGGACGTCGCGATGGCCTTCGAATTCTTCCGCCTGCTGATCGGCGCCCAGGCCCAGCAGATCGCGGACGAGTTCCGCGCGCAGCACAGCGTCTGACGCCGCGGGCCGGCCCCGGGACGGGCCGCGATCACGCGCAGCATGACCGGGCCGCAGCATGGCCGGGCGCGGAACCCGGAGCCGACGAAGCGATCCGGGCGGGGCGTGGCGGGGCGTCCCGCATCACGAGGCCCCGGACTACGCGCCGAGCACCGTCGCCACGGCGTAGCCGAGGCTCGCGGCGGCCAGCGCCAGCAGCAGGCTGCCGAGCGCGTTCGCCGTAGCCCGCCGCAGGTCACCCGCCTGGGCCAGGCGCACCGTCTCGACCGTCGCCGTGGAGAACGTGGTGTACCCACCGCAGAAGCCGACGGCCCCGAGGGTGTACGCGGTCTGCGGCAGCGTCCCGGAGGCGAGCAGCGCGGCGAGCACCCCGATCAGCAGCGACCCGCTGACGTTGATCGCGATCGTCGCCAACGGCAGCAGCCGGTTCCACCGGCCGCGGAACCAGCCGTCGACCACGAACCGGGTCGCGGCGCCGAGGCCGCCGCAGATCGCGACCAGGATCGCGGTCACGCGGCGCCCGCCCGCCGCCGCAGCGTCCCCGCGAGGGCCATCCCGCCCAGGCACGCGGCGGCCCCGCCGAGCACGGTGACCGTCGCGTACGCCGCGGCGAGGCCGGTGCGCCCGGCGGCCAGCAGCCCGTGCAGCTCGAGCGCCAGCGCCGAGTACGTGGTGAACCCGCCGAGCACGCCCGTGCCGAGCGTCAGGCGCAGCCAGCGCCGCCGGGGCGTCTCGTGGCCGCCGAGCAGCAGCCACTGGAGCAGCAGGCCGAGCAGGAAGGCACCGGCGACGTTCTCCACGAGCGTGCCGACCGGCCAGCCGGCACGGGCCGGCAGCGCGTGCGAGAGCCCGTAGCGGGCCAGAGAGCCGAGCGCGCCGCCCGCGGCGACGCTCAGGACGAGCAGGGGGTCGGTGTGGTGCGGCCGGCTCTTCACGCGGGCTCCGGCGCGCCGGGGTCGGCGGCGCCGTGGGGCCGCGCGGGGATCAGCAGCACCGGGCGGTGCTGCAGGTGGGCGAGCCGGCCCGCGACGGAGCCGCCCACCAGCTGATTCATCCAGAACCCGAAACCTGGGCGGCGGGTGCCGACCGCGACGAGCACGGCGTCCGCCTCGTCGGCCACTGCCCGCAGGCCCCGCGCGGGCTCACCGGTGGCGTACACGAACCGCCACGGGACACCCGTGGGGTCGAGCGTCGCCGCCAGCCGGCGGAACAGCGCGTCGTCGGGTGCCTCGTCGCCCTCCTCGTCGCGGTCGGAGTCCACCGGGACCAGGTCGAGCGACCCGTCCGGCTCGCGCTCGGCCACCATGTGCGTCGGGTCGATCCACGCGGCGACGAGCCCGACGCCGAGCGACCTGGCGATCGACGCGGCCTCCCGCGCCACCCACGGGTCCTGCGACGGCTCGACCCCCACCACCACCGGCCTGCCCGCGGCGGGCGCCGACCACGGGTGCGACACGGCGCGCGTCATGGCAACCTCCCGCCGCGAAGGCTACGCGACGGGCTCGGCTCCGGCCGGCGCCCTTGGGCCCTGAGCGTCCGTCCTACGCCACGGCGGCGAGCGTCCGGACGCTGAACTCGTCGAGGTTGCGCAGGTGGTCCCGCACGGAGGCCTCGGCCGCCGCCGCGACGGCGTTGGCCGCCACGAGGTCGCCCGCCGCGACACGGACCACGGCGTCGCCGCGCAGCCGGTGGCCCACCCACCGCAGCCGCAGCTGCTCGACCTCGAGCACGTCCTCGACGTGGTGGAGGGCATGGTCGGCGCGCTCGACCAGCTCCGGCTCGATGCCGTCCATCAGCCGCCGGCCGACGGCGCGGACCGTCCCGACGAGCAGCACGACGATCATCACCGAGATCAGCAGGCCGACGATCGGGTCCGCCAGCGGGAAGCCGAGCAATGCGCCGACACCGCCGATCACCACGGCGAGCGACGTGAACCCGTCCGTGCGGGCGTGCACGCCGTCGGCGACCAGCGCGGCGGAGCCGATCCGGCGGCCGACGCGGGTCCGGTAGACCGCGACGACCTCATTGCCGGCGAACCCGACGACGCCCGCCGCGATCACCCAGCCGAGGTTCTCCAGCGGGCGCGGGTGCAGCAGGCGGTCGATCGACTGCCACGCCGCGAGCACCGCGGACAGCGCCACGACGAACACGATGAACAGGCCCGCGAGGTCCTCGGCGCGGTGGAAGCCGTAGGTGTACCGGCGGGTCGCCGCGCGGCGGCCGAGCACGAAGGCGACCCACAGCGGCACGGCCGTCATCGCGTCGGAGAAATTGTGGATGGTGTCCGCGAGCAGCGCGACGGAGCCGCTGAACGCGACGATCAGCCCCTGGAGGACGGTCGTGGCGAGCAGCACCACGAGGCTGATCTTCAGTGCGCGGATGCCCTGGGTGCTGGCCTCCAGCGCGTCGTCCACCGAGTCGGCCGCGTCATGCGTGTGCGGCACGACGACGTGGCGGATCGAATCGCGCAGCCCGTGCCCGTGGTCGTGGCCGTGCTCGTGCCCGTCGTGCCCGTCGTGGTGCTGGTGCCCGGTCACGCGGTCCGCACCCGCTCGGGCCGGTGGTGCCGCGGGGTCCCGCCGAGGGAGTGCTCGGCCTGGTAGATCGCCGCCTGGACCAGCTGCGCGGCGTGCTCGTTCTCCAGCCGGTAGAACACCCGCTGCCCCTCCTGCCGTGTGACGACGATCCGGGCGAGCCGCAGCTTCGCGAGGTGCTGCGACACGGCGGCGGGGGACTTGTCGACGATCTCGGCGAGGTGGTTGACCGACAGCTCGCCGGCGCCGGTCAGCGCCAGGACGATCCGGACGCGGGTCGGATCGGCCAGCATCGAGAACACCTCGACGGCCACCTCGACATACTCGTCGTCCTCGTCGGTGCGGTGTTCCTGCGTATCTGCATCCACACGCAGATTATGGCAGGGTGCGCGGGCTCGTCGTACCGCCCAGTGCGGACCACCGGGGGCAAGCCCGTCCTTGTTCCGCAGGCTCGTGCGAGCGGTGGGGCTCCAGGTGGACCATGCCGTCGCCGAAGGCGGACCTGGGCCCGGTCTACGAGCGCATCGTCGCCGTGGCCCGCCCGCTGGGCGTGATCAACCTGCTCCGCCGCGCCTTCGAGCGCGGCTGAGAACGCAAGAGCGGCGCGGCCCCAGGGGGCTCGCGCCGCTGACCTGCGGTTCTGCGTGGGCGATACTGGGATCGAACCAGTGACCTCTTCCGTGTCAGGGAAGCGCGCTCCCGCTGCGCCAATCGCCCGTGGGTGGGTGCTGCCGAGGTGGAGACGGGATTCGAACCCGTGTATACGGCTTTGCAGGCCGCTGCCTCGCCTCTCGGCCACTCCACCCTGGGACGGCGTCCTCGACGGCCTGGTGACCGTGGTGGATAGCCTCCGAGCGGACGACGGGATTCGAACCCGCGACCCTCACCTTGGCAAGGTGATGCTCTACCCCTGAGCCACGTCCGCACGCCTGTTCCGTCCTCGCGGGCGTCCCTGGTGCGTCGATGACTTTAGCCGAGTCGTCAAGGGAGAGTCCAACCGGC
>Ga0255334_1000893_pt1 | contig 17438 bp, 13 predicted proteins | sample EtOH5_35cm_T3_12_FD_202080 | JGI IMG/M metagenome (GOLD analysis project Ga0255334, IMG submission 202080) | Sandy soil microbial communities from University of British Columbia, Vancouver, Canada - EtOH5_35cm_T3_129 | ecosystem: Engineered > Artificial ecosystem > Sand microcosm > Unclassified ...
GCGCACCAGGTGGTCGTAGACGTCGCGGAAGTAGGGATCGAGGTCGTCGCCCAGGAAGCCGTGCTCGCGGCGCATGAGGGCGTTCACCACCTCGCGCATGTTGCCCGAGGTGCGGCGGAACTCGATGAGCTTGCGCTTCAGGCGGAAGATCTGGCGCAGCATGTCCGGGTCGGGGCGCTGCAGCACCTCGGATTCGACGTCGGAGATCTCGTCCGCCACCTGGTCCAGCACCGGGATGTACTCGTCCACCACCGCGTCCACCAGCAGGTAGAGCAGGCGGTCGAGGCGCACCACCTGGTCGCCCTCGGCGCGGCGGCGGACTTTCTCCACCACGCCGGAAGGACCGGCATGGATGGTGAGCAGGAAGTCCTGGCCCAGGAACACATACAGATCGCCAAAGGCGAGGGTGTCGCCGGGCTCGAGGGCCTTCAGGACCGAGAAGATGTAGCGCTCGTGCTCTTCGGTCTTGGCGCGCTGGCCGCCGTGGCGGACGTCTTCGATCTGCAGCTCGTGCAGGGCGTAGCGGCGGGCCAGCTCGTCGAGCGCGGGCGAGGCCGGGTCGCTGAGGTCGAACCAGGCGACATTCGCCAGCGGCTGTTGGACGGCGGTCATAGAGTCAGTGGCCATGCTTTCAGGCCGGGGCTAAAGCCCAGGTTCTTCTCCGCTCGTAACGCGGGCCTGAAGGCCCGCTCTTCCACCGGCTCCCTCAGGGGCTAAAGCTCCGGCTCTATGAGGTCTCGAATGGCACGGCTTTAGCCGTGCCCCTCCGATAGAAGCTACGCCCTCGGGGAGTCTCAATAACGGTTTGCCGACCGTGGCTGGTGTCGGGAAGATTGTACTGGCAACTGAGTACTGGGTACTGAGTACCGTCTTTTCAGGCGCGGCGCTTGCCGGAGGAGGACTTGCCGGCGGCGACGGGTTCCGCCTCCCAGGCCTTGGGAGGGCGGGCGGCGACGGGTTCGTCGCGGTGCTCGACGCGGTCGTACTGGTAGCGGTCGCTCACCGTGCCCAGCGATTCGTTGTAGAGGCTGGTAACGCCCAGGGCCTCCTTCAGCTCTTCGCTGAACTGGTGCAGGGCGCGCAGGTGGTCGGCGGTGGCCGGGACTTCGGCCTTCGAGGTCTTCAGGAACTTCTGGTAGCCGCGGTCGATGAGCTTGGAGATCTCGCCGGAGATCAGGTGCCCAGGCTTGGCAAACAAGCGGACGCCGCCGTGCTCGTCCTTCTCGATGGCGGCCGAACAGTTGTGCTTCTTGACGAAGATGCGGTGGGGCGTGGCCGGAGCCTCCAGCAGGTCGAAGCCCTGCTCCTTCAGGTAGGCCACCGTCTGGTCGTAGTCCCGTTGCTTGGATTTGCTGAAGATTCCCATTTTTCTCCCTGGAGCGGCGCTTCTCCCTAGAAAGCTGTGCCGCCCACCGGGGCGGCCTTAGTCCATACGATATAGCCTTAGACTGCCAGCGTTGCCCGGGGAAGCGAGCTTTTTATAGACTGGGAACCAATCCCGGGCAAGCAGTCTCAGGTATGTGGTATTGTTTACAGCGACTTAGCTTGGTCATAACGAATTCGATAACAGGACGAGAAAAAAGCCCGCGGGAAGCACACGAGATGCTCAGGATCCCCCAATCGGCGCTGGAGGAGCTCCGCCGCCACGGCGAGGAGACCTACCCCAACGAGTGTTGCGGAGTACTGCTGGGCGGGCGGGAGGGCGAGGCGCGCCGGGTGCGCAGGGTGGAGCGCTGCGGTAACACGCGCAGCGATTCGCCGCGCACCCGCTACAACATCGACGGCAGAGAGCTGCTGCGCATCCAGCGCGAGGCGCGGGAGCGCGGGGAGGAGGTGGTGGGCTTCTACCACTCCCATCCCGAGCACCCGGCGCGCTGGTCGGAGACCGACCTGGTCGAGGCGCACTGGACGGGCTGCTCCTACGTGATCACCGCGGTGGAAGGCGGGCGGGCCAGCCGCACCCTGTCCTTCGAGCTGGCCGGCCAAAACGAAGAGGAGAAGCACTTCGTGGATGAAGAGATAGAATTGACGACTGCGGATTGAAGATTGCAGATAGCCGATTGAAGAATCGGCCGGCCTATTCTGCAGTCTCCAATCTGCGATCCAATCATGGCGACGGTAACGCCAAAATCCGAAGCGCCGCCAGTCACCCTCTCCCCGGAGGAGGTGCAGCGCTACTCGCGCCACTTGATCATGCCCGAGGTGGGCATGGAGGGTCAGCTCAAGCTGAAGGCGGCGAAGGTGCTGTGCATCGGGGCGGGCGGCCTGGGGTCGCCGCTGGCGCTGTACCTGGCGGCGGCGGGCGTGGGCACGCTCGGCCTGGTGGACTTCGACGTGGTGGACTTCACCAACCTGCAGCGCCAGATCCTGCACTCCACCGCGGACGTGGGGCGCAAGAAGCTGGATTCGGCGGCGGAGCGGCTGGCGGGCATCAACCCGCAGGTCGAAGTGCGGAAGTTCGAAACCCGGTTGACCAGCGCCAACGCGCTCGAGATCTTCCGGCAGTTCGACATCGTCGCCGACGGCACCGACAACTTCCCTACCCGCTACCTGGTGAACGACGCCTGCGTGCTCGCCGGCAAGCCCAACGTCTATGGGTCCATCTTCCGCTTCGAAGGGCAGGCCAGCGTCTTCGCCACGAAGGACGGACCCTGCTACCGCTGCCTGTATCCCGAACCGCCGCCGCCGGGGTTGGTGCCCTCATGCGCCGAGGGCGGAGTGTTGGGAATCCTGCCGGGGCTGGTAGGGGTGATCCAGGCGACCGAAACGGTCAAGCTGATCCTGGGCGCGGCGCGCGAGCAGTCGCTCATCGGGCGGCTGCTGATGGTGGACGCCATGGGGATGAAGTTCCGCGAACTCAAGCTGCGGAAGAATCCGGAGTGCCCGATGTGCGGAACGGATCCAAGCATTCGAGAGTTGATGGACTATCAGGAATTCTGCGGCGTCCGCGCCGAGGAGGCTTCCATGAGCACAGCAACGCCGGCCATCGAGGTAGAAGAGCTGAAGCGCAAGCTGGATGCCGGAGAGAGCGTCTTCGTCCTCGACGTGCGTGAGCCGCACGAATACCAGATCTGCAACCTGAAGGGCCACCTCATCCCGCTGGGCCAGTTGGCGCAGCGGGTGCACGAGCTGGACTCGAGCCAGGAGATCGTCGCCCACTGCCGCTCCGGCGGGCGCAGCGCCGAGGCGGTGGAGTTCCTGCAGAAAGCCGGGTTCCGCAAGGTGTGGAACCTGACCGGCGGGATCCTGGCCTGGGCGGACCGCATCGACCCTAAGATGCCGAAGTACTAGCGACTTCCGCCCCGTTCCGGATCCGGAACAAGATATTCATGCTGGTTGACATTGGGTCCCTGGGGTTCATAATCGGCTTTCCCGGCAACCACTCTTCTTAAAGTCCTGAGGGCCTATGAAGAAAAGACCTGTGATAGCAGCCGTTCTCCTTCTCGCTTGGCTGACCCTGCCTGCCTGGGCGTCGGCCCAAACCCTCGAAAAACGGCCGGAGCAGCCGCCCGCCCCCACGGGCGCGCCCGCCAAGGCCAACTCCGACCCGACCTATCAGCAACTGCGTAACGTGGGGCTGAGTGGCGAAGTCTCGGCCGCCAATAACCTGGTGCTCAAGCGCGACGCCGGCACCTTCACCTTCCGCAGCGGCAGCTTCTACTTCCTGGCGCCGGTGAACGGCAAGGTCACGGGCGCGGTGTTCCTGGGCGACGGCAGCTTTACCCTGACGCCGCCGCTCGATGTGGAGAAGAAGAACCTCTCGCTGCTGAGTAACGGGCCTTCCCTGACGGAAGGGTTCAGCGAGCTGGTACTGCGCTTCACCGACGGGACCTACGAAGAGATCAAGAAAGCCGCGGGGGTCACCAGCGGAGCGGCGGACGGTGGAGCGGCGGGGGTCTTGTCCGCCAACAAGGACACGCTGCGCGAGAAACTGCGGTACAACCTGAGCGCGCGCATCCTGCAGGATGTGCTCGCCGAACAGCCCGGCGGCCTGTTTGCGGCCTTCATCAAGGGCAAGACCTACAGCAGCAAGCTGATCTACGCCATCGACCCCCAAGCCGCGGATGATAGCGGCTTGAACCTGGCCCCGGAGGAAGTGGTGCTGTTCTCCTGGGACGAGAACAAGTTCGGCGTATGGTGCTCGTTCCATCTTTCGAGCGAATACGGGCCGAACCGGGTGGCCGCCAAGCACCTGCCGCTGCTCGATGTGCAAAACCAGAAGCTGGATGCGACGTTCGAGAAGAGCGGCAAGCTGACCGCGACGGCCGTGACCACGTTCGTCTCGCCCCTGGGGGGGATCCGGGTGGCGCCGTTCAATCTGTTCCGCACGTTGCGGGTGCAAAGCGTCACCGACTCCGAGGGCAACCAGCTCTCCTTCATCCAGGAGGACAAGAAAGACGACCCACAGTTCTCCGTGATTCTGCCCAAGGCCCTGCCGGCGAACACTCCCTACACCCTGCGCACCAGCTATAGCGGGACGGAGGCGGTGAGCGACGAGGGCGGGGGGAACTACTACCCCATCGCGCGCACCAACTGGTATCCGGCCACCCGCTTTGACGACTATGCCACCTACGACATGACGTTCTCCATCCCCAAGGGGCTGAAGATGGCGGCCACCGGGGCTCGCCTCAGTGACGTTACGGAGGGAAACCAGAACGTATCGCACTGGGCGAGCGAGGCGCCGCAGACGGTGGCCGGCTTCAACTTCGGCGATTTCAAGAGCAAGGAAGCGAAGGTGCCGGGGATGGACTTTACGGTGGAATCGTTCGCCAACAAGGTGGAGCCGGGGATGATCACCGACTTGCAGCACCAGATCGATCGCGCCGAAGAGGAGGCGGGCCGGCCGGTCCAGGCCACGCTGGGCAACATGAGCACCACGGGGATGATGGACAAGGCCATGGCGGAGGCGCAAGCCTCGATCCTCCTTTACACCGATTACTTCGGCCCCCTGCCCTACAAGCGGGTGTCAATGACGCAGCAGACGGCGCCCAACTACGGGCAGGCCTGGCCGGAGTTGGTGTGGCTGCCCATCACCTCGTTCTTCGACAACACCATCCGCAACCAGCTGGGCATGGCAGCGGCCAAAGGCTACTTCAAAATCGTGGCGCCGCACGAGGTGGCCCACCAGTGGTGGGGACACACCGTCACCTGGTCGTCCTATCGCGACCAGTGGATGAGCGAGGGCTTCGCGCAGATGTCGGCCTCGCTCTTCATCCAGTACATCTGGAAGAACAACAAGGAACTCATCCAGTTCTGGGAGGATGAGCGCCAGTCCATGATCGAGAAGACCCGCTTCGGCTACCGGCCCATCGACGTGGGACCGGTCACCATGGGGTACCGGCTGGAGACCACCAAGACCGAGGGCGTGACCCGCCGTCTCATCTATCCCAAGGGCGGGTACATCCTGCACATGATCCGCATGATGATGTGGGACCCCCGGACCGGAGACCAGCGATTCAAGGAGACGATGAAAGACTTCGTGAAGACCTATACCAACCAGCCCGCCTCCACGGAGGACTTCAAGGCCATGATCGAGAAGCACATGACCCCGGAGATGGACGTGGCCGGAAACCAGAAGATGGACTGGTTCTTCAACCAGTACGTCTATGGCACCGCGCTGCCCGATTACAAGCTCGAGCACTCGTTCAGCCAGGGAGCGGATGGGAGCCCGGTGCTCAACATGAAGATCACGCAGTCCAACGTGGGCCCGGACTTCATGATGCGGGTGCCGGTGTATCTGGAGTTCGGGAACGGCAAAGTCATCCGCCTGGGCGGGATGCCCATGGTGGGCAACACCACGACGCAGCAGAGCGTGCCGCTGACCGGGATGAAAGAAAAGCCCAAGCGCGCCATCCTGGCCTACATGAACGACGTGCTTTGCACCATCGACGGCAAGTAGGGCCGGTCCACCCCAACAAGAACCACAGCCCCGGCACACCCTGGGTAGAGGGCGCCGGGGCTTTTCCATGGCGAGGGAGCGGCCCGCGTCGCCGGACCGCCGCTGCCGCGGACTAATCGAACACCAGGACCGACTTCTTGCCCTCGAAGCGGATCTCCACGATCGACTCCGAGCCGTCGCTGTTGGCGCGGGTGACCACCGCGTTCTCCCGCGCAGCCTGGTCGCGGTCCACCAGTTTGGCGTGGGCCGTGGCCACGGTCTTCTTGCCCTGCAGGAAGGTCACGTCCGCCTCCGGACTGCGGCTCTCCCACTTGACCTTGTATTCCCCGGCGGCCAGGGACGTGCCGTTGAGTTGCGCCGCGCTGGAGAGCTTGATGTTCGCCGAGCCGGTGGCGGCGGCCAAGGCGGTCGTGGTGAGCGCCAGCACCAGTACGAGAGCCAGCACTTGAGTCAGTTTTGCGAATCGCATTTCTCCTCCGTTTTCCCATCCCGCCCCGCGGGATGAACCTCGGCAAGGGCGGCCGCGTTGGGGCTGCGAACGCCTCTTGCATTTCCGTTGCGGAGGCCTACAATGTGCCGCGGGGTTAAACGAAAAGACGCGTCCTCGCGGACCCGCCTTTCCCTTGAGATCGCCCACGCCCCGAGGCCTCCAACCCGTCGGCGGAACGATCTGTTTAACCCCTTAACCTTTTCCTGCGACCGCGGCGCACCCGCGCCTCGGCATTCACCAAGTGATTACGTCTCCCAGGGCCTTAAAGTTTCCAGTCTTTTCGGCTCGGCCCCGTCCCCGGAGCCAGTCCGTTCGGACCCCACTCCCTGCATTGGACGACACTGTAGGTGTTTAGTGAGCGATAACCGGGGGGCGGGTTGCTTGGCCGGGCGGGCCGTGCGGGGGAGCGCCGGGTGCACACCTTAGGGACACCGGACTCCATGGGGCGCGGGTTCTACAGGGAAATAAAAAGCCGGCGCGTTCTCCCCCGAGAATTTGCGCCGGCTTTTTTAGTGTCCCTCCCAACTGCAGAAGGGACGATGGCCGCTCATCTCCCAGTTTTGGGTTCGGCCTAGCTTGAGAATCCTGAGTTGCGGCACGCCCGGGCCCGACTTCCTGGTGACGCGCCGCCATCACAATGCGGCCTGTTATCTTTGCGGTCAATAAAAAACAGAGTCGCCGATGTTAACTCAATAGATAACTAGGGCCGGGTGAGTTATACTCCCGCCATACGGGTTGTTTCCGCTCTCCCGTTGTTGCGGGAGGGCGGGCGGAGCACACTTTTTCTTATTCATACGCTCCGCTATGAGTGGTTCGGGACCGTTCTTGCCTCGTCCTTTGGCCGCCGTCTTGGGCGGCGCCTGACGCGTGGGCAGAGAGTGGCTCCATTACGGAGGTCCCGCTATGGACATCGCTGTCATTCGTCTGATCTTTGTTCTGATCGTAGCTGTTGCCTGCTGGATCCTGCAGCCCTTCGGCCTGGCGAAGTGGCCGGCGCCCGCCGCTGCCGCTGCTGGAGCCGGCATTGGCCTGGCCATCATTCTGTTCGAGATGCGGCTGCGCGCCATCAGCCTGAAGCGGCTGATCGGGGCGGCCATCGGCAGCATCCTGGGCATCATCGGCGCCTACCTGTTCAGCGTGGTCATCCGCAACAGCATCGCCCCGGGCAGCACTCAGAGCTTCCTGCAACTGCTGGTCATGCTGCTGATGGCCTACGTGGGCCTGATCGTGGGCGCTAACAAGGGCGACCTGCTGAACCTGGCGGCGCTGGGGGGGATCTTCGGGGGCGAGAAGCAGTCGAAGAAGAGCTACAAGATCCTGGACACCAGCGTGATCATCGACGGGCGCATCGCCGACATCGCCGAGACCGGCTTTGTGGACGGCGTGATCATGATCCCGCAGTTCGTGCTGCGCGAGCTGCAACTGGTGGCCGATTCCGCCGACTCGCTCAAGCGCAACCGCGGGCGCCGCGGCCTGGACATCCTGCAGCGCCTGCAAAAGATGGCCGCGCTCGACCTGCAGTTCGTGGAGGACGACTTCCCCACCATCCGCGAGGTGGACCTGAAGCTGATCGAGCTGGCCAAGGCTTACGAGGCGAAGATCGTCACCAACGACTTCAACCTCAACAAGGTGGCGCAGTTGCAGGGCGTGCCGGTGCTGAACATCAATGAGTTGGCAAACTCCCTGAAGCCCATCGTGCTGCCGGGCGAGATCATGAAGGTGTTCGTGCTCAAGGAGGGCAAGGAGTACAACCAGGGCGTGGCGTATCTGGACGACGGCACCATGGTGGTGGTGGACAACGCGCGCAAGCTGATCGGCAAGACGGTGGAGATCAGCGTGACCTCGGTGCTGCAAACCACGGCCGGTAAGATGATCTTCGGCAAATTCGACGAGCGCGCGCAGCGGCCCGGGCCGGCTCCCGCTGCAGAACCGCGCAAGCCCCAACCGGCGACGGCCGAGCGGCCGGGGGAGTAGGGCGGGCGACGAGCCTGCCCGGCTGGTTTATACTGCTCGCCCCGCATGAAGATTGTAGCCATCATTCCGGCCGCCGGCCTGGGGACGCGCATGGCGGCGCCGCCCAAACCCGGCAAGAAGCCGGGACCGTCCAAGCAGTTCACCGAAATCGGCGGTGTGCCCATCCTCATCCTCACCCTGCGCAAGTTCGCGGCGACGGAAGCGGTGAAGGAGATCTACGTTGCGCTGCCCAAGGGCGAGATCGAGCCGTTCCGCATCCGGGTGGAACTAGAGAGCTTTGCGAAGCGCGTGCAACTGCTGGAGGGCGGGGAGAACCGGCAGCAGTCGGTGGCCAACGCGCTGGCGAAGGTGCAGGCCGACGGCGAAGACATCGTGCTGGTGCACGACGCGGTGCGGCCCTTCGTGGATGCGGAGATCATCCGCAGCGTGATCGAGGCGGCGCAGAAGCACGGCGCGGCCATCGCCGGCGTCCCGGCGGTGGACACGGTGAAGCAGGTGGAGCGCACCGCCGAGGGCGCCATCGTGACCTCGACCATTCCCCGCGAGCGCGTGGTGCAGGTGCAGACGCCGCAGGGCTTCCGCTTCGCGCTCTTGCAGAAGGCATTCGAGGAGGCACAGGCCGACGGCTTCACCGGCACCGACGAGGCTTCGCTGGTGGAGCGCGCCGGACACGAAGTCGCGGTGGTGATGGGTTCAGCCCGCAACATCAAGATCACAACGCCGGCGGACCTGGAGTTGGCGGAGTTTTATCTGGCGCAGGAGAAAAGATAACTTCTTACCGCGGATTTACGCGGATGAACGCGGATCTTTTTAAGGATGAACCCAGACCTCAAACATCGAGAGCTGACGGAGAAGATCATCGGTGTCTTCTATGACGTATACAACGAGCTCGGCCATGGGTTCCTGGAATCCGTCTACCGCGACTCGATGGTGATTGCCCTCGAGCAAGCCGATTTGAAGTGTGAATCGGAGGCAGCCGTGCCGGTTTGCTTTCGAGGGCGAGACGTTGGGCAGTTCCGGGCTGACATCATCGTGGAGGGCCTCGTCATTCTGGAGTTGAAAACCGCCGCCTCGATCGACCGTTCCCACGAAGCCCAGCTTTACAACTATCTACGCGCGACCGAGATCGAGGTGGGCCTCTTGTTCAACTTTGGCAAACAACCCGAGTTTCGCCGTGTGGTCTTTAGCAATGAAGAAAAGAAAATCCGCGTTCATCCGCGAGAATCCGCGGTAGGAAGGTCATGAGAGTCGGCATCGGCTGGGACTCGCACCAATTCCGCAAGGGCATTCCGCTGAAGATCGGCGGGGTGCGAATCCCGCACGCGAGCGGCCTGGCCGGCCACTCCGACGGCGACGTGCTGCTGCACGCGCTTACCGATGCCCTGCTGGGCGCGGTGGCCGCGGGCGACATCGGATCGTACTTTCCTCCCTCCGACAAAAAGTGGAAGGGCGCCGATTCGGCTATCTTTGTGCGCGAGGCGCTGAGGCGGGTAGCCCGAGCCGGCTACGCGGTCGGCAACGTGGACTCCACGCTGATCCTGGCGGCGCCCAAGATCGGGCCGCACGCCAAGCGGATCCAAAAACACGTGGCCAACCTTCTTGGCGTCAGGCCTGCGGCCGTCAGCATCAAGGCCAAAACGCCCGAGGGATTGAACCTGAAGAACACAGCCATCGCCCAGGTGGTGGTGTTACTGGAAGGAAAAAAGAGTAAATCCCGCAAGGTTTGAAGGTAATCAGAAGACCCATGAAAAAAGCAGCCGCTCTCTTGTTGCCGTTCTTGCTGTGCTCCGTTGCCGTGGGACAGAAGGCGAAGCCCGCCGCACCGGCCAACGCCGACTGGCGAACTCCCGCGGAGATCTCCGGCTATCGCACCACACCGCGCTATGACGAGACCATGGCGTACGTGCGCCGGGTGGCCGCCGCCGCGCCCCGGCAGGTGAAGGTCACCGCCTTCGGCCGGACCGGCGAAGGGCGCGACCTGATCGCAGTCATCGTTTCCCGAGACGGCGTCTTCGATCCGGTGGCGCTGCACCAAGCGAACCGGCCCATCGTCATGATCCAGAACGCCATCCACGCCGGGGAGATGGATGGCAAGGACTCCTGCCTGGCGCTGCTGCGCGAGATGGTGGTCACCCAGACGCAGGCCAAGCTGCTCGACCGCGCCGTGGTGGTCATGATTCCCATCTACAACGCCGACGGGCACGAGCGCTTCGGGCCCTACAACCGCATCAACCAGAACGGGCCGGAAGAGATGGGGTGGCGCACGCAGGCGCGTAACCTGAACCTGAACCGCGACTACATGAAAGCGGACGCGCCCGAGACGCGCGCGCTGCTCCGGCTGTTCCAGGCGTGGCTGCCGGACTTCTTCGTGGACGACCACGTCACCGACGGCGCCGACTACCAGTACGACACCACCTACGCCATCGACTACGGTCCGGACGTCGATCCGGCGCTGGCTCGCTGGATCCGCGAGCAGCTCAAGCCCTACATCGAGCAGTCGGTGAGCGCGACCGGGCACGTGATCGGCGAATACGTGGGCGTGGGCGAAGCCAATCCGGGGCGAGGGCTTACCGTGGGCCAGGACGCGCCCCGCTTCTCCACCGGATACATGATCCTCCAGAACCGTCCCGGGTTCCTGGTGGAGATGCACATGCTAAAGGATTACAAGACGCGGGTCACCGGGAACTATGAACTGCTGCGGGCTTTGTTGGAGGTGATCAACCGCGACGCCGACGCGTTGCTGCTGATGAACCGCCAGGCCGACACTGCCACCCTCCTGGCCGGCCAGCGCTACGATGCCGCCGCGCGGTTCCCACTCCGGCTGCAAGCCACCGAGGCCAGCGTGCCCTTCCACTTCCTGGGCTACAAGCGGGTGGTGGAGCTGAGCGAGGTCTCCGGCGCGCCGTGGACCCGCTTCGTCCAGGAACCGGAGAACATCGACATCCCGCTGCACAACGAATTGAAGGCCACGGTGACGGTCGCGCCGCCGCGCGCCTACATCGTGCCGGCGCAATGGGCGAGCGTAATCGAGGTGCTGGGCGCGCACGGACTGAAGATGCTGCGCACGACCGCGTCCTGGTCGGCGGAGGTGGAGACCTACCGCTGCAGCGCGCGGTGGGCGGAGCGGTCGTTCGAAGGACGCCACGTGCTGGCCGGCGGCAGCGAGTTTGCGCCCGGCAGCGGGACCTCGCCGCTGGCCTGCGAGAGCGTGCGCCAGACCCTGGCATTCCCCGCCGGCTCGGCGGTCGTGCCCATGGACCAACGCGCCGCCAAAGTGGCCATCCATTGGCTGGAGCCGCAGAGCCCGGACTCGGCCGTGGCCTGGGGATTCTTCGACGCCATCTTCGAGCAAAAGGAGTACGGAGAAAGCTACGTGCTGGAGAAGCTGGCGCGGGACATGATGGCCAAGGACCCGAAGCTCAAGGAAGAGTTCCAGCAGAAGGTGACGAACGACAAGGAATTCGCCGCCAGCCCGCGAGCGCGCTTGAACTTCTTCTTCCAGCGCTCGCCGTGGTGGGACCCGCGGCAAGGGCTGTACCCGGTGGGGCGGCTGACGTCGCTCGAGGGCCTGCCGCTGACCAGATAGCCGGGACCGTTATGGACAAGATCTCCGAGAACTTGAGCAAGGTGCCCGAGGTCACGCTGACCTTCTGGATCATCAAGATCCTCGCGACCACGCTGGGCGAAACGGGCGGGGATGCGGTTTCCATGTCCATGCATCTGGGCTACGCCCTCGCCAGCATCATTTTTGCCGGCATCTTTGTGGTGGTGGTGGCATTCCAGGTCACCGCCAAAGGATTTCATCCCTTCCGCTACTGGGCGGTCATCGTCGCCACGACCACGCTGGGCACAACGCTGGCCGACTTTGCCGACCGCTCGCTCGGCATCGGCTACACCGGAGGATCGGCGATCCTGCTCATCCTCCTCCTGACATCGCTCGCGGTGTGGCGCAGGTCGGAGGGCGCGGTCTCGATCGACCACATCACTTCGCAGCGGGTGGAGATGTTCTACTGGGGGACCATCCTGTTCTCGCAAACACTGGGCACGGCGCTGGGGGACTGGGTGGCCGACACCCACGGGATCGGCTACGAAGGCGGGGCGCTCATCTTTGGCGCGGGACTGGCGGTGATCGCTGCCGGATATTTCTTTTCGAAGATCTCGCGCACCCTGCTGTTCTGGGCCGCCTTCATCCTTACGCGGCCGCTAGGCGCCACCTTGGGCGACCTGTTGGACAAGCCGCTCGACGAGGGTGGTTTTGCTTTCAGCCGCCTGCTCGCCTCTGCGATCCTTGCGATCGTAATCATCGCCTGCATCTTGTTCCTGCCGCAAAGGGCCGGCAGGCACCCGGGAGAGGAGCCGACCTCGTGAGCCCCGAAGCCTGCCGCTCCCGAGATGAGCGGGGCTATAATGCTCCCTGCGGTTCCCTGCTTGGAAGAAACCATGACAAAGAAGGCTCTGCGGATCATCCTGGTGTGCGGCGTACTCGCGGTGGCGCTGACTCTGCTGAACTGTTCGGTGGCGGACCCAGCGGGTCCCGGCCCGGCAAGCTCGGCCGGGCCATCCAACCCAGCCGAAGCGCCGCCGGCCTCGACTCCGGCCCGGAGCGTACCTGCCATCCAACACGTCTTCATCGTGGTGTTCGAGAACGAGGCCTACGACGAGATCATCGGCAACACCCGGGAGATGCCCTACTTCAACGAGTTGGCCGGCCGCTACGCGCTGGCCGCCAACTACTATGCCAATACCCATCCTTCCATCGGGAACTACTTCATGATGACCGCGGGCCAGCTCATCACCCGCGACGACAGCTATTCCCTGACGATCCGGGAAGACAACATCGTCCGCCACCTGATCGCCGAGGGCAAGAGCTGGAAATCTTACGCGGAGGACCTGCCTGCGCTGGGGTACACGGGCGAGGACCGGCGTCCCTACGTCCGCCGCCACAACCCGCTCTCCTTCTTCTCGGACGTTATGGGCGACCCTGCGCAAAAAAAGAACCTGGTGCCGCTGACCCAGTTGGCTGAGGATATGCGGTCGGGCTCCCTTCCCAATTACGGCTTCGTGGTCCCCAACAACCTCCACAACCTGCACAGTTGCACGCTGGGGGGAACCAGTTGCACTGAAGAAGAGCAGATGCGGCTGGCCGACGCCTGGCTGCGCGACTCGCTCGGCCCCTTGCTGGAGAACAAGAGCTTCCAGGAGAGCGGACTGTTGCTGATCGTCTTCGACGAAGCCGAGCACGGCGACAGGTCGCACGGCGGTGGCAGGATCCCGTTCATCCTGGTGGGCAGCAAGGTAAGACCGGGCTACCGCTCCAAGACTTTCTACCAGCATGAGAGTGCGCTCCGGCTCACGTGCGCGGCGCTGCGGCTGCAAAGCTGTCCGGGAGCGGGCGCAACGGCGCCCAGCATGGACGAGTTCTTCCGCGAGTAACCGGATGGGAGCGCCGGTGGAAGCGGCGCTTACTTGGCGCTGCGGTCCGGACTCAAGTCCTTCACCTGCTTCATCAGGATGCGAACCAGAAGGCCGTCGAACTGGGCGCCGGAGAGGCGCTCCATCTCCGCCAGGGCCTCGGCGGAGCTGCGGGTGGTGGCGTAAGGGCGGTCCTGGGTCATGTTGACGTAGGCCTCGGCGACGGCCAGGATGCGGGCGCCCAGCGGGATCTGTTCGCCGCGCAGCCCGCTGGGGTAGCCGGCGCCGTCGAAGCGCTCGTGATGGTGCGCCACCACCAGGCGCACGCGCTCCGCATTGGGCAGCACCCTGAGGATGCGAGCGGAAACCTCGGCGTGGGTCTTGACCAAGTCGTACTGCTCCTCGGTGAGCGGGCCCGGCTTGTTGAGGATCTCCTCGGGGATGGCGATCTTGCCCACATCGTGCACGCTGGCGGCGAAGACCAGGTCGGCCAGCTCTTCCGCGGGCATTCCCATCTCCGCTCCCAGCAGCTCGGCGTAGCGGGCCACCTGCTCGCCGTGGCCCGCGCAGTGCATCTCGCGGGTCTCGGCGGTGCGGTTGAGGGAGCGGATAGCATCCCGCAGCGCTTCCACGCGATGCTCGGGACGCACCGCGGCGCTCAGGCGCTCGAGCATACTCACCAACTCCTCCAGCAACTCCTCCAGCGAGCCGAGTCCGCTCTCCTCCCGGCGCAGGAAGCCCTCCACATACTGGTTCGCCATTTGCCTGGCGGAGAGCTTTTCGCTGGCGGGCACCTCCCCGGCGGTGGAGACGCGGTTGCCGCCCGCGTGCTTGGAGACGTACATGCCCGTATCCGCCATGCGCAGGATGTCTTCGACGCCGGCGCCGTGCAAGGGAAAGGTGGCCACGCCGAAGCTGCCGGTGAGCTTGCGTTCGGCGAGCATGGGATCGCCGGCGATCCACATGCGCAGGCGTTCGGAGAGGGTGTGCGCCTGCTCCACTCCGGTTTCCGGCATGAGGATGACGAACTCGTCGCCGCCGTAACGCGCCACCACGTTGGACTGGCGGCATTTCTGCTCCAGCAACCGCCCCACGCGGGCCAGCACCAGGTCGCCTTCCAGGTGGCCCATTTCGTCGTTGATCTCCTTGAAGCGGTCCAAGTCCATCAGCACCAGGGAGAAGGGGCGGCCGGCACGCGCCGAGCGCTTCCACTCCGCCTGCACCGACTCCAGGAAGAAGCGCCGGGTCTTGACCCCGGTGAGGCCGTCGGTGATGGATTGCTGCTCCATCTTCTGGAAGACGAAGGAATTGTGCAGTGCGGTGGCCAGCAGGTCGGCCAAGGTGCGTAGGATGAGGACCTCCTGCTCGGCGAAGGCGTTCAATCGTTGGCTCTCCACGTTGAGCAGGCCCAGCAGGGTCTCGCCGTAGGTCACCGGGATGCAGAGCACGGAGCGGGACTGGGGCAAAATGCCCGCCAGGCGCCCCTCTTCGGTGTTCTGCACCAGAAGCATCTCGTTGGTGCGGGCGACGCGTCCCAGAATGCCCGTGCCCAGGGGCACGCGTTTGCCCAACGCCTTGGCGGTGGTGCCGGCCTCCGCTTTGATCTCGATGTCCTTGGTGGCGTAGTCGAGGATGCCGATGCCGATGTGGTCAAACTGGAAGTTCTTTTGCACCTCGCTGACGATCTCCGCCATCATCTGCTCGGCGTTCTGGCTGGAGATGGCGGTCTTGGAGACGTTGTTCAGGAATCCCAGGTAGCGGGCGCGCTGCTGCTGCTCGGCGAACAGGCGGGCGTTCTCCATGGCCACGGCCACCTGGCCGGCGGCGGTCTGCAGCACTTCCAGGTCACGCTGGTCGTACACGTCTTCGGGGGCATAGTGCTGGGCCGACATGACTCCGACCGGCCGGCCGTGCATCACAATGGGCACGCCGACGAAGCAGTGCGGCTGGCGTTCGGCGTGCACCAGGCCCAACTCCGCCTTCATCTGCTCCATCCCGCCGCGGATGAGCAGGGGGCGGCCGCTCTTCAGGATGTACTCGATGATGCCGCCGGCGGTGGGGCGGGAGCGCTTGGCCTGCACCCGGCCTTCCTCCACTTCCAGCTCGAAGCGCACGCTTTCGCCCTCGACGAAAGCCACGCTGAAGTTGCGGGTATCGAACAGGCGCCCCAGCTCGCGATGGATGGCCAGCAGGACCTCGTCGGCGTCCAGGCGCGAGCTCACCGCCTGGCCGATCTGGGTGAGCAGCTCGAACTCTCGCGTGCGGCGCTGGGCGTAGTGCATGAGCACGTAGTTCTCCAGGGTCATGGAGAGCTGCAGGCCCAGGGTGGAGAGGATGCGGGTCCGCGAAGCGCCCAGCGAAGAGCGGCCGTCATGGGCAAAGATGGCCACGCCCAGGCAGCGGTCATGGGCGCGCAGGCTGAGCACGGTCAGCCCGGTGATGCTCTCCTCGGTCAGCACTTTGTTCAGCCGCCCCTTCTGCTCCGCGGTGGTGGGGACGAGCAGGCCCGGGTGCTCCGCCAGGTCGCGGACGCGCACCGGTCCCGGCTGCCGCTGCGCCATGGAGTTCAGGACCTCCCCGGCCTCCCGCTGCAGCGAGGCCAGGAAGTTCTCTGAAAAGCCACTGTGGACCGAGGGCAGGATGTTGCTCCAGCGCTCGCCGATGTAGATGGCGCTGCGGTGGGCGCCGAGCAGCCGGGCCAGGCGCTCCAGCAGGCGCAGCAGGGCGGGCTCCACTTCGCCGGGATCCAGTAGCCGAGTGCTATCCACCTCCAACACGGCGAAAGCAGGCAGGTTTTCCTGCACCACGTGGCGCTCGCGACTCTGCCGAAGCAGGTGGATGAACACCAGGCCCAGCAGCAGCGCAAGGGTGCTGGCGACGACCGCGACAACCAAGGTGTACATAGTGGACCCCGCAACTCCTGCAGTTTTGAGGAGGGGGCAAAGAACCTGTTGCTCTGAACCTGGAAACGACTGCCCGAACTATAGGCGAGAGGTGGAAATCGCGTCAATAGAAAGCGTGATTCGCAGGATTACTTAAGTAACTGAAAAACCGCGACTTGACGCATGTTTCCGGCCGCCCGTAACATCGGGTTCTGGCCCGCATGACCCCTTCCGGCGAGATCCGCGTGAGGTTCGCTCCCTCTCCCACGGGCTACCTGCACGTGGGCGGGGCGCGCACGGCGCTGTTCAACTGGCTGTTCGCCCGCCATCACGGCGGGCGCCTGCTGCTGCGCATCGAGGACACCGACCTGGAGCGCTCGACCCCGGAGATGGTCGAGGGCATCCTCGAGGGGATGCGCTGGCTGGGGCTCGACTGGGACGAAGGCCCATTCTTCCAGACCGAGCGCATGGAACTCTATCGCGCGACGGCCGGGAGGCTGGTGGCCGCCGGCCACGCCTACTCCTGCTTCTGCACCAAGGAGCAGATGGAGAAACGGCGGGCGGAGGCGCAGGCCGCGGGACGTCCGCCACGCTACGAGGGCGTTTGCCGCAAGATTCCCGCCGCCGAAGCCGAGCAGCGGCGCGCTGCGGGCGAAGCCTGCGCCGTGCGCTTCGCCGTTCCGCAAAGCGGGAATACCGGTTTCGACGATGGCGTCTTCGGGCGGGTGGAGTTCGCGAACGCCGAGCTCGAGGACTTCGTCCTGCTGCGCTCCGACGGCGG
>Ga0255334_1000895_pt1 | contig 17421 bp, 14 predicted proteins | sample EtOH5_35cm_T3_12_FD_202080 | JGI IMG/M metagenome (GOLD analysis project Ga0255334, IMG submission 202080) | Sandy soil microbial communities from University of British Columbia, Vancouver, Canada - EtOH5_35cm_T3_129 | ecosystem: Engineered > Artificial ecosystem > Sand microcosm > Unclassified ...
CGCCGGCAGAACCGAACAACGGGTGTTTGGTTGTTTGACACGGCCCACTCGACGATTTGGGCTTGATTGCGCGCCCGCACCCACACGGCCTGCTGTGCGGGTGATATGGTGCACCGCCTTTTCGCCAGCGGTTCGTCCCCGACCATTGCTCCGCTGTTGGCTCCTGTATCGTGACCGGGCGGACCGCGACGCTCGCATGCATGGAGCCATTCGAGCACCTTGGTGGCGCCCCTGTAGGCGGCCAGCTGCCAGAACCACGTGATGCGTCCGGGGGTGAGGAATGCCGCTCGCATGTCGTCCCGATCAAAGATGCGCCGCACAAACGCAACATTGTCCTCAATGATGGCCGCGTCGGCGCTCTCGGCAATGCACACAGGAAGAGTTTCGCCAAACAGACGCCCGAGGATGTTGAGTGCGTTGGCGCGCGCGGCCACGTGCAAGACGGTACAGGGCACGTCGTTTCGACCGTGCTTTCCGCCCAGGGCGCAGTGGGGGTGGGGTTTATTGCCATGGAGGCGCGACCATAGGTCTGGCCCGCGCGATGCGCGTACGCCCTCCATCACAAGATCAAACGCACCGTCGCGATCACACGTCACCAAAACGATCGTCAGAGCGTCCGTGGTTAGACCCGATGACATACGGCACAACTCGCCCACGGCTGCATCGATGGGCAGCGACGTGTGTCTCAGAATGTTGGCCACGGTGGACGCGTAGAGGGTGCGCCTTTGCGTCTGGAGAGAGAGTCTGCCGATAATGGAATGCCACTGCTTGCACACTAATGCCGCGACCGGCCACTCTTGCGTCGAGACCCAAGGGGTGCCCCATGAAAAGCGGCCTCTAAACAGGCCCTCTACGAGTTCTACCGGGAGCGCGTCCATACTAGGCTCTGTTGGTTGTCCTCTTTTCCCACTCTTTGATATACACGTTATGCTGACAGCAGCACCAATAGGATTGTTCCCCCTTGCACAAATGGCCCACAAAACACGAATGGCATGGAAATCGAGCAGGCCCTCGCGCGCGCAAGCGACACCCATGTGTGTCTATGACCGCGTCCGGGGCGACCCATCGTGTGGTCCTGCACCGTTTGGCGCGGACGCGACAAATGGCAAACCAATAGGTTTTCACGCCCAAAAACCGGCATATGCGGAAACACAGATCATCGCGGCGTCGGCCGTTTTGCACGCGAGACGCAGATCATAGCGGCGTACGCCCGACATGCAAGACCTGCCTCTCGAACTCGTGGACTACATCTTGGCGCTCGCCGACGCCTACACAAAGCCCGTGCTGCGCTGCGTATCGCCCGAATGGTGCACTCTTGTCGACAGCTGGCGCCGCACCGAAAAGGAGCAGCGTCTGGTGTGGCCCTTTGAACCTGCTCATCGCTGCTTTGACCGCAAGCGATGTGCTTTGCGTCTGGCTCGACATGTAGCCGACAGGGATCGTTGGAGTATCGTATTTTGGATCATGAAGGATCTCTCCTGGACACATAGTCTCTATTTCCCCGTCGTGAATAGGGCGGCTCGCCTTGGCAACTGGGCCGTGGTGCGCCGCATCTATCGTACATGTGGACCGGTGTGCACATGTGCGGCGCCTGCCTATGCTGCGGCACAGGGACGCCTCGACGTGCTCCAGTGGATGGTGGCCCACGGTATGCCTCTGAGCAGCAATACAGCCTCGGAAGCCGCCAGATCCGGCCATATTCATATTCTCGAATGGCTACGCGCTTTTCACTGTACGATGCTGTCCAAGTCCGACATGTCCCCTGCCGCCGCCGCCGGTCAGCGCATGGACGTACTAGAGTGGCTAGACGCTCATAGGTATCCTATAGATCAAGGCACGCTCAGAGTGGCGGCATCCGTGGGCAATGTAGAGATTGCAAAGTGGGCTCTCACAAAAGGGTGCTCGTGGGACCTCGATGTGCCCAGCGCCGCGGCATGCAACGGCCACACCGACTTTCTCAGATGGGCGCAGCTTTCCGGTTGCCCGTGGGACGGACGCCCGTTTGCGGTCGCCGCCGCGTACGGCCAACTCGATACGTTTATGTGGATCGCGTGCCAGACGCGTTCGCTCAACGCATCGGTATGCAGGGACGCGTCCAAAGGCGGCTATCTCGATCTCTTGAAGCACGCCATCATGGTGGGATGTCACGTTAATCAGGATTCGTGCAGGGTAGCCGCCCTCTATGGCCACACGGCGACCGTGCAATGGTTGATCACAGAGGGCCACTGTCACGTGTCGGTCGACGTTGCTTCGGCCGCCGCGTCCAGCGGGCGCATGGACATGCTCGAGTGGCTTCATGCGAGGGGTTGCCCTCTGGACTCGCGTGTCATCTATCATGCCGCGCACCAGGGCCGCGTCGACATGGGCCGATGGGCGTATGCGAGGGGCTGCCCATGGGACTCATGGACCATCGCCAACGCCGTGTTTGAGGGCCACATTGATTTTATTCGGTGGGCCATAGATGAGGCAGGCCAGACCCTTGGTCCAGATGCCTGCGTGGCTGCCGCGCGGCGTGGCCATCCGAACCTCTTGCGGTGGCTGCGCGCTCGCGGATGCCCGTGGGCGGCCGATACTTGCCTTACAGCGGCCAAGCACGATCGCCTGTCGGTGCTCCAGTGGGCCGTCGCCAATGGATGCCCCCATGATCGTGCAAAGCTTTTGAAAGCGGCACGCGCCCACATGTCCCCGCAGGTCACAAGGTGGCTCAATACCTTTGATTCATGAACCCCTTTCCCTCTTCTCCCGCCCCCTTTGCCGCATTTCCCTGGTGACAAGAGTGTGGTGGCGACTTTTATGGGGAAAAGGGTGACATACGGACGGCCGACCGTACGACACAGGACGCCGCAGAGGAGCGAACGGTTTCAGTGCAGCAGAGGGCGACGGCGGCCGTAAACGTGCGATTCTCCCACGCCATACTGGGTGCAACGCGCGCGCTGTAGGTGTAGTCGCCTGTGTCATACAGTCGAGAGGCATCGTGCCCGCCGCAGAGGGGCGGAAATCGTTGTTGGCCGTCCCTCACGGCAAACGGGTGCAGGGTCACCAGCCCCGACAGGATCGAGTGCATGCGCAGGACGACATTGACGTGGTGTGTGTCGTTGACGGAAAAGCCCTCGCAGGCAAACACCAGTGCTGTGTTTAGGGGCACGATGTGGACGACCGAGGGAAACGTGCATGTGCCGCCCTCCTGAACGGCCGCAATGATTTGCGTGGATTTGGCAGAGCAATGGGCAACGCCCAGCAGTGCGAGCAGTAGTCCAGCAAAAAGCCTTGCCTGCATTGTATCCTCCGTGTGTTTTGTGTAGTTGTTGTTTCGCAAAACCTCACAGCACACCTTTTATCGCGTACATGGAGCCAATGGCGTTTCCCCCTGCAAATCGATCGGGCCAATCAAACGCTCAAAACAGCGATCGCAAAGCGAGGCTCCGCAGGCAAGCCATACATACGCACAATGGACCAACTGCCCGACGAACTCGTGCACCAGATCGCGAGCCTTGTGGGCCCATGCACGCTGCCCATCGTTGCCCTCGTGCAGAAACGCTGGCACGCGCTGGCAGAGCACATTGCCTACCGGCGGCGCCAGGACCGCTGTGTAAGAGAGCACGACCTGCAGATAACCGATCCGACTGTGTTGCGCCTCATTGTGCACAAGTGCGCTACGCCTACGCACTGTAGGCGCGCGTTTGCCAAACGGCTCGCTCTCGCCAACATGTGGAGCCTCTTTGACTGGTTTGCCCATGAGATCCCCTGCGATATGGGATCGATCGCCTGCGACGCGGCCGCCCGGATGGGCGACCTCGGCCTGCTCCAGTCGCTGCGAAACAAAAACCACCCGTGGACGGGCGCCACCTACATGCGTGCAGTGCACTCGGGCGACCTGAACATGATTGACTGGGTACACGAGCAAGGGTGCACGCGTGACGCGTTGGCTTCTTTGGAGGCGGCCAAAGCAAACCGCTTGGATATCCTCCAGCAGCTTCACAGGCATGGGTGCTGCTGGGACGAACGTGCGTGCGCCCACATGGCCGCGCATGGCAATCTGGATGCCCTTGGATGGCTCATCAGTAAAGGCTGCCCATGGGACGGTACGGTCTGCGACGAGGCTGCGCGCCACGGCCACGTTCATGTCATCGAGTGGGCCACGCAGCGGGGCCACATTCCCAGCAAACAGACATGGACCGCCGCGGCCGACGGCGGGCACATGGGTGTTGTAAAGTGGCTCAGCGCTCGTGGACGTCCTTGCAGAGATCTTATGGTTGTGGCCGCGGCGCACAGGGGCCACTTGCACATTCTCGAGTGGGCCAACAAGAGGAGACTGCGTGCGTGGGCTCCCGTCGTTTGCTTTGGCGCCATGGGCGGTCACAAGCATGTACTCCAATGGGCCTTTGCTCAGTGGCCCCACGCGCTGCGATCCGTCGCATGCCGGGCCGCTGTCATGGGGGGCCACGTCGCTCTCCTTGAGTGGCTCAAGGGTCTAGAGGAGGCCGTCTTTGATGCCACAATGTGTGTGGTGGCTCTCGAGTACGGGCACACCCACGTAGTGCGATGGTTGCTCGGCAATGGGTGCCCCTACGACGATGCCGTACCCATGGCGGCGGCCAAGTACGGATACCTGAACGTCCTCGTATGGCTGCACCATCAGGGCTTCACCTGGAACGGAACCATGGTGCGCAAGATGGCCGTCAAGCACAGACGCTCGCCAGTTATTACCTGGATCGACTCCTTTTCGGTATGATTGCATCATAGAACGCCGCCATTAGTTGGCTTGGTTTTTTGTAGACACATACATAAAACGGCCTCGGTTTTGTTCAGCGATACAGTCCAACAGCTAACAAAATGCAAGAGACCAAGGATAGTGAACGAGAAAGGCATATGATCCCAGACGTTCGACGACGTATCGTGGCCCATTGTAGTCCATGGCTGCTCCCCATCCTACGCAGGGTATCGCACACATGGTGCGATGCCGTGGACGGCGTCATTGGCAAACCCAATCCATGCCATGAACCGAAAGAGCGAGACAAACGCAGGCAGCGATACGTGGATACGATAATCAACGCCTCCGCGGAACTGCTCGTTTTGCACGGTAGATGGGCCAAATATGCGCTCGATCCCGAACTTGCGGTCTTGCCCTGCCGCGAGACCGTACGCAGGGGCGACCTCGCACGTCTGGTGCAACTGCACGAGGCCGGGTTTCCCCTGGACACCACGATATGCAGCCTCGCCGCACTGCACGGCCACCTAGGCATTCTACAGTGGGCGCGGAGCGTAGGTTGCGACTGGACGACTTGGACCTGTGCGCGCGCTGCCCAGGGCGGCCACCTACAAATACTCCAGTGGGCGCGCTCTCACGGATGCCTGTGGGACCGATGGACCTGCACGCGCGCTGCGGAAGAGAACCAAATTGCCATTCTCTCGTGGGCGCGCGAGAATGGTTGCCCCTGCAATCTCACCATTCCCGCCAACCATCCGCCCAACGTCAACGTCTTTGTCGATGGGGCGCAGAGAGGCCACATCGGCGTGCTCGAGTGGGCACACGAGGCAAACCCCGCATTTCGCGATCGTTTTGTCTCTATTGCTGCGGCGACCGAGGGCCACATTGGCGTTCTCAAATGGGCCCACGAGAAGGGCTTTTGCTGGGACGCCAAAGTGTGCGCGGCGGCGGCACGCGCCGGCCACCTTGATGTCTTGAGGTGGCTGCGCGAGCACGGCTGCGATTGGGACGACACGACCTGCGAGGCCGCCGTGCGCGGCAACCATCACGAGGTGTTTAGGTGGGCCGTCATGGGGGGATGTCCGGTCACATACCGCCTGGGACTTTTGGCCATACGCCACAGCAATCTGCCCATGCTCGAGTGGGTGCACATGCACGGGTGCCCCCTTACGTGCGATACCGCCATCGAGGCAGTCGGGTGCGCGAATCTCACCATACTTGAGTGGTTGCACGCGCACCGCTGCCCGTTCACGTCCGACACTCTTGTCGAGGCCGTCAAGTGCAAGAATCTCTCTGTGCTCGAGTGGTTGCACGCGCACGGATGCGCGCTCACGTGCGACATTCTCGTTTGCGCCATCAACCGCAAGAACCTCTCTATGGTCGAGTGGCTCGTCGCCCACAATTGCCCCGTTGACGAGGCCGCAGTTAGGGCAGCTGTCAAAATACGCTACCCTGCCATCCTTGCCTGTGTGCTCCCTCTGTCAGAGGAAGAGACCAATGTTGCTAAAGCATAGACACGCTGAACCAGGAATCGTGTTCTATGACGACGTGCTTTTATGTGTTCCCTTTGAGTATAACCATAAAGAGCCGCCATACCGAGATTAGGTTCAACTCGGTTGTTTCTTTGTGGGGACAATCGAGCGGCACTCGTGTTATCCAAAGTACATCGAACCGATTTGGCTCCTTTGGTATTTGACTGTCAGGATCACGGCCAGAGTTGGCATCAACAACAACAACAAGTCGGTCAGCAAAGCGCACTCACCATGTACAAGTATACATCACTTTGCAACGTACACATGACCGATATGGAAAACATGGATGTGTTGCCTAAAGAGTTACATTGCCCACCTTGTATGCGGCATCATTGTCGACACATTTCGATACACATTTGTATAGATTGATTACGTTTGTGTGATCGGTGTTGCTCTCTGTGGTCGACCCTCACACGGGCTCTTTGTAGATTGGGTGTCACGCATGAGCGTCAACATATGCACATATAGGATAAAAGTGGCCATGATACCATGGCCAACGTGGTTGGCCTCGACGAAAAGCGATATGCAAACACACGATCAAAGTGCTTGTCGTTGCAAGCGGGCATTGCACTACAGGTTTGCTCTGTGGCCAGAGGGCCCTTGTTGTCGAGGTCTCGCGGCATCAATACGTCCCACGGAAAACTATCCAATCAGAATGCGCGTTTTCTTGACGCCAGAGTTGCGGCGGCAGAAAGACCATTCCTTGCCGAAACCGAACCAACTTTGGCGCAAACATCTTTGGTGCACGTCGCGATGCCAACGGCCGCCTTTTTGGTGTCGACTTGTTCGTGCCCCCACCTGATTTTGCCCAAAAGGCGGGACGCCATTGGTTGTTGGCAAACAACAGTCATGGCCTCAAAGGGTGCGATAGAGGTTACCTTCACAAACGCCAAGGATGGAGGACGAGCACATGGCGATAGTGGACGGACCCGTTGAGCAGCTGCCCAACGAATTGTTGGCACTGATACTGAATCATGCGCCCGATATCGTCTGGCCCTTTGCCGCCCTTGTCAACAGACGATGGTATGCTACTATAGGACATATTGTTTGCCGCACAAAGGGCCCAGACGTCAAAGCCACGGGCGACATTCTTTCCATGTGCCTCGCACGCATGGGACACTGGCACCTGATCGATTGGGCCACGCGCCATTTGGTGCGCCCTCGCGACCCGTTTAGGGCGTGCGCCATTATGGCCGCCATAGGCAGCATTGCGGGAATCCAATGGATGCGTGAGCGAGGCCACGCATGGAACGGCACGGCCTATGCTGCCGCCATCAGGCATGGCCGTTTCGCCCATGCAGAGCAGTTGCGTGCACTTGGATGCCCCGGCGAGCAGGCCGTGTGCGTCGAAGCAGCGCGCACCGGTACGGTCCCTATTATTGAGTGGGCGCATCGCAGTGGCTTTACCGTGTCGCCCAACGTTACCATCGAGGCCGCCCGCAATGGCCATACTCACGTACTCGACTGGTTGGAGGCACGGGGGCTTTTCACAGCGGAACGCGTCTCGGTCGAGGCCGCGCTCAACGGACATCTCTGTGTGATTCGCTGGTTGTTGTGGCACGACCTTGTGATTGACAAAGCGGCGTGCGTCGAGGCCGCCGCGCGCCGTGGTCATATGCCCATCATCGCATGGGCGTGTGATCGCAAGTTTCCAGTGACCGCCCAGGTCTCTGTCGAGGCCGCGCGTGGCGGCCACCTTCCCATTGTCATGTGGGCAGAAGAGAAGGGCTTGCTCAACATTGACGGAATAGTCGAAAAGGCCGCGCGCAGAGGCCACCTACACATTCTCGCGTGGGTCCATAATCGACACTTTTGGAACGCCGACATTTGCGCCCGGGCAGCGCGCGGCGGCCACCTTAACATCATTGTGTGGGCACACGACCATGGGTACATGGTGGACGACGCGACTTGGTGCGAGGCGGAAGCCAGGGGTCATGTGCGCATTCTCGAATGGTTGCGGGCTCATGGGTTTTGTACAATGTCAACATAGTAATGGGTGGCTTTTGCCTCTGCGCGATCCCTTGGTCATAGAACATGATATACTGGAATTGGGAGAGTGAGGGGGGGGGGGAGGAAAAGTACAACACATCGACCGGGGTTTGGGAACAAGAACCGTGGTCCTTGGCTACTGTGTTTATGGCTTGGCAGCCTCACAGGTATCCCAAAGTGATGGGCAATCTGCGTTTGGCGGCAAGCGCCAAACCCCTTAGCAAGAGTGTCGACGGTTGGTAATCAGTATCTATAAAGGGTTGGTCGGCGCACATCGTGACATTGAATGGCTCAGGAGAATATCCTAGACCGTCGCTTGCCCGCGACTCTGCTCTGCAAGAATCGCGCATGCCTAAATGGTGCCTTTACAAGACGTTGAGACATAATGTCTGTATGGCCCGTTGGACCGTAATAACAACCAGAGCAAGTGGGAGCGTTTCATTTAGCATAACTTTGGTGACTCTGCGTACTCACAAACAGGCAATGTCACGAGAGTCACGCGAAATGAAACCGTCCCAGTGCGCATTTTGACATCCGTTCGGTCCCGCCCGTTTCGATCGCGATGCAGCCATCACAGAGCATGTAGTGCCAATTGATGCCAAATGTGGGGAAAAGCAACGCGTGTATGGAAAAGACCGTAAAAGGATCGTAGAAAGGAGCCTTCTTTGCAGAGGAAAATGGGGGGGGGATCGTTCAAGACTAGCGGCGCCTGATGGGGCAATGGTGCAAGATCAGTCGCTCCCAGAGCGGCCTCTAGCGAGGACGGCGGTGGGTCAGCAGTCGACAAAGCGATCGGCGGCAATGATCGCCGCGGACGCCATGACGCGGGCGGCCATCGAGACAAAGGCGCGCGGGTAGACACGAAGGCGCTCCATGCGTCTGGTGTAATGGACCAAGGGGCACGATGGGGACATGGCGATGACGGCGAGGCTCAGTGTACCGGCAAACACGTGGCGCGAGGCATCCAGGTCCGCGACGCGCATGGGCGCTCCCGTGATGCCGTCGACGATCTGGCAGCGCCCGCCCTCTTGCAGCTTGATAAACTCGAATCCGCTCTTGGCAAACCTCCCCGACGGCAGGTTGAGTTGGGCCAGGCTACGCAATTTGTGGTGACAGGCCGCGTTCTTTAGGGCGGCCGCCGAGACGTTCCTTTCAGCTTCGTGATAGTCGAGCATGGCGACGGTCCGGTGGCGTGCGATGCTGGCTCCTGCATCCTTGTCCTCGAGCAGGCGAAACCCGATGGGTTCGGGACCATTGATGGGACCCTGAAACTTTGCTGAACGCCAGCCGATCGTCATGAGCGGCACGGCAATGCCAAAGCGTTTGGACAGGAACGTTGGCCCGCGAGGCGGAATGGGCTGTCCCGATCTGTCGACATCATCCGCGTTGCCACCATCAGATGGCGCATAGTCGTCGCTCGTCAGTGGCGTAAAAGAGTAGGCGGCAATGACCGCGTCGGCAGAATACAACGGCGCCTGCGGCGTGCCGGTCGCACTGGTTTGGGCCACTGGCCGATCGCCATCGACGGCCGATTGCGCAGAGCGGACCACGGTAGACGCCGTTTCGGGTTTGGTGGTGGCGCCGCCAATGCAGTTCTGGGGCTCCGGGCCCATATAGGTAAAGCCCTTGACCTCGGCCTTGAGCACGCGCAGCGGTTTGGCGACCATGCCGGGCAGGAGACGCGCGACGCGCGTCACATTGGCGCACACGCACGACCACGTGGCATAGACATCGTTGCCGTCATAGTAGGCGCACGCGTGCGACATGTCAAAGCCGCACACGACCTGCGAAGCCGATCGGAATGGCGTGAGTATGACCTGTACAGGCGCCGAGTGCAGCAAACCCGGGCGCGCGTGCACGGTAACCACCGATCCGGTGACCGACGCGGTGCAGCCGGGCGCCGCGGCAAACAGCACCCTGATGACGCGCTCGAAAGCAGCGACACGGGCGACGTGATCGCTGCCAACGATCCATAGATCAATGTCCGATCCAGGCAGCGAGCGGCGCATTTCGGGCTTTTGCAGCGCATTGACGACGGCACCGCCGGCCATGATCACTCCCGTGGCTAGAGGTCCGTCCCGCCCGAGCAGGACGTCGGCAAATGCGGGACACGCCTCGCGGATGGCCTCGTTAAATAGAACCGAGCGGTTCGAATCGGTCGCCATGAGCCAGCGCACGCGCGTGTCGGTCAGCGGTCGCGCCATGCTGAGATCGGTGGCAAACACCTGGTCGATGGCGTGCAACGGGAGGGACCAGTCGCGCAAGGCCTCGGCGACGGCCTTTTGCGCGCGAGACCCGTCCTCTGCGATGATCGCGGCAATGGCACCGCGTAGGTCAGACTCGCTCCTGGTCACCGTGGATTCATCGGTCGACCCGTCGCTCAACTGCTGGGTCCCGTCTTGGATCGACATGGCGAGGTCAATGAGCCGATCGCCCAGGGTCATATACTGGATGGTCAGGCGATCAGAGTCGGCCCGCGACGAGACTGCATCGGCGGTGGGAGAAACATCGCGCGGCCCCATGGGCATGAGCGGCGCAATCACATTATCGCGGCCGAGCATGCGGCGTACGTTGGACTCACAGCACATCACATCAAAGAGGTAGACGGCGAGGACAGTCTCGGGGCGATCGAGGGTAATCGCTGCGGCCAGACTCGCATGGCACCGATCGACAGCGTGGCGCGCCTCGAGCAGCTTTAGCGCCGGCCACAGGCGTACGACCTCGGACAGCGTCGGCTCGGGGCCCGGCAGGGGCGACAGACCGATGAGGTCCACCAGCCGGTCGACGTCGGATTCGGCTACATCGACCGACAGCTGTACGTCGATCGTGATGGTGCGGTGCGCGAGGACTTTGTTTTCAAGAGCGTTGACGACAGCTGCCGTGAGGAAGCCGCTGCGGTAGATGCTGAAACGCTCCAGCGGCACATCCAGGGTCTTGATGGCGCGTGCGCGCGGCGACGACAGCACGATCTTGACGCTGTGCGTGGTGATACCATTGGGAAGTGGGGCGGTCATTGGTAAGGGATATTGCAGTAAAAGTCTGGTGGGCTCTGATGCGTGCTCGACAGTTGTAAGGACCTTTCAGATGCCCCGTGGGGCCTCCTTTTGTAGTTGGCACCGCCGATGCCAGCAACCAACCCTGTGGCGTGCGACTTTTGTCTATATGTTTTTGCCGCCAATGATAGGTCGCGCGCACCTGTGGACCAAAACACAAACCCAGGTTTGCGTGGAAACGCGCCGTCGAGAAAGAGGTATCCCTCTGCACGGGGAACCCGTGCGCGCCGTCCAAATAGGACCAATGGTTGGTAACAGAGCGGTTCACCTTTACATGCGCATCTCACCGTGCCGGAAATCATGGCGCGACGCCATTGTGACGGCCTCGTTCAAGGGTACCGTCGCACGACTTGGGGCACAAAACACGCAAACGCTCGCCTCTCCCCAATGCCAAGGCTGCGTACCCACGTAATATGGGCGGGTTTGTGGCGTTTGCCAACATCCTCGGTAGTGGTTATATCCCCTCGTTGTCCCTCCCCTCAATGAGAAACCTACAACTCTGTCATCGCCCACTCGCATAAGGGTCGGTACTCTGTCTCTGCTCCATGAAACCAAGGGTCCCAAAAGTGCGGTCCTGACGGTTATCCACACATCTCGACCGTGCCACGATGGCTGCGGGCACCTACATCAAAATCTGATCCTACAGCAAATGGCATCAGTTTGCTTCTTTTGCGCCTCCACCATCATCATACGCGCCACGCACATACGGCCTCTTTCATGCACACTTTGCGTGTTTACGCTATCTCCTTGCGTTCCCTATCGGCCAGGCGCGCTGTCCCACCCCAACCCCCAGGACCCGATAGATGATTCTGATTCCTTTTGCGGCAAACAGTGAAATCGTTGTTGTTGGTGATCAAGAGGATGCCTCAAGTTGGCCCGCTTCAAAGGTGCGCCTCAAGAAAAGGAGCGCGCTCGTCGGTCCCCAAATGATACGAACCCCGACAGCGTATCGCCCACGTGAATCAAAGGTTTCGCATTACACGCAGGCGACCTATCGGAAAACGAGGCACACCAAAATGGGGTCAGGCCACCGCGCTGGACACAGGCAAAACCTGGCGGACGATCGGTTCGTGGCAGGCCACCGCAGCGAGACCATGTTTTGGGTAGTGCGTCGACATGTGAGATCATTTTGAAAAGAGAACCAATGAAAGGTAATGGCGCTGGCAACGTCCAATCGTTTGCCCAAAATCGGTCCTCGTCGCTGTGACATGGGTCGCCCACCAGAGAGACGCCATGCACAGAGAGGAGGCACTTTGCACAGAGAAAGCAAACTCATGGCGACGATGACGAGCACGGCCAAGAGTCAAACTACTGCGCGGATGACAACACTAGGTGACCTTCCCGACCAGGCCCTAACGATCGTCATCGGCTATGTCGACGCCGCGAGCAGGCCCGCCGCGCGCCGCGTATCGAGACGCTGGTGCACGCTCGCAGACGCGCAACTCGCCCACAGACGCTGCATGCAGGGTTCCTTTAAACACATATGTGTTGCGCCCGACAGGTGCGCTAACCGCTACGTGCGCCGTCTCATCGCGTGCAGACGCCTATCCCTCTTGCGATGGGCCCACGCCACGGGTGGCTTTGCGCTCCCCGATGACGCGTGCAACAAGGCCTCTGCCGCAAACGACCTGCCCATGCTCCAGTGGCTGCGCAGCGTAGGCTGTCCGTGGGGTCCCGACGCCTGCATTAATGCCACCATTCACGGCAACCTGGACATGCTCAGGTGGATACGCGCAAATGATGGGCCCTGGGCATCCGCGTTATGCTCCCTCGCGGCCAAGTACGGCCACATGCACATACTCGAGTGGGCCGCCCTACAGGACTGCTGTACGTGGGACACGTCTACCTGTGCCTATGCCGCGTGGAGAGGCGACCTCATCATGCTCGAGTGGCTCCGGCAACGCGGGTGTCCCTGGAACGCCGACACGTGCGCCCTCGCTGCCGAACGAGGCCACCTGGCCGTGCTCCAGTGGGCCTACAACAATGGGTGCCCTATCGACCAGCGCGTCAATGTGCTTGCCGACCGTGCTCATTCTTTGCCTTTTCTTTCATAACGCATCCCTTGGCTAGAGGTGTGTGTGTGTGTGTGTGTGCCACCAGAGACCTCGCCCGCTTCTGTATAGTCTTTTCGGGTATACCTTTGTGCCAGGGGCTGAAAGGTCCACATTATCCTTGACGTGCACGTTTTGCTTACATAGAGGCCATTGATATTGGTAGCTATTTTAGACCTGTTGGGTCCAAAGAGCACAAGCGCGCTTGGTGTACCAACGGTGGCTGACTGATAGGGTGCAGAGGTGGGCACTTCCCTTACCGCCGCTATTTATCCGCGGGGACCATCGTTTGCGAATCAGGGTCACACACACACACATTATGGCTCGCTCTTCCCATGATATCCCGGTTCGCAGTGTGTGCGTGCGCTTACAAGGCCTATAAAGCCAACGGTGCGGTCGTTTGCATGTAGCGCATGATGATAGGACCGGGACTGCCTCCTGTCTATGTAAAGATTGATGCCATGCGCGGCGATCGCCCACGGCACATCACGAACTCGGCGTCGCTCCTAATGGGATTGCGAGAGATGCCGGTCATTTGCGTGGCAGAAACCTGCTTGTCTTTTGGGTTTGGACTTAAATCCGCTGCGCACTGTGCTTGCTCAAGGGCCAATAGCGCGAACTCGCGTATGACGGCCTAAGCAGCACTCATATGGCGCGCTCTTGTCTTGAAAGTGCGTTTATGCAACGTTTTCTTTGCGCGCGCGCACCGGGACAGATGCGTTGCCAAGCGCGTGCTCGTTGGCACCAAACGAAAAGGAATAGATCACGTTCCCTGCATGACGACCTATACGAATACCAATGCGACCTGCATGCACAGACTCTAGATGGGGCCGTCCAACGGGCACCGCTCGCCTGTATGGCATCGCACAGCCAGAGCGTATGTGGTCTAAAACACAAACGTTTGGATCAGGAAACCGCACGGCAGGGGTGAGCATGGACGTACACACAATGGTGCTAGGTCTGGCGGCAGCCACCGTATTGGACGTGCCCCTGGACCGTGCCACCGCGAACCCGTGGGACAGCGTCGTCGAATGCCTGCTGCCACTGGCGTGCTACATGCACCTACCCTCGCACGGCGCCGATGCGGCCGTGGCGACGTTTGACAGGCACATAAATTTGAAACAGCGTCGGCGCGTGCAGCGTGCGTTCGACAGGATCGCGCACCACGAGACGGCGGCCTCTCTCATCGAAAGCCTGCAGGCAGATCGACGCGCTCTCTGCAAGGGGGCTCTGTCGCTCGACCGTGGTCCATTTGTGTGCCTCGACGGCGACATCGACAGTGACTATGCGGCGGTCATCAATGAGGACCCCGATCGCGCGGACAACCATTCCATCGCGGGAATCGACCCCTGGAGGATGCACCTCACAAGAGACATGCTTGGAGATGAAAGCGACGACAACCGTGCGCCATATGCAGGCACAATCGCCGTGGCGGCTTATGAACAACGCAGACATGATATGGTCGCCATCGTAGACGAGGTCATGGCCGCGCGGCAGATAATGTCTCTAAGCAAGGCCGTCAGGCTTTTGTGTTCGCGAGCGACGCACCACAGAGCCCACCTCGCCGACGTGCGCGCGCGTGCTCTCTACCGGCGCGTTGTCGCACTAAGCGCGCTCTATCGGCATACGGTGGGTCCACATGGAAAGTCGCCTCCCGCGCGCATTCTGGATGCCATCGCGAAGGGCCACGAGGGCGTCGAGGCGGCCGCTGCCTGGTTTGGCCAGTGGGCGCGCGCCTCTACCAGAAACGTGCGCGCCGATCCTACGGACAGGGACGCGCTGTTTGTCGGGTGGTTTGCTCTGCCGACCTCGAACCCGCAGAGCAACGTGGATTCGTGTCCGCTCTACCATCTATCGATGGGCAACGCGCCTTATCTGCTGAGGTGCCTTGCACACATTGCCCCGCCAGAGTCGCCCGTCGTGTCGGTGTGCCCGCACGACTGCCCGATGGTGCTCGCGTCCCAGTGGGCACATTGGGGCGACGACACGGACGCCGCAATCCAAATGCGTACCAATATGTGGCGCGAGACGATGGCCCAACATACGGCAACCCCCGCGTTTGCCCAGTATGCGCGCGCAGCCATCAACGATGTGCTGGCACGGTACGCGCTGGTACCGGCATTTGCCGCCGAAAAGGTCGACCTCTTTGCGTCGTGTCTGGCAGACGTATCTATCGGCGTGCGGGTGGACCGCTATGCGCGCCATGTCATGCCACTCACCTGCATGTTGGCTCTGAGATTCGACGTCGAGTCGGACGTCCGGGACGCATACCGTCGCCTCGCCCTCTATGGCTCCCTCTAAAAACGATAATGTACCAAATCCTATGGTAAAAACGTGTATTTTCTTTATTACCTCTGTTCAAACTGTGGCGTCGCACAAAGGGAAAAGGGCTATTGATAGGGCATGGCAAACGGACCATGCGGAGGGGGCACGTTGGTAAGGATAGGCGCCGTGGGCCTATTGCCGCCCACGGCGCGCGTGGCCGACGTGGTCATCAACTTGGTGAGAGCCGACCGGCAAATGGAGGGCACGTCGGGCACTAGGTAGATGCCCGGTGCACCCTCCTCAAAGGCGATATCGCGCAAAAGCCGGATCTCGGCGGGTGTGATCTGTTCGCCACGGTTCGACCGATTGCAAATGTCAATGACGATCTCTTGCGGCGTAAGCCCTATGGCTTCTTGCGCGCGTCGTTTGCGTCCTCGCGTGGGTGCATGAGCAGATTGATACCCTCCCTCCTCTTCCTCTGCAATGCGCGGCGTCCACGGTTGTGGGGCCACTTGGGCCTTTTCCCCAGAGGGGGGCCAGACGGGTCGCTGGTGGTACATGTTTCTTGTGCAAACCGTGTGCGTCCTTTCTCCCTGGAGAGTGCGAGATAGGTGCACAGAGCGCATCGCCGCAGGACTCACACTCCAAGACCCCGCAGACGTTTGTCCGTCCGTGGGATCGCCAGAGCATGTCCCCGCGCACGCCGCTCCGCGCGCGACCACAATCGTGCCCCTCTTGCTATTGGACATTTGCTGCGTCTGGTTACGTTACGATGTTTTCGCTTTTGCGGCCTGCCAAAAGAAATGAGAATGGCGCAGATGTCCTTTGGCGGTATGGCGTGCTCGCATTAGATACATGTGAACGCTGTGAATTCATCCACAAGACGCAAATCGGATGCGGCAAAATCACTTGGCACCCATTATCGCTTGACGGAGAGGCAACCGTTGCTAGGAAGATACCCACGGGCGCCGAGGAGAATGACCAGGGCCGCGACTCGATAGAGTTGATCGAGATAAACCCTGTTTTCCAGCTTGTTGTTTGAGTTTCCCTCTGTTTCCAATGCAAGGCGCAATGCTGCACAAGTAACTCTGCACACGACGCGGTATTACATAACGCATGCCTATCGAGCCGTGCCCCCCCCCCAGTCATTTCCGAGCATTCAACCGACAAATGGCGCTGTGCGTCTCCTCCGGTGCAGTGCATAACATGTTTACGATCTGTGGGTAAGGACGCCACCGTCGCTTTCGACTCTTTGGGCGTGTCCCCCTCTGTAACCATCGGGACACAGTCTTGTGTCCGCATGCATGTATGTTGACTGCCAATCAGCTGTTTAGCCCTATGTTTCATTGGTCCAGCGCGTGCTCGGCCATAACCCAGTTTTTCCCTTTTACGGAACGCGATCTTCCTGCTCCTTTTGCCCCAGCCGCAAAGGGCACTGATACTGACAAGCACGAGGACGCGCGCGCGCAAAAGGAGCAGGTCCAACGAGGACCATGGATAGCATGCATGTGGCACACGAAAACCTCCCCGCCGTGATGGAACCCGACATAGAGGACCCCATGGATCAGGGACCGCTCGAACCGTGGCCCGGAGCATCGCTGTCGGTCCGCGAATGGCAGCGTCGTCATCGGCACAGACGTTGGTGGCGTCGCCAGGTCCAACACCTCTGTCGGCCCTGCGTTGTAGCCATCTTTGCACTGGTATTGCTACCCAGCATGCTGGCGGCGTCCATCTTTGTGCCTTGGTTTGGCTATAGACTCGCGCCCGCGTACGCCCTCCAGGCGCGCATGGTATCGAGCGTGTGCCTCGTGGTCAACCACACC
>Ga0255334_1000896_pt1 | contig 17391 bp, 13 predicted proteins | sample EtOH5_35cm_T3_12_FD_202080 | JGI IMG/M metagenome (GOLD analysis project Ga0255334, IMG submission 202080) | Sandy soil microbial communities from University of British Columbia, Vancouver, Canada - EtOH5_35cm_T3_129 | ecosystem: Engineered > Artificial ecosystem > Sand microcosm > Unclassified ...
GGGGTCGGCGTGCGCCACATTTTCTGCCAGTTTTCGTGATGGCTGAGGGAGTGTTTGAAGAGGCCGAAGCCCGAGTAGCGTTGCATAGTCATTTACTCCAAAACCGCGCTCAGCGATAAACCGGGAAGTCCGCGCACAAGGCCGAAACATGCTGCGCAACATTGGCTTCGACGTCGGCGTCGCCGAGGTTGTCGAGGATGTCGCAGATCCAGCCGGCCAACTCAACGCACTGGGTAACCTTGAAGCCGCGAGTGGTCACCGCCGGGGTGCCGATGCGCAGGCCGGAGGTCACGAACGGCGACTGTGGATCGTTCGGGACAGCGTTCTTGTTCACGGTGATGTGGGCGCGACCGAGTGCTGCATCCGCGTCTTTGCCGGTGAGGCCCTGACGGATCAGGCTGACCAGGAACAGGTGGTTATCGGTACCGCCGGACACTACATCGTAGCCGCGTTTGATAAATACGCCGGCCATGGCCTGGGCGTTGTCGATAACTTGTTGCTGATAGGCCTTGAAACCAGGCTCCAGTGCTTCCTTGAAGCACACCGCTTTGCCAGCAATGACATGCATCAGCGGGCCGCCCTGTGCGCCGGGGAATACCGCAGCGTTGAGCTTTTTCTCGATCTCTTCGTTGGACTTGGCCAGGATCAACCCGCCACGTGGACCGCGCAGGGTCTTGTGGGTGGTGGTGGTGACCACGTCAGCGTACGGCAGCGGATTCGGGTACAGACCAGCGGCGACCAGACCGGCCACGTGAGCCATGTCGACGAACAGCAGCGCACCGACCTTGTCGGCAATCTGCCGGAAACGCGGGAAGTCGAGGGTCTTGGAGTAAGCCGAGAACCCGGCGACGATCATTTTCGGCTTGCACTCGACGGCCAGACGTTCAACTTCGTCGTAGTCGATCAACCCGGTCTTGGTGTCGATGCCGTACTGCACGGCGTTGTAGAGCTTGCCCGAGGACGACACTTTCGCGCCGTGGGTCAAGTGACCGCCGTGAGCCAGGCTCATGCCGAGAATGGTGTCGCCCGGCTGGATCAGCGCCAGGTAAACGGCGCTGTTGGCGGAAGAACCGGAGTGCGGCTGCACGTTGGCGTAGTCGGCACCGAACAATTGCTTGGCGCGTTCGATGGCCAGTGCTTCAACTTTATCGACGTGCTCACAGCCACCGTAGTAGCGCTTGCCCGGATAGCCTTCGGCGTACTTGTTGGTCAGGCCGCTGCCTTGCGCTTCCATCACGCGCTTGCTGGTGTAGTTCTCGGACGCGATCAGCTCGATGTGATCTTCCTGGCGTTGCTCCTCGGCATTCATCGCCGCCAGCAGTGCATCGTCGTAACCCTGGATCTGGTCTTGCTTGCTGAACATCGCGTCTCTCCCAGCGGCATCTATGCGCCATTCGTCTCGGTAAGGCACTGGTGTTTCGACAGTGCCCTTTGAATGCGATGGTATGACCGGCGCAGACAGGCCAAATGCCTACGGACGCCACGCAAAGGTGCGTTTACGACATGGATCGAAATGGCTGGCCGGACACAACCTTCGAACCAACGAAGATCCCCTGTGGGAGCGAGCCTGCTCGCGATAGCGGTCTCACATTCAACATTGATGTTGCCTGAGCTGCCGCCATCGCGAGCAGGCTCGCTCCCACAGGGGTCAGGCGATGACCTGTCGCACTGCCAGCAACAGCAGGAAATGCGCGGGATAGAGCGCATACGCCCAGCGGCGCATCGGTGGTGGCAGGATGCCTTTTGCATGTCGCAACAGGAGCAGCCCCAGCAATGGCGCAATCAGACAAGCGGCGATGCCGAGGATGGCTTCAATATTGTGAAACTGCGCGGAGGAATACAGCACTGGCCACTGATTGGCCGCCAGGCACACCAGCCCCGGCAACAGGCTGAAATACCAGGGACGCCCGATCACCAGCAACATCGCCAGCGGCAACAGTACCCCGAAGAAGCCGAACATCAGTCGCGGCGCAAACAGCGCCGCCAGCAGCAAGGCGCCTGCCGCCAACAGTCGCGTTTGCAGGGCTCGGTCCTGCCAGCCACGGGCCACCAGCAATCCCAGCGCCAACGTGGGCAGCACGTTCAAGGTGTCGGGATCAGGAATGTACATCCTGTAGGGAATTTCGCTGATGGCGCTAAACAGCAGCAACCACCCCAGATAACGCCACTGGCCCTCGGTCGTCACCGCGCGGGCCCGCGCCAGGTTTGCGGCCATCGCCAGACAGAACCACGGGAACGCCAACCGTCCCGGTATATACAGCAGATCGACGGAATACCCGACATATCGCAGGTGATCGAGCACCATGCTCAGCAGCGCCAGCCACTTGAGCAGATCCAGTGCCCCATCCCTTTGCGTCATGTGCATAATTGCCCGTCGTCTTTGTATTTTTCTGTCAGACGCATCGCGTGTGCTCTCCGGATGATCTTCGGTAAAGTGCGCACCATCATTGACCACGAGTCGCTTCACCATAAGCGCCTCGATCACGGAAAGCAGGGCCATGACCGATAAGAGCCAACAATTCGCCAGCGACAACTATTCCGGTATCTGCCCTGAAGCCTGGGCTGCCATGGAACAGGCCAACCACGGCCACCAACGCGCCTATGGCGACGACGAATGGACCGCACGTGCGTCCGACGATTTCCGCAAACTGTTCGAAACCGACTGCGAAGTGTTCTTCGCCTTCAACGGCACCGCGGCCAACTCCCTGGCCCTGTCGTCGCTATGCCAGAGTTACCACAGCGTGATCTGCTCGGAAACCGCCCACGTCGAAACCGACGAATGCGGCGCGCCGGAATTCTTTTCCAACGGTTCCAAGCTACTCATCGCCCGCACTGAAAACGGCAAGCTGACCCCGGAATCGATCCGCGAAATCGCGCTCAAGCGCCAGGACATCCACTACCCGAAACCGCGCGTAGTCACCCTGACCCAGGCGACCGAAGTCGGCAGCGTCTACACCCCGGAAGAAATCCGCGCCATCAGCGCCACCTGCAAAGAACTCGGCTTGAACTTGCACATGGACGGCGCGCGCTTCTCCAACGCTTGCGCTTTCCTTGGCTGCACGCCGGCTGATTTGACCTGGAAGGCCGGCGTCGACGTGTTGTGCTTCGGCGGCACGAAAAACGGCATGGCGGTGGGGGAAGCGATTCTGTTCTTCAACCACAAACTGGCTGAAGACTTCGATTACCGCTGCAAACAGGCCGGTCAACTGGCCTCGAAGATGCGTTTCCTGTCGGCGCCGTGGGTCGGGATTCTGGAAAACGACGCCTGGCTCAAATACGCCAAACACGCCAACCACTGCGCGCAGCTGCTGGCTGAACTGGTCAGCGATATTCCTGGCGTGGAACTGATGTTCCCGGTGCAGGCTAACGGTGTGTTCCTGCAACTCTCGGAACCGGCCATCGCCGCACTGACGGCCAAGGGCTGGCGCTTCTACACCTTCATCGGCAACGGCGGCGCACGCTTCATGTGCTCGTGGGACACCGAAGAAGAACGCGTACGCGAATTGGCGGCGGATATTCGCGAAGTCATGTCCCGCTAACTCCCCTCATGATCGTTCCCACGCTCCGCGTGGGAATGCCTCTCGGGACGCTCCGCGTTCCTCAAACACCGTTGTGACGCAGAGCGTCACGGGCTGCATTCCCACGCAGAGCGTGGGAACGATCATTACGGGCGTGTCACAATTTCCCACTCGCTCCGCGTCGCTGTCTGCTAGACCCATCACACTACGGCGCCCATCCTGATCATTCCCGCGCAAAGGAATGCACCCATGGGCCGAAGTCGCTACACCATCACCGAACCCGACAAACCGCACTTCCTCACCTGCACCCTCATGGAATGGCTCCCGCTGTTCATCCGTCCCTACATCGTCGATCACCTGCTCAATTGCTGGCGCTATCAGCAAACCCATCGAGATCTAAAGCTGTATGGCTATGTGGTCCTGGAAAACCATCTGCACTTTGTCGCAGAAGCTCCAGACCTCAACAAATGCCTCAGCCAATTCAAATCCTTCACCGCCCGACAAATCATCGACGACCTGCAAAGCAAAGGCGCCGGCCGCGCGTTGCAGCGCCTGCGCTTCAGCAAACGTGCGCACAAGCAGGACCGGGTGTATCAGCTGTGGCAGGAAGGTTCGCACGCGGAAATGGTGTACAGCGAAACGGTGATGCGCCAGAAGCTGGATTACATTCATTACAACCCGGTGAAGCGTGGGTATGTGGATTTTCCGGAGCACTGGCGTTACTCCAGCGCGAGGAATTATGCGGGGATGGAGGGGTTGATCGAGATTCAGCGCTGGTATTGAGGCGTACCGCCCCCACCTGATCGTCCCCACGCTCCGCGTGGGAATGCAGCCGTGACGCTCTGCTTCACAACGGTGTTCGACATTGCATCAGCGGTGAGGCAGGAACGCGGAGCGTCCCGAGAGGCATTCCCACGCGGAGCGTGGGAACGATCATTGTGGCGCGCGCCTTGGTCTACATTAATCCGGTCAGATAACAATAATCAGGAGCGCACGCATGTCATTGAAAGGCAAAACTCTGTTCATTACCGGCGCCAGCCGCGGGATTGGTCGTGAGATCGCGCTGCGGGCTGCGCACGACGGCGCCAACATTGTGATTGCCGCGAAAAGCGCCGAGCCGCACCCCAAGTTGCCTGGCACGATTTTCAGCGTGGCCAAGGAAGTTGAAGCTGCCGGTGGTCAAGCGTTGGCCTTGCAGGTGGATGTGCGTGATGAAGTCGCGGTGCGTGAGGCACTGGCCAAGGCCAACGAGCATTTCGGCGGCATTGATGCGCTGATCAACAATGCCGGGGCGATCAAGCTGACCGGGGTTCAACACATCGAACTCAAGCGCTTCGACCTGATGCACCAGATCAACACCCGCGCCGTGCTCCTGTGCAGTCAGGCTGCCCTGCCCTATCTGAAAAAAACCAATGGTCACATTCTTAACCTGTCGCCACCGCTGAACCTGGCGACGAAATGGTTTGCCCAGTACAGCCCCTACACGGTGACCAAGTACGGCATGAGCATGCTGACCCTGGGCATGAGTGAGGAATTTTCCAGTTACGGAATCAGCGTCAATTCCCTGTGGCCGCAGACGATGATTGCCACCGCTGCCATCGAATTTCAGCTCGGGTCACGCGAGTCGTTCAAGCATGCGCGCACGCCGGCGATTATGGCGGACGCTGCTTACGCGATTCTGAGCAGCAGTGGTCGCCGCATCACCGGTCGGTTGCTGATTGATGAGGAGATTTTGCGGGAGCATGGCGTGACCGAATTCGATCACTACCGCTTTGAGCCCGGCACCAACGACAAGCTGATGCCAGACCTGTTTGTGGACTGAAATAGCAACCCTTGTGGGAGTGAGCCTGCTCGCGATGAGGCCGGAACATTCAACATTGATATTGACTGATCCACCGCTATCGCGAGCAGGCTCGCTCCCACAGGTTTAGAACTCGATCCGCACGTCGCCCTTCGGCACGCTGCAGCACGAAAGAATGAACCCTTCCGCTTCGTCTTCCTCGGTGATCCCGCCGTTGTGGTCCATTTCGACCTCGCCACCCAGCTTCATCACCTTGCACGTCCCGCAGATCCCCATCCCGCAAGCCTTCGGAATCAACAAACCAAGCTTGGCAGCCGCCGCATGCACGGTTTCACCCGGTGCAACACGAATGCTCTTGCCGGACGCGGTGAATTCCACCTGGTGCAGGTCTGCGATGTCGATGTCCGGTGCATCAGCGGCGATTTCGGCTTGCTCCACCGCATCGGCACGGGCTTCCGCTGGCGTAGCGCCGAAGGATTCCTCGTGATAACGCGCCATGTCAAAGCCGACCGCTTCGAGCATGCGCTTGACCGCATTCATATACGGCGTCGGGCCGCAGCAGAAGACTTCGCGCTCCATGAAGTCCGGCGCCATCAGCTCGAGCATCTTGTGGTTCAGGTACCCGCGATAACCGGCCCACGGCTCACCCAGACCATGCTTCTCGCAGATCAGGTGCAGGCTGAAGTTATCGATCCGCGACGCCATATGTTCCAGCTCGCGGTGGTAAATGATGTCTTTGGGCGAACGGGCGCTGTGGATAAACACCATGTCGACGTTGCCGTTGGTGTCGTAGAACCAGCGCGCCATCGACATGACCGGTGTGATACCGACGCCACCGCTGAGGTACAGCACCTTCGGCGCGGGGAAGTCCATGGCATTGAACAACCCGACCGGCCCGTGCACCGCCAGCTCCTGGCCTTCGTGCAGGGTGTCGTGCAGCCAGTTCGACACTTTGCCGCCCGGCACACGCTTGATGGTCACCGAAAAGCTGTACGGCACCGACGGCGAGCTGGAAATGGTGTAGGAGCGCATGATCGGCACCCCTTCGATTTCCAGCTCCAGGGTGACAAACTGCCCCGGTTTAAAGAAGAACAGGATTGGCTGGTCAGCCATAAAGCAGAAGGTGCGCACATCCCAGGTTTCCTGGATGACTTTGACGCAACGGACGATGTGTCGACCATTGGCCCAGGTCTGGGTGGTTACCGGATTCAGGAAGCTGTTGGACATGCTGTTCTCCACCGCCGATGGTCGGCCTTATGTTGGCGATTCTGCGTAACGTGCGAACCACCCATTTACCTATCTGCGACATTCACATACTTATCGCGACCAGCCCACATCTACCGGGGGTTGCGCGTCGGGAACAGATTGGGCCATGTCGCCCATGGATAAGGTTCTGGCTAGCGCCGGCCCCACACTCGCTCCATACCAAGACACAACCTTTACACACCTTGCGTAGCAAACCTGATTAGCCACTTTCGCCGGCCACACAGAATGGCCTTGAGGATTAAATGATGGACGTCACCACTACCCTGAGCCTGGGCGATCCGCTGGAACCCGCACGCAAGGCCACCGCGCAGATGCTGCAAGAGCGCGAGCGCACTTTCTCGCTGCCGCAGCCGTTTTACTCTGACGAGCGGCTGTTTGATATCGACATGCAGGAAATCTTTCAGAAAGAGTGGTTGATCGCCGGCATGACCTGCGAAATCCCGACCAAGGGCAACTACCTGACCCTGCAAGTCGGCAAGAACCCGATCATCGTGATTCGCGGCGCAGACGGCATAGTCCATGCGTTCCACAACGTCTGCCGCCACCGCGGTTCACGGCTGTGCACCAGTGAAAAAGGCAAGGTCGCCAAACTGGTCTGCCACTACCACCAGTGGACGTACGAACTGGACGGTCGCCTGCTGTTCGCCGGCACCGAAATGGGCGCCGACTTCGACATGAAGCAATACGGCCTCAAACCGGTAAACGTGAAGACTGCCGGCGGCTACATCTTCATCAGCCTGTCGGAGAACCCGCCAGCCATTGATGACTTCCTGTCGACGCTGAACCATTACATGGAACCGTACGACATGGAAAACACCAAGGTGGCGATTACCACCACCTTGATGGAGAAAGCCAACTGGAAACTGGTGCTGGAAAACAACCGCGAGTGCTACCACTGCAACGCGTCGCACCCGGAACTGCTGAAAACCCTGCTGGAATGGGACGACGTCACCGACCCGCGTGCCGACCAGGCCTTCAAGGACCACGTCGCCGCCTCCGCCGCTGCCTGGGAAGCCGAGAAGATTCCTTACGCCCACGCCAGCTTCGGCCTGCGTAACCGCATCGTGCGCATGCCGCTGCTCAAAGGCACCGTGTCGATGACCCTGGACGGCAAACAAGGCTGCGCCAAACTCATGGGCCGGATCAAAAACCCGGACCTGGGCTCGATGCGTATCCTGCACCTGCCGCACTCCTGGAACCACTGCATGGGCGACCACATCATCGTGTTCACCGTGTGGCCGATCAGCGCGCAGGAAACCATGGTCACCACCAAGTGGATCGTCCACAAGGACGCCGTCGAAGGCGTGGACTACGACGTGGAGCGCATGCGCCAGGTCTGGGATGCGACCAACGACCAGGACCGTCGCCTGGCCGAAGAGAACCAGCGCGGCATCAACTCCACGGCTTACCAGCCAGGCCCTTACTCCAAGACCTATGAGTTTGGCGTGGTGAACTTCGTGGACTGGTACAGCGAGCGTTTGCTGAACAACCTCGGGGCCGAGCCTGCGCCTTACCTCAAAGGCGTTCCGGTTAGCGGCTAATCGAGATCAAAAGCATCGCGAGCAGGCTCACTCCTACAGGGGATTTGTGAACGACACAGATCCAATGTGGGAGTGAGCCTGCTCGCGATGGCGCCCTCCTCAACTACATACCTTTCACTGATATATCCCTCACTCTAGAACTGTACGAAATATGACCTATTCCGTTCAGCGCTATACCCTCCGCACCTCTCAGCCTTCCACGAACAAGTTATCCACACCTCAACCCACAGCTATTGGGGACAAGTGTGGATTTCGTGGAAACTTTCTCCACAGAAACTGAAGAAAATCCGTGACTTATCCAGAAGCAGGGTTTTGAACAACGATTGGTTGTTTTTTGATCGAAAGCTTGAAAGGCACGTTATACGTGGCTTGCAGAGGATAGCGAACACCTTATCCACAGAAGCGCCAACAGACTTTGGGGGCAACTTGGGCGGATCTGTGGAAAACCGCTGGAAGCCGCAATAAATCGGGGTTTGCGCGAGGTTTACCGGCTTAAAACGATGATTTGATCGCTTTTTGATCAGCCGCCTGATAGGCCCGTATTATATGGCCTGCAGAGGACAGCGAACATCTTATCCACAGATGCGCTAACAGAGATTGGGGGCAAGTATTGGCTTGCGTACAAAGTTATCCTCTGGAAAAAGCCTGAAAAAACCGCAAGTTAGGCTGGTTGTTTTTTGTACGAAGGGTTGCAGGGCCTGGTTTGTATGGGGTGTAGCGATGGGCGAACACGTTATCCACAGAAGCACTAACAGGGATTGTGGGTAACCACGATTCAGGTCCTGTTGAAACACGACCATCCCGAGTCGATATCCAGATTCAACTCATAATCATTGAATGCCCCCCACCCAAGCAAAAGCGAAGGCACGTACTGACCCCGCAATAACGACGCAGGAATCGTAAAGTCCGGGTAGTAGTTGTAGGTGATCGATTGGATATGGCCCGCCAGGCTCAATTCACCCTTGAAAGTTTGGGAACGAGGTTCATCGGTGACATGAACGGATGAGTTGCCCGGCGAGGACGACGTCAGGTAATCAACATTGCCCGTGTCGATAATCACCGGCGTGGCCCGACGATCCAGGCGTGCGGCAATGGTCAGTCGTTGATTAATGTCCATGCGCGCGTAGCTAATTGGCGAATCGCATCGCGCGGGAGGTTCGGCGTTAACCTCCAGTGTCTTTTTGGTGACCTTCAAACGCCCCAACTTACCGATCAGATCAAGCCCCAGTAAGTTTTCCCGGTCGCTGACAAACACCAGGACGTTTCTGAACTCGCTTGTACCTATCTTTAAAGACTCAAAGATCCCGAGTTGGGCAGACAGGTCACTTTCGCCATAAAACGTGCTGTAGCCATAGTGAGAGTCGGTTAATAACCTGATGCCCATCAGCTTCGCGGTGTCGTTGTTGACCCGGGTTTGCGGTGCGCCGGTGTCCAGAATGAAGCGCGACGAGACACCATTGGCCGCTTTGACATCGAGGTAGGGCAGCACCTCGTCAGTGACGTGACTGTCGCTGGCGTAAGGATGAATCGCCAGCACCTCGTGTCGCTTGGTTCTTGTCACCGAAAAATCGCCGAGCCTGCGCAGGGTCGCGAGGGATTCGCTGCCGAACATGGAGAACATCGCGTTGAGCTCAGGGTCATTCGCGATTGCCTGAGCATGACGACGCTTGATCGCCAGATAGTACTCGGGGATCAGGTTTGCGGTTTTGGCCTCGAACATTCGGGAGAAAACGGACACTGAACAATTCAGGTTCTTTTCAACATCCAGCACCTTGTCGCATTGCTGTTTGATCTGCGCCAGGGAGGCTTTTTGCCCCTGTTCAGACTCCAGCCATTTGTAAAAATCCGGATCTTCCTTTCTGGTACCCGCTATCGAACGCGTGGTTACAACCAGAAAAAACACAACAAGCATCACGCCACAGATCAGACAGGTCTCACGTCGACTGACCGCTCCCATGTTCAGCCCATTCTTGAAAACGAGTTTGAGGAATTAGCGCTGCTGCCACCCCGCCCTGCTCATGGAAAGCCAGCTCATAGAAAAATGTAGCTCATCAGGGCCGATACATCAGATAGGCCTCACCCGTGACCCGAATCATCGGATGGGGCGTGATCTGGCAGGTATCGACGATACGAAAGCCATGTCGCTCGTAAAACCGGCGGGCACCGGTGTTCACCGCGTAGTCGATCAGGCTCAAGCCATTGAGCCCTAGCTGGTTGGCACGGTCGTAAGCGTAGGCGAGGAATTGCTTGCCCAGGCCCTGGTTTCGCCAGCCTTCATGCAGCGCGAGGCTGGAGATGTAGAGGGTGTCGGGGATTTCCATTTTGGCGTACGGCGCCAGGACTGGATCGGTCACTGGAGGCGCCAGTGGGTCGTGACGCATCACGTAGCTGTGCATCATGCCGATGACGTTTCCCTGCACCTCGGCGATGAGGCAGTTCTGATAAGAAAAATCTACGTCGTCACGGGCGTAACGACTGGCGCCCACGTCCAGTAAATCCTGACCGGGTTGAGCCAGTTGGCTCCAGATGTAATCTGCAGCGCCCTCTGATGAAATCTGGAACAAACGAGCAATCTCCCGCGCATCCGCGCGCAGGGCCGAACGAAATTCAACGGTCATTTGTTATTCCTTGTGGGAGCGGGCTTGCTCCGGGCGGCGATCCGACGAAGGCGGTGGTTCAGTCGACATTGATGTTGTCTGACACACCGCCTTCGTCGGATCGCCGCCCGGAGCAATCCCGCTCCCACATTAGATCTGTATTGGGTATTCGTTAGCGGACTACGCCTTCTTCGATCAGCAACTTGAGGATCGCCTCGGCACCTGCTTGCGCAGTCACGCCTTTAAGCACCTGCCCGCCGCCACCGCTGGCCTTGGCCGTCGCGGCTTTCATCCGGTCCGCGCCGCTCTTGGCCTTGATCACCTTCAAGCGTTTAGGCCGTGGCTTGGCCGGTTGCAGCGTGGCGACCGCCAGCAGTGCGTCGTCGATCACTTCGACTTCATCCGCCTGCAACACCCCGCGTCGAGCCGGGCCGTAGGCGCTCTGCCGAGGTTTCGGCGCAGCGTTATCCACAGTTGCGAGGAACGGCAGCCGCACTTTCAACCGACGGCGCTGACCGCGAGGCAAGGCTTGCAGCACCAGCGCTGAATTGCCGTCGATGGATTCAACTTGAGCCAGCCCGACTACCAATGGCCAGCCCAGGCTTTCGGCCAGCAGGAACGGCAACATGCCCGAGCCTTCACCGGTTTCCGCCTGGCTGCCGGTCAGCACGACCTGCGCCCCGGCGTCACGCAAATACGCAGTCAATGCCGGCAGTGCATCGGCGCCTTCCGGTTGTTCCAGCACATGCAGCTGTTCCAGGCCCATGCCCAAATAGGCACGCAATGCGGGTTCCGCGACGTCACCGGCATGCAGCACTTGCAGGTTATCCCCAGCCAATTGCAGGCCCAGCTCCACCGCCCGCGCATCCTGCTCCGCGCGACGTGGCCGGCCGGAGGTCGGGTGGGCGCCGATGGACACCAGGCTGATGATTTTCGTGCTCATAACCCTTTCCTTCCCTTAAGCCGCATCGCGCTTGGCTTCATTGCGGTAAGCCTCTACCGCATCGATCAAGGCTTGAAGAATCTCGGCGCTCTCGCCGATCACCGACAAGTCGGCCCGTTTGATCATGTCGCAGCCAGGGTCGAGGTTGATCGCCACCACCTTGTCGCAGGCACCGATGCCTTGCAGGTGCTGGATCGCCCCGGAAATCCCCACGGCCACGTAAACCCGCGCGGTGACCCAGGTGCCGGACGCACCGACCTGACGGTCGCGCGCCATGAAGCCATCGTCCACCGCCACGCGGGACGCGCCTTCGGTAGCACCCAGCGCTTCGGCGGTCCTGTGGAAAAGTCCCCAGTCCTTGACCCCGTTGCCGCCGGAGAAGATGAACTCGGCTTCGGCCATCGGAATCGCCGCCGGGTCCACCGCCACCGCGCCCAAATCCTCGATGCGCGACAAGCTGCGCGCCACGGCTGTGGATAACTCCACCGGCAAGGCTTCGTGACGGGTTTCGCTCACAGGTTCGGCGCATTCGACGGCAGCCAGAATCAAGCGTGCCACCGGGCGCGCAAGGTCTTGCAAACCGGCACCGGCGCGACCGATGCATTCCTGATCCTTGACCTGCCAGACCCGCGTGGCCGGGCGTTCGCCCAGCGCGGCGGCAAAGCGTCGACCCAATTCACCACCACCGCTGCGACTGTCCGGCAGCAACCAGTGACGCGGGCTGAACTGGTTATCCACAGCCCGCAGACCCTGGACCCGTTGTTCCGGTGCATAACCGCTGAATTCTTCGCCATCGAGCACCAGCAAGCGATCGACGCCAGCAGTGGCGAAAGCGTTTTCTTTATGTTCACCAAAAACCACGGCCAATACCGCGCCGTCCTTGCCGGCCAACTGATGGGCCAGGCCGAGCAAATCGCGGTCGTGGCTGCTCAAGCGGCCGCCGACCATGTCCGGCACCACGTTGATGTAGAACGCCGGTTGCGGCACTTGATGCAGCGGCAATTGCACTTCAACCGCGGCCGAGCGTTTAGTCGCCCCACCCTGTTGAGCGCCGCTGCGGTCGATTCGCTTGATCCCGTTGGGACCGATAAAACCGATGCCATGGGGATTCTTGCGGATGACGCCGTTAGGCCCCATCCAGCTGTGTTGCGCCGGTTGCATGGCCGCGTGCAGCGGGTGCAGACGGTTACGGGCGATCCATTCGGCGCGTGGGTCGCGGCGGATAATGTCGCTCATCAGTGGGCCTCCGCAGGTTCACGTTGGGCCGGTTTGGTCGGCTTGCTCGGGGCAGCGTCTTCGAGCAACGCGTCCGCCACCAGTTCGGCGATGTCCTTGATCAGCGGCCGAGGTTCGACCACGCCTTCGAGCATCGCGGTGCACTGTGGACAACCCACGGCCACCAGTTCGGCGCCGGTTTCGCGGATGTCTTCCATGCGCATGTCGGGGATCCGTTGCTTGCCCGGGATGTCGGTGATCGGCGCACCGCCACCACCGCCGCAGCAGCGCGAGCGGAAACCGGAGCGTTGCATTTCCTTGATCTCGATGCCCAGGGCGCGCAGCACTTCACGCGGCGCCTCGTATTCGCCGTTGTAGCGGCCGAGGTAGCACGGGTCGTGATAAGTCACGCTGCTGCCTTTGTGCTGGCCGAGGTTCAGGGCGCCAGCGCCGATGATTTCCGCCATGTAGGTGCTGTGGTGCTGCACGACGTAGTTGCCGTTGAAGGCGCCGTACTCGTTTTTCAGCACGTGGAAGCTGTGCGGGTCGCAGGTGACGATGCGGTTGAAGCTGTATTTGGCCAGGGTCTGGATGTTGCGTTTGGCCAACAACTGGAAGGTCGCTTCGTCGCCCAGACGTCGGGCTACGTCACCGCTGTCGCGCTCTTCGAGGCCCAGTACCGCGAAGTCGACCTTGGCCGCTTTCAGCACTTTGACGAAGGCGCGCAGGGTGCGCTGGTTGCGCATGTCGAAGGCACCGTCGCCGACCCAGAACAGCACGTCGACCGATTTCTTCTCGCTCATCAGATTGAGGTTCAAGTCCGCCGCCCAGTTCATCCGCCCACCCGGGGCGAAGCCGCCAGGGTTATCGGTGGCGATCAGGTTTTCGAGGACTTCGGCGCCCTTGTTCGGGGTCGCGCCTTTTTCCAGGGTCAGGTGACGGCGCATGTCGACGATGGCGTCGACGTGCTCGATCATCATCGGGCACTCCTCGACGCAGGCGCGGCAAGTGGTGCAGGACCACAAGGTTTCAGCGTCCACCAGGCCGTTGACGATCGGCTGATGCGGGTTACCGGCGTGTTCGCCGATCGCCTTGCCCGGATACGGGCTACCGGCGAATTTGGCATCAGTGCCACCGGCCAGGCCAACGACCATGTCCTGAATCAGCTTTTTCGGGTTCAGCGGCTGGCCGGCGGCGAACGCCGGGCACGCGGCTTCGCACTTACCGCACTGCACGCAGGCGTCGAAGCCGAGCAGTTGGTTCCAGGTGAAATCCTTGGGTTTTTCCACGCCCAGTGGCGCGGTTGGGTCGTTCAGGTCCAGCGGTTTCAAACCGGTGGAGCGGCCGCCACCAAAACGTTCGGCGCGACGGTGCCAGGCCAGGTGCAAGGCACCAGCGAAGGCGTGCTTCATCGGCCCGCCCCAGGTCATGCCGAAAAACAACTCCGATACGCCCCACAGCACACCGACGCCGAGGATCGCAGCGACCACCCAACCACCGAAGTTTTCCGGGAGGATGCCGGCGACCGGCAGGGTCAACAGGAAGAAGCTCGCAGAGAACGCCAACAGGCTTTTCGGCAGACGCATCCATGGCCCTTTGGAAAGGCGAGCCGGTGGGTTGCGACGACGCAGGAACATGAAAATCGCACCGACGAACATCACCGCCGAGGCAATCAACAGGGCAACACCGAGAATGCGATTGTGCAGGCCGAAGCCGTGAACCAGGATCGCCAGCACAATGGACGCCACCGCACCGCCAGCCGTGGCGACGTGAGTGTTGGCGATGTATTTGTCCCGCGCGACGACATGGTGCAAATCGACCATGTAGCGCTTGGGCATGGCGAACAGGCCGCCGATCAGGTCGACTTTCGAAGCCCGGCCTCGGCGCCACATAGCCACCCGCCGCAACGCGCCGAGGACGGCAAGGCCCAGGGCTGCGAACAACAGGATTGGAAGAAGGGTGTTCAACATGGTGGAGCTCCCAAAGACCTCGGGGTCTTGCACGGGTTCATGTGCGTGCCGGTGAAGGCTTGGCACCTACCTGTGGCGAGGGGGCTTGCCCCCGTTGGGCTGCGAAGCGGCCCTAAAGTCAGCCAATGCGGTCTATCAGTAAAAATGCATTGGCCGGTTTACGACTGCTTCGCAGCCCAACGGGGGCAAGCCCCCTCGCCACAGTGATAGTGGTTATCCCTTAGAAATCCTTGCACAACCGCAGCGCGTCATAGATCGCCGCGTGGGTGTTGCGCTGCGCCACGCAGTCGCCGATGCGGAACAGCAAGTAGCCGTCGCCCGCCTGGCTCAGCGAAGGTTGTGGCTTGATCGCGAACAGGGCTTCGATGTCCATCTGGCCTTTGTTGCGCGAGCCTTCCTTCAAGGCGTAGTAGATTTCTTCGTCCGGACGCACGCCGTTTTCGACGACGACCTGGTCCACCACCCGCTCCTCTTTGGCGCCGGTGTATTCGTTTTCCAGCACCGCCACCAGCTTGTCGCCTTCGCGGTAGACCTTCTCCAGCATCATGTCCCCGGTCATGATCACTTCTTTGGGGTACATGCTGCGGTAGTACGTCGGGAACGAGGTGCCGCCGATGGCCACGCCCGGTTTGATGTCGTCGGTGACGATCTCGACCTGGCTGCCTTTGTCGGCGAGGAAGTCGGCGGTCGACATCCCGGTGAACTCGCAGATGGTGTCGTAGACCAGCACGTTCTTGCCCGGTGCAACCTTGCCATCGAGGATGTCCCAGCTGCTGACCACCAAGCCTTCAGCCGCGCCCCAGTGCTCGTTCTGCTCCAGGAATGGATGGCCGCCGACGGCGAGTACCACCACGTCCGGACGCAGGTCGAGAATGGTTGCCGCATCGGCGGCCACACCCAGGCGCAGGTCGACTTTCAAACGCGCCAATTCCAGCTGGAACCAGCGGGTGATACCGGCGATCTGGTCGCGCTGCGGAGCTTTCGAAGCGGTAGTGATCTGGCCGCCGATGAATTCTTTCTTCTCGAACAGGGTCACGTCGTGGCCACGTTCGGCCGACACACGCGCCGCTTCCATCCCGGCAGGACCGGCACCGACCACCACGACTTTGCGCTTCACACCGGTCGATTTCTCGATGATGTGCGGTACGCCCATGTATTCACGGGAGGTCGCGGCGTTCTGGATGCACAACACGTCCAGGCCCTGGTACTGACGGTCGATGCAGTAGTTGGCGCCGACGCATTGTTTGATCTGGTCGACCTGACCCATTTTGATCTTGGCAATCAGGTGCGGGTCGGCGATATGGGCGCGGGTCATGCCGACCATGTCCACGTAGCCGCCTTCCAGAATACGGGTCGCCTGGTTCGGGTCCTTGATGTTCTGCGCGTGCAGCACCGGGGCCTTCACCACTTCCTTGATACCGGCCGCCAAGTGCAGGAACGGCTCCGGTGGATAACTCATGTTCGGGATAACGTTGGCCAGGGTGTTGTGGGTGTCGCAACCCGAACCCACCACGCCGATGAAGTCGATCATGCCGGTGTCGTCGTAGTACTTGGCGATCTGCTTCATGTCCTCGTGGGACAAGCCGTCCGGGTGGAACTCGTCACCGCACAGACGGATGCCGACGCAGAAGTCCGGGCCGACTTCCTTGCGCACAGCCTTGATCACTTCCAGGCCGAAACGCATGCGGTTTTCGAAGCTGCCGCCCCATTCGTCGGTACGTTTGTTGACGCGTGGGCTCCAGAACTGGTCGATCATGTGCTGGTGCACGGCGGACAGCTCGACGCCGTCCAGGCCACCGGCCTTCGCCCGCGCCGCGGCGCTGGCGTAGTTGCCGATCACCCGCCAGATTTCTTCCGGCTCGATGGTTTTGCAGGTCGCACGGTGCACCGGCTCACGGATGCCCGACGGCGACAGCAGGGTTGGCCAATGCTCACCGTCCCAGCGGGAACGACGCCCCATGTGGGTAATCTGGATCATGATCTTGGCGCCATGCTTGTGCATGGCATCGGCCAGGTTCTGAAAGTGAGGAATGATCCGGTCGTCGGCCAGGTTGACCGACTTCCACCAGCCTTGCGGGCTGTCGATGGCCACACTGGAGGAACCACCACAAATCGCCAGGCCGATCCCGCCCTTGGCTTTCTCTTCGTAATACTTGACGTACCGGTCGGTGGTCATGCCGCCGTCGGTGGCATAAACCTCGGCGTGCGCGGTGCTGAGCACGCGGTTGCGGATGGTCAGTTTGCCGATCTGGATCGGCTGGAACATTGCTTCGAAAGCCATGGCGGGTTCCTCGACTTACAACGGCTTGACGGTGAACAGGCCGTCGTCGTGGCCTTCTTCGGAGCCACCGTAAACCTGTTCGGCAACGGTGCGGATCTTGCTGCCGCGGGCTTGCAGAATCTGATCCATGGCACCGGCAAACCAACCGGTGAACATGTAGTCGACCTTGCGCCCGACCTTGCCGTACACGTAGACGAACGCCGAGTGTTCGAGCTTGACGCTGGCAGTGCCTTTGTCGAGGTCGATGTCCTGGATCTTG
>Ga0255334_1000897_pt1 | contig 17380 bp, 15 predicted proteins | sample EtOH5_35cm_T3_12_FD_202080 | JGI IMG/M metagenome (GOLD analysis project Ga0255334, IMG submission 202080) | Sandy soil microbial communities from University of British Columbia, Vancouver, Canada - EtOH5_35cm_T3_129 | ecosystem: Engineered > Artificial ecosystem > Sand microcosm > Unclassified ...
GCGCCGTTCACGGACAAGTGGAGGCCGCTGGGAGGCCGTCCAGCCGGTCCCGGGTCCACGCGAGCAGGTCCGCCACCAGCGGGGAGTCGTCGGCGACGACGCCCATGTGGTCGCGGCCCTCGTAGGCGCGGTAGTCGACCGGCTGCCCGTCTGCGCACCGCGATGCGACGAACTCCTGCTGCATCGCCGGCAGCACCAGCGGGTCGGCCCCGCCCTGGGCGACGAGCACGGACGCCTCGATCGCGCCGGTGGGCACGTTCTCTGCCAGCCGCTCGGTGAATGCCACGGGCAGGCCGCCGCGCGCGAGCACCGTCCTGCCGAACGAGAGCACCTGGAGGATCGAGACGAACACCTTCGGCTCCGACAGGCATCGGCCCGCCATCTCGCGCACCTGAACCCCGGCACCGGGGCGGACCACGTCGCCGAACCGCACGTCCGGGTACGTGGCGGTGACGCGCTGCTCGAGCCACACGGCGCCGGTCAGCCACGCCATCCAGCACCTGCCGGCCGCCGCGAGCTCGTCGACGGCGAGCAGGACGAGTCCGACGGCGACCGTGCCGATCAGCACGCCGAGCGATGCGAACGGGTCGAGAAACAGGAGCACGCCGACGGCCGCCGCGGCCAACCCGGCGATCCCGACGAGCCGGCGGCGGCCGCGCACCGCCCCGACCGGCAACCCCCGGTCCCGTCCACGCCACGAGGCTGGGGGCGGGCCGGCCAGCCCGCCCCTGTCGGGTCTCGACGGCCGGTGCACTCATGGCGGGAACGCCAGGTCCTCACCTGGGTCCACGGGACTTGGACAGATACTCGATGCTTGCCTTCTACATCTGCATGTCGACGAACTGCGAGTAGTGCCCCTGGAAGGCGACCGTGATCGTGCCGGTCGGGCCGTTGCGGTGCTTGGCGACGATGAAGTCCGCCTCGCCCGCCCGCGGCGACTCCTTCTCGTAGGCGTCCTCGCGGTGCAGCAGGATCACCATGTCCGCGTCCTGCTCGATGCTGTTGTGGACCGCGATCCCGTTGGCGACGAAGTTGTGGGTGCCCAGCACGGTCGCGTCGAACACCGGCCGCTCACCCATCGGCTCGATCGCCACCACCTCGTCCCACAGCAGGTCGTTGACCGCGAGGACTTCCAGGTCCTTCGAGTCGAGCACTTCCGCGACGCGGCCGAGGCGCTGCCGCGAGGGGGCGTGCTTCCACATCGTGGACCCGCCGAATTGCGTCCCCATCGCCGCAGCGAACTCCCGGTGCGTCATGCCCTGCTCGGCGAGCATCTCTCTCACGTCGTCCCAGACCTGGCGCGGCACGGTGTCCACGTTGGGGTTCGCGCCCGTCGAGCGGATGACCGCCAGCAGTCGCTCGGCGTTGAGACCGCGAGCGCCGTGCACGCCGATCTCCTGAAGGAACCGGCGCTGGTCGTCCACGCCGGAGACGTCGAGGGTGTAGCCGTCGCGGTAGCCCGCCTTGCGAACCGTTCGGATCCGGGTCGAGATACCGAACCGCAGGAGCAGTCGAGACAGGTCGTCGACGAGCCGACGTGACGTCGACGCGTAGTAGACCCGGCCACTGCGGCCGTTCGAGGCGACCGTCACCGAGCCGTCCGTGGCCCAGACGTGTCGAAGGAACAGTGTGATCTGCTCCTTGGGGAGGTGGAACACCCCTTCGGGCACGAACTTCTCGTGGCTCCGTGCCCCGAACAACCCGAAGTCGTCGAGCCAGGCGGCGATCGGGTTCCGCTTGCCGTGGGTGAGTCGATGAGGCGACGGGAGCCGAAGTGTCGTCACGCGGGCGGCGGCGTACTCCTCGCGAACCGGCGTGATACCGAAGGCGGTAGCTGCATCGCTCACCGCCGCCAGGTTTGCCTCATCGATCGACGCGTAGCGCAGGGGTTGGCGGCGAACGAACGACCCGTCTCCCAGCAGGTGCGCCAGCATGACGATCTTCCGGTCGTCCCAGCGCGCTTCCTGCTCGGGACCGGGCACGTGACGTGGCACGCCGATCCGCGAGCCGGGGGCCAGCTCGCCCAGCGGTGTCCAGCCCTCGTAGGTGAGGAACGGGTGGTTGGCGGTGGCCGTGACCTCCTTGCCCGAGGCGAGCCGCAGCCGGTAGGTCGGCTTCACGCCCGTCGGGAACACCTGGGTCAGGTGCCGGCGCACGTACTGGAGCCTGTCGTCGAGGGCCCAGACCGGGACGTCCTTCGCGCCGAGCGCGTACAGCTCGCCGAGGGTCGTCTCGGCGCCGGTGTCGGCGCGCAGGATGCGCGCGTCCTCGGTGAGGCAGCCCGACTCGCGCAGGTCGCTCAACATCGGCTTCTTGTCCTGGCGCTGCTCGGGGCCGCGGTTGAGCTGGGAGATCGCGATGACCGGAACCTCGAGCTCCTTGGCGAGCAGCTTGAGGGCACGGGAGAACTCGGAGACCTCCTGCTGCCGCGACTCGACGCGCTTGCCGGAGGACATCAGCTGCAGGTAGTCGATGATCACGAGCTTGAGGTCGTGCCGCTGCTTCAGCCGGCGGCACTTGGCCCGGATCTCCATCAGCGACATGTTCGGCGAGTCGTCGATGAACAGGGGCGCCTCGGAGATCTTGCCCATGGTCGAGGCGACCTTGGTCCAGTCGTCCTCGCCCATCTGGCCGGTGCGCATCTTCTGCAGGTGCACGCGCGCCTCGGCCGAGAGCAGGCGCATCGTGATCTCGTTGCGGCTCATCTCGAGGGAGAAGATCACCGTCGTCTGCCGGTGCTTGATCGCCGCCGAGCGGGCGATGTCCAGGCCCAGGGTCGAGTTGTGCGTCGGGACCATCGAGCGGCCGGCGAGGTACAGGTGCTCGGGGTGGTCCACCTGGACGCACCTGACCGGCACGGAGGCGACCGGCTCGACCGCCACGACGTGGCGCTCGGCCGTCTCAGGAGCGAGAGCCGCGATCCGGTCCTTGTGATCGAGCCGCTTTCGCTCGAGCCGGAACAGGTCGTCCGTGCTGCGGAAGGTGACCGTGTACGTCGACCCGGCGCGTCCGCGCGCGGGCCTCTCGACGAACCCCGTGCGGTAGCCCAACGAGTGCACGAGCTCGCGCACGCCCTGCGCGAGGCCGCGGTTCGTCGTCCCGATCTGCAGCTCGCCCGACCGGTCGACGACTCCCCGGGTGTCCAAGAGTCCTGCGAGCAGGTCGCGGCGCTGCTGTTCGCTGCCTCGCAGGAACGGCATAGGAACGTGCTTGTGGCCCAGCACCGCGAGTTCTCGCAGCCGCCCCTCGACCACCGTTCCGAGCTGGTAGGTCCGGGCGCGCGACGGCCGGACCGGCGGCAGTCGGCGTGCGACGCCGCCCCGGCTCTCGATCTCCACCGCGATCTGCGGGTCGGCGCTCGTGAACCGCGCCGAGGCGCTGTGGCCGTCGCCCAGCCAGGTGCCGAGCACGTAGGGGTCGACCAGCAGGTCGGCGTCCGGCAGCGCTAGCGGTGCAGCCGTCTCGACGCTGTGGTTCGCGCGGGCGTCGGCGGTAGCGCACCGCACCGTCGCCGCCAGCTGCTCGGTGGTGACGGTCCGCGTGCCGGCGCCCGGCTTGCGCCGCTCGGCGCGGGCGCGCGTGCGCCACTCGTGCCACGCGTCGGCGACGATCGCCTCGCCGTCGTCGAACACCACGCGGTAGCAGGGCCGACCGGCCATGACCTCGGTCGCGGCGACCACCTGGGTGGGCGTGCCGTCCGCGGCGAGGAGCCAGTCACCCACGGCGACCTCGCCCATCGTCGTCCAGCCGGTCGGGGTCGGCAGCGGTGTGTCGAGGGCGAGCGCCTTGCCGATGGCCGGCCGCGCCGCCACCACCACCATCTGCCCCGGGTGCAGCCCGTTCGTCAGCCGGTCGAGGTCGGCGAACCCGGTGGGCACACCCTTCATCCCGGTCCCGTGGTGACCGGCCGCCTCGATCTCGTCGACCGTGTCGCCGATGATCTGGGACAGCGGCACGTAGTCTTCGCTGCTGCGCCGCTCGGTGACGGCGTACACCTCGGCCTGGGCGGTGTTGACCAGCTCGTCGACGTCGCCGCCGTCCGACGCGTAGCCGAGCTGGGTGATCCGCGTGCCGGCCTCGACGAGGCGGCGCAGGATCGACCGCTCCCGCACGATCCGCGCGTAGTACCCCGCGTTCGCGGCCGTGGGGACGGTGGCGATCAGCGTGTGGAGGTAGGGGGCGCCGCCGATCCGCGCGAGCTCGCCGCGCTTCGTCAGCTCGTCGGACACCGTGATCGCGTCGGCCGGCTCGCCGCGGCCGTACAGGTCGAGGACCGCCTCGTAGACCAGCTCGTGCGCGGGACGGTAGAAGTCGGTGCCGCGCAGCACCTCGACGACGTCGGCGATCGCGTCCTTGCTGATCATCATGGCGCCGAGCACCGACCGCTCCGCGTCGACGTCCTGCGGCGGGGTGCGGTCGGGACCGGCCGACAGACCGTACTCCAGGTCCTCGATCGTCACCGGTGTGCCACCTCGATCGGTAAGAGCATCCCCATGGAACATATGTTCTAACCGGGGTACGACATTGCGGGTCGGCAGAACGTGACCACAGCCACGGAGGCCCGTCTGCGCGGACCCGCCAGAGACCGTGTGAACCGGTCCCCGGACCGATGACTAGGTGACGTTAGGGCGGCGGGGGGTGGGCGGTCCAGCGCCGGTCGTCCACACCGCCTGTTGACCACGGGCGTTCCTGTTGACGGGCCAGGGGCTGCGTACACAGGTCGTGGAAACGACTGTGGATACTCGAGGTCGGTCACCGTTCGTGCGGGTCAGCGACCTGCGTCATCGTTGTGCACGCCCTGTGGAACCAGAGAAAGTGGATCGTGTTGGCCCCGATTTCACCTGATGGACACGCGGCGTCCACGGTCGACCGCCGGGTGCTCGCCCTCGCGGTACCGGCCCTCGGCGCGCTCGTCGCCGAGCGCCTCTTCGTCCTGGTCGACTCGGCGATCGTCGGCCATCTCGACGCCGCCCCCCTCGCCGGCCTCGCCCTCGCCTCGACCGTCGCCCGAGGCCGGGTCGGGCGTCGTCCTCGCCGCCACGGGCGTGCTGCGCGGCCTCCTGCTCGTCTACCCCGCCGGCATGGGCATCGCCGGGCCCGGGCTGGGCACGGCGCTGACCCGGTTGGGCATGGCGGCGTGGTTGGGCGGCATCGTCGTCCGCGACGCCGGGCGCCGGGGCACGACGATCGCACCCGCCCGCGCCGGGGTCCGCGCCGCGCGGCACGCACCGGTGCCCTGGATGCTGACAGCCTCTGCGCTCCCCGTGCTGCGCCGGACCCTGCGCTTGGGCGTCGGTGTCGGCGCGGTCCTCGCGATCCTCGTCGCCGGGCTGGCACCGCCCGCCGCGCTCGCGGTGCACGCCTGGGCCTCCGGCGGCGCCGGCCCGGCGTGGCCGTGGGCGATCTTCGCGGGGTTGTTCATGGCGGCCTGCGCGGTCACCACCGGCTGGCCCGCCAGGGGCACGGGGTGGACCGTGACGGGGGCCTGCCACCCTGGACGTGCCGCCGCGTTGTGATCACACCGTGACACCAGGCTTCTCGTTTCGTGATCCGTCGTTGTACCTCGGTAACGCGACGGAAACGCGACCGGCCTACGTTGACGCCCAGCCCCGACGCTGACGGGTCGGGAACGGGGCCGGCCTCTGGGCGCCCCGAACAACCACGGAGGTAGCACATGCGCAGATCGACACCGCGCCTCGCGGGCGTGGCGCTCGTCACGATCGCGGGGCTCGTTCTCGTCGGGTGTTCCTCGAAGACGCCGTCCGACACCCCGACCGGGGCCGAGACGACGGCCTCGGGCGAGGAGACCACCGCTCCCGAGGCTGGGCCCCTGTCCATCCAGCCGCTCGCCGAGATCGACGCCGAGGGCAACGAGGCGGCCGCCACCGACACCTCGAGCGCGGTCGACCCCGCCGGGGACGGCTCCGCCGAGTGCGCGGACGGCACGTCCATCGCCATGATGGGCGCCTTGACCGGCGGCAACGCGGCCCTCGGCCAGAACATCCTCAACGGCGTGAAGCTCGCCGTGGGCGCGTTCAACGAGGCCAACGCCGGCTGCCAGATCACGATCAAGGAGTTCGACACCGAGGGCGACCCGCAGAAGGCGACCCAGGTCGCGCCGTCGATCGTCGGCGACGCGTCCGTGATCGGCATCGTCGGCCCGGCGTTCTCCGGCGAGTCGCGCGCGACCGGCCCGGTGTTCTCGCAGGCGAACCTGCTGATGCTCTCCCCGTCGGCCACCAACCCGACGCTGACGCAGCAGGGCTGGACCAACTTCGTCCGCGGCCTCGGCAACGACAACTCGCAGGGCGGCGCCGCCGGCAGCTACATCACCGGCACGCTCGGCCTCGGCAAGGTCTGCGTCGTCAAGGACGACTCCGACTACGGCATCGGCCTGGCCGAGGTCGTCACCGAGACGCTCGGCGACGTCGCCGACTCCTCGTGCTCCGGCGACGTCAAGACCGGTGACAAGGACTTCTCGGCGCTCGTGTCGATCATCAACGACGCGGCTCCCGACGCCGTCTACTACGCCGGCTACTACAACGAGGGCGCGCCGTTCGTCTCGCAGCTGCGCGACGGCGGGTACGAGGGCGCGTTCTTCTCCGGTGACGGCACCAACGACCCGCAGTTCGTCGAGCAGGCGGGCGACGCCTCCAAGGACTCCTACCTCAGCTGCCCCTGCGGCCCGGCCCCCGAGGCCTACGCCGGGCTGTACGAGGCGGAGTTCGGCCAGGCCCCCGGTGTCTACTCGGTCGAGGGTTACGACCTGGCGACGATCATCCTGACCGGCATCGCGTCCGGTGTCGCCGACCGTGCCGCGCTCGTCGACTACGTGCGGGCGTACGACGGCTACGGCCTCGCCAAGCACTACAAGTGGGACGAGACCGGCGAGCTCGGTGGGACCACGACCTGGATCTACCAGGTGAAGTGACCCACCCCCGGGGGCCGGGCCCGCAGGGGTCCGGCCCCCGGCGCTCGTCCCGTCGTCACGCAGTCGGGCATCTTCGTCCGGCCCCTCCTCCGAGGAGATCCCTTGAGCGTGCTGCTCCAGGCCGGCCCGGTACTGGCCGAGGGCGTCATCGACTTCAACATCGGCCTCCTGACCAGGAACTTCTGGGCCATCACCGTCGACGGCCTGACGTACGGCTCGATCTACGCGCTGGTCGCGGTCGGCTACACGCTCGTCTACGGCGTCCTGCGCCTCATCAACTTCGCCCACTCCGAGATCTTCATGCTCGGCATGTTCGGGCAGTACGCGACGCTGATGCTGCTCGGCTTCGGGCCCAGCGGGAACGCGTACCAGCAGGGCACGGGACAGACCATCCTGTACCTGGGCGTCGCGATGATCGGCGGCATGGCCGTCTCGGGCGGGGCGGCCGTCGCGCTGGAGCGGGTCGCCTACCGCCCGCTGCGCAAGCGCGGCGCCCCGTCGCTCGTCTTCCTCATCACGGCGATCGGCGCCTCGTTCGTCATCCAGGAGTTCGTGCACTTCGTCCTACCGCACCTGACCGGCAAGACGCTCGGCGGCGTCAACGCGCAGCAGCCCATCCGGCTGGTCCAGCCCGCCGTGCAGTTCAACGTCCTCGGCGCGGACGTCAGCAACGTCGAGATCGTCATCGTCGTCGCGGCGCTGGTGCTCGCGCTGGCGGTCGACCGGTTCATCAACGCGACGAAGTTCGGACGCGGGATCCGCGCCGTCGCCCAGGACCCCGTCACCGCCACCCTCATGGGCGTCTCGCGCGAGCGCGTCATCATGCTGACGTTCCTCATCGGCGGCGTCCTGGCGGGTGCCGCCGCGCTGCTGTACACGCAACGGGTGCCCAACGGGATCCTCTACTCCGGCGGGTTCATCCTCGGCATCAAGGCGTTCTGCGCCGCGGTGCTCGGCGGTATCGGCAACCTGCGCGGCGCCCTCCTCGGCGGCCTCCTGCTCGGCGTGATGGAGCTGTGGGGCCAGGCGCTGTTCGGCACGGAGTGGCGTGACGTCGTCGCCTTCGTCCTGTTGGTGCTGGTGCTGATGTTCCGGCCGACCGGCATCCTGGGTGAGTCACTGAGGGGAGCCCGAGCATGAGCACGGACACCGTCGACGCGGTCCACGTCGCGCCGCACCTCGGCGTCGGCGACCGGCTGCGGCTCTGGTGGGACTCGCTGTCGCGGCCGGCCCAGTGGGGCTTCGGCGTCCCCGCGCTCGTCCTGCTCGCGCTGCTGCCCGTGCTGCGTCCGCCGGTGCTCACCACCGTCGGCACCGACTTCGGCGGCGTCATGGCGCAGTTCGGCATGTACGCGCTCCTGGCCATCGGCCTGAACGTCGTCGTCGGCCAGGCCGGCCTGCTCGACCTCGGGTACGTCGGCTTCTACGCGATCGGCGCCTACACCGTCGGCCTGATCACCAGCACCGACAGCCCGTGGAACCAGACCGACGAGTGGCTGCCGCAGAGCTGGGGCTGGGTGGTCGCCCTGCCGCTGGCCGTCGCGATCACAGCGGTCTCCGGCCTGATCCTCGGCTCGCCCACCCTGCGGTTGCGCGGCGACTACCTCGCCATCGTCACCCTCGGGTTCGGCGAGATCGTCCGGCTCCTCGCCGACAACCTCAAGACGCTCACCAACGGCGGGCGCGGCCTGTCCCAGATCGCCTACCCCGTCGTCGGCACCAGCGAGACCCGGCCCACCGGCGTGTTCTCCGCCGGCAACGCACAGCCACCGTGGAACGCGGGGCTGTTCTGGTACTGGCTCGCCCTCGTGGCGATCGTCGTGGTGCTGCTCGTCGTCGGGAATCTCGAGCGCTCCCGCGTCGGGCGCGCGTGGGTGGCCATCCGGGAGGACGAGGACGCGGCCGAGATCATGGGCGTGCCGACGTTCACGTTCAAGCTGTGGGCGTTCCTGATCGGCGCGGCGATCGGCGGCCTCGGCGGCGCGCTCTACGCGGGCCAGGTGCAGTTCGTCATCCCGACGACGTTCAACGTCATCAACTCGATGCTCTTCCTGTGCGCCGTGGTCATCGGCGGCCAGGGCAACAAGCTCGGGGTGATCCTCGGGGCGTTCATCATCGTGTACCTGCCGAACTTCTTCCTCGGCCGCACGTCGCTGCTCGGCATCCCGATCGACGGGAACGAGATCGCCAACTACAAGTACCTGTTCTTCGGGCTGGCGCTGATGGCGCTGATGATCTTCCGTCCGCAGGGACTGTTCCCGGCCCGCCAGAAGCTGCTGACGTACGGTCGGAGCATGTACCAGGCGGCCCGCAGGGTCGCCCTCGCCGTGACGGGTGACGCCGAGCAGAGCGAAGGCGCCCGGTGAGCACGATCCCCCCCGACCCCGCTGCCGGCGCCGAGCACGGCGACCAGCACCTGGGCACCGAGGAGCAGGTCGTCACCGCCGACACCGTCGCCGAGGAGTTCCTCCCCGACGGCGGCGTGCTCGAGGAGGTGGCGGTCGACGTCGCCGACATCGCGCCCGAGCTGGCCGACGAGGAGGCGGTGGCGCACATCGTCGCCACCGAGCGCGAGATCGAGACCGAGGTCGGCGCACCGCTCCTCCAGCTCGAGGAGGTGACGGTCCGGTTCGGCGGCCTCGTCGCGCTCGACTCGGTCTCCTTCGAGATCCGCCGCGGCGAGATCCTCGGGCTCATCGGTCCCAACGGCGCCGGCAAGACCACCTGCTTCAACGCGATGACCGGCGTCTACCGGCCCGCGTCGGGCCGGGTGGTCTTCGACGGGCACCCGCTCGGCAACATCAAGCGCAACGAGATCACGCGCCTCGGCATCGCCCGCACGTTCCAGAACATCCGGCTCTTCTCCGACATGACGGCGCTCGAGAACGTCGTCGTCGGCACGGACGCCCGGCACAGGACGTCGGTGCCCGGCGCGATCTTCCGCACCCCGCGGCACCGCGCCGAGGAGCGGGACGCCCTGGAGCGCGGCATGGCGCTGCTGGAGTTCGTCGGCATCGGCAGGCGCGCCACGCAGAAGGCGCGCAACCTCCCCTACGGCGATCAGCGACGCCTCGAGATCGCCCGTGCGCTGGCCACCGAGCCCAAGCTGTTGTGTCTCGACGAGCCCGCCGCGGGCTTCAACCCCGCCGAGAAGCAGCAGCTGATGGACCTGATCCGCAAGATCCGCGACGACGGCTACACCGTGCTCCTCATCGAGCACGACATGCGCCTGGTCATGGGCGTCACCGACCGCGTGGTGGTCCTGGAGTTCGGCAAGAAGATCGCGCAGGGCCTCCCCTCGCAGGTCTCGGCCGACCCCGCCGTCATCGCCGCCTACCTGGGGGTTCCCGACGATGCCTCTGCTTGAGCTGCGCGACCTGTCGGTCGCCTACGGCCGCATCGAGGCCGTCCGCGGCATCTCGCTCACGGTCGACGAGGGCGAGCTCGTCACCCTGATCGGCGCCAACGGCGCCGGCAAGACGACGACGATGCGCGCGATCTCCGGCATCCGCCCGCTGTCCCGCGGCTCGGTGTGGTTCGACGGCCGGGACATCACCCGGATGAAGGCCCACGAGCGCGTGATCGCCGGCATCGTGCAGGCGCCCGAGGGCCGCGGCGTGTTCCCCGGCATGACCGTGCTGGAGAACCTCGACATGGGCGCGTACGCCCGCACGTTCAAGACGAAGGCCGAGCACACGCAGACGCTGGCCCGCGTGTTCGAGCTGTTCCCGCGGCTCGACGAGCGCAAGGCCCAGCTGGGCGGCACGCTCTCCGGGGGCGAGCAGCAGATGCTGGCGATCGGCCGTGCGCTCATGGCCCGGCCGCGGCTGCTGCTGCTCGACGAGCCCTCGATGGGACTGGCACCGATGGTGATCCAGGCGATCTTCCGGATCGTCTCCGAGATCAACGCCGCCGGCACCACGATCCTGCTCGTCGAGCAGAACGCCCAGCAGGCCCTCTCGCGCTCCGACCGCGCCTACATCCTGGAGACGGGTGAGGTCATCAAGACCGGCGCCGGCAAGGAGCTGCTCCTCGACCCCGCGGTGAAGCAGGCCTACCTCGGCGTCGCCTGACCCACCGGGGGGAGCCCCGCAGCCCGAAGAATGTGAAGTCCGGGTCGTGGATCGCGACCGGAGCTTCACATTCTCGCGGGTATCGGCGACCGGGCATCAACACGTCCGCGGCACCTGCTCCAGACGACGAGAGGGCCCCGGCCATCGGCCGGGGCCCTCTCGTTCCGCGCTGTGTCAGCCCGCGACGACCTTGACGGTCACCTTTGCGGCGACCTCCGGGTGCAGCCGCACCTGGACGGTGTAGTCGCCGGTCGACTTGATCGCCTGGGCGACCTCGATGCGGCGCTTGTCGACGGTCACGGCGCCGGCGGCGGCCACCGCGGCGGCGATCTCGGTCGCGGTCACCGCGCCGAACAGCCGGCCCGAGGCGCCCGCCTTGGCCGTCACGACCACGGCCTTGGCCTCGAGCGCGTCGCGCGTCGCCCTGGCGTCGTCGAGCGACGCGATCTCGCGGGCCTTGCGGGCCCTGCGGATCGCGGTGACGTCCTTCTCGGCGCCCTTGGTCCACGGCATCGCCAGGCTCCGCGGCAGGAGGTAGTTGCGGGCGTACCCGTCCTTGACCTCCACCACGTCACCAGCGGCGCCCAGACCGGACACCTCGTGGGTCAGGATGATCTTCGCCATGTCGGTGTCCTTCCTCAGCGGGCCGACGACGAGTACGGCAGCAGGGCCATCTCGCGCGCGTTCTTCACGGCGCGGGCGATCGCCCGCTGCTCCTGGACGGACACCCCGGTCACCCGGCGGGCGCGGATCTTGCCCCGGTCGGAGATGAACTTGCGCAGCAGCGCGGTGTCCTTGTAGTCGATGACGTCGATCTTGGACGTCTTGAGCGGGTTGCTCTTCTTCTTCGGCTTGCGAACGACGGGCTTGGCCATCGTGGTTCTCCTTCAGGTTCGGAGACCCGGGCGGGGGAGCCCGGGGATGGGGTGTGGAACGGGTTCTAGAACGGGGGTTCGTCGGCGTACCCGCCGGCGCCGCCGGAACCGCCGGCCGCGGGCGTCGCCCACGGGTCGTCGGCCTGGCCGCCGGAGGCGCCACCACCGAAGCCGCCGCCACCGGAGCCGCCGCCACCGGACCGCTGGGTCCGGGTGACCTTGGCCGTGGCGTACCGCAGCGACGGGCCGACCTCGTCGACCTGCACCTCGAACACCGTGCGCTTCTGGCCCTCACGGTCGTCGTAGGAGCGGGAGACCAGGCGACCCGTGACGATCACGCGGGTGCCCTTGGTCAGCGACTCGGCGACCGACTCGGCGGCCTCCCGCCAGATCGAGCAGCGCAGGAACAGGGTCTCCCCGTCCTTCCACTCGTTGTTCTGGCGGTCGAACGTGCGCGGGGTCGACGCGACGGTGAAGTTCGCCACGGCCGCCCCGGACGGGGTGAACCGCAGCTCGGGGTCCCCGGTCAGGTTCCCGACCACCGTGATCTGGGTCTCACCAGCCATGCCAGCTCCTCACTTCGTCATTGGATCGCGCACGCTAGCGGCGTGCACCGACATCCCTCAGGAGTCGGTGCGCAGCACCTTGGTCCGCAGCACGACCTCGTTGAGGCCGAGCTGGCGGTCGAGCTCCTTGGCCGTGGCCGGGGAGGCGCTGAAGTTGACGACGGCGTAGATGCCCTCGGACTTCTTCTTGATCTCGTACGAGAGGCGGCGGCGGCCCCAGATGTCGACCTTGTCGACCGATCCGCCGTCGCTCTTCACCACCGAGAGGTACTTGTCGAGCGACGGGGAGACCGTCCGCTCTTCGATCTCGGGGTCGAGGATGATCATGATCTCGTACTGACGCAGGCTCATACCCACCTCCTCTGGTCTTCGCGGTCACGGTCGGTCCGTGACAGGAGGGTCGTGTGCGTCGGCCGCGAGCACTCGTCGTCCGGCAGGAAGAGGCACGACGAAGCCGCGCGCGGCAACGGCCCAGGATAGCCGCCCGGGCCGCGGTCCTCCCAATCGGCCCGTCAGCCCGCCGCGGCCGCCGCACTCGGCTCGACCGGCGGCGACCCCGCGGGCGCGGGGCTGGGTCCCGGGCCCGACGAGACGTACACCGTGACGGACGAGCCCGGCGCCACCTGCGTGCCGGCGGGCGGGTCGGTGACGATCACGCGTTTCGGCTGGACCTGGTGCGCCTGGTTGACGAACACCGCCACGAGGTCGGCCGCGTCGAGCAGGGCCTGCGCCTCGTCCTCGCGCATCCCCTGCCGGATGTCCGGGACGGTGACGACGGTCGGCTCCGGCGGCGCCTGGGTGGGAGTCTGCGTGGGGGTCGGCGTCGGCGCGGGCGTGGGATTGGTGCCCACGTACGCCGGCGGCGGGAAGGGGAACGTGGCGGTCCAGGCCGGCATCCCCAGCACCGGCTTCATGTAGCTGGCCCACAGCTTGGCCGGCCACGAGGAGCCCGTCACCTGGTTCTCGTTGCCGAACGGTGTGATGGTCTCCAGCGAGGTGCCGTCCTCGCCGTTCTGGAAGAGCGCGACGGCGGTGACGACCTTCGTCGTGAAGCCGACGAACCAGGCCGACCGGTTGTCGCTGGACGTGCCCGTCTTGCCGGCGATCGGCACGCCGAGCGGCTTGATCCACGTGGCCCCCGAGCCCCGCTGGACCACCTGCTGCATCGCGTACGCCGTGTCGGCCATCACGTCCGGCGCGAACGCGCGGGTCGGCGTGGACCCGCCGCTCCACGCGACCGTGGCGTCGGGGTTGAGCACCTGCCGCACGATGAACGGCTTGGTGTACTGCCCCTGCGCGGCGAACGTCGAATACGCGGACGCGATGTCGAGCACGTGGACGTCACCGGCGCCGAGCACGTTGGACGGCACGTTCGGCTGCGGCAGCGTGACTCCGGCCCGCGCGGCCACCTCGGCGGAGGCCGCAGGCGTCACCTGGGTGTTCAGCTGCGCGAACACCGTGTTGACCGAGTTGGCCGTCGCGGTGACCAGGTCGATGTCACCGAACTGCTGGCCGCGCCCGGACCCGAAGTTCTTCACCGGGGTGTCCCAGCCCGCCGGTTGCTGCGGCGAGCTGCCGTTGTAGAGGGTCTTCAGGCCGATGCCCTGCTCGAGCGCGGCGACGAGCGTGAAGGGCTTGAACGTCGAGCCGGCTTGGATCTTCTCGTACGTCACGGTGTTGCGCTGGTCGGCGAGGAAGTCCGGTCCACCGTAGAGCCCGACGATCGCACCGGACAGCGGGTCGATCGTCACGATGCCGAGGCGCAACCGCGGGTTCGGCGCCGCGCCCGCGAGAGCTCCGCCGTACAGCTCGTCGGCCGCCCGGACCGCCTCCGCCTGCACCGCCGGGTCGATCGTGGTGACGATCTGGTAGCCGCCGCGGTCGATGTCCTGCCTCGTCAGCCCCGTCTGGGCCTGGAGCTCGTCGAGCACCATCTGGAGCAGGTGGCCGTTGGGGCCGGCCATCCGGTTGCCCGGCGTGTAGGCGACGGTCGCCGGGAACACCTGGGCGGCGCGCTCGGTCTCGGTGAGGTAGCCGTCGCGGACCATCGCGTCCAGCACGAGGTTCCAGCGCGTCTCGGCCTTGTCGGGGGCGTTCGCGGGGTCCCACGTGTTGGGGGTCGGGATGATGCCGGTGAGCAGCGCGGCCTGCGCGAGCGTCAGGTCGGCGGCGTCGACGCCGAAGTACGCCTGCGCCGCGGCCTGGACGCCGTAGGAGTCGCGGCCTAGGTACACGGTGTTGAGGTAGCGGCCCAGGATCTCGTCCTTGGACTCCTGGCGGGAGATCTTCACCGCCAGCATCGCCTCCTTGAGCTTGCCCACGTAGTCCGTCGTCGTCCTGCCGACGAGGTATCGCTCGACGTACTGCTGCGTCAGCGTCGAGGCGCCCTGCCGGTCGCCGCCGGTGACGTTGTTGACGAAGGCGCGCGCGATGCCCCTGAGGTCCACGCCCGAGTTCTCGTAGAACGTGCGGTCCTCCATCGAGACGACCGCCTGGCCGAGGTACTCCGGCAGCGTGGTCGCGTCGACGATCTCGCGCTTCTGCTCGGCGAACGCGCCCATCACGGCCCCGCGCGTGCCGTCCGCGTTGTCCGCGAAGTACACGGTCGAGGTCTGGTACCTCACCTCCGCGGACGGCGGCGGCACGTCGAGCGTCACGTAGAGGGAGACGAAGGCGCCGAGCCCGAGGAAGACCAGCCCGAGGAAGCTGCCCAGCACGATCCGCCACGACGGCAGCCAGCGGCGTACGCCGGTGATCCCCGAGCGCGGGTAGTCCCAGAACTTCTTCGTGCCTGCCGGGGTGCTGCGCGCCTTCGTCGTGCGCGGCTTGGCGGACCTCGGTGCCGGCGTCCCACGCGTGCCCGCGGCCGCCCGGGTGGCCCCGCGCCCGGCCGCGCTCGTCGCCGACCGCGCGGGGACGCGCCGAGGTGGCGTGGCACGCCGGGGGGTGTCTGGCACGCTTCGGACCTTCCGGGACCGGGCACTGGTGAGGGGCGGCGTGGACCGCCGCGCTGCTCAGTATGGCCGAGGACCCCGGGGGCCCCGTCCGCGTGAGGCCACCTTCACACGATCGGCACGGCACCGGCGGACTTGTGCGACACATCCATCCGACATACTCTCGTGATGTATCGAGTTGATACATCGAATCGTCGAGCGGAGGAGGTGCGCGGTGCGCGGTCGGTCCGACGTCCTCGAGCCGGCGATCCTCGGCCTGCTCGCCGGCTCGCCGATGCACGGCTACGAGCTGCGCAAGCGGCTCAACCTGGTGCTCGGCTCGTTCCGCGCGCTGTCCTACGGCTCGCTGTACCCCTGCCTGAAGAGCCTGGCCGAGCGCGGCTGGATCATCGGCGAGGAGTCCACCACCGCCGTGACCGAGCGCGCGCTGGCGAGCCACCGCGCCCGCATCGTCTACCAGCTGACGGCGGACGGCAAGGAGCACCTCCAGCAGCTGCTCGCCTCGTCGGGCCCCGCGGCGTGGGAGGACGAGAACTTCGACGTGCGGTTCTCCCTGTTCGGGCAGACCGACGCCGAGACCCGCCTTCGGATCCTCGAGGGCCGGCGCAGCCGGCTGACCGAGCGCCTCGAGACGGTCCGCCAAGCGTTCGCCCGCGCCCGCGAGCGCATGGACGAGTACACCCTCGAGCTCCAGCGGCACGGCCTCGAGCAGGTCGAGCGCGAGGTTCGCTGGCTCGACGAGCTCATCGACAACGAGCGCGGCGTCAGCCGCGCCCGGAACCGCAGCGGCGGCCGCCCGGCCGTCGCGACCCCCCACGCCGAGGCCCCCACCCCGGCGGACACATCACCGAAGAAGGAGCGAGGATGACCGCCATCCGCGTGGCCATCGTCGGCGTGGGCAACTGTGCCTCGTCGCTGGTCCAAGGCGTCCACTACTACCGGGATGCCCAGCCGGACAGCAAGGTGCCGGGCCTGATGCACGTCCAGTTCGGCCCGTACCACGTCCGTGACGTCGAGTTCGTCGCAGCATTCGACGTCGACGCGAAGAAGGTCGGGTTCGACCTGGCCGAGGCGATCTACGCCTCGGAGAACAACACGATCAAGATCGCGGACGTCCCGCCGACCGGCGTCGTCGTCCAGCGCGGCCACACGCACGACGGGCTCGGCAAGTACTACTCCGAGACGATCGACGAGTCCGACGCGTCGCCGGTCGACGTGGTCGAGGTGCTCAAGGAGCGCAAGGTCGACGTGCTGGTGTCGTACCTGCCGGTGGGCTCCGAGGTGGCCGACAAGTTCTACGCGCAGTGCGCCATCGACGCGGGTGTCGCGATGGTCAACGCCCTGCCGGTGTTCATCGCGTCCGACCCCGAGTGGGCGGCGAAGTTCGAGGCGGCCGGCGTGCCGATCGTCGGCGACGACATCAAGTCGCAGGTCGGCGCGACGATCACGCACCGCGTGCTCGCCCGCCTCTTCGAGGACCGCGGCGTCGTCCTCGACCGGACGTACCAGCTGAACGTCGGCGGCAACATGGACTTCAAGAACATGCTCGAGCGCGAGCGCCTGGAGTCCAAGAAGTTGTCGAAGACGCAGTCCGTCACGTCGAACCTCCACGACGGTCCGCTGGCCGGCAAGAAGGCGGACCGCAACGTCCACATCGGCCCGTCGGACTACGTCGCGTGGCTCGACGACCGCAAGTGGGCGTACGTCCGGCTCGAGGGTCGCGCGTTCGGCGAGGTGCCTCTCAACCTGGAGTACAAGCTCGAGGTGTGGGACTCCCCGAACTCGGCGGGCATCATCATCGACGCGATCCGCGCGGCGAAGATCGCCAAGGACCGCGGCATCGGCGGCCCGATCCACGCCGCCGCGACCTACCTGATGAAGTCCCCGCCGATCCAGATGGAGGACACCGCCGGCCGCGAGCGGCTCGAGGCGTTCATCCGCGGCGAGATCGAGCGCTGACGCGGGTCTCGTCCACCTGCGG
>Ga0255334_1000898_pt1 | contig 17369 bp, 19 predicted proteins | sample EtOH5_35cm_T3_12_FD_202080 | JGI IMG/M metagenome (GOLD analysis project Ga0255334, IMG submission 202080) | Sandy soil microbial communities from University of British Columbia, Vancouver, Canada - EtOH5_35cm_T3_129 | ecosystem: Engineered > Artificial ecosystem > Sand microcosm > Unclassified ...
TCATGCGCAAGATCGTGGACCCGCGTGGACCTTGAGATTGAAACGGCCCGCGTATTTGTCCCGCTGCTTCAACCCGCCCGGTATAAGGGCGCATGGGGTGGGCGAGGCTCGGGCAAGTCGCACTTCTTCGCAGAGCGGCTGATTGAGGACTGTCTGGCGTCGCCCGGAGAATCGGGCGGCATCGGAATGCGCGGGGTCTGCATCCGCGAGGTGCAAAAGACCCTCAAGGAATCCAGCAAGCGCCTCATTGAGGACAAGCTCAAGGCGTTTCGGATCACTGAGGCCGACGGCTTCCGGGTGTTCAACGAGGTAATCCAAACCCCAGGCGATGGCCTGATTGCCTTCCAGGGCATGCAAGACCATAACGCGGAGTCCATCAAGTCGCTGGAGGGCTTTCGCAGGGCCTGGGTTGAGGAAGCCCAGACGCTATCGGAGCGCAGCCTAGAACTGCTGCGGCCGACGATCCGCTCTGAGGATTCCGAGCTGTGGTTTAGCTGGAACCCGCGTAGAAAGTCGGACGCCGTTAACAAGTTGCTGCGCGGCAGCGTATTGCCGACCGGCGCGATTGTCGTAACCGCCAACTGGCGCGACAACCCGAAATTCCCGAAGGTGCTTGAGCAGGAGCGCCAGGACTGTCTGAGAGACAAGCCCGAGCAGTACGACCACATCTGGGAGGGCGGATACGCCACGGTCCTTGAGGGGGCCTACTACGCATCCGACATCGCCAAGGCCAAGGCTGACGGCAGGATCGGCAGGGTAGCGCCTGACCCGTTGATGACGATTCGCCTGTTTTGCGACATCGGCGGGACCGGAGCGAAGGCCGATGCCTTCACGATCTGGGCGGCGCAGTTCATCGGTAAAGAGATTAGGGCGCTGGACTATTACGAACAGGTAGGCCAGCCGCTAGGCGCTCACCTCACCTGGATGCGCTCCAAGGGCTATACGCCCGACAAGGCGCAAATCTGGCTCCCGCACGACGGGGCATCGAACGATAAGGTTTACGACGTTAGCTACGAGAGCGCGCTGCGCTCCGCCGGCTATACGACAACGGTTGTCCCGAATCAGGGCAGGGGCGCGGCATCGGCCCGCATCGAATCCGGCCGCAGGCTGTTCCCAGGCATCTGGTTCAACCAGGAAACGACGCAGCCCGGCCTAGACGCTTTGGGCTGGTATCACGAAAAGAAAGACGCGGCCCGCGATATCGGGCTTGGCCCCGATCACGACTGGTCGAGCCACGGCGCGGACGCCTTCGGGCTGATGTGCATTGTTGCTGAAGAAGCCCAGCGCGCAGCCGCCCCGATCAACTTGGAAAAACTCATGAACTACTCAACGGCGTTCGGCTGATGCGTTCGGCCGAGGCATTCGCTGCCGGCATGGCGATTAAAGTCTATGAGCCGGACCCGGCGCTGTGGCGCTTCTACGGCCCCGGCCTGAGCGCGCGGGAGTATTTCGTGCCGGCAGGGTCGGTTGAGGTAAGGGAGCTGGCCGGGCTGCCGTGCGCGCCATTGGCGGATGTGGTGAAGCGTGGCTAAGGCGCGTACCAAGGGCAAGGAGGAATCCAAAGACAGTTTCCTAATCGAGATGCGCGAGCGTTTCGACCGCTGCCTTGAGTCTGACTCCACGCAGCGCGCCGAGGCCGTTGAGGACGTGAAGTTTGCGCTGGTCCCTGGGAATCAGTGGGACGCCGCGCTCAAGGCCAAGCGCAAGAAGCGGCCCTGCTACGAATTCAACCGACTCCGCCAGAGCGTCAAGCAGGTCGTAAACGAGATTCGCAAGAACCGCCCGAGCATCAAGGTCCGGGCGGTTGATTCCGGGGCCGACAAGGACACGGCGGAAACGCTCAACGGCCTGGTGCGGAACATCGAGAGCGTGAGCAACGCCGACACGGCTTATGCAACTGCCGCGCTCATGGCGGGCTGTGGTGGCTTTGGGGCGTGGCGCGTCACGACCGACTACGCCGACGACAGCGCCTTTGAGCAGGACATCTTCATCAAGGAGATTCGCAACCCGTTCAGCGTCTACTTCGACCCGGCAGCGCAGGAGTGGGACCGCAGAGATGGGCTGTATTGCTTTGTCACGAACCTCATCAGCCGCGATGAGTTCAAGACCCGTTGGCCGGACGCAGAGATTACGGATTTTGAGAGCGGCGCTCCCGAGTGGTACCAGAATTGGTACATGGAGGACAAGGTTCGGATCGCCGAATACTGGTGCAAGAAGCCGGCGACTAAGACCATCTGCCTGATGTCCACGGGCGAGACCCTGGACAAGGCGGAAGTTGAGCCGGTGCTGGACGAACTCGCGGCGGCCGGCAAGACCATCGTCAGGGAGCGCGAGGTTAAGTGCTACAAGATTTACCAGCACCTGGTGAGCGGCGAGGGCGACCTTGAGCCGCCGACTGAATGGGCCGGCAAATACATTCCCATCGTTCCGGTCTGGGGTGAACTGATAAACGTGGGCGGCCAAGACCTTTACTCCGGCATGGTGCGGCACAGCAAAGACCCGGCACGGGCGTACAACTTCCACCGCACGGCGATGATCGAGCAGGCGGCGAACATGCCGCTCGCCCCGTACATGGTGACGCCGGAGCAGATCAAGGGCTACGAAACAATCTGGGGCGAGTCGTCGGCCGAGAACTTCCCATATTTGCCGTTCAACCCCGACCCGAGAATGCCGGGCGGAATGCCGGCCCGCGTGCAGCCGCCGACACCAAATGTGGCCGCCCTTGAGATTGCGCGCCTCGACGCCGAGGACATCAAGGCCACGACCGGCATCTTTGACGCCAGCCTGGGGGCCAAGAGCAACGAGACCAGCGGCCGGGCGATTCTTGCGAGGCAGCAGGAAGGCGACACCGCCAACTTCGACATCACCGACAACCTCGCCCGAGCGATCAAGTTCACGGGCGACATCATCGTAGACCTCGCCCCGAAGATTTACGACACGCAGCGCATCGTCAGGATCATCGGCGAGGACGGGGCTGAAAAGAGCGTCAAGCTGTATGAGGAAGTGCAGGACCAGCAGACCGGCCAAATGGTCAAGGTCAACGACCTGGGCCGGGGCCGGTATGACGTGGCGGTTACGGTCGGCCCGAGCTACGCAACGGCCCGCATGGAGGCCGCAGATCAGTTGCTGGCAATCGCGCAGGGCAACAAAGACCCGGCCATCGGCCTGCTGCTGACGCGCTTCATCGTCAAGAACATGGATATGCCGGGGGCCTCCGAACTGGAAAAGCCCATTAAGAAGATGCTCATTGCTCAGGGCCTGCTAGAGCCGGAAGGCCCGGAGGAAGCCCCGCAGCAACAGGGGCCGAACCCGATGCAACAGGCGCAGATGGCGCAGGAAGCCGCGAAGGCCGAGCAGGAAACGCACCGGGCGGCGAAAGAGAAGTTCGCAGTTGACGGCCAGCAACTCGCCAACCAAAAGACCCAACTGGAAATGGCCGAGATTGAGCAGCGTCTAGCCATCACCGGCCGGCGCGGCAGCCTTGAGGCAGAGGCGATGCACAAGAAGAACATGGGCCACGACATCCACAACGCCACGGCCATTGATAAGGCCATGAATCCGCAGCAAGGGAAACCCTCATGAGCGACGAAAGAATTACCAATTGCCTGGGCTACCAGCAGATCACGAACGTCAGCGCGGCTGTTGGCCTGACGATCCCGAGCCACGTTTCGGGCCAGAAGCCAAGGGTCGCCATCATCATTCCGCAGACGCAGGCCGTTCGCTGGCGCGACGACGGCACAGACCCGTCCGCCACCGTTGGCATGCCGCTCGCGGTCGGGGCAGCGCTGGAATACGACGGCGACCTGAACAAGATCAAGTTTTTCGAGCAGGCTGCGAGCGCGGCCCTGAACGTTTCATATTACAGATGAGGTAGCAACGCAGTGAAAATCACCCCGCCGTCAGTAGATACGACCACCCTGGCAAATCTCGGCGAGGCTGAAACCTTCACGATGAAGGTGACGTTTGGTTCAGAGGTAGAGATTGACGGCGCGCTGAATCATGACGGCACAACGGTCGGGTTCTTCAATGTTACGCCGACCACGCAGCCGACCGCCTACACGCAGACCTATGCGACGGCGGACAAGACGCACGCCAACGCCACGCAGGTTGCGGTAGCGACGACTGGCGCAACTGCGGTCACTCCGTTCGGCTACACGACCTCCGCGCAGGCCGACGCGATTGTGACGGCGGTCAATGCGGCGCGGCTAGACATTCTCGACCTCAAGCAGCTTGTGAATTCGGTCATAGACGATTTGCAAGCCCTGGGGCTCGGACAGTGATGCTGTGCCGCGCTACACAATAAAGCTCAAGAGGACTGCAGGCAGCTTCATTCACGAATACGAGTGCGACGCGGCGGATCAGGCGGCTGCCGATGCCGTGGCGGCGGCAATGGCGGCGGAGGCCGGCGGCGGATTTGATGCGCCCACGGTGACGCTTGACCCCCATAGCCCGTATCAAAAAGAGTCAGAAAAGGGCTCGGTAAACGGCTACGCCGGGCTGGATGCGGCCGGCTTGGTCCCGGTCGCGCAACTTCCGGGGCTTCCGGCGGCGTGGGGCTCAATCACCGGCACGCTGAGCGTGCAAACCGATCTGCAAACTGCGCTGGATGCCAAGTCTGGGACCGGACATAACCACGCCGGCACATACGAACCGGCGAACGCCAACATCCAGGCCCATGTTGCCAGCGCGCATGCGCCGTCAGACGCGCAGAAGAACAGCGACATAACCAAGGCCGAGATAGAGGCCAAGCTGATTGGCGAGATTGCCAGCCACACGCACGCCGGTGGCGGCTCGCTCACGCTGGCTGATGTTTACCCGGTCGGCTGCATCTACACCACGATTGTCAGCACGAATCCGGCGACGGTCTTTGGCTTCGGCACTTGGTCTGCCTTCGGGGCGGGCCGGGTATTGGTGGGCCTGGACAGCGGCAATACGGCTTTCGACACGGTAGAGGAAACCGGCGGGGCCAAGACTGTCGCGGCTGCCGGCAGGCACCGTGAGTGCGCCGACCTTCACCGGCAGCGCCACCAGCGTCGTGCAGCCCTACGTCGTCGTTTATATGTTCAAGCGCACCGCCTAATGAATTAGCAGTAACCGCACCCGGACGGTTTCCGGGGCATCGGGGGCCGCCATGCGCGGCCCCTTCCATTTCCCGAGAGGAAAGCCGTGAGCAAAGAAGATGAAAAGCCCGTAGAGGGCGCAGACAAAGCCGACCCCAAGGACAAAGACGTTAAGGCCGCAAAGCCCGAAGCGCCGGAAGCCGAGGACAAAGACCCTGGAGACGAGGCAACTCCGGGCGGGACCGATGACCCCGCAAAGCCGAAGAAACCGCATTGGTCTCAGAAGCGCATCGATGAGTTGACGTACAGCCGCAGATCAGCCGAGCGGGACCGCGATTATTGGCGCGAACTTGCAATTAAGAACGCCCAGCAACCCGCCCAACCGGCGCAACAGCAGACCCCCGCAGCAAACAAGCCTGCTCCGGCCCAGTTCACGACGACTGAGGACTACCTTGAGGCGCTAGCCGATTGGAAGTCCGAACAGAAGTTGCAGGATTGGGACCGGAAGCGGCGCGAATCAGCCGAGAAAGAGCAACGCGAACAAGCCGCGCAGAAGGTCCACAAGACCTTTGCTGAGCGCGAGCAGAAAGCGCGTGAGAAGTACGAGGACTTTGAAGAAGTCGCGTACCACCTGGCACCGATCAACGAAGTGATGGCGGAAGTTATCCGCCGCTCCGAGTTCGGGCCGGAAATCGCTTATTTCCTCGGCAAAAACCCGGACAGGGGTCAGCAAATCGCCCAGATGACGGACCCGCATAGCGTTGCACTAGCTATCGGCCGCATCGAAGCGCAATTGGACGCGCAGGCCAATCCTGCGCCGGCAGTTACGTCAACTCCAAAAGCCGCGCCCACCACCGCACCTCCGCCGCCAAAGACTCTGAGTGGTTCTGCCCCCGTGCAGAAAAGCCCAGAGGAAATGACGACGAAAGAGTGGGTGGATTGGCGCAATTCCCAAGTTAGAAAAAAGCGGGCTTAGGCCCTAGGAGTTTGTAATGTCCAATTCAATCCTCACCCCCACGGCGGTGACTCGGGAGATTCTCCGAATTCTCCACGAGAAACTGTCTTTCATCGGTACGATCAACCGTCAGTACGACGACTCGTTCGCCAACAAGGGCGCGAAGATCGGCGATTCCCTGAAAATCCGGCTGCCCAACCAATACACCGTCACCACGGGTAAGACGTTGAGCACGCAGGACACGGCGGAGGAGTCGGTCACGCTGACTGTCGGTACCCAGAAGCACGTCGGCATGAAGTTCGATTCCAGCGAGCTCACGCTGTCACTGGACGACTTCAGCAAGCGCGTCATCCAGCCGGCGATTTCCGTTCTGGCCTCGGATGTCGAGAACGATGTTCTGAGCGGTTGCACCAAGGCTGTCGCTAACTGCGTCGGCACTTGGGGCACTGTTCCGGCGTCGTACAAGGCCATCACGGATGCCCGTGCGCGCATGAACAAGTTTCTTGCGCCCAAGGACAACCGTCGCGGCCTGCAGCTTGAGTCGGATGCCATGTCGTCTATGGCGGATGCGCTCAAGGGCCTGTTTCAGGACTCCAAGTCTGTCGCCGAGCAGTACCGCGACGGCATGATTGGGCGTCACGGCGGGTTCGACTGGTACGAGAACGAGCGCGTCTACGCTCATGCCACCGGCACCGACCACACGACCGTCACCGTGAATGATGCGTCCATCGCCTCCGGCGATACGACCATCACCACGGCCGGCGCGAATGTGACGGTTGGCACGGTGTTTACGTTCCTGAACGTGAACGCGGTTCACCCGGAAACCAAGGCCGACCTCGGCTTCGCCAAGCAGTTCGTCATCACGGCGGTCAGCGGCAACGACTGGACCTTCTCCCCGGCTTACATCACGACCGGCGCGAAGCAGAACGCCACCGCGCTTCCGGTTACTGGTGACGCCATCACGGTGTTCGGCACCGCTTCGCAGACGAAGAACCAGCATCTCGCTTACCACGAGGATGCCTTCACGTTTGCGACGGCGGATTTGCTGATGCCCAAGGGCGTTGACTTTTCGGCCCGTGAGGTTCTGGACGGTATTTCGGTGCGCCTGGTCCGTAACTACGACATCAACAACGACACCTTCCCGTGCCGCGTTGACGTTCTGTACGGCTACAAGGCCCTTCGCCCCGAGCACGCCTGCCGGATCACGAGCTAAAGGAGAACTGACATGGCAAAGAAGGAACTTAGCGACAAAGGACCGGACGGCACTTCACTCGGCCAGTCCGCGACGGATAAGGTTGGGCTTTACGGCACTACGCCGATTGCCCAGCGTTCCGGCGCGGCGCAGGCCACCTCTCTGGTGGGTACGGCGAGTTCAACCGACATCGATACCGCGACGAAAGCCGCGATTATCGAAATCATGAACACGCTTGCCGCCATCGGAGCCTGGAAGGGTTCGGCGTAAGCAGTAGCAACACGGCGGGGGCCTAAACAGCCCCCGCTTTTTCTTTACCCCAAACAAGGAATTCTCATGGCTACTCTCGGCGTATCGGATTCAAAGGCTGCAATCGACTCGGGCACGGTGACGGGCGTCAGTTCGCTCGGCGTTGCGGCCGGCGGGACATTCGGCCTCTACGGCACCACCCCAATTACTCAGCGGGCGTCGGCGGTTCAGGCGACATCGCTGGTCGGCACGGCATCCTCGACTGCCGTTGATACGGCGACAAAGGCGGCGCTCATCGAGGTGATGAACACGCTTGCTGCTATGGGCGCATGGAAGGGCACGGCGTAAACAAGTGCAGACCGCGACCTTTGACGAAACGGACATTCCGACCGAAACAGAGAACGTCGTCGCCTTTTGCACTCCGACGATCACGCGGCCATATCGGCAGTACCTGAGCGCGATGGAGCAGTCCGTCCCGGCCTTGGACGCTGCCGGGATCAAGCACTGCGCGACGTTTCAGGTCGGCTGTCCGTATATCAGCCACGCCCGCGCCACGATGCTCCGCAAGGCGCTGGACGCCAAGGCGGAAACGATTGTGTTCATAGATCACGACGTTTCGTGGCGGCCGGAGGACTTGATAAAGCTGATCCAGACGGAGGGCGACGTGGTATCCGGCCTCTATCGCTTCAAAAAGGCGAATGAGGAATACATGGGTGTCCTGGTCGGAGACAACCCACAGGTCAGGGCATCGGACGGCGCGATCCGGGGAGACAAGGTGCCTGCCGGGTTTCTCAAGATCACTCGGGCCGCAGTGCGTCACTTCATGCGCTCTTATCCCGAGCTGATCTATGGCGACCCCGAGCACCCATCCGTGGACCTGTTCAACCACGGCGCGATAAAGGGCGTTTGGTTTGGGGAGGACTACGCATTCTCGCGTCGGTGGAAGGAATGCGGCGGCGAGATTTGGATTGTTCCAGACCTGATGCTCACGCATCACTCGGCCGACATTGATTATCCCGGCCATTTCCACGACTTTTTGATGCGCCAGCCCGGCGGCTGCAAAGACCCGGCGCGCGTCGCTTACATCACTCAATCGGCGGCTTAAATGGCGACAGTTGAAACGCTGCTGAAACGATCGCTGCGCCTTATCAACGTCCAGGACTCCGGCGAGGCAATCAATTCCTCGGACGCCGAGGACGCCATCGTAGCCCTCAACAACATGATGGCGCGCTGGGAGGAAGATGGCGTTGCGGTCGGTTGGGCCGCCGTTTCTAACGTCGGTGACACCGTGCCGGCCCCGAATTCAGCCCATGAGGCGATTGCCGCCAATCTGGCCGTTCGCATCGCCCCGGAATACGAGCGGGTGCCGAGCGTCGCGGTCGGAAAGATGGCCGTTGACGGTTATGCCGACCTACAGCGCGACAGCATCAAGAACAGCATCGAGCCCACCGACATGAGCCACCTGCCGAATCCGACCGGCGGGCGCTACGACATCAACAGCGACCAGTGAGCGGCAAGAGCTTCAACATCATCGGCGGAGCATACGCAGACTCTAGCCGGCCCTGGGCCAATCAGCAGACCATTAATTGGGAACCAATTTCTGCCGAGGCTCCGGGCACGCGCACTCCGACCATGTTTCGGGGAAGTCCCGGCCTACGGACCTTCGCCACGCTTGGTTCCGGCGGAGTGGGGCGCGGCCTCAAGGTTCTGGCTGATGTGCTGTACGCGGTTTCTGATACCTCGCTTTACAGCGTGGACTCAGCGGGAGTCGGGACGAGCCTTGGCACTGTGGCGGGTTCGGGCCGGGCGGCGATGGAGGAAACCGGGACGTACCTCGTAGTTAGCACCGGGGCCAACGGCTACACCTACAACAAAGACACGTTGACTTTTGCGGCACTTGCGGACCCCGACTTTCCGCAGTCCTACAGCCTCGGATTTCTATCCGAGAAAATCACGGCGATTCTGCCGGACTCCGATTACTTCTACCTGTCTGCCACTTCGGACCCGACGAGCTGGGCCGCCGCAGATCGGGCGGCAGCCTTTGCCAGCACGGACAAGCTGGTGGGACAGATCGTTGACCATTCCGACCTCTTGCTTGGCGGGCAGCGGTCTACGGAGTTTTGGTACGACGCCGGGGAGCCGAACTTCCCCTTCGTCCGCGCCAATGGGGCGACTTCCGAAATCGGCTGGGCCTCGCCTTACTGTGCGGCCAAAGCAGACAACGCGGTTTTCGTTCTCGGGCATGACGGCGTGGTCTACGCGATTCGCGGCCGGCAGTTCACGCGGGTCAGTCATACCCCCCTTGAACAGGCGATCAGCGAGGAAACGCTGTCAGAGGCTTTTGCTTTTGCGTTCAGCAGGAACGGGCATTGGCACTACTACCTGAGCTTTCCGAGCGGCAAGACCTGGGCCTACGACGTTAAAGAGGGCCAGTGGTTCCGCCGGCAGTCTCACGAAATGGACCGCTGGCGCGGAGCGGCCTACGCGTTTTGTTACGGAAAGCACCTGATTCAAGACGCCTCGACCGGCGTGATCTGGGAAATGACGGATGAGGTTTTTGCGGAAGGCAGCGCCCCGCTGATTGCAGAACGCATCACGCAGTATTTCCACGGCGACAGCAATCCGTTCATCCTGAATGAAGTCGAGCTGTTGCTTAATCGCGGTCAGGGCCTCACGACCGGGCAGGGCTCTGATCCATTGATCGAGCTGCGCTACAGCCGAAACGGCGGGCGCACCTGGTCGAACTGGCGCGGGCTGAACATGGGCAAGATCGGCGAATACGAGCGCCGGGCCAGGGCGCAACGCTTCGGGCAATTCAAGGATTCCATCACGCTGCACATCCGCGTATCTGACCCCGTAAGGCGCGACCTCTACGGAGCCACGGCGAGGGTGAGCTAGTGGCAACACGCAAGGACGCCCCGCTTGAGGCATCGCAAGTCCTGAATGCTGACGGGACCATGCGTAGGGAGTGGCGGGAGTTTCTGGCCCGCGCTCCGTTTGTATCCGGCGAGCTTGCGATTACGAGCGCAACCCGCACCAGCATCAGCCACGGCCTACAGGTTACGCCGGGCAGGATTTCGGCCTTCCTGCTGAACAAGACGCCCGAATACGGCGTCGCCGCTAATCGTCGGGTAGTGATCCCGGTCTTTGAGGACGCCAACGATTACGGCGTACAGATCGCCGCCAGCAATACAGACCTGAGCTACACCATCGGAGCCAACGGCATCCGCATCATGCGCGAGGACGCCGGCAACGAAGGGCAGTTCGCAACCGTCACTAACGGCAACTGGAAGCTGGTGATTGTTGCGGATGCGTAGGACCGAGGACCGCTTTCGGATTGCCTCGGTTCTGAAACACCCCAAGATTTTCCCGTTCATCAGCGACGACTACACGCCGCACGACTGGCTGCCGCAGCGCGGGCCGATTTACTTGATGCCGGACAGCAACGGGGCCTGCATTTCTTTCGAGCCAGTGAACACGGTCATGTGGCAAGTCCACGCGGCGGTGCTGCCGGCCTATCGGAAGCACAGCAAGCAATGGGCGCGAGAGTCGGCCCGGTGGATGGCCGAAAACACGCCATGCCGGTCGATTATCGCGTTTTGCTATAGCGGCAATTTCGCCTCGATGCGGCTGATTGAAAGCATCGGCTTCAAACAAATCGGAACCATCCCGCAGAGCAAATTGCGGGGCGGCGTTCTTTTGGATCAGAAGATTTACGCACTGAGCATATAACTATGGGACAAGCATCTGGCGGTGGTGGCGGCGGTGGCGGCATGGGCGGCGGGATGATTACCAATATCGCCTCGTCCGTTGCGAACGTCGGGGCCGGCTGGTTTGCGAATGACCGGCTGAACAAGGGCACCGATGAGGCCCTCGGGCAGCAGGATCAGGCGAACGCCCTCTATCAGAACCTTTACGGCCAGACGCAGGGCGACTATGCCAAGTATCAGGGCGGCGGTGAGCGTGGCTTTGACGCGCTCCTGCGGACCTACGGCATCGGCGCGGGTCAGACGGGCGGGCCGGATTACTCGGGCTTTGAGAATTCCCCGGACTACCAGTACCAGCTTCAAGAGGGCGCGAAGCTGCGCCAGAATCAGGCCGCCGGAAACGGTCGGCTCTACAGCGGGGCCTATGACAAGGAACTGACGCAGTTCGGGCAGGGCCTTGCGTATCAGAACCTCGATGACTACCGGCGCGGGCTTTACAACATCAGCAACACCGGGCTAGGGGCCACTAACGCACTTGCTCAGTATCGGCAGGGCTACGGCAACCAGCTCGGGCAGGGCTACGAGAACAAGGGCGATTTGATGTATGCGCGCCGCATCGGACAGGCCAACATCAACTATCGCAACGTCGCCGCGCAGGATTCCATTTGGGGGTCTGGCAGCGGCGGCGGGCAGCCGCAGCAGAACGGCAACAGCTTAAGCACATATGGTGACGGCAGTGGCAACGGCTGGAATTCTAACGGTTCCTACGACTACGGCAGCACGGCCAACAACTTCAACTGGGGCGGGGGCTAACCAATGGCTAACGCACTCCTACTCGGTCAGGCGTCCAGACTCGGGGACGCTCAGGGCGTCGGCGTGCTGGCCGACGCTCGCGCACAGGGTCAGAACATGGCTGCCCAGCGGCAGCAGATGGGCCAGAACAACGCCCTCTTTCAACAGCAGCAGCAGGACCGCCAGCGGCAGATGGCCGAGCAGGAAAAGGAACGCCAGATGCAGCCGCTTCGTGAGGACTACGCCCGGTTTATGCAGTTGCCGGACGACAACGCCCGCACGCAGGCATGGCAGGGCGGATTGGCCCAACACTACGGGCAAGACCCTAACTCCGACTGGAAGCCGGTGCTGGCGCAGGTCACGCAACAGCCGGGCTTCCTGCCGCCGGAACTGACGGCGAAGATCATGGAGCAGCACTTTGCGCCGAAGCAGCAGGAGCCGTTCACCCTGAACGCTGGCGACCGCCGCTATGGCGCTGACGGCAAGATGATTGCCAGCGCGCCGGCCAAGCCGGACGCCACGCAGTCGCGCCTTGTGCCTATGCCCGACCCGAACTCTCCCACGGGCTACTCCTACGGCGTTCCGGCACCCGGTGAATCGGCCGCGCCGCCGCGCAACGCCGCATCTTCGCGCCTGCCGCCGTCCATTCAGCAGGCCGAAGATGGCGACATTGAGGCCATCCAATTGGCTACGGCCATCGGCAAGGATTTGGGCGCGCTGAACAAGCAGCTCGATCAAGGAACACTCGCGCTTGGCCCCGTAACTAACCTCACCAGCCGCGCCAAGAATTTTGCCGGCGTCAGCGACGAAGTAAGCCGCAACTTTGCCACTTTTAAGTCCACGTTGGAAAAGCTGCGTAATGACTCTCTGCGACTCAATAAAGGCGTGCAGACGGAGGGCGACGCGCAGCGCGCCTGGGATGAAATCCTGTCGAACATGAATGACGTTGAGTATGTGAAGCAACGTCTTGCGGAAGTGCAGGAAATCAACAACCGCGCCGCGCTGTTCCGGGATCAGCAGATTCAGAACCGCCGGCAGTCCTATGGGCGCGAGGCGCTGGATACCGAACAGTTCCGCGCTCCGTATGCGGCCATCGGCGGCAGCGGGCAAATCAAGGAAGGCACCACGGCCACCAACCCCAAGACCGGCGAAAAGATCATGCTGCGCGGCGGCCAGTGGGTGCCGGCGCAATGAGCCAACTCCCGCCCGGCTTCGTGCTGGATCAACAGGCATCCGCGCCGGGCCTTCCGCCCGGCTTTGAGCTTGATGGCCCGAGCATGGAAAGCGCCGCGCCCGCCCGCAATGCCGAACCGGACTCCGCCATTACTCGCCGCGTTCGTGGCCTTGCCCAGACTACCGTTGTCCCGGCCGCACAACTCATGGCTCGCGGCATGGATTTGGTCGGCAATACGGCTAATCGGATTTTCACCGGCAAGGAAAGCGAATACCTAAAGGAACTCCCGCAGCGTGCGGATATGTTCGCTCAGGAGTTGCGCGACCAGCGCGAGGCCGGGCGGCCCGATGGCTTCGACCTCGCCAGCGTGGAGGGCGAGGCGCTTGGCACGGCCCCGGCCTTTGGTCTACGCGCCGCAGCGCGACCCATCCTCAACAGGTTGGCGCAGGGAGCCGTGGCCGGCGGACAGTTGGCCCCGACGAACGAGGCCGGGGCTGGGTCGAATGTCGCCACCAGCGCGGCTGTTTCCGCCGTGGTCCCGCCGGTTCTTTCGCGCATTGTCAGCCCGGCCGCCAATGCCGCCGTGCGGATGCTCGCCGAGCGCGGCGTTCGCATGACGCCAGGACAGATTCTCGGCCCAACCGCTAAGCGCATCGAGGATGCCGCCCGCAGCATTCCGTTACTGGGGGACGCCATTTCATCGGCCCAGCGCCGATCCTTCGGTTCATTCAATGAGGCCGTGATAAACGACGCGCTACAGCCCATCAACGGGCGCGTGCAGGGCGCTGGCCGCGAGGCCGTGGCCCAAGCGCAAGATCAGGTCAGCCACGCCTATAACAGCCTGCTGCCGCAGCTTCGCGTTGCCGCAGACGGCCAGTTCATTCGTGAAGTTCAGGGCGTCCAGCAGATCGCGCAAAGCCTTCCGCCGGAATTGCAGCCGCGCTTCAATCACATTCTGCAAAACGAGGTTCTGTCCAAGTTCACGCCGCAGGGCCGCATGAGCGGCGAGATGATGAAGGACGTAGAAACTCAGCTCGGGCAGATCGCCAAGTCATACCAAGCCAGCGCCGACCCATTTGAGCGCCGCATGGCGGGGGGCGTTAGGGAATTGCAGGGCATCTTGCGCGGGGTAACTGAGCGCAGCAATCCGCAGCACGCCGGTCAGTTGCGGGCGATCAACCAAGCCTATGCGCGAATGCAGCGAGTCAATGACGCCGCCGCACGCGTGACATCTGAGGATGGCGTCTTTACGCCGGAAGCCTTTAGCGGGGCCGTCAAGAAAGGCGATGTGTCCAAGGGCAAGCGCCGCTATGCGCGTGGCGAGGCTCAGTCGCAGGAATTGTCCGATGCCGCCCGGCAGGTAATGGGGAACAGGGTGCCGGACTCCGGCACTGCGCGGCGCATGATGACCGGTATTCCGGTGGCCGGTGGGGTCGGGTTCATTGAGCCGAATGCTTTGGCGCTCGGCGCTATTGCCGCCGCGCCGTATCTGCCAATCGGCGAGGGGCTAGTCAGGAACGCTCTTTTGCGTCGGCCCGCTGGCGCGGCTCAGTTTGCTAACGCGCTCCGCAATCGCGGCGGCGCGCTCACTGGCCCGGCGCTCGCGGCCCTCACGGAGTCCCGCTAGTTTCTTAAGGTCGCGGGCCTTCATCTTTTCTACGAAGGCCCAGAAGGCGGCGACCCCGCCAACGACCAGCGCTGTATGTAGCAAATCCGTCATACCCATCAACGATACCACAGAGCCCCGGAAGGGGCTTTTTCATTTGGAGCGCCCTGAATGGCCTCACTTTTCATCGACAAAGCCCGCCAGTTTGAAACGCCTGCGGGAGCCCCGGCGCAGAGCTACTACCTGCACTTCCTCACCGTGGGGACGCTCACGCCGGCCAATACCTACCCGACCGAAGCGGATGCGATTGCGGGGACTAACGCCAACGCAAATCCGATCACGCTGAACTCTGCCGGCCGCTCCCCGGTTTCGGTCTGGCTCACCGGGCGCAGGCGGTGGATTTTCAGCAACCACATCACGCCGGGATCAGGCACGACGATTGACGAAGCCATCGTGGAGGACTTCGTTGGGGCCTCCAACTTTCAGACCAGCACGCCGACGTACGGCGGCAACAACTCCGGCACGGCGGATGCGCTGGTATTCACGTTCAGCCCGGCGATTACGGCTTACACGAACGGCGCTCCGCTGCGTGGCCGCATCGCGGCCAACAACACCGGGGCCGTAACGATCAATGGCGGCGGCGGGGTCAAGAGCGCCGTGAAGTGGGACGGCTCCGCGTTCATCGCCGACGACTTGCAGGGCCCGGACATCCTTGATTTCACCTACGACAGCACGACGGACGTTATGCGGGTCGGTACGCCGACCTATAACAAGCTGGCCCGGCTGGACACCAATCAGAGCTTCACCAAGGCCCAGGGCGTTAACCGCTCGGCCCTGACTGACGCCGCGACGATTGCAGTAGACGCCAGCCTGAGCAACGTCTTTACGGTCACGCTCGGCGGAAACCGGACGCTCGGCCAGCCGACGAATCCGAAAGACGGCCAATCCATAACGATCTTCATCACGCAGGACGGCACCGGCTCCCGGACGCTGGCCTATCACGCTGACTGGCTCTTTGCTGGCGGCGTTGACCCGACGTTGACCACGACCGCCGCTGCCGTGGATGTGTTGAGCGCGGTCTACAACGGCGCGACAACGAAATGGTATGGCGTGCTGAACAAGGCATTTGCCTAGTGCTGCCTTTCTTCGGGCTGACGTTAAGCAGCGCATACCGGGTATCCCTGCAAGGCAAGACCGTCAACGCCAACGGCGCGACTCCGACCAACGTCACGGCCGGCTTTCGCTTGGGGGCTGATGGGAAGGTCTACAGAGCCCGGACTCAGGTCGGCGGCGGGGCCTACGAGGAAGTCAGCGCCGGCAGCAATGAATGGCTAGACCCGCACGACGGCGTTGCGGCCGACGCCTACGAGTGCCAAGCCACGGTGACGGCGGGCGCGCTGACCTCCGGCACTGCCGGCTCCTGGCTTGCGCTGACCTCTGACAGGGAGTGGGAAGTCACGCGCACGAACGACGTGCTCGGCACCGACACCTGCACCTTCACGCTCGAAATCCGGCGCATCGGGACAACCGTTGTCCTCAACAGCGCCTCTATCACATTGAACGCGGAAGTAACCTAAATGACCACCGTATCCGCCAACGCCGAATCCGATTCGGTGAGAGAACTGCTGCCCGCCGCGCTTGTTACGGACCTCAAGGCCCGTGACGCGCCGGACGAGACGAAGATTGTCTACGTGCTGGGCTACGCAGCTCAGGGCGACGGCGGGGACGGCTGGTATCGCTGGGATGCCGACTCGACGGAAACCGACAACAGCACTGCCGGCATCGGCGGGGTAAGCGTTATCCAGCCCACCGGCCACACGGCCGCCGGCCGATGGCTGCTGCAAAGCGCCGCCGCAACCATCAGCGAAAACCTCCGCGAGCCCTCCATAGCTGCGCTGAAACTGCGGGCGATCCCCGCTGTAGACGGCACTGTGGTTGACGTAGACCACTACTACGACATCGCAACGGTGACGGCAGGGGGTGGTGGTGGAAAGTTCCAATGGCGCGCCTCCAGCCTCGCCACCGCAGACGACGGCATTACCTTACTCCCTACAGGACAAAGTGCAGGAACGGCGGGAAGGTGGGTGCGGCTGTATAACAGCGGAGTTATTCACGCGGCGTGGTTTGGGGCCGGGGCCGCTCAAACATCCGCCACGAACACCACCGCCATAAATGCCTGCGTAACACTTCTTACTGGCGTCGGCGGCGTGATTCAGTTGCCGGCCGGGCTTCTGAAGATCACAAGCCTTAAGTTCAATAATGTTCAGAGCATTGAGCTAAAGGGCGTTGGCACCTGTTATTCACAGGAAAATGGGTACGGCACCACCATCCTGACGGACACGACCTCCGATTATCTAATACAGGTTTATCGTTGCACTGACGTTAGGATCAGTTCTGTAAATCTGGACGGAAAGGCGCTTAAAGCGACGGTGCTGGATATTACAAATTTGGTATCTGGGCCGCTCAACGACTTCAACGTTTTTGAAAACGTCGAATTCTACAATGTAAAAGCGAGCGGATCGTTCGTTTCAAGTTCTGGTGGTGCCGGGAACGATGGCGGAGAGGTCGCCGTAAACGCCTTCATTAACTGCACATTTCAACTTAACGGTGCGGCGATCCCGGCGAGCAAGGGCA